>Ga0070741_10004392_pt1 | contig 32990 bp, 19 predicted proteins | sample Coa_R1_4_FD_66440 | JGI IMG/M metagenome (GOLD analysis project Ga0070741, IMG submission 66440) | Surface soil microbial communities from Centralia Pennsylvania, which are recovering from an underground coalmine fire - Coalmine... | ecosystem: Environmental > Terrestrial > Soil > Unclassified ... | reverse complement strand
CTCCGCATGTACCCGGTTGCGCTAGCCATCAGCAGCGCACCGAGAGTTGCTGTCGCGAGCCGGCGGGGCAAGCGCATCATGTTCGAGTGGCTCCGCTCAGAACGTGTACGACGCACTGAACTCGAAGATCCGCGGAGCGACGATGGCCGTCGGACGACCGAAGCTCGCGCCGGACAACACCGTTTGGCTCGTGACGGTGTTCACGTTGATGATGTTGTACACGTTCATCCGCACCGCGACCTTCTGGCTGCCGACAATGCGAAAGCTCTTCTCGACTCGCACATCCAGCAAGTTGATGCTCGGGAGTCGAATCGACCCGATCGGCTCGGCATTCAGCGTGATAGACGGAATCTGCTTGCCGCCGGTCAAGCTCACCGTGCGAGCGGTCGCGGTGCCGCTCCGGAGCTCGTAGTTTGCCGACACGAGCACATCCCATTTCGTACGGTACGCGCCCGACAACCGACCGAGCCACTCCCATGTGTCGTCCACCGCGTTGATCTCCGCATTTGGATCCAACGTGTTGATCGAAATCGTGGCTCCGTTCGCGCCGACGCTGTTGGGCGTGAGCGGGATGTTCTTTTTCGTGCCCGAGAACGATCCTTGGAACTGCCAACCGCGGCTGTAACGGCGACTCACCGCGAGTTCGTAGCTGGTATAGCTCGAATTCGCGCTCGGATCGTTGACAAGCATCGACTGCTGGAATTTCGCTCCGGCGTAGGTGGCCGGGTAATCGTAGTACGTGATCGTCGTGCCCGGATCGTCGGCCGTTCCGACCTTACCGTCTGGTCCAGGGTCCCTGTTCACGATCGGGATGTTGTAGACGCCGTAGGGTCGAAGCACGTTGGCCAATCGGTACTGGTTGAGCGCGCGCGAGTAAATGAGGGTGCCTCGAACGGCCAAATTCGACACGAGTTCGCGCTCGACCGATCCAAAGTACTCATCGGTGTACGGTTCCGTCTCGTTTGGGTTCACGATGCCGTTGGCGGGTGCTCCACCGCCACGCACGTTGGTCGACACGAAATCCGGCCCGTTCAGATTCAGGTTGACTTCGCCAGGTTCGTACAACCCGTCCTTGTTCAAATCGTGCCATGTGAACGTCGTTTGCGTCGCGCCGTTCGGGTTCGAGAGCTGCAGTTCGTCAGTCGTGCGCATATGGGCAAAGCGTCCCCATCCGCCCTTGAGTACTGTCCTGCCGTCGCCGGAGACGTCATAGGCCGCATGCAGACGCGGTGTGATCGGATTCCACACGTTGAACTGCACCTGATTGAAACACGCCGCCGGCGCGAATGCCGCCGCCGGCCCCTGCGCGGCATCACGGCACTGGCTTGGGATGAATCCGTTGTCGCGCGCGTAACGAAGGCCAAGGTTCAACGTCAACTTCGGCGTGATGCTCCACGCGTCCTGCGCATACAGCGAGGTGTAGTGCAACAAATCAAACGGCGTCGTCGGATCGTTATACACGGCCATCTGAAACGGGACGGCATTCCGAAACACGAGTTGGTAGTCACCGGCCGCCCCCCGGGCCTGATAGGGCCGATCGGCGCGCGCAGCGTCGTACTCGAATCCGGCCTTGAACTGATGATTGCCATGGAGCAGATTCGGTTTGTACCAGGATATGTTCGCCTTCGTCTGCCATCGATACTCAACGGGCGACTCACCGTCGCGCACCGTGTCGCCGGTCACGATCTGGGTTAACTGATCCGTGGTCGCCGGCGTCGCGACAAATCCAATGTAATGATCAGACCAATTCCACCGTCCGAACTGAACGTCGGTCACGACCGAGTCGCTCGGCGTCGATTGCCACTCGCCCTTGGTCGCAAACAGGTTGAGACTGTCGCTGACACGAGAGTCCCACGAGACGAACTGTGTCGCTCCCGTCAAGAGATCCTTGCGGCTGTACTCGTTGAACCCGACGACACGATTAGATTTATTTGGCTGCCACGACACCTTCGCTGTTGAGAAGACCTGCATGAAGTCCTGCTCTGCCGCGGATCCATCCGGTTTGAAGGCGTTGATGATGTCGTCGGTTTCGTCGCGACGCCGGGTACCGTAGTAAAACCACAGCTTGTCCCGGACAATCCGGCCGCCAAGATCGCCGCTGTAGTCGTCCCGATTCTCGACGGGGTTACCCGACTTAATGCCCTGCGCGGCGAGCGCGGAGTCGATGTTGTCGCTCTGCAGGTGATGGTTCGTCAGTGCCCAGTAGCCATCGCCGTGGAAATCGTTCCCGCCGGACTTGACGCGTAGATCGAGATAAATACCGCGGTTGGGGACATCGGCGTCGCTGCCGACCGTCTGCACCCGCGTCTCCTCGAGAGAGGCGTAGTCCCAGTAGTTGCCGCTCTGAGTCCCCTGCTTCGGGGAAACCGTCACGATGCCTTCAAGCGTCTGCCACGATTCGCCATCCTGGCCAAACGCGTGAAACGATGGCACAGAGTTAATCGAACTGCCGCCGACGTCGAGGTTCGGACGCACGCCAGGCGCCTGGGCCATCAGCGCGATTAAACCGTTGCGGCTGGTCGGCGTCAGTTCGAGTGTTTCCCGCGTGAGCTCCGTCGCCGTCGTCGTGGACTTCACGTCGACTACCGGCGACGCGCCGGAGACGGTCACCGATTCCGCGATGCTGCCGATCTTCAAGGTGACGTCCACTTTGGCCGAGAATCCGGTCGTCAGTCGCAATCCTTGGCGGTTTACGGCCTGGAACCCGGACAGCGTGTACGTGACGTCGTAGGTACCGATCGGGAGCGACGTCAATCGATACGCCCCGTGCTCGTCTGTGATCGTCGTCACCTCGTGGACTTGCAGGCTAGGGCTCGTCGCCGTCACCGTGACGCCGGGCAGGACGGCGCCGCTTTCGTCCGCAACGCTCCCGAAAATGCTCGCGTCCTGTGCCGTCGCGGCGGCACTACACGCGAGCACGATGAACAGCGCGAGGATAACGTGTCCGTATGCACTTAAACACTGACGGCTATCGCAGTTCATCCGATACCTCCGGAAATACACGCTGATACGCTTCGGCGTACGTCATCTTTCGATTCGAATTTCGTGCACCCTGTACACCGCGCTGCAGGGCGACGCGCTCGTAGTATTCCCAGAGATGTTCTTGTGCGGCCATCACGCGGAATGCGGCAGCTTTCTTGTGCCAGACCGATGTGATGTCGAGCAGAACCTGCGGCTTCCAATCGCACTGCTCCGGCTGGTGTGGCTCAAAAAGAAATACCGCCGGAGCACCGATCACCGGCACTGACGGCTTGTGGCCGTGCGCCTGCGCGACGATCCGCGCCTCCTGCGCAAACCGCGCGACGAGGGAATGATCGAAGTTGTACGGATCGTGAAGCGAATGCGTGAGCACGAACGCGGGACGGACGTCGCGGTAGACGTCGACGAGTGCGTACAGTGCGTCATCACCGAGGCGCATCGGATAGTCGCCGCAATCAAAGAACCGGACGTGCCCACCCAGAATCTCGGCGGCCTTCAGCGCCTCGTCCTTGCGCGCCGCCTTGACGCACTCGAGCGTCATACCCGGCTGACGCCAGAGTTTCGCCGACTCGCCGCGTTCGCCAAACGAGACGCAGACGATCTCGACGCGCCACCCGCGTTCGGCGTACAAGGCGATCGCGCCGCCCGCGCGCCACACGAAGTCGGCCGAGTGCGCACTAATGACGAGCGCGGTGTTCGTCTTTGTGGCGGTCACATTGGTCCCGCTGAGTTCCAACAACTGACATATCAGTAAATCTGATACCGATGCACCCAGATGCCATTCGGACGCTGAATTTCCATCGGAATGGCGAAGAATATGCGCCAGTTTCGGCTGATGTCAAGCGGAAAGATGGATTCGATCGGTCCGGCCAGCCAACCGGCCGGAGCGGCGGCCTCGCCGGGCCTGAATGCTAGACCGAGTGACTGCTATCTCAGATTTGATTCTAATGGGACCGGAGGATGTTAGCGCCCGGCTGCGACGCGCTGGTACGCCGTCCCTCGTGTTTCATGCAGCCGGAAATACGGCTCGAGGCGCTGCAGCGTCTTTTCAAGCGCGGATTCGATATGCGCGCGCATCGCTTCCGCGGCTGCACTCGGCGACCCGTTGACGATGACGTCGATCAACGCGCGGTGCGCCGGACGTGGGCCATCGACCGTCGCAGGTCTCGCTTTACATAGCCACGTCGTCGCGAGCACATGGTTCTTCTCGATGGCCTCGAGAAGCGCCTGACAGCGGGTGCACTCTGCGATCCGTCGATGGAGCTTCTCGTGCACGCTCAGGTACACGAAGCGATTCGTCTCGGCGTCGGCCGAGAGCATATCCACGCGCGTCGCGAATTTCTGCAGTTCGAGGCGCTCGCGTTTCGTCGCCACCTGCGCGCATAAACGCGCCGATTCGGCTTCGAGCGCCTGCCGCATGATGTACTGGCCGCGCACGTCCTGCTCGGTGGGAATCCTGACGCGAGTGCCGGCGCGCGCGCGGCTTTCCAGCAAGCCTTCCAGCTCGAGGCGCAAGAACGCTTCCATGATCGGCAGCATGCTCATGCCGAGCTCTTTCGCAATCTTGCGGCGCGAGATCACCTTCCCGATCGGCAGCTCGCCACGCAAGAGACGTTCGCGCAAGACGACGTACGCCTCTCCGGCCAAGCTGGACTGATCGTCTTTCATCGCCATGGGTCGCCACCTGACATCTCAAGCACGGCATCGCGGCAATTTTCTGAACATTTCAATGTCATGAACAACTCTAATATAGCAGTTTCGATAGACAGTCGTGTAAACTCGCGCACGCTGGAGGACTGAGAACATGAAGCGACGTGTGGCGGTTGCCGCAATTATCCTCGCGGTTGGCGCCGCGGCGGCGAGTGGTGCCGGTCAGCGGGAATCGGACAACCCGCAGCTCGGTACGTGGAAGATGAACATCGCGAAATCGACGTTCAGCTCGGGCACCGGTTTCAAGAGCGCGACGAGTCGGATCGAAGCGGTCGACGGCGGCGTCAGGCATTCGCTCACGACCGTCTACGAAGATGGCTCGTCGAGAAATTATTCGTACACGACTTCCTACGACGGAAAGGACCGGCCCGTCGTCGGCAACAGTCCCTACGGCAACACGACCGCGCTGACTCGCGTGGACGCACACACCACGCGCACTATCTACAAGAAGGATGGCAAAGTGACGGTGACCCAGATCTCCGTCGTATCCAACGACGGAAAGACCCGCACCGTGACTACCACCGGCACGAACCCCGCCGGTCAGCCGGTTCATAACATCTCTGTGTACGACCGCCAGTAGAGCAACAGGAGCAGCGATGAGGAATGCCATCATCATCACGTGTGCCCTCGGACTCGGTAGCTGGCTGCCGGCGAGACCGGCGTCTGCGGGGTCGTGCGAAAACCTCACGAGCATCGTCCTTCCGAACGCGAAAATCACTGGCGCGCAGACCGTCGCACCAGGCGCGTTCTCGCTGCCACCCCGGCAGCCTGGAGTGGCAGCGTCGAATCCGTTCAAGGATCTGCCGGCATTTTGCCGCGTATCAGCGACCCTGGCGCCCAGCAGCGACTCCAACATCAAGGTGGAAGTCTGGCTTCCGGACGGCGCCAATTGGAATGGCAAGTTCCAGGCGGTCGGCAATGGCGGCTGGGCGGGCGTGATCAGCTACGGCGCGATGGCCGAGGCGTTACGAGCCGGTTACGCCACCGCGTCCACCGATACGGGCCACACCGGGAGTGGCGGCGAATTCGCTTTTGGTCATCCCGAGAAGCTGATCGACTTCTCGTGGCGATCGGAGCATGAGATGACCATGAAAGCGAAGGCGATCATCGAGCGATTCTACGTCCGTTCGCCGAAATTCTCGTACTGGAACGGCTGTTCCACCGGAGGACGGCAAGCGCTGCAGGAAGCGCAACGGTTTCCAGATGATTTCGATGGCATCATTGCGGGCGATCCCGCGAACCGGACGGCGATCGCGCTATGGATTGCTCACGCCGTCAAGGATCCCGCCGCCTACATTCCGCCGGAAAAGTATCGGGCTATCCATGAGGCCGCGCTTGCCGCGTGCGACGCAAACGACGGTGTCAAGGACGGTCTGATCTCCGACCCGCTCAAGTGCGCCTTCGATCCGGCGGTCCTCCTCTGCAAAGGGGCCGACAGCCCGTCGTGTCTGACCGCTCCCCAGCTCGAAGCGGCGAAGAAGATCTACGCCCCTCCCGTCAACGTCCGCACCGGCGCGCGTCTGTCGGCACCTCTCCTCCCCGGCACAGAGCTGGGCTGGGGCGACGACGCCGGCAAGCAGCCCAACGCGAACATCCTCGATCAATATCGATATATCGTGTTCAAAGATCCGACGTGGGACTGGCGAACATTCAACTTCGATAGCGATGCGACAAAAGGCGACCTCCCGGAGAGCCTGCCGATGAACGCCACAAATCCCGACATGGAACGATTTTTCGCCCATGGCGGCAAGTTGCTGCTGTATCAAGGATGGGCGGATCCGCGCGTCCCTGCCGGACAGACGATCGATTTCTACGAGAACGTCGTCAAAGTTCGAGGAGGAGTTGCCAAGGCATCGAACAGTGTCCGTCTCTTCCTCGCGCCGGGCATGGGCCATTGCGGCGGCGGTGAAGGCCCAAACGTGTTCGACAAGATTGGACCGCTCGAACGGTGGATCGAAAACGGTCAGGCACCCGATGCCCTGATCGCGTCGCATTCGACGGCCGGCCACATCGATCGCACGCGTCCTCTGTGCGCGTATCCGGAAGTCGCGAAGTACAAGGGCAGCGGCAGCATTGACGATGCAGCGAATTTCGTTTGCACGTCTCGTTAAGCTGGCAAGACGGGAATGCTGAGCGATCGCCGAGTTCGGTTCGCAGTCTGGGTGCTGTTCGTCGCGCTCCTGCTGGCACGCATCCATGCGGCGGAGGACGTCGTGGTCATGACCTCCGGTGCGTTCACGACCGCGTATCTCTCGTTGTCCGAGGCCTACGCCAAGGTCACCGGTGACCGGTTCATCACCGCGACGACATCAATGGGGGTGGGGCGCGAGTCGATTCCGAGCCGGCTGGCCGCTGGCGAAGCGGTCGACATCGTCATCGTTGCGGCCGACGCGTTGGAAAAGTTGATCGCCGACGGAAGGGTCGTGCGAGGCAGTCGGGTCGATCTCGCGCGATCAAGCATCGCACTGGCGGTCCGGCGCGGCGCCACGCGGCCGGACATCAGCTCGGTGGACGCGCTGAAACGAACCTTCTTGTCGGCCGCATCGGTTGCCATTTCTGCGAGCGTCAGTGGGGATTATGTGAGCCGGGAGCTATATCCACGGCTCGGTATTGCGACAGAAATGCGCGGCAAAACGCACCGTATCGCCCGCGAACGCGTCGGAGAGGTCGTCGCACGCGGCGATGCTGAACTTGGTGTTCAACAACTGAGCGAGCTGAAAGCCGTTTCCGGCGTCGATATCGTCGGGCTACTCCCTGGTGACACGCAGCGCGTCACGATCTTCTCTGCCGGAATTGCGACCTCGGCGCATCACGTCGCTGCGGCGCGTGCTTTCCTTGCCTTCCTCGTCTCGGACAATGCACGGGATGCGATCGAGCGGGCCGGCTTAGAACCGCTGCGAGGTCGGTCGAACTAGGCCCGGCCCGCGAGACCAGCGACGGATATATTTGCGACGTGCTCTTGCGTTCCCGCAGATTCTTAGCCAGCCGGGTCCGCCACGAAGGCGCGCGCCCGCGGCGCGATACATGCTGAATGCGCGCGCGAATTGGTTGCGATCAGCGAGCGTGAACAGCGCTCCGTGACCAGCTCGACGTCGCGATGGCGGAGTTGCCGGGCCGCTCCATCTCGCATTCGATGCCGAGAATCGGGCAATTCCCGGAACAGCGCTCACCGGCGAAGTCTCTTGAGCTCTGCCGGAGGCGACTGAACGGTCCTCGTGGTAGCCACGTCGATCACGGGGCACGCGCGAAACGGTATACGCGCGTTCGCCTCGGGTAATCAGTCCAGTGTCAACTCGCGAGCAACACGGTCTCGTTGACCGCCGCTTGCACCAGGCCACCGCGCGACGCAGCGGCAACGCGGGAGGGTATCGCGTTACCGCTGCGTCGGTGACGGCTGCGCGTCGAGTGCGCCGCCGCGTATGTCAGAACAGAAGTCTTGTACCGAGCTGCACCTCTCTCGGCGGCGCCCAACTCGTCGGCGTCATCCATACGGCGAGCGGCGCCCCGGGCGTGGCTCCGTAGTTGTTGTTCACTGACGTGATGTTCTGGTGATTCAGCAGGTTGAAGCACTCGACATACACGTTCCAGCGTCGGGAGCCGTTGAACGGCAGCGCCCACGTATAACGCACATCGACTTGGTTGTTCTCAGGCCCGCGGAAGGAATTGCGTCCGAAGGTCGGCGTGCGCGAGCCGAGGTTGCCTTCGCCGATCAGGTCGATGCCTGACGCGACGGGATTGATGGCGATCCCAGACCGTGCGCGGAAGCTGCCCGAGATCTGCATCTGCCGGGGCATGTTGAACCATCCGCTGACGACACCGCGAACGGTGGGCGTATCGGTCTGCGGCCCCCAATCGCCGGCGATGCCGACGCGCTGATCATTCGGCAAGTCGGAGTAGTTGTTTGTCGATTCGTAGGCGCGCGCGACGGTGATGTTGCCGTTGAATCCGACCCGGCTGCCCGCGCGACCATTGATTTCGAAAATGCCGCCCGCGTACTCCGCCTTGGCGTCGAAGCGATACTGCAGAATCTGGCGGTACGCCGGATTCGGTCGCACCCATGCCGTGCCAGTCCACACGATGTTCGTATCCCACTGATATTCGCGATCCCACGTGTGGGTGTAGATTCCGCTCACGGACATCATCAGGTTTGGCGTGATGGCTCGTTCCAGTTTCGCGACAAATTGTCCCGATCGAGGCACGCGAAGCTGCGACGGCATGATGTTGGTGTTCGAGATCCCGCCGGGCAAGTTTCCAGGCGAAGATGAAAAGACGGCTGGATAGACAGGCGCGCCGGATGTCGTCGGCGTCCACGTATAGGACGTGATCGTCTGGCTGCCCTGGATGTTCGTATAGAAGGTCGTTTCGTTGTCGAACAGTCGGTCGTAGTACAGGCCGGTCGAGACCTTCAAGAACGTCGATCCTTTTCCGGTCAGATCGTACGAGAGACCGAGTCTGGGCCCGATGTCGTACGGATCCCACCCGAAACGCTGTCCGTTGATCGCCTTCGGGAAGATCTCGAGGTCGTACCGTAGCCCGTAGTTCAGCGTCAGCCGATTCGACTGCTGCCAAGAATCCTGGACGTAACCGGACACATACTGATGCGTGCGCGGGTTGTTCGGGTTCCCGAATGACTGCGTGTACTGCGTGTAGCGTCCCGCCAGATAGTTCGACAGCGAGCTAAAGCTGTACGACCCTGTCAGCGGCGAGTACAGCGTGTAGTCGTAATCGGAGACCAGATAGTCGGCGCCGAACTTCACCGTGTGCCGGTCGGCGAAGCGCGTCGACGAATACAGGAGTTGCACCGGGTAGGTGTTGATCTCGTTGCTCAGCGCTGCCGAACCGAACGTCGCGACCGACGAGATCGTCACATGCGGCGGCGAGCTGTTACTTTCGGGACCCTGGTTGATCTGGCCCACCGGCACAAGCGGCGGACCGCCCTGCGCTTGGCCGGACACCGCGTAGTACCGCGGAAACACCGAGGCTTTGATCTCCTGCAGGCGTTTGCCGTCGCCGCCAATCGCCGTCCACTTGCCAAGAAACGACAGGTCAGTCGCCGCGAGGCCGTACTCGGCGGACAGCGTGCGGAACGCCGCCGGGCTCTGATTGAAGTCGGTCCACCGCGACATCGCAAACCCGAACTGCAGGCGGTGATTGGCGTCGATGTTGTGATCAATCTTCGCCATGGCGAAGTTGTTGTACGTGAACTGCGGGATGTTGCCCGCGTCAGCCGGCGTCAAGCCGATCGTCGCAGCGTTGGCGGCCGACACCGAGTCGTTGTACGGCGTATCTTCCTTGTAGCGCTCGTACGCGGCGAAGAAGAACGTCCGATCCTTTACGATCGGCCCGCCGAACGTCCCGCCCCACTGCTGACGCCGAAACTCGGGCTTCGTCGTCAGGCCCAGCGCCTTCGATCCGAAATCCTCCGCGTTGAGGTTTTCGTTGCGCAGGTACCCGTATCCGGTTCCTGAATACGTGTTGGATCCAGACTTGGTGACGGCGTTGATGATGCCGCCGATCGCGCGGCCGTATTCTGGCGCACCGCCGAAGTCGATGACCTGGAATTCCTGAATGGAGTCCTCGCTGTATCGCTGCTTGACCTTCGCGAACCCGAGGTCCTGGTTATAGAACCCGTCGACGAGCAGCGCCGCCTCCTTCGCGCGTGCGCCGCCGATGTTCAATTGGATGCCCTGCGCCGACGTGCTGACGTTCTCGGTCGTCGCGGGCATCAACAGCGTGTAATCGAGGAACTGGCGCGAGCGACTCGGCAGGCTCTCGAGCTGCGCCTGCGTGATGACGCTGCTCAGGCCGGTCTTGCTGCTTTCCACCAACGCCGTCTCGCCGGTCACCGTGACCGTCTCTTGCACGGCGGCGAGGCGCATGGTGAGGTTCACATCGATCGCCGTGCCCACGTTGACGGTGACGTCGGAACGGACGACGGTGGCGAAGCCCTGGATGTCGGCCTTGACCGAATAGCGGGTCGGCTGCAGTGCCGACACGAAATAGCGGCCGAGTTCGTTGGTGACGGCGGTGCGCGCCTGACCGGTGGTGAGCGCGGTCACGGTGACGGCCACTCCGGGCATCGGCGCGCCGGAGTCGTCGGTGACGAGGCCGGTGATCGTACCGGTATCGATCTGCGCCGACGCCAGTGCGGCGGGCGCGAGCCACAGAACAATCGCCAGCGCCGCAAGCCGCGATCGGCCGAAGCGGAAGAAGATCATCGTGACACGTCCTCCTGAGAAACGAGTTCCGTAACGAGCGCAGCCCGCCGCTGCGCATCACAGCGGCGGCCCGGCGTGTCTAGTGCGAAAACTGCGGCCGCAGCTTGTGCAACTGTTCGATCGGCTGGTACTCGACGTCGAAGCCGAAGTGCTTCGGGCTGAACAGCTCGAGCCCTTTCGGAGTCCGCCACATTGGCGATGACGCGCGGCCGACGATCACCACTTCCTTGCCCAGCGGGTAGTTGCCCATGCTGACGCCGGTGACGGCGTCACCCGTTTTCGGATCCAGGTCGTAAATCAGATCCGGCGGGACGATATCGGGCTTGCCATCGAGCCACGCCATGATGTTCTCGTTCTTCACGTAGATGCGGTAGGTGTGTCCCTTGAACTGGTTGACGCCTTCGAGTTCGGCGTTCACCCAGTCGAAACCGCGCTCGCCCTTCTGTTCCGCCTTAGTGACGGTCCCCTGGAACATCCGGTACGTGGGCCGCGCCGGACCGCCGATCTCGTTCGCCTTCGCGATCAGTGCGTCGACCGGGTCCCGGCCTTGCGCGTTCGCTTCGCGCACCGTGCGACCGAACGCCATCGCCTCGTTGACTGCGCCCTTGATCGTTCCGCGCTTCACGTCGCGCCCGGTCATCGGATTGCGCGCGATCGAGCTGCCGCCGCCGCTCGCCACTGCCACGGCTCGCGCCAGATCCTCGAGGCGATAGTCGTCCACCGTCTTGTCGAGGATGATCACGTCGCCCCACCGCGTGACGAGCGCGGCGGGCGTACCGGAGATGCCATTCGCGAACGAGATTTGCAGGTTGAGCTCTGGCTTCGCGCGACCGGCGAGGCAGGCGTCGACAAGCGGCACGCCGAGCGCGACGGCCGACTGGATCGCCGAGATCATGGCCCCGTCCGCTTCGTTGCGGATCACGGCGCTGAACTTCTTGCCCATGTGTTGACTCAGCACGTTCGCGGCGAGTACGGTCGTGTTCCCCTGGACCGTCGGCAAGTGCTGCTGCTTCACGCGGTCGGTCACGTACTCCCACGCGCCGCCGCCGCCGACGCCGCCAGCGGCCGCGACCACCATCCAGTCGTCGGGCAGATCGTCGGGCTCGATCATCGTGATCTTCTTGCCCTGAGCCATGAGGTCGTGGGCGGTCTTGATCATTCCCGCGCTGTTGCCGTTGCGCGTGCCCTGGATCGACGATCCGACGAGGATGTCGTCCACTTCCTGCTCGGTCAGCGTTCGAACCTTCGGCGCCTGCTGCGCGGGCGTCCGCGCGGTGAACGCGGCGATGGCCGCGGCGGCGACGACAAACGCGATGTGTCGTTTCATGCAGTGCTCCTCGCTCGGTCTGAGTGACGGCTACTGGGTCGCGAATGCCCGGCGGCTCTTCAAGACGTCCTCGATCGGCCGGTAATCGAAGTCGAATCCAAAGTGGCGCGGGCCGATCACCTCCAGCCCCTTCGCGCTCCGGAACAGCGGCGAGAGCGCCGGCCGTCCAACCATCACGACCTCGGTGCCCATCGGATATCCGCCGAGACCCCTGCCTGCAACGGCCCAACCTGTCCGTGGATCGAGGTTGTAGAGGAGGTCTGGCGACATCACATCAGGCTGACCATCGAGCCACGACAGGATGTTTTCGTTCTTGACCCACACGCGATAGGTGTGGCCGGCGTACGGGCCGACGCCTGAAAGCTCGACGTCCCACCAGGTGAAGCCGCGCTCGCCTTTTTCATCAGCCTTGGTCACGCGCCCCTGGAACAGCTTGTAACCGTGCGCGGCTGCGACGAGCGCCTGGACCGGATCTTTGCCGGCGGCCGCCGCCTCTCGTACCGTCCGGCCAAAGAGGATCGCCTCGGACAGGGCTCCGTGGATGGTCACGCGCTTCACGTCGCGCCCCGACAACACGCCGCGCGCATTCGACACACCGCCGCCGCTTGCGACCGCAACCGCGCGGGCGAGATCTTCGTAGCGATAGTCGTCAATCGCCTTGTCGATGAAGATGGTGTCGCCCCAGCGCGTGACGAGCGCCGCCGGTGTCACCGGGACGCCGCTCACGAACGGCAGCGACTGCTGCACTTCCGGCTTGGCTCGCCCGGCCGGGCACGCATCGACCACTGGCAACCCGACAGCGGTCGCCACCTGAAACGCGTTCAGGGTTGCGCCGGCGGCTTCGTTGCGGATAATCGCGTCGAATTTCTTCCCGAGATGGGTGCTCAGCGCCTGAAGCGCCGCGACGGTGCCGTTGGGCACAGTCGGCAGATTCTGGGTCTTGATCCGATCGGTGACGTACTCCCACGCGCCCCCGCCGCCGATGCCGCCGGCCGCCTGCACAACATTCCACTCGTCGGGCAGGTCGTCGATCGACACGACTTCGAAATGCTTGCCGGCAGCCAGGATCGCCTTTGCCTGCCGGATCATCGCCTCGGTATCCGAGCTGCGCGTGCCCTGAATCGCCGTGCCGACCGTGAGGTCGACCACTTCCTGCTCGGACAACGTTCGGACACGCGCGCGCTGCGCGCGCGGCGCCGCCGTGGCGCCAACGACGATGACGGCGCCGACAATCCCGAGCGTTCGACGTGCTGCGGACGCTATCACTGAGGCCCTCCATTCCCGGACCGCGACGTCGGTGACGCCGGCGTCCGATCGAGCAGCTGTGGCATGTCGGCGACGACGTACGCCATGGCGGCAATGCCGGCAACGCAGCGCTGCATGTCACTGGGCGCGACCTTGTCGACGGTGTCGGCCGGCGTGTGGTGAATGACGAAGTACTGCCGCATGTCGGTCCAGGGAGACACAGCGGGGATGTGCCCTTCCCTCGCCGACGGCTGGACGTCGGAGCCGTCGAAGTCGTCGCTGATCGTGGTACCGCCAACGGCGCCGAGCAGCTTCGCAATCTCGGCGATGACCGCTCGAGCACTTGGCGCGGCGTCGACCGACCAGCCGTCGATCGGCAGCATGCCGTTGTCGGACTCGAGCACCATGACGTGCTTCGACAGCGAGTCACGATACTTGTCGCGGTACCCCTGACCGCCTCTAGTACCGTTTTCTTCGTTCGTGAAGAGGACCAGGCGAATGGTCCGTCGCGGAATCAAGTTCAGCCGCTTCAGGACGCGGAGGGCTTCCCACGTCGCGATGACGCCACCGCCATCGTCCATTGCGCCAGACGCCAGATCCCACGAATCAATGTGTCCGCCGATCAAAACGACTTCGTCGGGCTTCTCGCGGCCGCGCCATTCGGCCACGACGTTGCCCGACTCGACGTCGGGGAGCGTCTGCGCCTCCATCCGCAGCCGAAGGACCGGACGCACACCCCGATCCTGGAGTCGCTGCAATTTGTCGGCATCTTCTGCACTGATCGCGGCGACGGGAATCTGCGGCGCATCAGGGCTGTAGCGCATTCCACCCGTGTGCGGCGTGCGATGCGCAGTCGGCCCAACCGACCTGACGAAGGCCGCCACTGCACCCAACTTCGCGGCACGTGATGCGCCCGCGCCGCGATATTGCGTCCCTTCGCGATAGGCGGTGTGAGGATATGCGTCGGTGCGGTAGACGACGTTGTACAGGACGATCTTCCCTTTCACTTCCGCCGCGCGGGCCTCGAGTTCCTCGAAACTCTTCACGACCAGCGTTTCCGCTTCGATTCCGGCCGGTCCGGTTCCGACGCTGCCGCCAAGGCCGGCGATCACCAGGTCGCCCTGAAACGGCGCGACGATCGCCGCAGATTCGCGGCCGCGCACCCAGTGCGGCACCATCACCGGATCGATCCGCACGTTCGAGAAGCCATCGCGCTTCATCTGCTCCGCGGCCCACGCAATCGCCTTCTGCAGGTTCTCCGTTCCGCTAAGCCGCGCCGGAAACATGTCGGTGAATTCCGCGAGGCGCTGCCACGCCGCTGTGTCTGCTGTCGCCGTGGCGACGATGCGGTCGATCTGCGGCCGATAACCCACGACCGACGGTTCGTCCGCGCGAAGGTGCGCACGACTGACGATCAGCGCCACCGCGACGGCGGCGGGCGCCGCGAACGCAATTCCGATCGGACGCATGTGCATCAACTCCACGACATCTGTGACGGGGACACGAAGATCCAGCGCCTGGATACGACGGGCTTACTACGTAACAACGAAGCGACCGACCGAGTACAACGCCCGTCCACGAATTTCGTGCGCGGGCCGGACAGCGTGCCTCAGTGATTGACGAGCGGCGGCGTAGCGGAAGGCGGCCGGCGCCGATGCGTCAATTGCTCGTACGCATATGCGAGCGTCAGCAACGTCGATTCGCTCCAGGGACGGCCGAGCAACTGCAGGCCCGACGGCAACTGATCGCCCCGGACGAATCCCATCGGAACGGTGATCGCCGGGAATCCCGTATTCGGCGAGAAGAGCTGGTTATTGTCGCCGTGGGGCGAGTTGAGATCTCCGATGAGTCGCGGCGGATTGCTCCATGTCGGGTATGCAAGCGCGTCGAGGTGCTCGCTATCCATGAGGCCCATGACGGCGTCCCGCAGCCAGGCGCGGAAGTCGGCCCGCGCGCGACAGCCGGGCGTCTCGCCGGGACGATCGTCGGCGGCCAGCGAATTTCTGAGGCGCAGCTCGATCGAGGGATGAAACTGGCGCGACGCTACGATCTCGGCGAGCGAGTGGCGCGGCGCGAGGTCGCCCAGGCCCGCCAGGTACGTGTTCAGCTCGTATTGGAAGGTGTTGCAGCCGCCGAGGCCAGTCTGGCCGCGGCGACGCTCGGCCAGTCCGCTGACCGCAACGGGATCGACGATGGTCGCGCCGGCGTGGCGCACGTCGTCGAGCGCTCGCGTGAACAGCGCGATGACTTCGGGATCCGCCGTCGGCGTCTCGTAGGCCTCCCGCAGCACACCGATCCGCGCGCCGCGCAGGCCATCCCGTCGTAACGCCGACGCATAATCCGCGTGCGGATGCGCCCGGCCGCTGGACGTGGCCGGATCCGCAGCGTCAGTCGCCGCGATCACTTGAAGGACTGCTGCCCCATCGGCCACGGTGCGCGTCATGGGCCCGGTGACGTCCGAGTCGAGGAAAACGGGAACGACGCCGCTTCGGCTGGTCAGCCCCATCGTCGGCCGAATTCCGACGAGCGCCTGATGCGACGCCGGTCCTCGAATCGATGCGCCGGTGTCGGTGCCAAGGCCTGCCGCACCGAAGTTCGCTGCGATCGCGGCGGCAGTGCCGCCGCTCGATCCCGCGGTGACACGCGAGACGTCGTATGGATTGCGCGTGTAACCGGCCAAGATCGAATTCACGGTCTCGTACTGCGTGAAGGCGAACTCCGCCATGTTCGACTTCGCGAGGATGACCGCGCCCGCCTCCCGCAAGCGTCGAACGACGAACGCGTCCTTGCGGGTCATCATGCCTTTCAGCGACAGCGATCCTGCCGTCGTCGGCATGTCGGTGGTTTCGTAGTTGTCCTTGACGATGATCGGAACGCAGTGCAGCGGTCCGACGGCGCCCTGCCCCGCCATTCGGCGGTCCAGCTCGTCGGCCATTGCGAGCACACCGGGATTGACGAGGACGATGCTGTTGAGCGCTGGACCGCGCTTGTCATACGCGTCGATTCGCGCGAGATACGCCTCGACGAGACCGCGACACGTCAGGCCGTGCATCGCCAGCGCCGATTCGATGTCGGCGATCGTCGTCTCCTCGACGGCGAAGCGCGCGGGACCGGCTTGGCCGGCTGCGAGGCGCGGAGGCGCGGCGCCGGTCGCCGTCAGCATCGCAGCTGCCGCGACCAGCCGCCACGCACGGCTACTTCGCGTGCAGTCGTTCGATCGGAACATACGTTTCGTCGAATCCGAAGTGCCGCGGCCCGAGCATCTCGACTGCCTTCTCGGTTCTCCAGATCGCATCATTCGGAAAGCCGACGATGGCGAGTTCCTGACCGACGGGGAAACTCCCGATGACGCCGGTCGTCTTCATCGCCCATCCGGTCTTGGGGTCGAGCGGACAAATGAGATCGGGCGCGGCGGCATCGAGCTTCCCGTCGCGCCAGGCGACGAGGTTTTCGTTCTTGTTGAAAATCCTGTAGTGGCTGCCGCTGAACGCTCCCGTGCCGTCGAGGTACGCGTCCGTCACGCCGAATCCTTGCTCGCCACGGCTGTCGGACTTCGTGACCACTCCTCTGAAGAGGAGATAGCCGCGTCCTTCGGCGACCACGGCGGCGACGGGATCGCGCCCGGCCGCCGACGCTTCGCGCGCGGCCCGGCCGAGACGAATGCTCTTGCTCAGAAACCCGGGGATGAGATTCGCCTTCAGCACCTTTCCGCTGACGGCATTCGCGGCGACGGTGAAGTTTCCACCGCTGCCGACGGCGATGGCGCGCGTCAGGTCTTCTGCGCGGTAATCGTCGTACGTTTTCGGGATGATGACGACGTCGCCGTACCGCGTGACACCCGCCATCGGCGCTCGCATGATGCCGGCGTTGACATAGAACGAGCTCATCTGCACTTCCGGAAGGCAGCGGCCAGATGGACAGGCGTCGACGATCGGAATGTTCATCCGCTCGGCCGTCGTGAGGGCGCCGGCGGTCGCCCCGCCGGCTTCGGCTTCGAACGTCGCGTTGAACTTCTTGCCCAGATAGTCGCTGAGGACGTCGACCGCCGTGGGGCCGGTCGGCGCCTGGCCGCGTCCGCCGCGTCCGAAGCCTTGCGCTTCCATTCGCTTCGTCACGTAGTCCCATGCGCCGCCGCCGCCGATGCCAAACATGGTGAACGCGGTCCAATCGTCGGGTACGTCGCGCAACGCGATCATCGTGAAGTGCCGCCCCTGCGCGAGTGCCGCCTTGACGCGGTCGATCATCCCGGCCGTATCGCCGCCACGCGTGCAGAGGATCGAGGTGCCGACCATCATGTCGACGAGTTCCTGCTCAGTCAGCGTGCGGGTCGGCGGCGCCTGCGCCGGCATCGGCACAGACGCCGCCAGCATCAACACACAGACCGCTGCACACGTCACCATTCCAGTGCGCCTCACACTACCTCCGTCGAGTTGGGATGGAGCCTCGGTTCACGATTCACGACGCGCGGCGTCGTGAGAGTTTGGGGCTTACAGGTACTGACGAAGAAGCGGCACAAGTACAACAGGCCGGAGCAGAGATATCGCGACGCTCGCCATGCGCTCGCGGACGTTACAATGGCGACATCCGAAACCCATGGTGATCACACGGTCTCTAAGTCTGCGACAGCTGACCGCCGGTGCCGCGGCGATCGCCGTGATGATCGCGATCGCCGGTTGTCGTCGACCGCGCGCCGTATCCTCGGCAGCCGCCATCGCACCGGGGACGAACGTCGTGCTCGTGACGATTGATACGCTGCGCGCCGATCATCTGCCGGCGTACGGCGCGACCGATCGGCTGCGGACGCCGGCGATCAGCCAGCTCGCGCGCGATGGCGTGCTGTTTCAGCGGGCGTACAGCGCCGTGCCGCTCACGCTGCCGTCGCATACGACGATCCTCACAGGCCTGCTGCCGTTCCATCACGGCGTCCGCGATAACGGCGGCTTCTATCTCGACCCGCGCCGGCCGACACTCGCGACGGTGCTGCAGCAGCAGGGCTATCACACAGCCGCGTTCGTTTCGGCCTTCGTTCTGGACTCTCGATGGGGCCTCGCGCGCGGCTTCGACGAGTACTACGATCACTTCGACGTGACGACCACCGACCTCGCCGCGATGGCCCGTGTGCAGCGGCCCGGCGGCGAAACGTGGACGCAGGCGCGCGCCTGGCTGCAGGCGCATGCGACGGACCGCTTTTTTCTGTGGATCCATCTCTTCGATCCGCACGCGCCGTACGAACCGCCGGAGCCGTTCCGCACGGAGTACGCCGATCGCCTCTACGACGGCGAAATCGCGTACGACGATGCAATCGTCGGCAACCTGCTCGCCGAACTCACGTCACATCAACTCCTCGACAAGACGGTCGTCGCGGTGCTCTCTGACCATGGCGAAGGACTTGGTGAGCACGGCGAGGATGAGCACGGGCTGCTTGCGTTCGACTCGACGCTGCGAGTGCCGTGGATCGTCCGATTGCCGGATCGCCGCTTTGCCGGTACGCGCGTCGACGAACCGGTCGGACTCGTCGACGTGATGCCGACGCTGCTCGACGTGATCGGCATCAGCGCTCCGCACGACGTGGACGGAACGAGCCGCACGAGCAGCTTTCGCGCGCCTGGCAGCAGCGACGTGCTGTATGCGGAAACGATGTACCCGCGGCTGCATTTCGGCTGGAGCGAGTTGCAGTCGGTCCGCAACGGCCGCTACAAGGCGATTCGCGGCCGCCGGACCGAACTATACGACTACCGCGCGGATCCGAACGAAACGACGAACCTCGCCGATCGCGAACCGGACGTCGCGGCGAGGCTCGGCGCGATTCTCGATCGGATGGCGGCCGGGCCCGCTCAGCCTGCGGCGGCGCCCGACGCCGACGCGGCGAGTCGGTTGAAGGCGCTCGGCTACTTCTCCGGGTCAGCGACCGCGCCGACCGGCGGCAACGGCGCCGATCCGCGCGACAAGACATCGGCCTATCGGCTCCTGACCGACGCACGTCGACAGCTCGATCAGGGCCACGCCGCCGAAGGCGTGCGATCGTTCGAGCGACTCCTGGCTGAGGAACCCGAGATGGACGTCGCCCACCGAACCTTGCGCGAGTATTGGATCGAGCACGGGCAATTCGAGGTCGCGCGGACATGGTTGCAAGGGCGTCTCACATCGCGCGCTGGCGATCCGCGCCTGATCGTCGATCTCGCCACCGTCGAGCGCGCGGCGCGGCGGCCCGAGCGCGCGCTCGCCCTCCTCGAACCGCTCGTCGCACGCGACAAGGGCGACATCGAAGCGTTGATGCTGGACGGCGAGTTGCTGCGCGACGCCGGCCGATTGGACCTTGCCCTCGAACGCTTCGAGGCCGCGGTCCGCCTTCAGCCTGACGACACGACCGCGCGCATGCAAGCCGCGAACACGCTGTTCGCGATGCATCGGATCGATGACACCGAGGCCGCGGCGCGGACCGTGCTGGCGCGAGACCCACATGCCGCGGGCGCCCACTATCTGCTCGCGCAGACGGCCGAGGCCCGCGGTGACATCGCCACGGCCGAGCGCGAGTACCGGAACGAAATGGCGCAGAGCCCCTGGGACTATCGCGGGCGTTTCAATCTGGCGATGTTGCTCGGGCGACGGAGCGCCTTCGACGAAGAGCTGATGTTGCTTGAGTCGATTCCGAAGCTCGCCCCCGGCTTTCACGACGTCTATTTCTTCCTCGCGAAAGCTCGCCTCGACACCGGCAATCCGTCGCAAATCCCGCGCGCGATCGAAGATGCAAACCGAGGCCTGGCGCTCGCGCCGACCTCCGCTTCGGCACCGCTGGGCCACTACGTGCTCGCGGACATCTACCGCCTCCAGGGGCGGTCGTCCGATGCCGAGCGCGAGCTGCTGCAGGGGCGCGCGCTCGAACAGCGACTCGCTGGCCGCGGTGCGTCGTAAGCGCGACGACTAGTTGTGATGCGTCTGGGTTTCCAGTGACTTGATGAAGGCAGGCAGTCGGCTGAACGCGCGGGATACACCAGAGAGCTGATCGTAGGCCGACTGTCGCTGGACGGGCGTGCCGGCGGGAATCTCGAGGTTGAACGGGTCGAGCGGCATGTCGTGCTTCGACACGGCATGCATTTCCATCAACTCGCGACTCGTGAATCGCTGTCGGCCGTCTTCGAAGCGCAGCGTCTCTTCGGTCTTCACGCTCAGATAGCTGTTGCGCGCGACATACCGCACCGTTTCCAGCCGCGCCAAGCGCACGACGGGCGGTCCTCCACTGCGCCAGTTGAAATCGATCCACGCCGGATCGACGACGCGAATCGCGAACGGCGCGTCCTGCGCCGCTTTGGCTTCACGATCGAGCGAGACCACCATGCGCGGCAGGTCCGACGTGCCGTAGCTCGGGGCCTGGATCATCGTCCGGTTCGACCGGACCTCGCCGATAATCGGCTCGTAGATGTGCTGCCGATCGAGGTACACGTCGAGCGCATGCTGCATCGATGGCGGAAAGAGATGAACCGCTTCGCGGAATTCGGCGACGGTCGGCTCGATGTTCAGCACGCCGCGCGGCTCGCTGTAGACACCCGGGCTGAAGTAGACGTTCGGGCGCAACTCGCCGCCTTCGCTGACGCTCGAATACGCGATCAGCAAGCGGCCATCGTCGGAGTACCAGCGCCCCGCGACGCGGTCGAAGTTCGCACCATCCATCCACTCGTGGATCATCTTGACGGTGCGCTTGGTGTTCACCCCATTGGCGCCCGTCGTCTCGGACGTCACCTTCCATCGCCGGTACAACAACTGCCCCGGGTGCACGAGCGTGGCCAACGCTGCGTCTGATCGACTGAGGATCTCGTTCGCAGACGCGATGGGCGGATCGACCGTCCGCGACGCGATCAGGATCGCGGCGACGAACGCCGCCGCCACCGCCGTGCGCCACACGCCCGCATACGTCGGTCGCCGTGCGCCGTCCACCCGACGCCACATGGCCCGCCACCCTTCGGCGGCGCGCACTCGCCATCCGGCGACCTCGGTCCGGCGCGCGTCAGCCATCGCCGGAAGCCGCGCCAGCAGCGCGTCCTCGAAAGACGGCGGCGGATCGATCCGGAGTGTGCTCAGCCGCTCGATCAGGTCACGAAGTCCGCGCAGCTCCTGATCGCCTTGCAGTCCTTCGGGATCCTGATCGCGCTCGCGTTGTTCGAGGAGGAGCGCGTCCGCGAATGCCGAAAGCCGCCGCGCCTTCTGTTCGGTGTCGTTCATCGCCATCCGCGCTCTCCCAGCCCGTCCCGCAACCGGCGCAGCGCGCGCAGCAGGCGCATGCTGACGGCACCTTCCGACAGCCCCAGGATGGCGGCAATGTCGCGGTTGGTGCGCTGCCCGGAGAACTTCAGTGCCAGGACGACTCGGTCGTCGTGCGACAGCCCGTTCATGACGCGGACGACGTCGCTGGTCCGCTGCTTCCGCTCGTAGGCAGCATCCGGCATTTCGGATTCCGTGGGCAGTTCGGCAATTTCATCGAGCGGCAGGCTGACCGACTCGCGGCGCCTTTCGACGCGCCAATAGTCGATGAGCGTCGTGTGCGCGATTCGGAAGATCCACTGAGTGGTCGCCGGTGCGTCGGTCGGCGCCTTGGCGCGATGCGTGAACGCTTTCAAGAACACCCGGCCGGCCAGCTCCTGTGCCGTTTCGATCGTGGACACCTGGCACCGGATGAACGCGTACACTTTCGGAAACGAGGCGTGGTACAGCCGTTCGAACGCGACATCTCGTTCATCGCGGACGGCGACGCCCTCGAGGACGACCAGAGAAGGCGCCGCGCCGTCTCTGGCCGTTTGCAGGAATCTAAACACGTCTCTCCGTTGCTGGCTCCCAGGCGGACCGCGACGCTAATGCGTCGCGAGGGTCTTGCGCTGCCGCTGCAACTGTTCGATCGGGACGTACTCGAAGTCGAAGCCGAAGTGGCGCGGGCCGAACACCTCGATGCCCTTCGGCGTCCGCCACATCGGCGACGTTTCGTAGCCGATCATCGCGATTTCGGCCCCCAGCTTATAGCCGCCCAGCGCGCCGCCATTATGGGCGTCGCCCGTCTTCGGATCAAGGTCTTGAATCGTGTCGGGCGACATGGCGTCCGGGACCCCGTCGAGCCACGCGACGATGTTCTCGTTCTTCACGTACACCTTGTACACGTGCCCTGTGTACTTGCCGGTGCCGGAGATCTCGACGTCGGACCAGGTGAAGCCGCGATCGCCCTTGATCTCGGACTTCGTCACCGTGCCCTGAAACAGCATGTAGCCCTTCGAGGCCTTGACGAGCGCCGCGACGGGATCCTGGCCGTGGGCGACCGCCTCTCGCGCGGTCTTGCCAAACAGGATCGCCTGCGACAGGGCTCCCTTGATCACGCCGCGCTTCACCTGCGCCCCGGACATCGGGTTCATCGCGATTTGCGCGCCGCCGCCGCTGGCGACGGCGATCGCGCGGCCCAGATCCTCCGCGCGGTAGTCGTCGACGGCTTTCTCGATAATGACGGTGTCGCCCCACCGCGACGTCAGCGCCGCCGGCGTGGACGGAATGCCATTGATCCACGGGATCTGCTGTTCGATTTCCGGGCGCGCGCGGCCGGAGAGGCACGCGTCGACGACTGGGACGCCGAGTTCGGACGCGAGCATCAACGCTCCGACCGATTGCACCGCTTCGATCCGCACCACGGCGTTGAATTGCTTGCCCAGATATTTGCTGAGTGCCTGCGTCGCCGCGACCGTCGAGTTCTGGATCGTGGGAAGCTTCTGCTGCTTGATCCGCTCGCTGACATAGTCCCACGCACCGCCGCCGCCGACACCGGCGACCGTCACGGTCGTCCAATCGTCGGGCACATCATCGGGATTGATCATGGTGAACTTACGGCCCTGCGCCAGCGCGGCCTTGATACGGTCCACGGTCTGCGCGGTGTTCGCGCCGCGGCTCGCCTGGATCGATGAGCCCATCATCATGTCGAGCAGTTCCTGCTCGGTGAGGGTGTGGATCTTCTGCTGCTGCGCACGAATCGTCGGCGTCGTCAGCAGCGCCACGGCGGCGGCGGCTGCGAGCGCGATCGTCGCCCAGGTCCCACGTCGATTCATCGGCATCATGCTCCTTCCACGCGGATCAGAATGACCAGTGCGCGCCGACTTGCACCTGGCGCGGCGGATAGTACGCCGTCGGCTGCATCCAGAACGACGAGGGCGAGCCCGCCGTGGCGCCGTAATTGTTGTTGACCGTCTGAATATTCACGACGTTGAACACGTTGTACGCTTCCAGATACAGCGAAATCTTGTGCTGCCGGATCGGCAGCATCCACGTCGCCCGCAGATCGGTTTGATTGAACCCCGGTCCCTCGAACGAATTGCGCGCAAAGCCCGGCGTCCGGCTGCTGAGAATGCCGGCGCCGATCAAGTCGACGCCGCTGTCGACTGGATTCACCCACATGCCCGTCCTCGCCTGGTACTTCGCCGAGACCTGGACCGTCGGCGTGATGTCGTACCAGCCGCTGACGACGCCGCGTGCCGTCGGCGTGTCGGCGTTGTGGCCGTACTCGCCGGCGACGCCGAGCCGCTGGTCGTTCGGGATCGAGTTGTAGTTGTTCCCGATGTCCCGCGCCCGGTTCAACGTCAGGCTGGCGTTCCAGCCCATGCGCTTGCCGCGGTCGCGCACCTCGAAGATGCCGCCCGTGTAATTCGCCCACCCGTTGAATTCGTACTGAAGGATCTGACGGTAGGCTGGGTTGGGACGCACCCACGCCGTGCCGTTCCACTGCAAGTTCGTGTCGAGTTCGTAGTCGACGTTCCACTGGTGCGTGTAGATCGCACTGGCCGTCACCGCGAGGTTCGAGGAGAACGAGTGCTCGAGCGTCCCGATGACCTGCCCCGATCCCGGCGTCGCGAAGTTGCTCGGCAGGACGTTCGTGTTCACGACGCCGGCCGGAATGGTCGACGGCCTCGCCGTAAACACGTTGGGATACACCGGCGCGCCTGGCGTGGTCGGCGTCCATGTGCCGGACGTCAGCGTCTGATAGCCCTGGATGTTCGTGTAGAACGTCGTGATGTTCTGGAAGATCCGATCGTAGTAAATCCCGGACGAGAACTTCAGGAGCGTTGACGCCTTGTTGTCGAGCGCGTACGACGCCGCGAAGCGCGGGCCGAAGTCCTTGCGATCCCAGCCGAAGCGCTGGCCGCTCGGCGCCATGGGGTGAATTTCCAGATCGTAGCGAACACCGTAGTTAAACGTCAGGCGATTGCTCGCTCGCCACGAATCCTGAATGAACCCGGAAACATACTGGTGCTGCCGGAAGTTCGACGGATCACCGAACCCTTCGGTGAACTGCGAGTAGGCCCCCTTCTGGTAGTTCGCGAGCGACGAGAAGGTGTAGGTGCCGCGCAGCGCTGAATACAGCGTGTAGTCGTAGCGCGCGACCATATAGTCGCCGCCGAACTTCATCGTGTGATTGCCGACGAACCGAGTCGACGAATAGATCGCCTCCGTCGGATACGTGTCGATGCTGTTGTTGAGGCTCACCGACCCGAAGCTCGCGATCGACGAGATGTTCACCGCCGGTGGCGTCGCGTTGCCCTGGAACGAACCGGACGGGTTGATCTGGCCGTCCGCCACGAGCGGCGGCCCTCCTTGATTCAACCCGGACACGCCGTAGAACCGTGGGAAAAACGAGAGCTTCACTTCCTGTACCGATTGCTGCCCGACATGTGTCCACTTGCCGAGGTATGACAGGTCGGTCGCCTGAAGGTCGAACTGCCGCGAGACCGTCCCGAACGCGGTCGGGCTGCTGATGTTGTATTCGGTCCAGCGCGACATCGCGAAGCTGCCCTGCAGCCGGTTGCTGTCGTCGATGTTGTGATCCACCTTCGCGAGCGCGAAGTTCAGCCGGTAGAAGCGCGGCACGTTGCCGATGTCGCTCGCCGGCAGACCGATGGCGGCGCCATTGGCGGCGGTGATCCCGTTGTCGTACTGGTAATCCTGCTTCACGCGCTCGTACGCACCGAAAAAGAACGTCTTGTCCTTCTTCACCGGACCGCCCAGCGTCCCGCCGAACTGGTCGCGGCCGTAGGGCGGCTTGGGGATCCCACGCAGTACCGACGCCGGATCCTCGGCGTTGAGATTCTGGTTCTGGTAGAAGTCGTACGCGGTGCCGTGCAGATCGTTGCCGCCCGACTTCGTGATGCCGTTGAGGATGCCACCAATCGCGCGGCCGTACTCGGCTTCTCCGCCGAAGCTGACGACCTGGAACTCCTGGATCGAATCCTGGCTGTAGCGCTGCTTCGGCAGGTCGAAGCCCTCGTCCATGTTGTAGAAGCCGTCGACGAGCAGCGCCGCCTCAGACGACCGCGCGCCGCCGATGCTGAAGCCCGCGCCTTGCTGATTGATGCTGACGCTGTCGACGGTGGCGGGCAGCAGCAGCGCGAAGTCGAGATACTGGCGGTTCAGGCTCGGCAGCGACTCGAGCTGCTGCTGGTTGATGACGCTGCTGATTTCGGCCTTGGTGCTTTCGACCAGCGGCGCGTCGCTCGTCACGTTGACGGTTTCGGCCAGCGTCGCCAGCTTCAGCGAGATGTTCACGTCAATGGTCGTGCCGATATTGACGGTGACCTGCGGCTGCTGGAAGGTCGCGAAACCCTCGAGCTCGGCCTTCACTGAATAGTGCGCCGGCTGCAGCCCCGTCACGTGATAGCGACCGTTCGCGTCCGTCACCGCCGTTCGAACCATGGCGGTCGCCAGGTTCGTGATGGTCATCGTCACGCCCGGAAGCGCGCCGCCGGATTGATCGGAGACGGTGCCCGAAATGTTGCCCGTATCGACCTGCGCCCATCCCATCGTCGAAGCGAGCGTCAGCAGAAATGTCGACAAAAGCGCCGAACGCACGCATGCGCGCCAAACCGGCCCAGTCATGAGGCTCTCCCAGGGAGTGTGAAGTCTGCGAGGACCGGCCCGAGCGCGATTCATCGCGTACGTCAGGCGGTCCAAGAAGATGCCGTACATCTTATTGACGATGAAACCGACGATGTACAACCGGCGCACAGGCGCGCGCTGCAAATTTCGGCGTTGTACTCGACTCGTTTCGTCGTCTTCCTCAGTGGCAGTGCCACCGGACGACGGTGCGCCTGCGAATCAGAGACAATTCAGCGACATTCGCTTTTCGTCCTGAGGAGTGAGACATGAACCGACGTACCGGCGGCGCAGCGGCCGCCGCGATCATCGTCATTTTGGCGTCCAGCGCCGGCAGCGGGCCCCACGCGCAGGATTGGACCGGACCGTACCGATCGGCGACCGAGCGCATCATCGCCGAGGCGACGTCGGGCCGGGCCGCGTGGAATCGCCTGGCCGAATTCACCGACATGTTTCCGGCGCGGCTTAGCGGAACCGACAATCTTCAGAAAGCGATTGCCTGGGCCGCCGATCAGATGAAGCGCGACGGCCTCGAAAATGTCCGCGTCGACAAGGTCATGGTGCCGCACTGGGTGCGCGGCACTGAGAGTGCCGAGATCGTTCAGCCGTACCCGGGTCAGATTGCGATGGCGGCGCTGGGGGGCAGCGTCGGAACGCCGGCGAACGGAATCGAAGCCGAGGCGCTGGTCGTCAAGAACTACGACGAGTTGGAGGCGCAGGGCCCGAAGGTCAAAGGCAAGATCGTCGTCTACAACGCCGTGTACGACACCACCATCGATCCGCTCATTGCCTATCACGAAGGCACGCAGTACCGGGGGGCCGGCGCGTCGCGCGCAGCGAAGCTCGGCGCCGTCGGCGCCCTCGTCCGATCGGTCGGCCCGATCGCGCATCGCATGCCGCACACCGGAGGCATGCGTTATGCCGCCGATGCGCCGCAGATTCCCGTGGCGGCGATCAGCGGCGAGGACGCGGACAAACTGCAGCGCCTCCAGGATCGCGGCACGCGGACGATCGTCCGGCTGAAGATGGAGGCACACACGCTGCCCGACGCCGAATCGGGCAACGTGATCGGCGAGTTGCGCGGACGAGAGAAGCCCGACGAAATCGTTCTCATCGGTGGCCACATCGACTCGTGGGATCTCGCGTCGGGCGCGATGGACGATGGCGGCGGCATCATCGCGACCTGGGAGGCGGTGCGGGTCCTCAAGAAGCTGAACCTCGTCCCGCGCCGGACGATTCGTGTCGTGCTCTTCACCAACGAGGAGAACGGTACGAAGGGCGGCCAGGGGTACCGCGACCAGTACCGCGACACGCTGTCGAAGCACGTGCTCGTGCTCGAGTCTGACAACGGCATGCTGCCGCTGAAAGGCTGGGGATTCAACGGCACGGACAAGGCACGCGCGGTCGTCACGCAGATCGCCGGTCTACTCGGGTCGCTCGGCGGCACGACGGTCACCGATCATTACGACGGATCGGATGTGCAGGCCGCGTCGCGCGCCGGCAACATCCCGTGGATCTCGCCCGAAGTCGACATGCGCCCGTACTTCTTCATCCATCACACGCCGGCGGACACGGTCGACAAGGTCAACCCGGCCGACATGGCGCGGTGCGTCGCCGCCATCGCGTCGATGGCGTACGTCGTCGCGGATATGCCGGAGCCGCTCGAGCGCAACAAGCCGGCACCGAGCGACCAACGGCGCGGACAGTGAGTCGGACTGACACGAGGAGTGACCAGATGAGAACGCGACCACTAGCGATCGGATTGACGGCCCTGGGTTCGGCGTTTGTGCTGGCGCTCGCCACCGCACACGCGCAGCAGGGCAAGGTGCGGACGCTATCCGAGCAAGAGCTCGTCGACATGATGATGGGCGGCTCGATCCAGGCGAGCCGCAGCAGCAACACCGCCTCGTCGGTGACGCGCGTGAAGGACGCGCTCGCGCAAGGCAAGAAGATTCAGATGATCGCCCTTCAAGATGTGCCCGACGACTGGGTTGCCGTATCTCCCGGCGGTGTCGGCGGCGGCGGCGGCTGGGCGTACGTACGCGACCGCACGGCGGACCAGAACTTGCCGCGGGTGCCGAACGGAAACCTCCTCGCGGCACAGGCGTTGAGCAAGTACACCGGGAAGAAGATCAACGCCGTCCTGCGCAGCGAAGCAGACGGCGCCACGATCGAGTCGATCCTCCTGGCGGCCGACCTCGGCGTGCCGGTGGTCGACGGCTGCATGGTCGGACGGGCGCGCCCGGAGATCGAACAGCAGCTGCCGTCGTTGATGGGCATCCCGATTTACCCGGCCGCGTACGTGTCGCGGTGGGGCGACACGGTGATTCTGGACAAGGCGGTCGACGATTACCGCGTCGAGGACATCGCGCGCGCGCTCGCGGTCGGCAGTGGCGGCAGCGTGTCAGGCGTCGATACCATGATGTCGGGCAAGGACATCAAGCGGAGTCTGGTGCCCGGCGCGCTGACGCAAGCGATCGAGCTCGGCCGCACCGCGCGCGAGGCCGTCGCGCAGCACAAAGATCCGATCGCGCCGCTCCTGAAGATCATGCACGGTTACAAGCTGTTCCACGGCGTCGTGGCGGAGGACGACACCAAGGGCGACCGTGGATTCACCTGGTCGGTCGTGACGATCGATGGCACCCGCGAGGATCAGGGGCACACGTACAAAGTCTGGAACAAGAACGAGAACATCATCGGGTGGTACGACGGCAAAGTGGATGTGATGGCTCCCGATACCCTGATGGATCTCGATCCGAAGACCGGTGACGCGCACAACGGCCCGACGCTCGGAGCGTTCCAGGTGGGCGCGGAAGTCGTGATCGTCGGGTGGGCGTCTGATCCTCGCTGGCGGCAGCCGAAGGGCATCGAATTCTTCGGACCCCGCCACTTTGGATTCGACTTCGACTATGTGCCAATCGAACAGCTGCAGGCGCAGCGAAAGAACAAACCGGTGCAAACCAACTAACCCCGACTCGCTCGAAGGGCGGTCGCGGCAGCTCTGGCGAGTGCCGCGGCCGACCCTTCTAAGTTCCGCCTGTCTGAACGGCGGCCGCCTCGAAGTCTCACCTCGCCGAATCTCGCCCACGATCGCCGTTCCGAGCGCGCGCTGTCGTCCCAGGCAGACGCTACTCGTCACCATGTTTGGCATTCGAGCCATCGGACGACCTTGCCGGTGCGAAGCACGCCGTCTTTTCAGATTCGGGCACGCTCGCCAGCAGGCGGTTGACGACTTGTTTCACGGCCACGCCGTCGACCGCGAGGACGCCACCACAGAGCCCGAGCGTTACGACCCGCGACATCGCACTGAGACGAACCACCCACCCGACGTGCCATCGGCCGATCGGGCGGCGCCGACTGAGCGCCAGGCAGAAAATGCCCGTTTTTCAGCCGTTGTCAGGCCACGTCAGGACGTGCGAAACACCCGATAAACGTTGAGTTTTTTCGCGATTTTCGTGTTTCACGCGCGTTCAGCGAAAACCATCCTACACCACGTTTTTGTTACCCCCGTGTTACCACAGAAATGCCAGTCAGGGGGTCGCTAGTACGCACCTGTGCGTGAGTCAAAGGGTCGACCGACGGGGTAACCTCGTCGTTGTGTCGCGGCGCGGCGACGTGTTGACGCGCCATGAATTCACTACCGGCACCGTCAGAGATCGTCGCGCTCCTCTTCGACTCTCGCCCTCTCGGCGCGCCTGGTCAACAAATCTTCGTACTCTGAGAGCCACGTCAGCACGTTGGCGTTCGTCTCGCCTACCTTGAGGTCGCGAAGCCACTTCAGTTTATTCTCGTGGTGCTGACTCTCCGGTCCCCACCAAGACTCCGTTGAAAAATTCGCCGCCAGGTTTCGTCGAACATCTTCACGATCACCGTAACGTACAAGGATCTCCCTAGCTGAACATGACGACTGCTGTCCAGGAAATGTGGCCGGAACAAAGCTCGCGGCGTGCCGTTCCGACTGAAGCCAACGTGTTGAGCTCGAGCAAGAAACTGGTCCATTCATGGAACGCGTGCTCCGACAGATTTCGAATCACTCCACCGAACGAGAACCGGCGAAATTCCCACGGCTCGATTGAACCAGCCTTCGCAAGACTCAGGATTCGCGCAGCACCTCGATCGCTTAGGCCACCGCGGAAAGAGAGTTCCGGAACAAATTGACGCAGGTGTTCGATGCCAGCAATGGCATCGAGCAGCGATTCGAACACTTCAGCGTTACGCTCCGCGATCGCCCTGAAATAGCCACCTAGAAAAAACGCGTGGGTTTGTCGACAGCTGCCTGTTGCGCAGTCAGCAACTCTGGAAGCAGTTGCGCCGTCGCATCGAGTCTGCTCAATGCGTGGCCAAACAGAAATCCGTTCTTGGCATTCTCGGTGACCAGCCATGGCAATTCAGGGCGCAGCAGCTCCGGCTTCGCATGCGCCTCCTTCGCCAAGTCCTCAATGGCGACTTCAACCTTGTGCCTGGGCTGCCGTCGTCATCGATCGAATCGGCCCAGCGGTCCATTCCAACGTACCGCTCCAGACGTGAATGGAAATCCGGAGGCATTGCCTCGGCGCGAAGCCGATCCCATTGAGCTCTTATCTCGGGCTCGAATCCGGCGACGTCATGGCGGAAAACATTTTCGACCGTCTCGACGATCTCTCGACGATCCACGTACGGCTTGCGGTCGCTCGTCGCCCGAGCGGCATGAGTCGATGACTATCGAGGCTCGTCCAAGACGTGCCGCACTTTCCTGACGAGCGCAACGGGCGAGTATGGCTTCTGAAGGAAGGCAACCTTCTCGGACAGGAGGCCATGCCGCACCACGGCGTCGTCCGTGTACCCGCTTGTGAACAGCACTCGCACCTGAGGGAAATGGGGTTGCAAGGCTTGCGCTAAGTCCGGCCCGCCCATGCCGGGCATCACTACGTCCGTTACCAGCAGGTCGATCTGGCCCCGGTGCTTCTCGACCGCCCGGATGGCTTCCACACCGTTGCTCGCCGTCAACACTTTGTAGCCGTAGCTTTGCAGCACGAGCACTGCCAGTCCACGCACAGCGTTCTCGTCCTCGACCAGCAGGACCGTTTCCGTCCCCCGCGGATCCGTGCCGCTGTCAATTCCTCTGGCCGGGGAAAGCTGCTCGTCCACGGCTGGGAAGTAGATCTTGAACATGGTGCCAACCTCAGGCTCGCTGTCGACTTCGACATGCCCTCCGCTTTGCCTGACGATGCCGAGGACGACCGCCAGGCCCAGGCCGGTCCCCTTGCCGCCCCCCTTCGTCGTGAAGAACGGCTCAAAGATCTTGGCCGTTACGTCCGCCGTCATTCCACTGCCGGTGTCGGCGATTGACAGCAGCACGTAGCGGCCCGGCTGGAGCTCGGGGCCAAGGCGCGAGTATTCGTGATCCAGTTCGACGTTACGGGTTTCCACCGTGAGCGTCCCGCCCTTAGGCATGGCGTCACGGGCGTTGACGGCCAGATTCATCAACACCTGTCCCAGCTGTCCGGGGTCGACCTTCACTCGACTGATGTTCGGATCGAGCACGCTAGTCAGCAACACGTCCTCGCCGATCAGCCGCCGCAGAAACTTCTCGGTTTCACGGACGGTCTCGTTCAGGTCAAGAACCTTCGGCTCGAGCACCGTCTTACGGCTGAAGGCGAGCAATTGGCGGGTGAGCGAGGCGGCTCGTTGCCCGGCTTGGCTGATTTCCGTAACAGACTCCCGTATCGGATCGCTCGCCCCCAGCGTGGCGAGCAGCATTTCACTGTAGCCGGAAATGATCGTGAGCAGGTTGTTGAAGTCGTGGGCCACGCCGCCCGCTAGTTGGCCGATCGCTTCCATTTTCTGGGCCTGCTGAAACTGTGCCTGCAATGTCTTTTGGTCTGTGACATCCTTCCCGAGGCAAAGCAACCCGCAAAATCGCCCACCATCCGCCAAGAGGGGTGTGTTGAACCATTCGCAGGTGATCGTCCGCCCGTCCTTCGTCAGATTCTCATTGACTGAGTTGGCGGCCATATCCCCCGCCCTGATGCGCTCCATGATCCTCGTCGCTTCGTGATGGAATGAGGGCGGAATCAGGTCGTTGGGTTGCTTCCCAAGGGCCTCCTCTTTGGTGTATCCAAGGGTCCGCTGCGCCGCTGGATTCCAGTCAGTGATCCGAAAGTCAGCGTCGAAGAGGATATAGACAAGCGGCATCCGTTCAATCTGAAGACGGAGTTGTCCCAGAAGATGGTCGCGCTCCGCAGCCAACGTGCGCGCAGTCTCTTCGGCGTGCCGTCGCTCGCCGATGTCCAGGAACGTCACCACTGAACCGATGACGTCGTTCCCCCGCTTGATCGGATACGAGAAATACTCGACTGGGAAGGTGGTCCCGTCCGCCCGCCAGAAGAATTCGTCATCCACATGCGTCCCTTCTCCCCGCCGGAACGCTTGATAGATGCGGCACTCCTCTTCGGGATTCGGCGTGCCGTCCGGATTCGTATGATGCATGAGGTTGTGCATGTGCTTGCCGAGCAGGTCGCCGGCGCTCTCGTACCCCAGCAAACGAGCGCACGCCCGGTTGGCAAGCGTGCAGTTGCCGCTCAGGTCGATGCCGTAGATCGCCTCGGCCGTCGAGTCCAGCAACAGTCGGACCTGGTCCTCTC
>Ga0070741_10004391_pt1 | contig 32990 bp, 38 predicted proteins | sample Coa_R1_4_FD_66440 | JGI IMG/M metagenome (GOLD analysis project Ga0070741, IMG submission 66440) | Surface soil microbial communities from Centralia Pennsylvania, which are recovering from an underground coalmine fire - Coalmine... | ecosystem: Environmental > Terrestrial > Soil > Unclassified ... | reverse complement strand
GCTCCCGCAGGTGATCGCCGACGCGGTGCTCGACGGTCAGCGGGTCGAGGGGTTCGAGAGCTCCGATGACGTCTTCCTGCTCGGCGGTGTGCTGCTGACGACGGCGGTCAACCTGCTCGGGCAGGCGTTCTACGCCGGCATCACCGCGGCCGCCGTGGTCAACTGGCGAGCGGGGCTCCCGCTCCCTCGGGTGCTTGACCTCCTCGGCGCCCTGCCGGTGGGCGGCCTGATCGTCCTCGATCTCGTGCTGACCCTCGGTACCGCCATCGGTGCCGTGCTCCTAGTGATCCCGGCCCTCGTCTTCATGACCTATGTGGGCATCTCCCCCGCCGTCTTGAAGCTCGAGCACCTCGGGCCGCGCGCCGCGCTCGCCCGCAGCGTCGATCTGGTCCGAGGCCAGGCATGGCGGGTGTTCAAGACCGTGGTCGGCGTCGTCGTGCTCAGCGAGCTCGCGATCCAGGCGATCACCTTCCCGGCGCACGGGCTGGGGACGGTGGTGCTCGTCGATCTCGCGGCCGACGCGCTGCTGCAGCCGGTCGAGGGCCTCGCGATCGTCGTCGTCGCGATTCGGCTGCTGGAGCTCCACGGCGAGGCACCAGCGCCGGCGGCGCTGGCGAACGCGCTGGTCGAGCGGGGTGCCGGCTAGACAAGCAAAAGGGCCGCCCCCCTAGGGCGGCCCTTGAGTCGAATCGGCGGCGGGCGGGTGGTTTCTCTCTCCCCTAGGCAGGAGTCAGTTTGCCGCCGCGGCGGCGTGCCGTCATCGGCATTTTTCGCGGGGATGTCTACGTAGTTCCCCGCGGAGCCGACCCGCGGTTTGCGCGGGACCGTCCCACTGCATGAACGAGCCGGGCCGGAGTTGGCTCCGGCCCGGCTCATGTCCCTGCTTCAGCCTTCGTTCAGGCGGGCGTCAGTCCTGGTCGCGGCTGCCGCCGATCTTGTCCTTGATCTTGTCGGCCGCGTCGTCCACCTTGTCCTTGACGCTCGACACCGCTCGGTCGATCTTCCCCTCCCGCTTCAGCTCATCGTCGTCAGTGAGGTCCCCGGCCGCCTCCTTCACACGTCCCTTGGCCTCATCGATGTGCTCTTCCATCGTCGATCGTCTCCTTTTGTCGAATCCGTTCTTCGGTTACCCCGGACTCAACCCGGAAAACCGAATCGACAAGGGAGGCCCAGCGCGAGATGATGCCCCCGTGCGTGGCCCGATTCGAGAGCGCCTGAGCGAGGACGACGCCCAGATCCTGCAGCTGGAGTCGCCCACGATCAAGGGACACACCGGCAAGGTGCTGATCCTCGCGCCTGACTCCAAGGGCGGCCCAATGGACGTCTCGCGGCTCCGCACCCGCATCGGGCAGCGGCTTGGGGCCTTCCCCCGCCTGGGCGAGCGCGTCGTCGAGCCCCGTCTGGGCCTCGGTCGGCCGGCCTGGGTGCAGTGCGACTGGATCGACCTCGATTGGCACATTGCGGCGCCGAGCCGGGCCGAGCCGCTCTCGGACGAGGAGCTCCGCCAGGCCGTCGGGGAGATTCTTTCCGAGCGGCTCGACCACACGCGCCCGCTCTGGCGATTCGACGCGCTCCCGCTGACCGGGGAGCGGACGGCGCTCGTCGGGCGCATCCATCACGCGATGGCCGACGGCCTCAGCGCGATCGCGCTCTGCGAAGGCCTCCTCTGGGACGAGGACGACGGTACGGCGAGGCCGGTCACGGAGCCCGCGTCCGGGACGGCCCCCGAGAGGCCGGCTCCGGCCGCGCGGGAGGCCGCCTCGACGAGCAGGTCAGCCGCCGGCTCGGAGGCGCGGGAGGCGCGGATCCTGGTGCGGCTTCCGGGGGCGCTCTGGCGCGAGCTGCGGCCGGGGGCGGACTGCGAGCTCGACCAGCACATCGGTCCGGGGCGGGAGGTGTCCTGGACGAGCTTCCCGCTCGAGCGCCTCAAGCGGGTCGGACACTCGGCCGGGGAGGGAGTCACCGTCAACGACGTGGTCCTCGCGGTGGTGGCCGGCGGCCTGCGCCGCTGGCTCAAGGGCGGCACCGGCCCGGCGCACGACCTCCGCGTTCAGGTCCCGGTCTGCCTGCACGCCCGCGAGGAGAACGGCGGAAGCCTCGGCAACAGGGACTCGTTCATGAACGTCGACCTGCCGATCGCCGAGCCCGATCCGGCCGAGCGGCTTCGCTTGATCAACGCCGAGACGCGGGAGAGAAAGCTCCGGCACGATGCCGACGCCCTCTACGCCTTCTTCCACGCGCTCGGGCGGTTCCGGCCGCTCTACAAGGGGGTGACCAGGCTGACCTCCGGGCCACGCGAATTCGCTCTCTCCGTCTCCAACGTCCCCGGGCCACGGCGGCGCCCGACGATGCTCGGCCACGCGATCGAGCAGTTCTGCTCGTTCGCCGAGCCCGCCGACCGCCATGCGCTGCGGGTCTCGGTCGTCTCCCTCGGCGGCGAGCTCGCCTTCGGACTCTGCTCTGACCCTGACGCGATCTCCGACTTGGACGGCCTGCGCGGCGCCCTCGCCGACTCGATCGCGGAGCTTGAGGGATCGGTCTGATGCCGCGCTCGTTGAAGGAGTACGAGCGCAAGCGCGACTTCTCCAAGACCGCTGAGCCCCGCGGGAGCCGAGCAGCGAAAGTCGGGAAGGCACCGCGCCGCAGGCACCCGCGCTTCTCGATCCAGAAGCACTCCGCGACCTCGCTGCACTACGACCTCCGGCTGGAGGTGGACGGGGTGCTCGCCTCCTGGGCGGTGCCGAAGGGCCCGTCCCTGGATCCGCGCGACAAGCGGCTCGCCATGCGCACCGAGGACCACCCGCTCGACTACCTCGAGTGGGAGGGCGTGATCCCGAAGGGCCAATACGGCGCCGGGCCGATGATCGTCTGGGACCGGGGCGTCTTCCAGAACATCTCCGAGACGCGCCGCGGCGAGCCGATGGAGCTGAGCGAGGCGATCGAGCATGGGGACGTGAAGATCTTCATGCTGGGCGAGAAGGTCAAGGGCGCCTACGCGCTGGTTCGGACCTCCGACCCCGGCGAGCGGGAGCAGTGGCTTCTGATCAAGAAGCGGGACGAGGGCGCAGACGCCCGCCGTAAGCCGACCTCCTCGCAGCCGGAGTCCGTTCTCAGCGGCCGGACGATCGAGCAGCTGCTCGAGGAGGGATAGACGGCATCGCCCTCCGGCCGCGGCCAGAGGCGGCCGGCCTGGCGTCCGCTAGGCGTGCCCGATCACGGCGCCGGTGACGGCGACGATCACCCCGCCGAGCGTCACCTGAAGCAGCGAGCTCGACAGCGAGACGTCGAGGAAGCGCTTGCGGATCCAGGCGATGACGACGAGCTCACATGCGACGGTGATCGAGGCGACCACCAGGGCGGTGTGCAGGTCGCTGATCAGAAAGGGCAGGGCGTGGAAGCCGCCTCCGAAGAAGGTGGCGCCGCCTGTGATCAGGCCGCGGGACAGCGACGTACCCCGCCCGGTGACCGTTCCGTCGTCGGAGAGCGCCTCCGAGAGCCCCATGCTGATCCCCGCGCCGAGCGCGGCGGCGAGGCCGACGAAGAGCGCGGCGTGCGACCCCGCGAGGAAGGCCGTCGCGAAGATCGGCGCGAGCGTGGACACGGTGCCGTCGATCAGCCCGATCAGGGCGGGCTGAACCTTCTGGAGCATGAAACGCTCCTCCTCCGCGGCGGACATCCGCCCCGTCAGACGTGCCACCAGCTCGCTCACGACCCGGATAATACAAGAGAGTTAAAATAAGGTCCCCCTAACATGTACGATGTAATTGGCTCACCGGACGGAACGGCCCGAATGCCCCCGACGACACATCCCCCCTTCGCTCCCCGCGACGACGACGAGCTCGCCCGGGCGCTCCGGGATCGAGGTCTCCGCGCTACCTCGCAGCGGGTCGTCATGCACCGGCTGCTCCGGGGTCGGGCCCGGCACGTGACGGCGGAGGATCTGCTCGGCGAGGCGAGCGAGAGCCTGCCCGGCGTCTCGCTGCCCACCGTCTACGCGACTCTCGAGCTATTCGAGGAGCTGGGGATCGTGCGCCGAGTGAACGGCGGCGGCGGGACCCTGCTCTGGGACACCCGCGCGGACGCGCACCACCACATGATCTGCCATCGCTGCGGGCGGATCGAGGACATCGAGGTCCGGCTGGACCTGGACCGCGCCCGGCGCACCGCCGCCCGGCGTGGATTCGAGCCGGACGCCGCCGAGGTCGTAGTCAGCGGCCTCTGCGAGAGCTGCGCCCGGGCCGCGCGTCGCTAGTCAGCGCTTCCGGCGAATGCCGGCGAGGATGACCCGCGCCACCAGGTCGGGGTCGTCCCAGGTGGGGACGTGGCCGCAACCCGGCAGCTCGACCTGCTGGACGCGCTTAGGCAGGATCCCCGGCGGCAGCGGCCGGTTCCTGACCAGCGAGTCGTGCTCCGCCCAGGCCAGGGTGATCGGGACCTTGATTCCCTTCAGATCCTCGACCTTGCCGGCCCGCATCAGGGCGCTCGCCTCGTCGTAGGCCGGGGCTGTCACGTACGCCCGCGCGATCGCCTCCGCCTCGCCGGGGGTGAGGCGCTCGGGCCGGTGGATGACGCGGCCGAGGGTCCGGCGGCGGCCGCGCGCCGTGGACATGATCGGTCGCAGCAGGCCTCGCGCGGCCCGCCCCCGGCGGCGCGCCCGCCCCGTGCGAACCGAGGTCTCGGGCGCGCGCTTCCAGAATCCCGCCGGGCAAAGCGCCACCACGGCGCTCGCCCCGCCCTGACGCGCGCACTCGATCGCCACCCAGGCGCCCAGCGAGATCCCCGCCACCGCCGGCTTGCCCTCGACCCCGAGGGCGTCGTAGAAATCGAGGACCGCGGTGGCGAGGTTGGCGGCGAGCGGCCTGATCCCCTCCGGCAGCGGCGCCGACTCGCCGAAGCCGGGCATGTCCACCGCGATCACCTCGCGCTCCTCCGCCAGCCGCTCCATGACGGGGGACCACTGGACCAGCGAGCCGCCGAGGGAGTGCAGCAAGAGCAGCGGCTCACCCTGGCCGGCTCGCACGTGGTTCAGCCAGACGGCCCCCACGGTTGCGCGCAGTGCCTCGTTCACAGCTCCAGGTCGTACTCCAGATAGGTGTCGTAGCTCGCGCCGGTGCGGTTGTAGACCTGCTGCGCGCGGCGGTTTTCCGGCGCGGTCTGCCAGGCCATCGCCGGCATGCCGAGCTCGCGGCAGCGCTCGGCGCAGATCTCGATCAGCGCGTCGGCGATCCCGCGACCGCGCGCCTCGGGATCCACGAAGAGGTCCTCGAGGTAGCCGATCCGCGCCGCCTTCAGGCTCGACCACTTCCAGTCGAGCGTCGCGAACCCGACGGCTCGTCCCTCGTCGCGGGCGACGAACATCGCTCCCTGCGTGGGGTCCGCGATCAGCGTTCGAGCCATCACGCGCAGCCCATCGTCGTTGGGAGGCGTCTCGTAGAACTCGCAGTAGGCGCGCATCAGCGGCAGGAGCTCCTCCAGCTCGGCTTCGCGCGCCGGCCGGATCTCGATCCCCTCTGCCAGCGTCCGCGTGGCCTGCGCTACCGGTTCCTCAGCCATCCGAGCCGAATATAGGCCCTCGGCCCACGCCCAAGGAAGCCGCCGCCCGGCCCCGAATAAAGAGGGTCGGCATGGTGGAAACCGGCTCACCCGTGCGTGCGGTCGTCCGCAACGTGCTCGTTGTGGTCTGTGTCGTGCTGGTCCTCTACGTGATCTACCTGCTGCGCAAGCCGATCACCTGGCTCGTGATCGCCGCGTTCCTGGCCGTCGCCCTCGCCGGCCCGGTCAACTTCTTCCAGCGCTACATGAAGCGCGGGCTCGCAATCGCGCTCGTCTATGTCTGCCTGCTGGCGATCCCGATCGGGCTTGGCGCGGTGCTCGTCCCGCCGATCGTCGACCAGGTCAGCAAGGTGGCCACCAACGCCCCCCATTACGTCCAGGACGTCGAGGACTACGTCCACAAGAACAAGACACTCAACGACCTGAACAACAAGTTCCACCTCACCCAGAAGCTCTCGGACGAGGCGAACAAGCTGCCGAGCAAGGCCGGCGACGCCGCGAACGTCCTCAAGGACATCGGCTTCGGGCTGATCAGCTCCATATTCGCCGGGATCTCGATCCTGGTCCTGAGCATCTTCATGGTGGCCGCCGGGCCGAGATGGGTCGAGGGCTTCATCCGGATGCAGAGACCGGAGCACGCGGAGCGGATCGAGCGCACGCTGCGTCGGATCGCGAACTCCATCGGCAACTACGTCGGCGGCGCCCTCCTGCAGGCGACGATCGCCGGCTTCAGCGCGTTCATCATGCTGACCATTCTCGGGGTGCCCTTCGCCGGCCCGCTGGCGGTGGTCTACTTCGTCTTCGACCTGATCCCGGTGGTCGGGGCGACAATCGCGGCGTTCTTCGTCGGGATCGTGACCGCGTTCGTCGACTTCCCGGTCGCGCTGATCGTCTGGGTGATCTTCGCGATCGTCTACCAGCAGGTCGAGAACTACCTGATCCAGCCCCAGATCCAGCGACGCGCCACCAAGATCGAGGCGTTCGTCGTGCTGGTCGCGGTGCTCTTCGGCAGCACGCTGTTCGGCGTGCTCGGCGCGATCCTCGCCATCCCGGCGGCCGCGTCGATCCAGATCGCGGTACAGGAGTGGATCGCCTACCGCCGCGAGGTCGCGGCAGCCGATCAGGAGGCCGGCGGTCCCACTCCGGCCCCCGAGGTCACCTAGGTCGAGATCTTCTCGGCCGCGTCTGCCTCCGAGAGCGACTCGATCGCGCGCTTCAGGATGTCGCGCAGCGCGCGCTGATCCTCCTCGGAGAGCGCTGCGATCGGCGGTGGCGGCTCCGCCATCCGCTTGGTGATCTCAACCCGCATCTTGTCGCCCTGCTTGGTGAGGACGAGCAGCTTCACCCGCCGGTCGCCCTCCGCGGCCTCTCGCCGCACCAGCCCTCGCTCCTCCAATCGGTCGACGATGCCGGTGACGTTCGAGTTGTCGCAGAAGAGCAGCTGGGCGAGCTCGCTCATCTTGCGGGGCCCACCTCCGAGGATCCGCAGCGCGATCATCTGCTGCGGGGCGAGGTCGAACTCCTGGCCGGTCGCCAGGAGCCGGTGCTTGTTGGACACCATCATCCAGTGCATCAGGCTCCATGCCTGGCTGCCGGGATCGGTGCGCCCCACCTCATCCGCGAGCCACGTGCCGGGCCCCGGCATCGCTTTCCGCTTCCGCTCTCCCATGTTGCCTCAGAGGTTACCCACGACTCTCGACATTTGCAATATTCAAATTTCGATGTTGATATGTATACTGCGTCACTTCGCCACACAGACGACCGGAGGGGATCCGGATGCCAAGCAGGAAGGGAAGCCGGCAGCAAGCCAACGGGATCGTGGTCAGCGGCCTCGTCCGCGAGTTCAAGGGCGGCGTCCGGGCCGTGGACGGAATCGACTTCCAGGTCCGGCCCGGTGAGATCTACGGCTTCCTCGGGCCCAACGGAGCCGGTAAGTCGACCACGGTCCACATGCTGACCACCCTGCTCCCTCCCACCTCGGGCTCCGCCACGGTCGCCGGCCACGACGTGGTCCGTGAAGGCGCCGCCGTGCGCGACGCGATCGGCGCTGCCCTCCAGGAGGCGGCCCTCGATCCGAACCTGACCGCGCGCGAGCACATGCGCCTCCAGGGCGCCCTGCATGGGATGCCGAAGGAGGAGCGGTCGAAGCGCGGCGACGAGTTGATCGATCGGGTCGGGCTCTCGGACGCGGCCGAGCGCAAGGTCGGCGGCTACTCCGGCGGCATGAAGCGGCGGCTTGACCTCGCCCTCGCCCTGCTCCACGGACCACGGGTCCTCTTCCTGGACGAGCCCACGACCGGACTCGACGTCCAGAGCCGCACCGCGCTCTGGGACGAGGTCGCCCGTCTCTCGCGTGACGACGGCACGACCATCTTCCTGACGACGCAGTACCTCGAGGAGGCGGATCAGCTCGCCGACCACCTCGGGATCATCGACCACGGCAAGATCGTGGCGGCCGGCACGCCGGACGAGCTCAAGGCGGAGGTCGGCCGCCCGACCGTCGAGGTCGTGCCGACCGACCACTCGGAGCGCAATCGCGCCGAGGAGTTGCTCCGGCCCTTCGGCGAGCTCGTCCCGGGCACTCCGCAGGGCGCGGCGGTCAGGCTCGACGACGGCAGCGAGGAGCTCGCCGACATCATCCGGGCCTTCGACCAGGCCGGCGTTCGGGTCGCGAACCTCGAGCTTCACGAGGCGAGCCTCAACGACGTCTTCCTGACCAAGACCGGGCGCTCGCTGGAGGGCGCGCAGCGGGAGGCCGCCGAGGAGGGCGAGAGCGGTGAGCATCCGGCGCTCGAGGGGGCCCCGGCCTGATGGAGGCCGCGGCCGTGAACGCCCCCCTCGCGGTCGGCCGGCAGCGCCCGTCGATCTGGACGCAGGCGCCGGAGCTCGCGCGCCGCTCGATCATGCGGACGGTGCGCCAGCCCGCGTCGATCGTCCCGGCGACCACCTTCCCGTTGATCCTGCTGGCGATCAACTCCGTGGGGCTCAAGGAGGCCACCCGGCTCCCGGGCTTCCCCACCAACTCCTACGTCACCTTCGCGCTCGCCTTCGCCTTCATCCAGGCCGGGGTGTTCGCCGTGATCGGCACCGGCCAGAACCTCGCCGAGGACAACCAGGATGGCTTCTTCAACCGGCTCCAGCTCACCCCCATCCACCCCGCCGCGCTCGTCGCGGGACAGCTCGCCGGGACGGTGGTGCTCGGTTTGTTCCAGGCGAGCACCTATATCGCCGTCGGCCTGCTGGCCGGCGCCCACGTCGAGGCCGGACTCGGCGGGGCGCTCGTGATGGTCGCCCTCTCGATTGCGATCTCGCTGGCATTCGGCTCGGTCGGGCTGGCTGTCGGCATGCGAGTCGACGCGCCGGAGAAGGTGCAGAGCCTCTTCCCGCTGATCTTCGTCTTCCTCTTCATGAGCTCGATGAGCCTGCCGCGCAACCTGATCCAGACCGACTGGTTCCGCGAGGTCGCCACCTACAACCCCGTGAGCTACATGGTCGAGGGCCTGCGCAGCCTGCTGATCAGCGGCTGGGACTTCGAGGCGCTCGCGCTCGGCTTCGGCTGCGCGCTCGGCATCCTGGTGATCGGCCTCACCTTCGCCTCCCTCGGGCTCAAGGAGAGGATGGTGCGGACATGAGGCGCTACCTCTCCGTCGCCGGCGGCCTGGCCTGGCGCCTGCTCCACACCCTGGTGACCAACCCACTGCTGTTCATGCCGCCGATGCTGATGCCGATCTTCTTCTTCACCGCCTTCGCGGGCGGCCTCTCCGCGGTGGCCAACGCGCCCGGCTTCGACTACGGCCCGGGATACACGTCGTTCATCTTCGCCTTCGTCCTCTGCCAGAGCGCTGCCTTCGGAGGTGTCTTCAGCGGGTTCTCGATTGCCTCCGACTTCCAGTTCGGCTTCGGCCGCAGGCTGTTGCTCGCCACCCCCCACCGCAGCGCCCTGCTGCTCGGCTACGGCGTCGTCGCGCTGATCCGCGCCCTCGTGACGCTGACCGCCGTGACCCTGATCGGGCTGGTGGCCGGCCTGAACCTCGAGGGCGGAGGGCTGGACCTGTTCGGCATGTATGGACTCGCGGCGATCATCAACGTCGCGGCGCTGCTCTTCGCCGCTGGGATCGCGCTCCGCTTCCGCAGCCTGCAGGCGACGCCCCTCATGCAGGTGCCTGTCTTCCTGTTCCTCTTCCTCGCCCCGGTCTACGTCCCGCGGCAGTTGCTCGGCGGCTGGGTGCACGCGGTCGCCCCCTTCAACCCGATCACCCATGCGATGGAGACCGTCAGAGACCTGATCGCCGGCACCGGGGCGCAGTACCTGGAGACATTGGGAATCGTCGCCGCCCTGCTCGTGCTCGCGTTCGCGTTCGCGATCCGCGGACTGCGCCAGGCCGAGGCGGCGGGCTAGCGCCGGCCAGGCCGCTCGATCAGGAGCGAGCGGCGGAGCCGCGAGCGGTTATTTGGTGCGGCCGCTCGCCGGCGCGTTCTGATGGCGAAGCCGTCGGGCGATACGCTCATCCGCCCGCCGCTTTGCACCGTCGGTGACCAGCTTCCCCCAGCGGCTGCGGTTGCCCGCGATCCAGCGGTAGCCGCGATCCACCGCGCGTGGTGTCAATGAGGCGGCGCCCGCCAGGGGTGCCCCGACCGGCAGCAGCCTGAACAGAGGCGCGAACGCGTCGCCGCCGGAGTGCAGCTCGCCCTCCGCATCCACCAGATGCCACGAGGACATCCGCTTCTCCTCCGGCATGCCGGCCAGGAGCTCGTCCGCCTCGGGAGACTGGAGGGCGACCGGACGCAGGCGACGCCGGCGGTCCCAGGCCAGCACCTTGCCGAGCGACCAGCGGCAGAAACCGCAGTCGGAGTCGTAGATCAGGACCGGCTTCATCGGCGCTTCATCCGAGGACGTCTAGATGGGGCGGCACCGTATCCCGAGCAGGGGACCCGGCGCTAACCAAATCGAAGGGGCAGCGGCGGCGCACAACTCGATATCCGAGATGGAATCAGCGGGGCAAACGGCACAGACAGCGATCTTTGCGGCCAGCGGAGCCGCACGGCACCGCCTGGTGCGGGTGGCGATCGTGGCCGGCTTCGCGCTGCTCGCCGCCTGGGCGGTCGCGCTCGCGCTCGGGGTGATGGGCGGGTTCGGCTCACTGCCGATGCTGCCGGGCGCGCGTTCGCACCACGCCGGCAACGCCGGCGCCGGACCCGCGTCTGCGCCGGCGCCCGCTCCAGCGTCCACCGTGCAGCCCGAGCGGAGCCCGGCGGCGACCCGGCCAGACGGGCCCGCGACCTCGGGCGGCCGCCCCATGGCGGCAAGGCCCCATGCCACGCCGCCGCCGGCACTCCCCCAGAGAGGCAACGGCAGGTCGAACGGCAGGGCCTCAAACGCAGCCACCTCGAGCGGGCATGGTTACGGAAGCACCCGGACGACTCCCGGCAAGCCGGCCGGGACCCCGGGTAATCCCGCGGGCGGCAGCGGTGCTCCCGGTCGTCTGCGCTAGCGCGCGAGCGAGATGACAATCCAGCGCGCCCGACTCCGGAGACCCCGAAGCGAGCGGGGCCGCCAGCTGGCGCGGCGGATCGAGCGTCCCCCGGCCCACTGGCTGCTGCTCGCCGTCTTCATGGGCACGCTCATCTTCCTGCTCCTCGCCGAGGGCCTCACGGTGCACACCACGGGCGCCGCGGGCACCCCGCCCCCGCCCTCGAGCGACCGCAAAGCCGCGCTGAGGGGCAAGGCGGCGATGTGGGTCGCGGGACCGCACCATCAGCTGATTCCGCGCCAGGTCCCCGTCGGCCGCCGGGTCGCGCTCACCTTCGACGACGGGCCGGACCCGACCTGGACTCCGAGGATCGCCGCCGTCCTGCGGCGCTTCGGCGTACCCGCCACCTTCTTCGAGATCGGCGAGCGCATCGTCCAGCACCCCGGGGTGACCTCGGCTCTCCGCCGCGACGGGTTCGAGATCGGAAACCACACCTTCAGCCACGTCGACCTGGCGTACGCCGGGAATCTGCGCGGTCTGCAGATCTCGATGACGGAGAGCGCGATCTCGGGTGCCGCCGGGACCCGCGCACGGCTGGTTCGTCCCCCTTACTCCTCCACCCCCAACGCCGTGGACCTCGCCCAGGAGCGTGCCTATTGGGACGTGGCCCGGAGCGGCTACGTGATCGCGCTGGCGAACTACGACTCGGAGGACTGGCGGAGGCCCGGCGTGGACGAGGTCGTCCGCAACTCCAGCCCGCCAGGCGACAGCGGCGGGGTGATCCTGATGCACGATGGCGGAGGCAACCGCTCGGAGACCGTCGCGGGCCTCAAGCGCCTAATCCCCGAGCTTCGGGCCAGGGGTTTCCAGTTCGTGCCGTTGAGCGACTTCCTCGGCGCCACCCCCGGCAGCGTCGACCCGCCGGCGACCGGCAGCGAGCACGTCCGCGGCGAGATGCTGATCGGCTCCCTGACCGCCGCTCGCTGGCTCACCGAGTTCCTCGCCTTCCTGCTGGCGCCGGTGATGGTGCTCGCCATCCTCAGGGCCATCGCCGTCGTGGGGCTGGCTCGAGCGCACGCGGCGAGGCGGCGACGCGAGCCCAGGCCGGAGGGGTTCCACCCCCCGGTCTCCGTGATCGTTCCCGCCTACAACGAGGCGACGGGGATCGAGAAGGCCGTCAGCTCGCTCACCGGCTCGGATTACCCGACCTTCGAGGTGATCGTCGTGGACGACGGGTCGACCGACGGAACCGGCGAGCTCGTCGACGCTCTGAAGCTCGAGAGGGTGCGGGTGATTCGAGAGCCGAATCGCGGCAAGGCCGAGGCCCTCAACACGGCGCTCGCCGCGGCGAAGCACGACCTGATCGTCGCCGTCGACGCCGACACCCTGTTCGCGCCGGGGACCCTGGCCGAGCTCGTCCGTCCCTTCGCGGACCCGGCTGTCGGAGCGGTCGCCGGAAACGCGAAGGTGGGGAACCGGCGCAGCCTGCTCGGCCTCTGGCAGCACGTCGACTACGTCACCGGCTTCAACCTCGACCGCCGCGTGTACGACCTGCTCGGCTGCATGCCCACCGTGCCCGGCGCGGTCGGTGCCTTCCGGAAGGGACCGCTGCTCGAGATCGGGGGATTCTCGAGCGACACGCTCGCCGAGGACACCGACGTCACGATCGCCCTCTCGCGTCGCGGCTGGAGAGTCGTCTACGAGGAGGAGGCGAGGGCGTTCACGGAGGTGCCGGGCTCGCTCGGCGGCCTCTGGCGTCAGCGCTACCGGTGGTCGTTCGGGACGATGCAGTCGGTCTGGAAGCACCGCCGCGCGATCCTGCGCCGCAGCGAGGGCCCGATCGGGACGATCGGGCTTCCCTCGCTGATCTTCTTCCAGATCGCGCTGCCGCTGCTCGCCCCGCTGATCGACGTCTTCGCCCTCTACGGGCTGATCTTCCTCAGCGCCCTTCCCGTGCTCGGGTTCTGGGTCGGTTTCAACCTGCTGATGCTGGCCCAGGGGGCCTACGCCTTCCACCTCGATCGCGAGCGGCCCTGGCCGCTCCTGGTGCTGCCTCTGCAGACCTTCGTCTACCGCCAGATGATGTACCTGGTCGTCCTCCAGTCGGTGATCAGCGCCGTCCAGGGGCTGCGGCTGCGCTGGCATCACGTCGAGCGAAGCGGCGACATCGAGATCGCCTCGTACTCCTCGGCGAGCAGTCCCGTGGACTAGTCTGCCCAGCGTGGCGACCACGACGCTGTGGGAGGAGATCGTCGATGCCCTCACCGCCGTCAACGGCGGGCCCCACCCCGGCTTCCGCGCAGTCCACGCGAAGGGCACCGTCTGCAGGGGCACCTTCACTCCGACCGCCGAGGCGTCCCGGCTCTCCCGCGCGGCTCACCTCCAGGGTGACCCCGTCGAAGCGCTGATCCGCTTCTCGAACGCGAGCGGCCATCCCCGGACGCCCGACTCCGACCCGCTCGCGGGCCGCGGCATGGCCGTCAAGTTCCGGCTGCCCGACGGCGAGGCGACCGACATCGTCGCGGTGCCCCTGGTCGTCTTCTTCGCCCGGACGCCCGAGGACTTCCTGGAGCTGACCCGCGCCCGCGTACCCGACCCGGAGACCGGCCAGCCCGACCCGGAGAAGCTGGGCGCCTACCTGGCGGAGCACCCCGAGGCCGGGATCGCGCTGCAGAAGGGGATCCCGAAGCTCGCCCCGACGACCAGCTTCGCCACCTCCGACTACCGGGCGCTGCATGCCTTCTGCCTGGTGGACGCCGACGGCGGCAGGCACTGGGGCCGCTACACCTGGGAGCCCGAGGAGGGCCCCGAGTACCTGACCGACGAGCAGCGCGAGGCGGTCTCGCGGGATTACCTGCAGGAGGAGATCCGCGAGCGGCTCGCCGAGGGGATCGCCCGGTTCACCCTGGAGTTCGCGCTCGCGAAGGAGGGCGACCCGCTGGACGATCCGACCGTCGAGTGGGAGGGCGACCACGAGGTGGTCGAGCTCGGCGAGCTCGAGGTGATCGAGGTGGTCGAGGACGCCGAGACCCCCGGGAATCCGATCGTCTGGGACCCGATGCGCCTGACCGACGGCATCGAGCCCTCCGACGACAAGATCCTCGCCGCTCGGCCGAAGGCCTACTCGGTGTCCGTCGAGCGGCGGGCCCGCTAGCTCTCGAAGCTGAGCTCGAACGCCGGGTGGTCCGGTGCGATCCGGCGCAGCTCCTGGTCCGGCGCGTCCGCGTCGATCCCGAGGAAGCCCTTCACCTCCCAGGACCACTTCTCCATGTAGATGCGCAGCAGAGGCAGCTTCTCGGAGTCCGGGACCTCGATCGCCCGGAAGCGCCGCGTCGCTCGCCCGCTGCGCAGCTCCCCCTCGCCGGAGGCCCGGAGGTTCCGGACCCACTGCGTCGTGCCCCGCGGCGCGAGCAGATAGGTGCGGCCCTCGAGCTCGAACGGGTTCACCGGATTGGTCCGAATCTCACCGCTCTTGCGCCCGCGCACGGCGAGCGTCTGGGAGCCCGCGACCCCGATGCCGAGGCGGTGGACCCCCTTGAGCAGCGGGTTGATGACGCGAGCCGTGAACCAGTCGGGCCTGTGGTAGACGACCTCCGCCATCCGGCCAAGCCTAACCGGGGCTCAACGTGGGCCGTGTTTTCTCAAGCGGCAGAGGGGTAGGCCCCCGGGACATGCCAGCCGTCGCCTTCATCGTGATCTCGGGCGTCGCCGCCATCGCCGCCCAGCTCAGCCCGGACTGAGCTCCCCCGATGTACCGGCGCAGCGGGCCCGGCCTGCTCACGATCATCTACTTCTTCGTCGGCGTCTTCGTGGCGGCCGACCACAACTACATCCACCACGGCAGCCTGGGCGAGGTGGCCTCGGCGGTTTTCGCGATTGCGCTCTGGCCGCTGATCCTGCTCTTCCACGTCAATCTGAACATCCACTGACTTGAAGTAGGTTGCGGCGCGTGGGCGCCGCCGAGACCGCCGTCAGCTGGCCCGAGGAGCACCGACCGGAGGTCTCGGCCTTCCACGCGGTCAACGAGCTCGAGATCCCCGCGGAGCCCGAGGCCGTCTGGGCCTGGCTCGTCCGCCCCGATCTCTGGCCCCGCTACTACTCGAACGCCCGGCTGATCCGCCACCTCGGCGGCCCCTGGCCCGAGCTCGAGCCCGGCAGCCGCTGGCGCTGGCTCACCTTCGGCGCCCTGATCACCTCCGAGGTGGTCGAGTACACGCCCGCCGAGCGGCTCGCCTGGTCGGCGAAGTCGATTGCCGGCAGCGGGCATCACGCCTGGGTCCTGACCCGGCGGGACGGCGGCACCTTCGTGCGCACCGAGGAGACCCAGAAAGGTCTCGGCATGCGGCTGATCAAGCCCGCCCTGCGTCCGCTGATGGTCCGGATGCACCAGCGCTGGCTGGAGGGCCTGGCGAGGATGGCGTCGCAGGGTGCTCCCCCTGCCCCGTAGATTTCCGGGATGGCGGCCATCGACGAGCTGCGCGATCGCCTCGGCGCGGTCGGCGACCTGAGCCGGGCGGCATCGCTGCTGGCCTGGGACGAGCGGACGATGATGCCCACCGGCGGCGCCGAGGCCCGCGCCGAGACCCTGGCGACGCTGGCCCGCGTCCGGCACGAGATGTTCACCGACGACGAGGTCGGCCGGCTGATCGAGGAGGTCCGATCGGGCCCGGAGGGGGATGCGCCGCCCGGCGAGTCGGTGACGGCCGACCTGGCCAGGGTGGTGGCCCGCGACTGGGAGAAGGCCCGCGTGGTTCCCGCCGAGCTGCGCGCCGAGCTGGCGCGGGCGAGCTCGATCGCGGAGAACGCCTGGGTCGAGGCGAAGCGCGAGTCAGACTTCTCGATGCTCCTGCCGCACCTGGAGCGCAACGTCGAGCTGACGCGGCGCTACGCCGAGTGCTACGACGGCTTCCCCGGCTTCTCGCATCCGTACGACCCGCTGCTCGACGAGTACGAGCCGGAGATGAAGACCGAGTCGATGCGTGCCGTCCTCGCCGAGCTCCGCGAGGGGCTCGTCCCGCTCGTCAGCGAGGCGACCGGGAACGGCGCCCGGGCGGCGGACGACCCGTTTCGCGGCGAGTTTCCCGAGCGCGCCCAGCGCGAGCTGGTCGCGGAGCTGGTCGCGGAGCTTCCCTTCCGCGACGGCACCTGGCGCATCGACCCGACCGAGCACCCCTTCGCGATCTCGATCGGCCCGGGCGACGTCCGCCTCACGACCCGATACGACAAGTCGAACCTGGCGATGGCGCTGTTCAGCGCCATGCACGAGGCAGGCCACGGCCTCTATGAGTCCGGGGTCGATCCCGCGCTCCACCGCACGCCGCTCGCCAAGCCGCGCTCACTCGGTCTGCACGAGTCGCAGAGCCGGCTCTGGGAGAACTGGGTCGCGCGCGGGCGCCCGTTCCTGGAGCGGCTGCTGCCGCGGCTGCGGGAGGCGTTCCCGGGCGCCTTCGAGACGACGGACGCGGAAGGGCTCGAGCGCGCCGCGAACCGGGTCGAGCGGTCGCTGATCCGGATCGAGGCCGACGAAGTGACCTACAACCTCCACATCCTGATCCGCTTCGAGCTCGAGCTGGAGATCTTCGAGGGCGGCCTCGCCCTCACCGACCTCCCCGAGGCCTGGAACGGGAGGTATCGCGAGTACCTCGGGCTCGAGGTGCCGGACGACGCGCACGGCGTGCTCCAGGACGTCCATTGGGCCGGGGGCGCCTTCGGCTACTTCCCCACCTACAGCCTCGGCAACGTGATCGCGGGGCAGCTTTGGGAGGCGGCCAGCCGGGACCTCGGCGACCTGGAGGCCAGGATCGGCGAGGGCGATCTCGCCTCGCTCGGCGAGTGGCTCAGGGACCGGGTCCACCACCACGGGCGCCGGCTCAGCCCCGCGGAGATCCTCGAGCGCGCCGGCTGCGGCGAGCTCTCGGTCGAGCCGCTGCTCGCCCACCTGCGCGGGCGGGTCGCGCTTGCCGTCCAGGCCTGAGCCGGGGGTTGCGGTCGCGAAGACCGCAAAGTGCGAGCATGTGAGGTCCCGATGGCAGAGGTAACGCGGCGCCACGGCGTATACGGAGGCTGGACGCGCGCCGGCAGCAGTCGCGTCTTCGTGCGGGTGCCGACGGAGCTCAAGCGCCAGGCAGAGGGATACAGCGGGGCGTGGAACGGCAACGGCGGCCCGCCGCTCGACGCCGTCCCGATCGTCCTGGTCCACGGCCTCTCCTCCAGCCGGACCCTGAAGCCGCTGATCAGGGCGCTCGGGACGCGCCGGCCGGTGTTCGCCCCCGACCTGCCGGGGTTCGGGATGAGTGACCCGCCCACGCATCCGCTCGACGTCCCCGGCCTCGCCGACGCCCTGCGGCGATGGATGCTCGACAACGAGCTCTCGCCCGCGATCGTGATCGGCGTCTCCTTCGGCTGCCAGGTCGCCGTGGATCTCGCGGCGAGGTACCCGGCGTCGGTCGACCGGCTCGCGCTGATCGGGCCGACCTTCGATCCGGAGGCCCGGACGCCGGCGCGCCTCGCGCTGCGCTGGGTCAGGAACGCCCGACACGCCTCCCCGCGCCTCGCCCCCACCGTCGTTCACGGCGTCATAGACGCCGGGCCGTGGCGCAGCATGAGGACCCTGCAGCGAGCTCTGGAGTACCCGGTCGAGCGGAAGCTCGGCGAGATCGAGGCGCCGACGCTCGTCGTGCGCCCCGAGCACGACCACCTCGCCCCGCCGGAGTGGGTGGAGCGCGTCGCGGATCTGATCCCGGATGCCGAGCTCGCCGTGCTGCCGAAGGCGGCGCACACGATCGGGCCCCGCGCGGCCGCCCGCCTCACCGCGCTGCTCGTCCCGTTCCTCGTCGCCACCGAGGAGGAGGTCCTCGCCGAGACCGAGGACGAGGCCGGGGAGCCCGCCGGTTCCTGAGCGCGAACGGATGGAGATCGCGCGACACAGGGGCCCGATCCGCTTCGCGCTGATCTACCTCGCCGTCACGATCGGGTGGCTCGCGGTCTGGATCCTCATCGCGCCGAAGGGCTTCTACGACAGCTTCCCCGGCGGCTCGGCGCACTGGGTCTCCGCCCTGCCGCCCTACAACGAGCACCTCGAGCGTGACTTCGGCGCCGCCGCGCTCGGGCTCGCCGTGCTGGCGGGGCTGGCCGCGCTCTGGATGGAGCGCCGGGTCGTCCAGGCGGCGGCGATCACCCTGCTGGTGGCCGGACTCCCGCATCTGGCCTACCACCTGACGACCACCGGCCACTATTCGACCGGCGACAACGCGGCCAGCCTGATCGGACTCGCCCTCGACGTGGCGTTGCCAGTGGCGATCCTCTACCTCGCCCGCGAGACGGGCGCCCGCTGACCTTGGACCACGGCGTCTCCTACTTCCCGACCGACGAGTCGATTGAGCCCGCCGAGCTCGCCCGGATGGCCGAGGAGCGCGGCTTCGAGTCGGTCTTCGTCACCGAGCACACCCACATCCCCGCAAGCCGCGAGACCCCGTATCCGGCGGGGGGCGAGCTGCCGCGCGAGTACTGGCGGATCTACGACCCGTTCGTCGCGCTCTCCAGCATGGCCGCGGCGACGGAGCGGATCCGGATCGGCACCGCGATCTGCCTGCTCGTCGAGCGGGACCCGATCACGACGGCGAAGGAGGTCGCCTCGCTCGACCGCCTCTCCGGCGGGCGCTTCCTGTTCGGGGTCGGCGCCGGCTGGAACCTCGAGGAGATGCGCAACCACGGGACCGACCCGGCGAGGCGGTTCCGGGTCCTGCGGGAGCGCGTCGAGGCCTGCAAGGAGCTCTGGACGCAGGAGGAGGCGAGCTACCACGGCGAGTTCGTCGATTTCGACCGGATCGTCTGCCGTCCCGCGCCGCTCCAGCAGCCGCACCCGCCGGTGCTGGTCGGCGGCAACGGTCCCACGGTTCACAAGCGGGTCCTCGGCTACGGCGACGCCTGGTTCCCGAATCGGATCCCGCCGGACGACGCGATGATCGAGCGCGTCGAGCAGCTCCAGCGCCTCGGGGAGGAGGCCGGACGCGGGGCGATTCCGGTGACCATCCAGATTCCGCCGCGCGACCCGGCCGTAGTCGAGCGCTATGAGCGGGCGGGAGTCACCCGCGTTGTGCACATGCTCCGGGCCGACGACGCCGCCGACCGGGGCAGGGCCGAGCGCAAGCTCGACGAGTGGGCGGAGCGGATGCGCGCCTACTCCGGGGCCGGCTAGCTCAGGCCCGCCGCCCGCAGCCCGTCTTCCTCGCGGTCGAATCCCTCCTGGCGCAGCAGCGTGCCGTCGCGCACCGTGAAGACGTAGATCCACTCCCGGTTCACCTCGATGCCGCTCCGGCGCCCTGTCAGCCGCAGCCGCGCTCGCAGGTAGACCCTCTCGCCGGCCTCGCGGAACTCGATCGGCTCCCAGCTCGTCTCGGACCAATGCGCCTCGAACCGCTCGAGATAACGGCGGAGTTCGTCGATCCCGGTGGCGGTCACCGCCCCGGGAAGGGCCTGCGCCTCGACCAGGACGACCTCCCGGTCACACAGTGCGAGCGCCCCCTCCACATCCCCGCGGTCGCAGGCGTCGACCCAGGCCTTCGCGATCTCCAGCGTCTCTCCGATGCCGGCCATCATCCCATCGCCTGGCGGCGTAGGCGCGTCACCCACGGGATCAGGTGAGAGGACTCAGAGCGGCTTCATGACCATCACGAAGATGGCCACGAGGACCAGCAGGTTCGACGCGATCCCGACGACCATGAGCCGCTTGGCGAGCGTCTCGTACTCGGCCCCCAGCACGATCTCGCCGTCTCCCGCGGCCTCGATGTCCCGCTCCGCGGCCTCCGCGGCACGAAGCTCGGTGGGCATGAAGAACGCGTGACCGAGCCCCAGCAGCACGACGATGATCACGATCCCGATGGAGACGAAGGTATCCCCAAAGCCGAAGTTGCCGGCCGCGGCCAGGTAGATGCCGGCCGCGAGGATCACGATCGCCGCCGGGGTGATGATCTTGGCGCCCAGCTCGCGCTGGAGGCGATGCCAGAACGCCAGGTGCCGGCGCTGCTCCGGGCGGGTGACGACGGCCTCGACGAGGCCGTAGGTGAAGGTGCCGCCGAAGGCGATCACCGCCGCAGCGATGTGGATGAACAGGACGACGTTGTAGAAGCTGACCGTGTCCGGCTGGTAGTAGGAGGTCGCGAGCAGGTTCATGGCGCGGGATCCTAGGTCTTGCCCCGGTCGCATCGAGCTGCACGGCGGTGGGTTCTCGGTTGCGCTCTTTTCCTACGGTGCAGTAGCATTTCGCGCGAGGAGAGGTTGTCGAACCGGGAGGTGGAGATGGCTCAGGAGGATGCGATCACGGCAGGCATCGGCGAGGCCGATGCGACGCAGCTGGCGGCGCTGGTCGGATCGGTTCCGGATGAACAGCTCGCCGAGGGCATGGCCAATCCGGAGGGCCGGAAGATGGTGCTCGACGAGATCTTCAAGCGGATGGCGGACCACGTCGAGGCCGACAAGATCCAGGGGATCGACGCGGTCGTGCACTTCACGATCACGGGCGCCCCGGACGGCGGGTCGGACACCTACGAGGCCGTGATCCGGGGCGGCAAGATCGAGGTGACCAACGAGCCGACCGAGCAGCCGAAGGTGAAGATCACGACCGCGCCGGTTGACTTCCTGAAGCTGGTCACCGGCCAGCAGTCCGGCCCGGTCATGTTCATGACCGGCAAGCTCAAGCTCGACGGCGACGTCATGTTCGCCGCCCGGCTGACCAGCTTCTTCCGGATCCCCTCGGCCGCCTAGGAACCGGCGCGCACGAGAAACGCGTCGCCTAGCCTGGCGAGCGAGTAGATCGGGAGGCGGAGGAGCCGGATGCCGGTAAGGACGGGCAGGCTCGTCCTCGGACGAGCGATCGCTCTGGCCGCGTTGATCGCGGCCGTGATCCTCTGCGTCGTCCTGCTGCTCAACGCGACCTCCGGTGGCTATGAGGTGCGGGCGATCTTCTCCGACGCCGGCCAGGTCGTGAAGGGCAACGAGGTCCAGGTCGGCGGCGTTCCCGTCGGCTCGGTGGATGCCGTCAAGCTGATCGACGGCGGGCGCCAGGCCGAGCTCGACCTGAGCATCGACGGCGGCGAGGCGCCGCTGCACGAGGGCACCACCGCCACGATCCGCAACCCCTCGCTGACCGACGTCGCGGGGCGCTACGTCGCCCTCGTCCCCGGACCGAACAACGCACCGGAGATCAAGAGCGGCGGCGAGATCCCGACCGAGGACACGACCGAGATCGTCGACCTCGATCAGCTGCTCAACTCGCTCAACCCTCCCGTCGTCCGGGCGCTGAGCCAGGTCGTCCACAGCTCGGAGATCGCCGCGCACGGTCGCGGCAAGCCCCTCGCCGCCGCGATCCACTCGCTCAACCCCGCCCTCTCGCGCTCGGCGGCCATGTTCGGCGAGCTCGACCGCGACCAGGCCGCCTTCAGGACGCTGGTCTCGAGCAGCTCGCAGCTGGTCCACACCCTGGCCTCCCACGACAGCGAGATCACCGCCGGCTCGCAGGCGGCGACCACCGCGCTCCGGGCGATCGCCGGCCAGCGCGCGGCGCTCGCCTCCTCGATCGCGGAGGCACCGCCGACGCTGCGGCGCGCGATCCCGACCCTGGCCTCGGTGCGGGGCCTGCTCCGCGACACCGATCCGGCGCTCAGGGAGGCGATGCCCGTCGCGAGCGGGCTCTCCGAGCTGCTGCCGCGGCTGCAGCCGGCGACGACCCACCTCGACGCGGTGCTCCCCGAGCTGCGCGCGCTGGTCAGCGCGCCCGGCACCGACAACGACCTCACCGATCTGCTCCGGCGCTTCCCGCAGATCGCCGATCAGGGCGTTCCCCTGCTCGGCGACCTGACCGACACGGTCGCCGCGGCCCGGCCGGTGCTCGCGGAGGCCCGCCCCTACGCGCCTGACTTCACCAGCGGCATCGTCGCCGGCTTCGGCGGCTCGAGCGGCGGCTATTACGACGCGAACGGGGAGTACGCCCGAATCAGCTTCGTCGGCGGCCCCTTCTCGCTGGTCGGGCTGCCCCACGCGAGCACCGGCTTCGGCCAGGTCCGCTCCGGAGCCGTCGAGCGCTGCCCCGGCGGCGCCAACTACCCGGTCATCGACCGCTCGAACCCGTTCGTGCCGCCGAACGTCAGCTGCGACCCGGGACTCGCGGGGAGCGCTCCGTGAAGCGGCTGGGCCTCCTCTGCGCCCTGGTCGCCGGCAGCCTGACGCTGCTGATCGCCGGGCCCGTGGCGAGCAGCGGCCAGGCAGGCGACTCGGTCAGCGTCGCCGCAGTGTTCCGGAACGCGGCGGGGCTGGTCGGCGGCGAGGACGTGAAGATCGCCGGCGTCCGGGCCGGGACGGTGGACTCGGTGGAGCTCACCGACTCCCGGCTGGCGCTGGTGAGGATGTCCGTCGACTCACCGTTTGCGCCCTTCCACGCGAACGCCACCTGCGGGATCCGCTCGCAGTCGCTGATCGGCGAGCGCTTCATCCAGTGCGACCCCGGAACCACCGCGGCCGGCCCCCTCTCCGCTCCCCCCGGCAGCTCCACCCCGACGGTGCCGGTGGCGCAGGACAGCGCCCCGATCGACCTCGACCTGCTCTTCGATACCTTCCGCGGCCCGTACCGCGAGCGCCTGGCGATCATCCTCAACGAGCTGGGCGCGGGGCTCGACGGCCGGGGTCAGGACCTCAACGCGATCATCCGCAACGCGAACCCCGACCTGGCGGCGGCCCGCCGGGTGCTCCGGCTGCTCAACGGGCAGCGCGCCGACCTGGTGCGGGGCATCGATCAGACCAACCGGGTCCTCGCCTCCGTCGCCTCGGACCCGCGGTCGGTCGGCCGGTTCGTGGACAAGCTCGCGGGGGTCAGCCGGCGCTTCGGCGGCCACGAGGTCGCCCTGGAGCAGAGCGTCGCGCGCCTGCCGGGCCTGCTCGGGCAGGCCGAGCCGGCCCTCCGGCAGCTCGACGGGCTCTCGGTCCAGACGCTCCCGGTGCTCCACAACCTGCGGCTCTCGGCTCCGGGCGTGAGGAGCCTGGCCACGCAGCTCGGCCCGCTGGCGCGCTCGGCCGAGCCGACCCTGCGCCGGCTCGGGCAGACCGCGGACGTCGGCCGCGTCGCCCTTACCAAGTCGATGCCGTTCCTCGACTCGCTGCGCCGGACGGCGGTCGGCCTCGCGCCGATCAGCCCGACGGCCCGCGATCTCGTCAACAGCCTCGTCGAGCACGGTGACACCGAGGGGCTGCTGCGCTTCTTCTACAACTCGGCGCTCGCGACCTCGCGGTTCGACGACATCTCGCACATCTTCCCGGCCCATCTGGTCGGGGGGCTCTGCGGGATCTACCGGGCGAACGAGCCGCCGGTCGAGGGCTGCCACGGCCGCTTCACCGACGCTCCGGTCGAGTTCGCGAGCAAGCGGAAGAGGCGGGTGGCCGCCGCCGGGCCGCCGGCCGGCTCGCAGCCGGTGCCGGGCTCGCCTCCCGCGAAGTCGAATCCGCTGCTGCCCAGGCTCCCCTCCCTCCCCTCGCTGCCCGGACTCCCCAATCTGCCCAGCTCGCCGATCGGCCCCTCGGGCGGCTCCGTCGGCGGCCTACTCGACTTCCTGCTCGGACGATGAGGCAGCCGCGCTCGCCACTCGAGGTGATGAGCCCGACGATGGCCGGGGCCCTCACCGTGCTGGTCGCGGCGGTGACGGTCTTCCTCTCCTACAACGCGGGCAACAGCCTGCCCTTCGTCCCGACCTACGACATCGCGGTCCAGGTGCCGGACGCGCAGGAGCTGGTGGACAACAACGAGGTGCTGGTGGCGGGTCGCCGCGTCGGGGTGATCTCGTCGATCGAGCCGCGGCTCGACTCCCAGGGCCACCCGTACGCCCAGCTCAACCTGCACCTCGACCTGAGCATGCGGGGCAAGATCCATCCCGACGCGACCACCCTGGTCCGCGCCCGGTCGCTGCTCGGCGCCAAGTACCTCGACCTCACCCTGGGGACGCGCGGCCCGCCGCTTTCGGAGAACGCGGTCCTGCCGCTCTCGCAGTCGAGGCAGGAGGTCGAGGTCGACGACCTGGTCGACGAGTTCGACGCGACCACCCGCCGTCACCTCCAGGAGGTGCTCAACGGGCTGGGCACGGGCTTCGCCTCGCGGGGGCTCGACTTCAACGCCTCGCTGGAGTCGCTGCGGCCGCTGGTCAAGGACTCGCGCACCATCTTCGACGTCCTCACCGCGCGGAGCACCGAGCTCCCGCGGTTCCTGCGCTCGTTCGCCGACGTCTCGACCGAGCTCGGTGCCCGCCCCGAGTACCTGGCGGGAATCGTCCGCTCGGGGGCGGCGACCCTCGAGGCGCTCGATCAGGCCCAGCTCGGGCGCTCGGTGAAGATGAGCCCCTCGACGCTTTCTACCGGGACCGACGCGCTGGCGACGCTGCGGCCGGTGCTGGCGCAGGCGCGCACGATCACCGCCCGGATCGCGCCCGCGTCGAGGCTCCTGCCCGCCACGGCGAGCGAGCTCGCGGCGGCGGCCCGCGCCGGGGCCCCGGAGCTGGAGCGCGCCCGGCTGCTGCCGCCGCTGCTCGACAGCGCCTTCGGCCAGCTCCAGGGAGTCGCCGTCGACGAGCCCAGCGTCCCGGCGCTCAACTCGCTCGCCGGCGTGCTCCCCGGGCTGCGCTCGGCGGTCGAGTACGTCGCGCCGTACCAGACGGTCTGCAACTACTTCGCGATCGCCGCCCGCAACACCGCCTCGGCCCCATCCGAGGGCAACGCGAGCGGCAACTGGCTGCGCTTCGCCGCGATCCTCCAGCCGACCGAGGAGTTCCCGCGGGCGACGCCCGCGCCCGAGCTCCACTTCGATCCGTACGCCAACGGCGCCGCGCCCGGCCAGCCGCACGAGTGCGAGGCCGGCAACCAGCCGTACCTGCCCGGCCTGCACATCGGCACCGTACCGGGGAACCAGGGCACCAAGACCGAGCAGACCACCCCCGAGTCGGTCGCGGCGGTGACCAAGTGAGCTGGCGCAGCCACAGGGAGCGCTCGCGGATCCGGCCGGACGTGCTCGGGGCGCTGGTCATCGTCGGCCTGGTCCTGTCCTTCTATCTGGCCGCGAGCAAGCACCTGCCGTTCGTCTCCAGCGGCCACACCGTCCACATCGAGTTCGCCTCGGCCAACCAGATCGCGCCGAACTCGCCCGTCCGGATGGCGGGGGTGAACGTCGGCAAGGTCAAGTCGATCGACGCCGGCCCGAACCACACCGCCGACGTCACGGTCTCGCTCGACGACGAAGCGCTGCCGCTGCACACCGACGCCACCGCGCGGATCCGGCCGCGGACCTTCCTCGAGGGAGCGTTCTTCCTCGACCTGCGGCCGGGCTCGCCCTCGGCGCCCGTGCTCCACGACGGCGGGACGATCCCGGTCGGCCAGACCTCCGATCCCGTCCAGCTCGATCAGATCCTCACCACGCTCCAGCCGAACGTCAGGCAGAGCCTGCGCACCGCGCTGCTCCAGCTCAGCGACGCGCTCGCCGGCGAGGGTGCGCGCGGCATCAACCGGACGATCCCGGCACTCGATCCGCTCTTCCGCAAGTCCGCCGAGGTCAGCGACGCCGCAACCGGCACCCAGCCCCACGACCTCTCGCGCGCGATCGAGGCGAGCTCCCGCGTCACCGCCGCGCTCGCCGAGGACCCGGTGCGGCTGGGCGGCGTGGTGCGGGACTTCTCGACGGTCGCCGCCGCGCTCGCCTCGCGCCAGCACCAGCTCGCGCAGACGGTCAGCGGGCTCGACCGCGTCCTGGCCGACTCGCCTCCGACCCTCGACGCGGTCAACGCCGCCACCCCGCCAGCCCGAGGGCTGGTCGGGGCCCTGAGACCCTTCCTGCGCAGGGCCCCCTCGGTGATCGATCCCTCGATCCCGCTGGCGGGACAGGTGCAGAAGCTGCTCTCGCCGCAGCAGCTGCCGGCGCTGGTCTCGGAGGGCGCGCCCGCCGTCCGCTCGCTCGCCGCCTCGGCCCCGGACGCGATCGTCACCTTCGCCGGGCTCCGGGCGCCGGTCTCGTGCCTGCTCAACGACGCGGTGCCGACCCTGACCTCGACGATCGACGACGGCAAGCTCTCCTCAGGGCAGCCCGTCTACCGCGAGCTGCTCTACGACCTCACCGGCCTCGCCTCGGCGACCCGCAACTTCGACGGCAATGGCTTCGCGACCCGCTACTACGCGGGCTTCGGCCAGGAGCTGGTGACCACGCCGTTCGGCGACCCCGAGGGCCGGCTGTTCGGGTTCGCGCAGAACCCGATCCTCGGCTCGCGCCCCCGCAAGCCGGCCGAGGCGCCGCCGCTGCGCCCGGACGTGCCCTGCAGCCAGGACGCCCGCCCGGATCTCCGGGCGGAGACCGGACCGGGCGGCTTCACCCCGGTCAACGCGCAGGTGCGCTGGACGTCCCCGCCCGGGACGCCGACCGCCCAGAGCGTCCTTAACAAGTTGAGCGGAGGCGGCCGGTGAGCCTGCGCAGGCAGATCCGGCGCTACGGGCGCGAGCTGCTCGCGGCGATCGCGCTGATCGCGATCGGGACCGCGACCGCGGTCGTGATCCTCGCCGAGCAGAACTTCCGCTGGCCCTGGGAGAGCTCCTACACGGTGAAGGCGGAGTTCACGAGCGCGCAGGCAGTCACCGCGGGGCAGGGGCAGCAGGTCACCGTCTCCGGCGTCAAGGTCGGCGACGTCGCGGGCGTCGACCTCGAAAACGGCCACGCCGTGATCACCCTGGACATCGACCCGCAGTACGGCCCCATCTACCGCGACGCGCACATGCTGCTGCGGCCGCGGACGGGGCTCAAGGACATGGAGGTGGTCCTCGACCCGGGCACGAAGGCAGCCGGCGCGATCCCCGACGGCGGCACGCTGCCGGAGTCCCAGACCCAGCCGGACGTCAACCCGGACGAGGTGCTCGCCGCGCTCGACTCGGACACCCGCCGCTACCTCGCCTCGGCGGTGAACGCGCTCGGCACGGGACTTCAGGGCAACGGCGCCGCGCTCCGCCGGTTCTTCGTCGCCGGCGAGCCTACCGCGCGGGAGGCGCAGAGACTGCTCGACACGCTCGCCGGGCGACGCCAGCAGATCGCCCAGCTCGTCCACAACTACAGCCAGATCGCGGCGGCCGCCGGCAGCCGCGAGGGCGACATCCGCAGGATCATCCGTTTCTCCTCAACCGCCCTCGGTGCCCTCGCCCGGCAGGACGGCGCGATCCGGTCATCGCTCACGCGTCTGCCCGGGACCCTCGACGCGGCGGACTCGGCGCTGCGGCACGCGCAGCCGCTCGCCGCCGAGCTGCGTCCGGCCGCCCAGGCCCTGACCCCGGCCGTCCGCCGGCTCACCGCGAGCATCGGGCCGGTCCGACCGCTCGTCCGCGAGGCGACGCCGATCGTCCGTGACCAGCTGCGGCCCTTCGTCTCCGCCGGGGTGCCGGCGGTGCGCGAGCTGCGGCCGGCGACCGCGGCGCTCGGCACCACGCTCTCGACGCTGCCGTCGGTCACCCGCCGGGCCAACTACATCGTCAACGAGCTGCTCTACAACCCGCCCGGGCCGGAGGAGGGCTACCTGTTCTGGACCTCCTGGTTCTTCCACAACTCGGCCTCGATGCTCTCCACCCAGGACGCGCACGGGGCCGAGTGGCGGGGCCTCGCACTCTTCTCCTGCTCGACGCTCCAGCAGCTCAACACGTTCCTGCCGCATACGAACGTGCCCCTGGCGATCCCCGAACCCAAGTCGCTGGGCTGCTGATGGCCGTCCGACCTCCAAAGCTCGCCGGGATCGTCGCCGTGGTCGGCTTCTCGCTGTCCTGCATCGGCCTGCTGATCTACCTCTGGTCGTCGTTCGGCGGACCGATCCCGTTCAAGCCGCAGGGTTACCGCTTCACGGCCTACTACCCCAACGCAACCCAGCTGATCGCGCAGACCGACGTGCGGATGGCCGGCGTCGACATCGGCCACGTCGTCTCCGTCCAGCAGGAGGGTGAGCTGACCCGAGCGGAGATCGACATCGATCCCGCCGACGGGCCGATCCCGGCGGACAGCCGCACCGTGCTGCGCCGCAAGACCCTGCTCGGCGAGCCGTTCGTTCAGCTGATCCCGGGGACGCCGCCCGGCGAGGGCGGGCACTGGCTGGCCGACGGCGGCCAGCTCCCGGTCGGCCAGACGCAGCCCTCGGTCGACCTCGACCAGGCCCTCCGCGCCTTCAACCCGCGGACGCGCCGAGACTTCAAGCTGATCCTGAACGAGCTCGCGATCGGCGTCCGGAACGAGGGCTCGGACCTGAACGGCGCCCTCGGCAACCTGCGGCCCTCCACCCAGGCCGGGGCGGACGTCTTCACCACGCTCGCCTCCCAGAAGCAGGCGGTGCACACCCTGATCCACGACTCCGGCGCGACGCTCCAGGCCCTCGCCGACCGGCGCACCGAGCTGCGCGGGCTGGTCGCCGCCGGGAACAGCGTGTTGAGCGCGACCGCCTCCCGCAACCGGGCGCTCGAGCGGACGACCAAGCTGCTCCCGGCGACGCTCAAGCAGCTCCGCCCGACGCTCGCCTTGGCGAAGCAGGTCGGGACGGATGCGGCGCCGCTGCTCCGCGAGCTCGGCCCGGCGTCCCGCCGGCTCGGCCCGACGATCACCGACCTGCACGGGATCGCCCCGAACCTGCACGCGCTCTTCCGCGACCTCGGCCCGCTCCTAGACGCGGCCCCGACCGGGGTGCCGGCCTTCACCCGGACGCTGTCCGCCGCCCGGCCGCTGGTGCGCCAGCTTCGGCCGGCGCTCCAGGACGCGGTGCCGGTCGTGCAGTGGCTGATTCCCTACAAGCGCGAGCTGGCGGCCTGGTTGACCAAGCTCGGCACGGCGACCGAGTCGAGCGCGGGCGCCGATGGCCGGCACATCCTGAGGACGATGATCCCGTTCAGCCTCGAGGGGTTCGCCATCCACAACCAGCCGCTCGGACAGAACCGGCACAACCCCTATTCGAAGCCCGGCTACCTCGACCAGGTCGGCAACCCGTTCCTGCAGGCCTTCGACTGCCAGAACGCGGACAGCATCCCCACGCTCGGCTTCGCGCCCCCCTGCGTGCAGCAGGCGCCCTACGACTTCCAGGGCCACCTGAGCGCCTTCCCGCACGTCGACCGGGCGCCGTAGTGCAGCCGCAGCCGCCGACTAGGACGGACTAACCGGCGAGCTCGAGCGGGGTGTGGCGCGCGATCAGCTCGAAGTCGCGGTCATGCGCCAGGAGCGGCGCGCGCTCGCGGATCGCGACCGCCGAGATCAGGCAATCGATCAGGCGGCGCGGCGAGATGCCCGCTCGACGGCACGAGCGATAGATCGCCGCCGCCTGCCGCCAGTCATCCGTGCCCGCGACGGGCAGCAGCCCGCAGCTGGCAAGCGCGGATTCGATGCGGAGCTCATCGTTTGGACCGACGGCGCCGGCGAGCAGCTCCATTTCGATCGGCTCGGTCGTCGCGAGCTCCGCCCCGCGCTCGACCAGCCGGGTGAGACGACGGTCCACGGGGCTTCCCGTGGCCCGCCACATCTCGATCCAGGCCGAGCTGTCGACGAGGATCAATCGCGCCCCGTCCAGGATCGGACGGTCGGGGCGTCCTCGCGCATCGCGTCGAGGTCACCCTCCCAGCCCATGCCTCGCATGGCGAGGAGCTCCTCGCGGCTGGCCGGCGTGACGTCCAGTCGCCGCAGGGAGGCGTCGACCGCCTCCCGCTTGGTCTTGAAGCCGTAGCGGCGCATGACGCGGCCGATCAGCTCGTCGTCGATCTCGATGTTGGTCCGGCCCACACCGCAAGCCTACCAGGGCCATACACCGTGATGTGTATCTAATGTGTAACAGAGCGGCGTCCGGCTAAGCGGCCTGCGGGGTCCGCTCGCCGCGGCGCAGGCGGCGGCGCTCGGTGCGAGCCACCATCCGGAAGTGGCCGGTGTTGTGGCCCTCGCGGATCGCGCGCGGCGTCACCGGCCGGGCGGCGCGGAGGCCGCGGACGAGGGCGCGGAAGGCGCGCTCCTGGGTGGTCGTGTAGCGCAGGCCGTAGTGCCGGCGCACCCGGTCGGGCAGGCTGCCGAGCATGATCAGGTCGTGCACCGCCTTGGCCGGGGCGCGGGAGCGCGGCATCGGGATCTCGAAGGCCGTCGCGTACCCGATCTCGCGCGCCACCGGGGTCAGGTGCATGTCGTCGGAGGCGAGCCTGCCGTCGAACCAGGCCCGGAACTCGCGATGGGTCTCGGGCGCCGCGTCCCGCGGCATCCCGAAGAGCTCGCCGAAGCGGACGTACTCCCGATAGAGCCGCTCGTGCTGCTCGGGGCTGAGCCGCTCGACGAAGAGCTCGTAGAAGAACGGCCCCGAGTCCGCGATCACCGCCAGGGTCCAGAGCATCAGCTCGGGATCGAAGGCCGAGTACGGAGTGCCGGCCGGGACTTTGCCCGTCTGCTCGGTGGTCTCCCCCCGGACGCGCTCGTGCAGCTTGCGGACGAAGGCGAGGACCCGATCGGCCTCCTCCCGCGTGCCGAAGAAGATCGTCTCGAAGACCTCGGCGGTGTGGGCGAGCCGCTGGAACGGCTTCAGGCGGGAGTTGGTGTGCTGGAGCGTGCCGATGAAGGCGAGCGGGTTGAGGGCGCCGATGCAGAGCGCGCGCTGCCCGTAGAAGAGCCCGACCGCGCGCTCGGCGTGCACCCGGCGAAGCAGCGAGCGGCCCTCGGGGAAGTAGCCCTGGTCAGCCATCGGCTCCAAGGATGGGCGCGACCATCCGGTGGGCGATCTCCCGCATCCGCCGGTCGTCGTCGAGCGGCAGGGCGCTGTCGCGGACCAGCAGGAAGCTGAAGCTGAGCCGGACGAGCAGCTCGGCGGCGTGCTCGGCGTCGAGATCGCGCGGGACGATGCCGGCGCTCTGCGAGGCGCGGATCCGCTCGGCGACGAAGGCGCGGCTCATCGCGAACACGGCCGCGCCCTCGCTGTTCAGGGCGGCGAGCGCCGCCGCCGGCTCGATCCGGGACATCCGGTCGAGCAAGGGGTGCTCGCGAATCAGGCGCAGGGCGGTGAGCAGGCCCTGGGCGACCTGGTCGGCGGCCGGGGCGCCCGGATCGACGGTGGAGTCGAGCTCCGCGATGCAGCGCCGCGCCTCCCGGACGGCGAGCGCCTCCTCGAGGTGCTCGCGGCTGCCGAAGCGCCGGTAGACCGTCATCCGCCCCACGCCGGCGCGGTCGGCGACCTCGTCCATGGTCAGGCCGCGGATCCCGGACGCCGCGCAGATCTCGAGCGCCGCGTCGAGGATGCGCTCGGAGGCGGGGTCGTCGGGCGGCTCGACGGTCGAGGAGAGCGCCCGCTCGAGCAGCGATCCGGAGCCGGCTGCCATCGCTCAGGCGGCGGCGGCCGCGCCGTCGTGCGCGCGATCGCCGCGCCCGGAGCCCGAGGCGACGTCGCGGCGGGCGATCGCCTCGCGGCGCCAGCGCAGGTAGTTGGGACCGAAGTTCTTCGCCTGCGGCGGCAGCAGCGGCCGCGAGGCGCGGGTGGCCCGGGCGAGCAGCCGGAAGCGGCGCGCCTGCGAGGGACCCCACTCGACGCCGAGGCGCTCGCGCAGCACCGGCGGCAGCAGCCCCACGGTCGCAAGCGAGCCGGCCTTCATCGAGGGCCAGCGCACGACGCGCCAAATCCCCTCCCGCAGCCAGGGGAGGGGCGGCGCGGCCGGGTCGAAGAGCGCGGCGAGCACGTCCTGGGCAGCCTCGGTGTCCTCGAGCTCCCCCTCCACCATCTCGTCGAAGTAGGCGAGCAGGTCGGGCCAGCTCTCGGGGAGGTCGTCGTAGCGGACGCCGACCAGGCGGCCCGCCCGTCGCCACTCCCGCCAGAAGACCTCGACCTCGTCATCCGAGATCTGCGGGGAGCAGAAGGCCCGGTGCGCACGGATGATCGCCTCCGCCAGGGTGGCGTGCACCCAGGCGTAGGCCCGCGGCTCGAGGGCGTGGTAGCGCTCGCCGTCGGGCCGGGTGCCCTTGATGTGCTTGTGCATCTCGCGCACCCGGCGGCCGATGTCCCAGGCCAGCTCGGGCCCGCCGTAGATCACCGAGCTCGTGTAGTCGAGGGTGCGGAGCAGCCGCCCCCACGGGTCCTCCTTGAAGTTCGAGAACTGGCTCACCCCCGCGCCCACCGAGGGGTGCATCACCTGGAGCATCAGCGCGTAGCCGGAGCCGGCGAAGAGGCGCGCGTCGCCGGCGACCCGCCAGGTGACGCCGCCGACCGGCGGGATCAGCTCGGGCGCCTGCTCGCGCGCCGGGAGGATCGGCTGGCGTGAATCGGCCTCGCCGGGCCCGGCCCCTGTCGCCCTGGTAGCGATGGTACGTAAACTATCACTCGCGTACCACGGAACGCGCCACCACCCCGCCCCAAACCAAAACCCGACCTTCCTTATTAGGGTCGCCCTTGGCGCCCCCAAGCAGGTAGGTCGAAATAGGATCGTGGCGTAAGCGAGGAGAAGGAGACGTCATGTACGCACGAGTCGTTCGCTTCACCGACGCCGATCCCGAGCGGATCCAGGCCCGAGCGGAGGCCGGCGAGGGCCCGCCACCCGGTGTCCAGGCAAAGTCGGTCCAGGTGGTGCACGACAAGTCCCAAGGCACTGCAGTGGTGATCCTTCAGTTCGACTCAGAGGAGGACATGCGCAGCGCCGACGAAGCGCTCAACGCGATGGACGCGGGCGACACGCCCGGGACGCGCGCCTCAGTCGATCAGGGCGAGGTCATCAGGATCAGCGATTGAGCTAGCCGCCGTCGCCTAACAACTGCGGCTCTCGCGTGGCGCTAGCTCTGCTCGCGCGACTGCTCGCGACCGATCGCCCCCGCCGCCGGGGCGTAGATGCTTTCGTGCCCGTCGTCCCAGCGGATCCGATATCTCGGGGAGGGCTGCTCGCCCACCACTTCCTCGATCACTCCGCAGCGGGTCGGCTTCTCCGTCGACT
>Ga0070741_10004390_pt1 | contig 32990 bp, 27 predicted proteins | sample Coa_R1_4_FD_66440 | JGI IMG/M metagenome (GOLD analysis project Ga0070741, IMG submission 66440) | Surface soil microbial communities from Centralia Pennsylvania, which are recovering from an underground coalmine fire - Coalmine... | ecosystem: Environmental > Terrestrial > Soil > Unclassified ... | reverse complement strand
AGAAACCCGTCGCCGTTGTTGTGAAAGGCAGGCCCGCCGTGGAAGGTCAGCTCCAATTAGAACCGTCGGGTAATTGGCAAGTGACTCAGAAGGGAAGGTCACAAACCATCATAGCCTCCAATGTGGAGGCAATCATGCCGGAGCAAACCTATCATGGCCTGGTCGAGCACCACGCTGAGCCGTGGCAGGATTGGAAGGGAAGTGCCAGTCTGGGCTATAGCATCCAGCGCGGTGATCAGCAGACCAGCACCATCAGCAGCACTGTTGCGGCGGTGCGGGAGCGGCCGGAAGCGCCGACCTTTATTCGCCACTGGCGCTCGAATTACGGGCTCACAATGCTCTTTGCGAAAGCTCAGGAGAATGGATCGCTTGTTCAATCCAACACGATCAGCACCAACCTCCGGGAAGACTACTTATTGTCTCCAAGAGACTTCGTATTTGGTGTGGGTCAACTCGACCACGTTCAAGCTCAGGGCCTTTATCTGCGGCAGACCGTTGGCGGAGGCTTCGGCCACGACCTGATTCACAACTCCAGGACCATCTTCAGCCTGTTGGGCGGTCTCACCTACGTTCATGAAAAATTCTACGATGGGCAGAGCGACCAAACTGCTCAGGCTCTGGCTGGCGAAAAGCTTGGAATTCAACTGACAAAATGGATGCGGCTCGACCACTATCTTAACTTCTATCCCAATCTGACGGACACCGGGCAATATCGTTTCGACACGTCATCAACACTCGCCATACGGCTGAGCAACCATCTCTCTCTGAATACTGGCCTGGTGGACCTCTACCTGAGTAACCCGACTCCAGGCAACAAGAAGAACAACCTGGCATTCACGACAGGGATTGGTTACAACTTCTAACGGTTGCCGATAAACTCAGCCTGCCATTCCGAAGAGCGAAGGCGGCGAGAAATCTCGCCAGCAATATCGTTCTTTTCAAAGCGAGGTTCCTCGCTGCGCTCGGAATAGTATGGAAGCGTTTTTCAGCCACCTGTGCTGAAGTTTTTAATCTTTCGGGTGGTGGCTCCTTGTAAGTGAAAACAAAGTGGACATACGAGTTAAAAGCCCATTACATGCGGCTGCCGAAGCTCAGGACCACAATCGCAAGGATCAGAAGCACTAACCCCGCAATGTTCAAACGGAACGTGCGCCGTTCAACATGGAGCCATTCGCCCGCAACCATGCCCAGGGTTGAGGAAACAAGAACAATGGTCGCCTGAAACACGGGCCAGCCGACCGAAGCCCCCAGGCTGCCCAGGCTGCTGGCGCCCCATCCATAGAGCAGAAGCCCTACGGTCCAGAGAACTCCCATTAAGCTGGAAAGGGCATAGTGCGAAAGCGTTCCTGTGGCGGTCATTCGGGCCCAGGTGTGATCTTTGTAGAGGCGAACAAGACTGTATCCTCCGTTACTCACAAACCCTCCGGCCAGGCTGATCGCCCAGATGGCATTGGCAGCCTGCGAAGGCGCAGCGCCTTGTTGAATCGCCCGGGAACTGATGGCGGACCCGAAGGCGAAAGAAAAATTGAGCATCGGCGCGAGAAATCCGGCGATGACGCAAAGAATGAGGCCTAGAGTTGCCCGGGTACCTGTGGAGGGGGCGGATTTGTCAGACTTCTGCCGTTCGCGAGCCTGGCCAGCAGCTCCCAGAAAAACAACTCCCACCAGGGCCAATGCCACCCCCGCCAGGATGAGCAGGCCAGAAGGTTGAAACAACCGGTTACGGTGCGAAAGAAGGAGCGGGATAAATGACCCCAGCGCGGCGCTCATCCCCACGATCACGGCGAAGGTAATCGCCATGCCTACCAGGGGAAGCGCGAGTCCAAACAGGACGTTTGCGATTCCCCAGCCAAACCCGAACAACGCCGCCATGAACAGCGTTCGTCCCGCGACCTGATGATAAACCAGAAACAGATGGGGGACAGTTATCCAGGCTGCAATCCAGGGGATAACAATCAGGCCAACAACGCTATAAATCAGCCAGACGTTTTCCCAGGCCCAACGTTGGGTGCGCTGCATGGGAAGAGCAAAACTGCCTTCCATCGCGCCCCCGATCAATACGAGAAGAATAGCCAGCCCTATTGTTTCGGTCATGTTGATTCCGAGCCCTTCGCCTGTTCACTCTTATCGTGACCCAAGGAGTGTCCCTGTTCTATAACCTCATTTTGTGGCATTGCTCTTCTTATTGTTCCTGGTGGCGGATAGCCGAAGTCAATCTGTTTTTTGGGTTTCCCACAAGCTTTTCCAAAAGAGATACACGATCGCAAGCTCTGGCCTTAAAGATCCATCTGTTATTACCTCCCATATATTGACCATCTGGCGTATTGGCAAAACTGGGAGACTATGTGAAAATCCCCGCAAAGCAGGGAGGGAGTATGCCAAATCCGGTTAAGTATTACCGTTTATCCCGCTGGTTATTTACTCACGGTATCCCAGTTTTACCAAACATTCTGGATCACCTTAACACTTTTCTATTCCACTGCTACATACCTCACAGCGTCGAGGCTGGGGAGGGCCTTGAACTCGCCTATTGGGGCCTCGGCATCGTCATCCACCCCAAAACGAAAATCGGGAACAATGTTTTTATCGGCCAGCAGGTTACGATTGGGGGAAGGAGTGGCAACCCGAATCTGCCTCGAATTGGGGACAACGTGCTTATCGCAACGGGAGCCAAGGTACTGGGCGATATTGAAATTGGTTCCGGCTCAGTTGTCGGCGCTAATGCCGTTGTCATCAACTCCGTTCCTCCGCGCAGTATTGTCGCTGGAGTTCCAGCGCGCGTCATTCGTCAAAATATCGACATTCGCCAGTACATCAGCGATCTGAACTTGCAGACCGAGGGGGAATCTCAATGATACGCATGAGGCTGAAGGTCATTTTAATGATGGCGCAAATCCTGTTTTGGGAGGGATTGGGCCGGTTTGGGCATTCTAAGAAGAAAAAGCTGGGCTACTATTAGCAGATTGCTGAAAACATTCTGAAACCTGTCCTTTCGAGCGAAGAGAGAAATCGCGCTCTGCAGATGAAGAACTCGCGAGATTCCACGACGTTTTCGGCTCTTCGGAGTGAAAGCTACGAGAGCTTCTCAGCAACCTGGTGGAAACTCGGTAGCTCCTGTGCGATCTCCGCAGATTAATAGGGACGCCTAACCTTTCGAACGACAAAGTCAAGAATCGCGCCCTGGCCAACCTCTCCCACTGGCCTGCCGCCCCGGCATCAAGACCCTTCGCCACCTGCTGAAGCCAGGGGATGTTGCCGTTGAACCTGTTCAGCAAGCAGGTCTGCGAAGTGGAAGCCGAAGGGTGCGCAAGGAGAGTCGTAGGGGAGGTCCCGCCTTCTGCTGGATGCAGGCGCTGAAAGTCAGCCGCGAAATGGAGTGGCGGTTGCAGGCTGCTTTTGGCACCATCGACATTTGCTCTGATTCCGTTCAGAAGGCGAGTAAAGGCTTTGGAAGAAAAAATATGGCGAGAAAACAGACCTCTCTCGGCGGTGCTTACTCAAAGTACAAGTTCGAATACTTTGAAATCAGCGAATGTTTGGGAGGTTCGGATTCATTGCGCAACGGGAAATCGGTGCGATAGTGCGCGCCGCGGCTCTCCTTGCGCCCTTCGGCGCAACAGGCGATCAAGCGGGCGACTTCAAGCATATTTTCTGTCTGGAAGTAATGGCGGTGGGCCCGGAGAGGACGGGCCAGATTGATGGAATTAAGGCGGGCCACAGCCTCTTTCAATTTCTGACCATGACGGATGGCACCTACATTATTCCACATCAGGTTGCGAATTTCTTTGGCCACAGTCTCGGCGTCCAGCGCCTCAGCCGTTGCGCGGCCTGAATTCTCCTGCCTTAACCAGGCAGGTTTTGCGGAGGAAAAATGGTGGAAAGGTGGCGTGGCGTTGTCGCGTTTCGCTATGATAGCCTTTGCAACCCGCGCACCGAAAACCAGGCTCTCAAGCAGCGAGTTATAGGCCAGGCGATTCGCCCCGTGAACACCCGTCGAAGCTGTTTCGCCGACCGCGTAGAGTCCCTGAACGCTCGTTGCGCCGTCGACATCGGTCACAACGCCTCCCACCGCAAAATCGGCGGCCGGGCGGATGGGCACCAGATCTGATGTGATATCGATATTATTTTCAAGGCATGCGGCATAGACCTGCGGAAAGCGCCGCTTGGTCTCTTCCGGATCGGCGCCTGTGAGATCAAGATAGACAAAATCACTTCGGCTGCGGTGCATTTCCATTAAAATGGAGCGCGTCAAAATGTCCGGTGGTGCCAATTCCGCCGCTTCATGGTAGCGATGCATGAAGCGCTTGAGCTCCACATTGCGAAGTTCCGCTCCTTTCTCGCAAAGCGCCAGCGAAAGGGCCAGCCGAGGTGCTCTATTCACATAGAGAACGGTGGGATGAAATTGGATAAATTCCATATCAGAAAGAAGAGCGCCCGCTCGAAACGCCAGCGCAACGCCGTCGCCACAGGCCCCGGGGGGATTGGTGGTTTCCGCATAAACGCGCCCCAACCCTCCAGTAGCCAGAAGGACAGCCATGGCATGGATTCGCTTGAACGAACCGCTGGCTTCATCCAGATACATCACACCGCACACCCGCTGTCCATCCGATAACAGGTCTACCACCGTGGCAGGTGACTTCTTTCGCAGGGATGACAAGGTCTGGGCTTTGCGCAAGAGGGTGTGCAGTGTTTCAATGCCGATCGGGTGGGCGAGCGAGCGGATAATCCGCACCCGCCGGGGGCTTCCGGCGGAAGCCGACTTCATTTCAAACTTTGCGCCCCACTGAACAAGCTGCTGGATTTGTTGCGGCGCCTCTTCCACCAGAATCCGAATGGCTTCCTCGCGGCACAGGCCTGCACCATTCTCGAGCGTTTGATGGAAATGCAGCGCGATATCTTCGTCTCCACGGAGAATCTTCATCGCGCTGCCTCGCGCATAGCGCGACGTGAATTCCAAGGATTCACCTTTTGTCAGAATCAAGGTTGAGCCTGCGGCAGCCAGTTCAATCGCGGCGCGAAGGCCTGCAATCCCCCCGCCGACCACGAGAAAATCCACCTTGGAGTCCGTTTCAACGCCCGCCATTGCGTCCATGATAGCTGTCGCCTGCGGGAGTCGCAACCCGGATTCCACCGCGTCATGGGGGTTCTGGGCTGACCGCGGGAGTTACTGCGTAATGCGGCCGGGGATCGCTATTGAGTTTTTCGACGCACTTGTTCGAGGGCTTGGCGGGCAAGTAAATATTCAGGGCATAGGCGGAGGGCAGTCTCAAAATGATGGCGAGCTTTACTGTACATCTCCTTGGCCATGTAGATGCGCCCCAGATTGTAATGAGGGTAATGGTATGATTCATAGCGCCGCGACTGGAGCGCTCTTTCAAGCCATGGCAGCGCTTCATCATATTGCTCCCGCTCAATCAGATAGGCGCCAATATCGTTGTAAGGATTGCCGAATTCAGGATCTAACTGAATGGCCTTCTTGCACTCCTCAATAGCTTCTTCCAGTTTGCCTTGATAATGATAGGTCCAGCCTAAAAAAGTGTAGGCTTCGGCAGTGGGATGTAGTTGGAGAGAGCGCTTATAGAGTTCCACGGCCATTTCATATTCACCCCCCATCTGATATTGATAAGCCTCCTTGAGAAGGTCCCACGCCGCTTGATGGTTTGCAATGTCCATAATTGGCTCCATTCCCGCAAAAACTAGTTAGCATAACGCTCGTAAGCTTGTCAACGGACTTAGCGTGTCTGTCACTCGCTGTAGGTTACTGCTTTGCCTCATGTGAAGAAAAACCATAAGCATTTTGCTGCAAGTGGGTAAGGCTGGGAAAGTATTTTCACACTTTGGGTACTACTTGTCACATAAAGTTCAATTCACAGGCTGGATGTCAGCTTAAAGTCATCCCATATATATTCACAAGTTTAATAACATATTGATAATTAAGGTCACCAGAAAGTGAAACAATCCCAATTTCTTCTTTCCAGGCATCAATAATTCATTCTTCAATGCATATTCTCGCCTTCAGACTGAGGCTCATGCCATCCTCGATTTTCTCACGCGGCCAAGTGACTTAATAAATCCTTTGGAACGTTGATTGCTTATTTTGGAGATGGCATCGGGTCGCGAGGATAAACATCTTCCCCGCGACCTGATGGAGGGGGGAAATGTCACAGCCGCCTTATCGCAAACGAGTCCGCCGATCTGCATTTCGCCGCCGCTTCAAGCTATGGCTCATTCTAGCGGGGATCATCGCCTTGGCAATTGTCGCGGCTCTTTTATTCTTCGATTCCAGTGCCCTGCTGAACGAAGACTCCATTCGCTCGGTCTGGCAGAGCATGATGATGCTGGGCCGTGACTCACTGGAACGGGCCGCCACAAGACCTCAAGGGCTGATCTACCCTTATTCTATTGTCGCCGGAGGAGTGCATGACGTGCGGCAATTGCGCGACGCAATAGAAATGGATCCTGTTGCCGCAGAGCATTATTCAGGGTTTGACGTTGCGAAGGCTCGAGTTGTCAGACTTCAGCGCGACGAATACGTTTATGTCTCATTTCGGGTGGGAAATGGAGTTTACTGGACTTCGCATCGGCTCAAACTGAGCAAAGGAGAAGCGCTTCTGACAGACGGCGAACACTACATCCGGACACGATGCGGGAACCGGATTTCACAGACTGCGCAACGACCCATCTATCAGCACGAACCGTCTCCTGAGACTCTTAACACCGCGATGTCCATCAGTCCGGAGGGGCAGATTGTCGCCTTTGCTGCCCACTTCCCCGAGGGGTCTCTGCCCGGCGCGCCGGGCCTAGAGAACCAATTCGTTGCACCTTTGCGAGGACACAGCCCGTCAGCGCCAGCTCCGGCTGGAAATTCCGATGGTTTCATTCCTTTCTTCCCTGCGCCTGCCGGTTGTAAACATTCCGACTCCAGGAAAAATTGTGGAGGCACAGAGATCTCTCCACCACCGCCTACACCTACACCCGAAAATAGCGACCTGATTTTTGTCATCACCGGAGCAGCGCTGCTGGGACTCGCGAGCCTGCGCCATTCGAGAGCCGCCCTTACGAAATAGTTCATGGGTTTTTTCCGCTTGATCCTTTGTCTGCCGGCCTTTCCTGTTCTGAGAAATCATCGAGTGGCCTACTTTTTCTTCTTTTTCTTTTCGTATTCCTGCATGGCGAGCATGCCGAGCGCGTCCATGTAATGCTGTCGGTAAGAGTCGTCGCTGGGATCCAGATGAGTCGCAATGCGGAACTGATCTAAGGCGGGTCGAATCTCCCCAAGCTTTTCCAGCGCATAACCGAGGCCATTATGAGCGTCGGCATTATTGGGCTCATGGCGTATGGCTTCCAGAAGCTCCACGCGCGCCCGATCCCAGTCTCGAATCATGAGAAACGTCACGCCCAGTTCATGATGCAGATCAGGATTCGCGGGATCAAGCCTTATCGCCTGTCGCAGCCTTTGAATAGCTTCCGGAAATTGTCCCTCTCCCCGAAGATCGACGGCTTCGCGCACTAACCCACGCAATTCTGTGCTATTTGCGGCAGGGGCGGCAGGTGAAATCCCGTTCAGGTTATCCGAGGCAGCGCTTGCTTGAGGCTCAATTTGTGCTGTTTCACCTGCCTCAGGCGAAACAAAATACGTCGCTTCAGGCTGACCAGGGCAGTCAACATGGAGATAGTGGTCTGACGGGTCCACGTCTGAAATGGTCAAACTGCCTTGATTATTCGTTTCTCCTTCCTCTGTGCCGTCAAGATCAACTTTACAGCCAGGTTTTGCATCGTGCACGAGAACTTTTGCCAGCGAGGGACCGTGTTTCTTGCGGGGCATCGCAAGAGCGGGGGAGCCACCCGTGAACGCCAGGATGACGATTAGAACTACTGCTTCCAGCCGACTCATCATCGCGCTCTATCTTAGCATAGCCGCATGCTCACACTTCGCCACCCGAAACCTGATGGTTACAACGCCAGCCGCGTCCCCACGCAACCGGATGGCGGCAGGGACTTCATCCCAGCTTTCCGGAGATGCCGCAGGGAATCCGGTGGTCATAAGGCAACGCTGCTGAAAGGCCCTATACTGAATGCTCGGAGGGTACATGTTGCTGCTATGCTATAGTTTTAGCAGCTTCAGCGACGCCACACCCTTGCAAAAGGGCGGTTGTCTGCGCCAAGCCCCGCGATGAGAGAGCAGTGAGCAGCGGAAAACGCAACGTGATCGTCAAGCGTGCGGCGCTCGAGGTGTTTGGTGGATTTTGAACTGACGGAGGAACAGAAGGAAATCAAGAGAACCGTCCGGGAGTTTGCCGAGCGGGAGATTCGTCCGCACGTCATGGAGTGGGATGAAGCCCAGCATTTTCCGCGCGAAGTCTTTCCCCAACTCGCTCAATTGGGACTGATGGGCGTTAACTTTCCCCCGGAATATGGCGGAGCCGGACTCGGCTACGTGGAGTTTACCATCATCATTGAGGAACTGGCGCGTGTGGACGGGTCCGTCGCAATCAGCCTGGCGGCCCATAACTCTTTGTGCGCTGGCCATATTGCAGAAGCGGGAACGGAAGACCAGAAACGCAAGTATCTTGTGCCCCTTGCCCGAGGCGAAAAGCTCGGCTGCTGGAGCCTCACAGAACCGCAAGCGGGCAGCGACGCAAGCGGCACGCGAACCACCGCCCGGCTTGAAGGCGACGTCTGGGTGCTGAATGGATCGAAGACATTTACTTCAAACGGAACTTACGCGGATATCTGCGTCGCCATGGCGATGACAGATAAAACAGCCCATAAGCACGGCATCTCGGCATTCATCATTGAACGTGGCACCCCAGGTTTTCGTTCCGGCAAGAAGGAAAACAAGATGGGTCTGCGCGCGAGCGACACTGCCGAGATCATCTTCGAGGACTGCCGGATTCCCAAAGAAAATTGCCTGGGCAAACCGGGCGAAGGATTTATCGATAGCCTGAAGGTATTGGACAAGGGCCGCATTTCCATTGCCGCACTGGCCGTGGGCATGGCGCAGGGCGCCTTTGAGGCCAGCCTGCGCTACGCTCAGCAGCGGCAGCAATTTGGCAAGCCCATCGCCGAATTTGAGGCTATCCAGTGGAAGTTGGCAGACATGGGAACCGAGATCGAAGCAGCGCGATTGCTCACGTTGCGCGCCGCGCACCATGCCGATCAGAAACGCCGGGTAACGCGCGAAAGTGCCATGGCAAAGCTTTTTGCAGGCGAGATGGCCGTCAGAGTGGCCAATGAGGCGGTGCAAATCCATGGGGGTTATGGGTTTATCAAAGATTACCCGGTCGAGAAGTTCTATCGGGATGTGAAGCTCTGCACCATCGGCGAAGGGACAAGCGAGATCCAGCGGCTGGTGATCGCCCGCGAACTGCTGCGGAATGAGAATATCTGACCGTTTGCTTTCCACCCGGGTTCCTGGAGTGGATTCTCTCCCCGGTCCGTAAGAAGTCGAAAGAGATGATGGGAAAGGCACACGGGCTCTCGATTTTCAATGCTGAACCTTCCACATTGTTCAATGGTTGAATTCATCGAGGAATGGACGGCAAAAATTCAGGCGGGAGATCGGCGCGCAATGGCGCGCGCCATCTCTGCGATTGAAAAGGGCGAACCCCAATACGTGCTCCTGTTAAAAAAGCTCTTCCCGCTTGCGCGCCGCGCGACCATCATCGGCGTGACAGGCTCGCCGGGCACGGGCAAAAGCACCCTGGTTGAAAAACTCGCGGCGGCCTATCGGCGTGCGGGGTCGCAAGTTGGAATTCTAGCTGTGGATCCTACGAGTCCTTTCAGTGGTGGCGCAATCCTTGGTGATCGCGTCCGCATGCAGAGCCTTTCCACGGACGAAGGAATTTATATCCGCAGCATGGCCACGCGAGGCCGCCTGGGCGGGCTTGCACCTGCCACAGAGGACGCCGTGACGATTCTGGAATCCGCGGGCTATGATACGGTGATGATTGAGACAGTCGGCGTTGGCCAGGATGAGGTTGAAGTCGCCAGCCTGGTGGATGTAACCCTCTTGCTCCTGACGCCTGTGATGGGAGATGACGTGCAGGTTTTTAAGGCCGGAGTGATGGAAATTGCGGACATCTTTGTAATCAACAAGGCGGATCACGCCGGGGCGGATCGCATGGCCCAGGAAATCAATGCCATGCTTTCTCTGTCTCCTTCTCGGGGTCATTGGCGGCCCCCCATCATCAAGACCGTTGCCACCACAGGGCAGGGCATTGAAGATCTATTACAGGCGGTCGGCGAGTTCCATTCCTGTGCCGAGAGAAGCTCGTTGTGGAAAGATCGTGAGCGAGAGAAATGGCGCTTGCGGCTCTTGCAACTCCTGCGGCAGAAATTATTTGAGAGAGTGATCCATAGCGCCTTGAACGATCACGAGATCACGAAGCACGTGGATCAGATTCTTGAACGGCGAACCGATCCGCATACAGTCATTGAAGCAATCCTTCAAGGTGTGCCGCAACCCGCTGAACTCGATTCGGCGAGCCCCGCAGGCAATCCCCCGCGCGACGAACGGATGTCATGAAACTTCATCATCTTGGCATCGCTGTAGAATCGTTGAAGCAGGCGATCCCGATCTTTGAAAAACTTCTGGGCAGATCGCCAACGTCTGAGGAAGTGGTGGAGGATCAGAAGGTGCGCGCAGCGATTTTCGAGGTGGGTGAGAGTCACATTGAATTGCTGGAGGCCACGGCGCCGGATTCGCCCATTGCGCGCTTCATCGCCAAGCGAGGCCCGGGGATTCATCATCTGACACTGGCTGTTCCGGATCTCGAGCGCTCACTGGAAGAGCTTGAGCGATCCGGCGTGCGGCTGATCGACACCCAGCCGCGCCTGGGAGCGGGAAACCAGCGCGTGGCATTTCTTCACCCCAAAAGCACTGCGGGAATTTTAATTGAACTTACTCAGGAGACGAAATGAAATTAGGGAGGTTCCATATTGATGCATTCACGGACGGCACTTTTACCCTGGACGGCGGCCAGGTGTTTGGCATTGTGCCGAAACCGCTCTGGGAGAAAAAGCTTCCGTCAGATGCCCGCAATCGCGTTCGGATGAGCCTTACTTGCCTGTTGGTTCAAACTGAAAAGCTGAATGTTCTGATTGAGACCGGCATTGGAGATCAGTTTGACCCTAAGCGCGCTGATATTTATGGCGTCGATCACTCTGTCACTTCGCTTCCGGCAGAGCTTCAGAAGCGCAACCTCTCACCGGATGACATCCAGATCGTCATCAATACGCACCTGCATTTCGACCACTGCGGCTGGAACACGCGCCGCGAGGGATCGAAATGGATCCCGATGTTTCCACGCGCGCGTTACTTTGTGCAACGCGGCGAGTGGGAACATGCCGTCTCGCCCACGGAGCGTGATCGCGCAAGCTACATCGAACAGTTCTTCGCGGCGGCCGAAAAACAGACGGATTTTCTGGAAGGCGACACGGAATTGATTCCCGGCCTCCGAGTCGAGGTCGTACCTGGCCACACACGTTATATGCAGGCTGTACGGATCAGCTCCGAAGGCAAGCAGGCCTATTTTATTTCAGATCTTGTGCCCACGCGGCTTCACCTTCCTTACGCCTGGATGATGGGCTTTGACCTCTATCCACTCGAAACCCTGGAAAACAAGAAGCGTCTTCTTCCGCAACTCGCTGCGGAAGGCGCTCTGGTGATCTTCCCACATGATCTTTCCACGCCGTGGGCACGCCTCGAGGAACGCGATGGCACCTTTTCCGCCATCGCAGATTCATCAATTGCCGGATTTTTCTCGACACAACCGGTAGACAGCAGCACCGTTTCTGTGTCTGAATAAAGGGTTTGGCTTCGGAGACGGCAGCCCAGCGTTGTCTCAATTCAGAGAACCTTTCATCCTGAGGGGTGAAGCCGCCAAGAATTACATTGAGGTGCTATGTGAGAAATGATCAGTGACAAAAAACCCGCGGCGTCGGAAGCGATTCTTTGCTTCTTACTCGCCACGACCAGTCCCCACTCGTCACTGCCTGATTAAGGATAAGCGACTATGGCCCAGGCTGAAATCGGAATTGTCGGTGGCAGCGGAATTTACAACCTGCAAGGCATCGAACGCGCAAAGGAAGTCCGGCTGGTGACCCCCTTCGGCCGGCCTTCAGACGCCTACCGGGTGGGGAAATTCGAGGGGCGTCACGTGGCTTTTCTGGCCCGCCACGGAAGAGGCCACTTGCTGCTGCCCTCGGAACTGAACTTTCGCGCCAACATTTACGGCTTTAAAAAGCTCGGCGTGGAGCGCATCATCTCGTTGAGTGCGGTGGGCTCATTGCGCGAGGAATTTAAACCCATGGAAATGGTCATCCCTGATCAGTTTTTTGACCGCACGCATCATCGGATTTCCACATTTTTTGGGGGAGGCATCGCCGTTCACATTAGTTTTGCCGATCCTTTTTGCCCCACGGTGCAGGATACTCTTGAGAAGGCTTGCGCATCCGCTGGCGTGACAGCCCACCGTGGAGGAACCTATGTCTGCATGGAAGGACCGGCTTTTTCGACCAAGGCTGAATCTCGCCTCTATCGCTCCTGGGGGATGGATGTGATCGGCATGACGAATCTTCAGGAAGCGAAGCTGGCGCGGGAAGCCGAGATTTGCTACGCCACACTGGCGATGGTGACCGATTACGATTGCTGGCATCCGGCACACGATGCGGTGACCGTGGATCAGGTTTACGAATGCCTTCAGCGGAATGCGGAAAACGCTGCGGAGATTATCCGGCATGCGGTCCGCAATCTTCCGAAAGAGCGTGTCTGCAAGTGCGGATCGGCCCTGGCGCATGCAATCCTGACCGATCGCAAGAAGATTCCCGCAGCCACGAAGAAGAAATTGAATTTACTGGTGGGAAAGTACTTGAAATAGGTGTTCTACAGGGATGTAAGCTGGATTGAATGAGGAGGATTTTCCCGTAATGTCTTTGCTCGTGGTGGGTTCAGTAGCCTTCGATAGCATCCAGACGCCCTACGGCGAGGCCGAAGAGATTGCCGGAGGGTCAGCGACTTATTTTTCCGTGACGGCAAGTTATTTCACACCGGTGAATGTGGTGGCTGTGGTGGGCGAGGATTTTGGCGATGAGCAGATGCGGATTTTTCGCGGGCGTCCCATCGATACTCAGGGCCTGGAACGGGCGAAAGGCAAAACGTTTCGCTGGCGGGGAAAATATCAGGGCGACATGAATGAGGCGCAGACTCTGGAGACGCAACTGAATGTCTTCCAATCCTTTGCTCCCAAGATTCCCTCATCGTATCTGAATTCTGAATTCGTTTTTCTTGGCAACATTGATCCCGTGCTCCAGCTGCACGTTCGCAAGCAACTTCCCAAAGCTCGCGTCGTGGCCTGTGACACGATGAATTACTGGATTCAAGGCAAGCCCGAAGATCTGAAAAAGACGCTGGCCGCAGTTGATGCTCTCGTGATTAACGAGGGAGAGGCCCGAATGCTTTCCGGCGTTGAGAACCTCCGCCGGGCGTCTTCCATCATTCAAAGGCTGGGGCCACGCACTCTGATCGTAAAGCGCGGGGAGCATGGCGCGTGCCTGTTCCAGGATCAATCTATATTTTTTGCTCCGGCCTTTCCCCTGGAGCAGGTTCACGATCCCACGGGAGCGGGCGACTCATTTGCGGGTGGTTTTATGGGATATCTTGCCAAGACCGGGGACCTTTCAGAACCCAGCCTTCGCCGCGCCCTCGTCTATGGTTCAGTCATGGCAAGCTTCGCGGTGGAAGAATTCGGTCTCTCGCGCCTGCTGCGGGTTCAACCCGAGGAAATCAAGACACGATTCAAGGAATTCAAGGCCATGACGCACTTCGATGTTTAACGCGCTGTCAGGATTTTTTGCGGCAAAGGATCCAGGGTGCCAGCACTCTTCCTTCCGGGCGAGGGGCGGCGGCGGAGCGAGAACAAGAAAGCTTGTTTATCGGGCCTCTGTTTGATGATGCGATGCGAGATTGGCTGTGCCTGCACCTGAAGATCAAAACCTGCCTGCGATTTCGCGGCCCATGGCGGCGCTGGTCTGGGGCATGATCTTGATCGCTGACTGGGGCAGCCTTTACTTCTTCGAATCGCATCATCTCAGCAACCTTTATGGCGATGGAATCGCGCATGTGGAGGGCGCGCGGCGAATCTTCGATTCCTTAACCCCGGGCTATGAGGCTATCGGCAGCGTCTGGTTGCCGCTGCCTCATCTTTTGGCTGCCCCGCTTGCAATAAATGATATCCTCTGGCGCACCGGTCTTGCAGGCAGTCTGGTTTCCGCAATAGCCTTTGCCCTTACTGCCTGGCTGCTCTTTCGCCTGTCACTCGAAATGAACCACACTCTGACAGCGGCAGCTGCAACTCTCGCTTCCACTCTCCTTTGTCTTAATTGGCTTTATGCCGCTACGACGCCCTTAACCGAACCCTTGGCTATTTTCTGGGGCGTCCTGACGGTCTTCCTACTGTTCAGATTCCAGCAATCTGGAAGGATAAAGACGCTGGTGAGCGCAGCCCTGGCAGCTTTCTTTGGAACGCTGACCCGCTACGATGGCTGGTACCTGCTGCCTTTTGCCGTACTGTTTATTCTGCTGTGCCGGTTTCGACCCTGGAAGGACCGTATCGGTGAGGCGCTTGTTTTCAGTTTGATCGCAGGCACAGGTCCGCTTCTTTGGCTGCTGCACAACGCCTATCGTTTTCATAACCCTCTTCAGTTTTATAATGGGCCCTATTCCGCTCAGGCCATTTATGCTCACCAACTTGCTACGACCGGCTTCCGTTATCCCACCGACGGAAGCTGGTGGCTCTCGGCGCATTACTACCTGGAAGATTTAAGGCTGGTGTTCGGCGCCTGGTCTTTGGAATTGGCCGCGCTGGGTTGCATCGCATGGATTCTGGATCGTTCGCTTCGTCGCCGACGCGCGGCCATGCTCATCTTCCTGGTTCCGTTGCTTTTTTATACACAATCGTTCGCGTACGGTAGCGTACCGATCTACGTTCCCACCTTATTCCCGCACACCTACTACAATTTGCGTTATGGTCTTGAGATGGCGCCGGCTGTGGCGCTTCTGCCGGCGTTCCTGATTCCTGAGCGTGCTTCAAAAAATCATCGGCGCATTCTTCTCGGGGTCCTCTGCGCCATTTTCGCGGCGCAGGCGATGGGTATGGGATGGAAAGGAGCGGAGAACCTCGCCGTGGTTCGGGAAGGAATCTTGAATACTCCGTGCAAATCGGATGAGGAACAGGACGTCATCCGGTTTTTCAGCCGTCACTACGACGGCCAGCGTGTGCTTCTGGCCGCCGGCGAGTGGCCGTGTCTCATGCCTCAGGTCGGAATCCCCTATCGAAAGACGTTGACGAACATCGATCGCAAATACTGGCAGAGAATCCATTTGGGGGCAGGCCAGTATGTGGAATGGATTGTTCGTAAAAGGGGTGATCCCGTCGACGAGCTGATGAAGGCCTTTCCGCAGGCCTTTCAGGATTTCGAGGTCGTGAGCCAGAGGACTTTTTCGCGGGGAATTTATGTGGAAATCTACCGACGTATTGATTAGTCGAAGTCATGTTCAACCCTCAAACAGAACGATCAACTGGCCGCGCACTCAGTTCCACAATTCCGATCATTGTTACAGACTTCAGAAGTGACGGATCAGATGAAAAACTGCATTGAAGTGCCTTTCACAAAACTCCACGGCTTGGGCAACGATTTCATTGTTACATCCTGGACCATGATCGATCGCGATTCCCGCCGAAACACGAAGATCACACTTCTACATAGCATGGTCGGAAATACGCGATCCCTCGCTCGATTGGCGCGTGCCATCTGCCATCGCCAAACCGGCGTCGGAGCTGATGGATTTTTGCTGGTGATGCCCCCCCGGTTGCGGGGTCACGATGCGCGCGTGCGGTTTTTCAACGCTGATGGCAGCGAGGCGGAAATGTCTGGCAACGGCATTCGATGCGCCGCGGCATGCCTGAGGGAGTATGATCCGCGCAAGGTATCTCTGAAGCTGGAAACTCTCGCTGGAGTTAAGGAGCTCGACTGCCTGAAAGAAGAGAGAGGGCGATGGATTTTCCGGGTTGCAATGGGACATCCTATTCTGGACCCACAAAAGATTCCATTCCGCGCCCGGAATACCTCACCACCCGTCCTGGCTTATCCCCTCTCGACCTCACAAGGGAAACAGTGCGCGACGATCACCTCCATGGGGAACCCCCACTGCTCCCTTTTCGTGCCGGACTTTGAGCAGGTCGATTGGAAGGCCATCGGCCGGGAGCTTGAAGTCCATCCGCATTTCCCCAATCGCACAAATGTCGAGTTCGTCAAGGTTATTTCCAGGCGGGAAATCGAAGTGCGTTTCTGGGAGCGCGGCGTCGGCCAGACCGCATCTTCGGGAACGGGATCTTGCGCGGCGGCGGTAGCATCCATCCTGAATGGTTATACCGGGCGCCGCGTTCGCGTCAAGACCGTGGCTGGCCCTCTTGAAATCGATTGGCCCGAAGGCGGGTCAGTCCGCCTGACAGGGCCCGCCCAGCGAATCGCTTCCGGAGTTTATGAATACTCCCCAAATTGAAACAGGAACTGTGTCAGAATTGAGGAGGGAGGTGAGTATGAGCTTCTTCGGCGACAATGAACGCAAGGCACTTGAGCAAAAGATGAGGGAGGAAGGCCGCTTGCCTCCGGGCCAGTCCCTGACGCTGAAATGGCCTGTTTTACATTATGGCGATGTACCTGATTTTGACCCCAAGACCTGGAACTTTCGCACCGCTGGCCTGGTGGAACGTCCGATCTGCCTGAGTTGGCAGGAATTTCTCAATTTGCCCAGCACTCAGGTGACGGCGGATTTCCACTGCGTCACCCGCTGGAGCCGGTTTGACAACCACTGGGAGGGAGTCGCATTTCGAACCATTTATGAGATGACAAAACCAAAGCCCGAGGCGGCTCACGTGATGATCCATTGTGCGGAAGGCTATACCACAAACGTGCCGCTGGCCGACCTGATGGAAGAGAATGTGCTCTTCGCCTATAAGCACGATGGCGAACCCCTGCCGCCGGAACACGGGGGGCCGCTGCGCCTGGTGGTGCCCCAGCTCTATGCGTGGAAGAGCGCTAAATGGGTGCGTGGCCTGGAATTCATGCCCTATGATCGGCCAGGTTTCTGGGAGCAGAACGGTTACCACATTTATGGCGATCCTTGGAAGGAACAGCGCTTCGATACGGATTGAACAGATTGCGTAATCGGGTCGAAGCATCGCTGCATTTGTAAGATCAGGCAAATAGAGTGTTCCCTTTACCGCCTGGTAGGACGATGGAGGGGTCAGGGCTGGATGCCGGGAGGGCAGGTCATATCATGTTTCCCACAAAGAAAGCGTCACTGCCGAATGGCAGGTCGCGCAGGCGACCCTTGAAACAACTTCTCCCCGTTCACGATGGCCGCTTCAACGTAAGGGTCGATGTTGACGACGCGTCTGGGAACGGGGAGCCTGGCCTGGAAAAGGGTGACCGCGGTCACGTCGGCCCGCGTCAGCTCGTTTACAAGGTCATCGCCATCCGCATCCACGTTGATGCCGAAGCGCCCCTCCGATTGAATTCCGTGATGCTGGTTGAAGGCGTTGTTGGTGAATACCCGCAACGAAACCACATTGCCCGATTGGACAAATAGCAGGATCACTAAACCGGGCGGATCATCCAGTCCCGAGCTTTTGATGCTCTCAGGCGGCAAGCCCATGACGTGCGAAGTGTCCCAGGAGCCGTCCAGACGACGGGCAATTACGCCAAACCATACTCCTTTGGCATCCAGCAGTTGCGCGCCGCCTGTGGACGTGGCATCACGGATGCACTGCAATTCTGCTGTCATCTGGCGGGAAGCATTTCGATGAAGCCTGAGCCTTCATGCCGATGGTCTTGCGCGGGTCGGCGGCGGATTGCTGGGTCACAAACTCGCCGCGCTCATTGAGACAGCGCATCGCGCAGGCATGGTGTCCCCATGATCAAACGTGAGGAAGTCAAAACGGTTTCCCTCCACAAAGACTCTGGTCACGATATCTCCCCTGCCGCCACGCAGGGAAGATTGTGACAACCGGAGCAAGCGTTCGCATAGGGTCCTGAAAGCCGGTTGGTATTGCGAAGAAAAATGAGCGGATCGGAAGGGTCAGAAAGCGGCGCGAGCGGCCTTCCCTCGCTTTCCTGACTGGTCCAACAAGTGGTGAATAACTTCTCTAAGCACTCAGTTGCGGGATGGAAAGCTCATATTCCTGCCCGTCCCGAAAATGCACTGGAACAGCTACTTCGCGGCCAATTGCGGGATGACCGAATGAGCCCTCATCGCTCTACGCCGAGACGTCGGAGTGAGAAGGAGAGGGGTGAAAGCGAGGTCAGCAACAGAATCACTGCGAACAGGCGTTTCAATTTTCCCCCTTGGATGGCCACGGCGCACTGCAGGCCGTGGCCATACCCTCCGTCATGCCAGCGCAGGATGATCGCCGGTGAAACTTGTCCTTCGCAAAGGCAAGGGGAACGAGGAATCTGGCAGGATGCTGAAAAATTTTATCGCGCAGCGGCGATTTTACATCGCTACAAGCTCGTCTTCTTAACGGCCGGACGGCGGCGTGAAGCCGCCGCTACACCTATTTAGCATCCTACTCGGGATGCATCCCCGCTTCTGCCGGAATAACTATTCTCTGATGCAGGGCAGCTCACTTGAGGCCCATGGATCGTGGAGCGCACTCGCAACATGTGCCGAGTTAGAAGTGAGGTAATATTCGGCAGACTTCATCGCGAATCGCCTTTTGAAATGGCGAGTGAAGTTAGGAATGCTCTGATATCCTACCAAGAGGGCAGCCTGCTTGACGCTCGGATGGTCGGACGCCAGCAACTCCGCAGCTCGCATCAGCCTCACTTCCCGCAGGCGAGCCTTGAGGATGAATCCTGTCTCTTTCTTGAAAAGAAACTCCAGGTGCGGCCGGTTCAGTGTTGGCGCGCATCAGAAAACGTATTTTTTGAACAGAGACCGGCCAGACAAGGGTCTTTCTTACCTGATCGGTGCCGGTTGTCCAGCGCTTCCTCTGGAAACCGGTGCCTGCGGCCTGTCTCACAGTCATTCGTCAGCGTGTTTGTCGCTTTCCTCCCTGTGGCGCAGTGTTTTATCTCTGCCACCATTGTGATCGCAGCCAGCAGTATTGCAGCCCGCGCTGCCGCGAAAAATCCCGCCGCCTCCAGCGTCGCACGGATCAAGCTTCCGTCCGTTCCTCTTCCTGTGCGAATCAAACCGCGCCCCGTCGAACGGCGGAACCTGTCGAGGCCATCCCAGAGCCTGATGGGGTCGGACGGTATTGTAAGTTCGTTCCCAGGCTTCGAGTTCTCGGTTGAGCTGGGTGATGGGGAGCGAGTAAGCATGGATCTCATAGAATTCCTCGGTGTGAGTACGTTGGCGCGCTCGACCCGGCCGTTGAGTTTGGGCGAGCGCGGTGGCAGCACGAATAAACGCAGGCCCCGTTGCTGATAAGCGGCTTCGAAGAGGGCGGCGAACTCGCTGCCCCCGTCCACCTGGATGGCTCGCAAGGGAAACGGCAAACGGCGTTGCAAGGTGTCCAGGAACAAAGGGGCCGCCGTCGAAGTGGCACGATGATGGACCTCGATCACATCCCAGCGAGAGACCACGTCACGAGCGGTGAACTGTTTCAGGACCACGTTGGGCGTCGGCCGCAGGTCCATCGTATCGAGTTGCACCAGATCGCCCGGCGCCTCCACCGCGTAATCCTTGGGTTTACGCAGCGCCCAGGGGCGTCCCGCCGTGCCTCGTCGCCGTTTCACCCGAAAGACCCCAGGAGCGCGCAGCGCTCCGCGCTGGGGGAGAGACGTCAGGATTCGGCCGACCATCGAGACCGACACCGGCCAGCCCTCCCGCCGCAACAGCACCGCCAACTTGTCCTTGCCCCAGCGCGGAAACTGCTCCCGCAGACGGCGAACCTGTTCGGCCTGTTCGGCCTGTTCGGCCGTCCAGGTGGATCGGCGGTGGTGATGAGGCCGGTGGGAACGGTCCTCCAGCGTGCTTCAATGCTCTGGATCGTAGCGCCGCTTCCGGCGATAAAAGGCTTCACGGCTGATCCCGAAATAACGGCAAGTCCGGGCTGCGTTGCCGCCGTGAGCTCGGTAATGATCGAACCATTGCAGCCGCTTGCGAGCCTCCCGGCTCAATTCCGTGCTGCCCCGCTCCAGGTACCTGGAGCGGGGCGGTTTACCTGAAACGGTTTGCATCTGAACACTCTACCAAGAGTGTCAACAATCATTCTGAACGAGCACACACATACTTAACCTAATATTACTGGGGAGCTCGACGTTGCGGAATGAACTGGGGTTGCGCGGGGGTTGCGGATTTTGCCCGGCTTGTTCGGAATTTGCAGGGCTAAGTTGCTGATTTCCTTTGGCATCATCGGCCCGCAAGAAACTCTGGATCTGCCTATCGGGGTTCGAACCCCTGCCTCCCAGCCATAGAATTGCCGGCCCTTTGTCACATTTCTCAGCATCTGCCAACTCGCGGTGTCAGCAGATTTCCGATTCTCGCGAGTTCCATCCTTTGCGAGGAAAGCGCGTTGTCGTCTTTTGGCGTAGAGTTACCGGCTGGTGCACTATGGCTACCGACAACCTACCCGTGATTTTCCTCATCGAATGAGAGAACGCTATCTGTGCTCCGGCAGGGCGCGGGCCGCTGTGGCTAGAATAAACGCCAGCCTTGGGGCGACTGAGGGCGCGCAGGGCAGGCAGAGGCGTCTCTTTGTGCACCAATCGCGCGGACAGCAACCAACCCCAATCGAGAGACCACTCCAATGACCTCCCTGCGATTTCGAAATTTCAAAATGCGTGTGATGCTAACATGGCTGAGCTTAGCCTGCTGCGCGGCATTGTCGTTCGCCTTCGACCAGACGGCTCAAAACAGAAGCTCTCTTTCACAACTCGATGCGTTCAGTAGCGCTGTTCAGACCCTGGCGGCTCATGTATCGCCGAGCGTGGTCCGGATCGTGGTGACTCGGTATGCTCCCCAAGTGGAAAGTGGGCGTACAGAACTGGCAGTGGGCAGGCAGGAGAACATCGGATCGGGTGTGATCGTTGACCCGGATGGCTATATCATCACCAACGCCCACGTTGTGGACGGAGCACAAAGGATCAGGGTGAACCTTGTGCCCCGGGGGAATCAAACCATTTCCGGCGTGCTGGCGCAGGCTTATGCGCGCCCGATCGATGCAACCCTGGTAGGAGTTTTTGATGAAGCCGACTTGGCTCTGCTTAAGATTGATGCGCGCGACCTGCCCGCCTTGCCGTTTGCCGATTACAGCAAACTCCGCCAGGGAGAGGTGGTGTTCGCCTTCGGAAGTCCGGCGGGTTTACAGAACTCGGTGAGCATGGGCGTGGTGAGTTCAATTGCGCGCCAGCTCGACCCCGACAGCCCGTTGCTTTACATTCAGACCGATACGCCGATCAACCCCGGCAGCAGCGGCGGACCACTGGTCAACACGGCGGGCGAGATCGTGGGCCTGAACACTTTTATCCTTTCCCAGTCGGGCGGCAACGAGGGGATTGGCTTCGCTATCCCGGGCGTTCTGGTGCATTGGGTATTTGAGCAATTGCGGAAATACGGCCATGTTCACCGCCCCGTGATGGGCGTCGGTTTGCAAACCATCACGCCCATTCTGGCCGCCGCACTCAAATTGCCCCGCGACTCCGGGGTGCTGGTGAGCGACGTTTTGCCGGGCAGCCCGGCTGAATCAGCGGGACTGAAGGTCAATGACATTCTGCTGTCGGTCAATGACCGCCCCCTGGATAACGTCGCCGCCATGATGGGAGTGGCCTTTGAGTATGGCAGCGGTCAGCGCCTGAAACTTCGTGTCCTGCGCGGCAATGAAGAATTGTCATTTGACATTGTGCCGGCCGAGGTGCAGCATCCGGCGGACCGTTTGGCGGAACTCGCCGACCCGACACAAGGGCTAATTCCAAGGCTTGGGATTCTGGGCGTCAGCGTAGATCAGCGCTCCATGTCGCTAACCGGCGAGTTGCGGCGCGCTTCAGGAGTGATTGTGGCGGCGCGAGTGCAAGACCCCTCCTCAGTCCATACAGGACTCGAAGCTGGCGACGTAATCCACGCGATCAATGGAAGCCCTATCCCTGGCGTGGAGGCATTGCGGTCCGCCGTGGCGCAGATCAAACCCGGCAGCCCTGTGGCCTTGCTCATTGAACGGGGCGGAAAGCTGCTTTACGTCGCGTTTGAGATGCAATGAAGCGCCCGCGGGCCCCGGTGTCACCCTTCGTAGTGCTCGACAATTTCCGGAGGGCGTACACGCGCCTGCTTCGCGTCACGTCGGAATTCACGCAGAGCCCGGCGCTGCCGCAAAAGATCCCAGCATTGGTCAAGCTCCACCTGAATCTTAGCGAGGCGCACGCGATCCGCTTCGCTGCCGGTTCCCTGGTTGTAAAGCCGGTGCTCTTCCGCGACCAACCGTTCAATATGCGCCAACACAGACTGGTCGCCAGCATCTTTGATGTTTTCTTCCATTGCATGCTCTCCAAGCCAAGATAGTTGTTCCTCCTTCCAACTCCATGTCAGATCCCGACACGGGAGCGCACCAGCCCCGCGCAGGCATATTCAGAGATCGGAGGATACGATTATGATTTCGCTTCCACCAGGGGAGCGTTCACCAGATGCTCGCTCAGGAACCAGACCTGCATCTCGTTAGTGCGAAGAACCTCGCTCACCAGCAGATCGTTGGTTCCATCATCACCTAATTCCGAGGCGCGGCGCGCGAGTTTCCGCACCTGGCCGATAATAGTTTGATGGGCATCCAGCAGCCGCGAGATTTGAACCGGAAGTTCTTCTCTTCCGCGTGGCGGACGCTCGATGCGCGTGGTTTCGGCAACATCGGCCGCCATCGCCAGGCTCACTCCGCCCAGCGTCTGAATGCGCTCTGCAATCGCATCAACCAACTCCAGTTGCTCATTGAAGTGTTTGTCAAACAGGAGATGAAGCTGATAAAAAGTAGGGCCGGAGGTTTGCCAGTGAGATTTCTTATAAAGATCGCGCAAGGTCATGGTGTCCGCCAGAAGCAGATTCAGTTGTTCCGTCATTTCCAAGCGGGTGGGTTCATCGAGTTCAATCGGCAATAGCCTGACAGTGTCATAGGATTGGATTTCAGGCGCGGATTGATGAAAATGCGGCTGGGCACTGTTTCGGTGATGTATCCTGTTGCTGTTCGTTGTCCTGGTTTTCATGGCGTGTGCCTCCTTCAGGCGGTTTTTTCTGCTCGGTCCCCTTACACAGAGAAGAGGACGTGCAGTCTTGATCTCTCGTCATAACCGAAACCATCATGGAAGGCTGCCTCCCAATTTTGGCGTCTCCTCAATCTTACGCCTATCTAAGAGGAAAGTCCCCAATTCTCAACCACCGGGCTCGCTTTCCTTCATCCTTAGACCATAATGTAACTTTATCTTGATAACAAGCATCTCTATATCAAGGTTTATGAATACGAGAAGACAACTCCGGCAGCGCTCCGACTCCGACCTACGCGGAATTCACCTCTGGTTGGTGCTCTGGAAAGCCGCAAGGGCGCTTGAAGCGCACGCCCGAGAGAACGTCAGGATGCTGGGAATGTGCGCAAGCGATTTTGGGGTCCTCGAAGCACTTCTGCACAAAGGACCGCTGCCGGTCAGCGCGCTGGGGGCAAAAGTGCTTCTGACCAGCGGATCGATTACGACCGCAGTCGACCGACTCGAGCGCCGTGGATGGGTAAAGCGCCGCAACGACGCCAACGACCGCCGCGCCCGTGTGGTGTACCTGACAGACAGCGGCCGAAGACTGATCCGCAAGGCGTTTGCGGACCATGAGCAAGCGATGGAGCAGACAGTTTCCGCGCTTGCTCTCGGCGAACGCAGAGTCCTGGTCAACCTGCTGCGCAAGTTGGGGCGCAGCGCAGAGGGGCTGTTGGAGAAGCGCCGAAGGGAGGCTGTAAAGGGCGGCCATTGGCAACAAAAGATTTGAAAGGAGACGAACATGGCAGAGACGAAGAAAGTATTGGGAATTTACGGACCTGGTTCAACCCATTGGGTTGGAGACGGTTTTCCAGTGCGAAATTTATTCCCATCGAACGGCGTTGAGAAGGAAATCGATCCATTCCTGATGCTCGACTATGCAGGGCCTAGGGATTTTAAACCATCCAATCGGCCCCATGGCGTGGGGGAGCATCCACATCGCGGCTTTGAAACCGTGACGATTGCCTATCAGGGGGCGGTGGAGCATCGCGATTCCAGCGGCAACTCCGGCACGATCTATCCCGGAGACGTTCAATGGATGACCGCCGCCTCCGGCGTGGTGCACGAAGAGATGCACGAGCGGGAATTTGCCCAGAAAGGCGGTACGTTCGAGATGATCCAGCTTTGGGTCAATCTACCCAAAGCTTACAAGATGTCCCGACCGCGGTATCAGGCCATCGTGAAAGAGCAAATTCCGGTGGTGGAGCTCGACGCGGAAGGGTACGCCCGAATCATTGCCGGCGAGCTGAACGGAGTCAAAGGGCCGGCGAAGACTTTCACGCCTGTCAATCTGTTTGACGTGCGGATGAAGGTCGGAAGCGAGGCGGAGCTGAAGCTGCCTGCGGGTCATAACTCCGGAATCGTGCTGCTTCGAGGCCAAGTTGTCATAAATTCTTCGCAAGCGCTTGAAGGAGAAGCCAAGCTTGCGCTCTTAAGTGCTGATAGCGAGCGTGTTTCACTAGCCGCCAGACAGGACTCCATTCTTTTGGTGCTGAGCGGAGAGCCAATCAACGAGCCAGTGGCAAGCTACGGCCCATTCGTCATGAACACCGAGGAAGAACTCGTACAAGCTGTTGAGGACTACAGGGCCGGAAGGATGGGGCACCTGAATTAATCAGCGTTATCCATCGTCGAAACGTTCAGTAAAGTAGCGGCGGCTTGACGCGCCGAGGAAGGCAACAGCGCTACGACAAGCGAGGAAGAATGCATGGGTGAGGTGATGAGTAGCTGGGAGCGTGCCTCGCTACGCTCTCCGGAGTCACGAACATTGCAGAGGCAACAGAACTGTGCTTTACTTCTGACATCCCTGTGAATATTTTTCATCCTCAACAATAAGGAGTCGTTATGCGTCTTCTGTGGTGGATCGTCGTAGGATTAATTGCCGGTTGGGCTACGGGAAAAATCATGAAAGGTTCAGGTTATGGTGTCCTGTTGGATATTGTGATTGGGGTTGTCGGGGCCATTATCGGGGGTTTTATCATGGGCTTGTTGGGTTTCTCCAGCAGCGGAGGTCTTATTTACACAATCCTTGTGGCTATTATCGGCGCAGTGATTCTGACTGCGGTTGTTCGAGCCTTATCCAAAAAAGCAGTCTGAGCGCCGCATTCCGTAAGATTGTTACGACTTTGAGGCAAGAGGGAAGGCATTCAGCGAGCCGCGCCGGTAGCCTTCGAGGTCAAGAGTAACGTAAGTAAAGCCGAGGGTTTTCAGGAGTTGCACAAACTTACAGGCCATTTGAAGGTCCAGGGCGCGAGGGAGTTCTTCGGCAGCGATTTCGACCCGCGCCAGATTGCCATGATGCCGCACGCGAAACTGTTGGAAGCCGAGCGCGCGAATGCCCTCTTCGGCCCTCTCAATGGTCGCCAGCCGTTCAGGCGTCACCTCCAGCCCGTAGGCAATACGGGAAGCCAGGCAGGCGGACGCCGGGCGGTCCCACACCGGTAGTCCAGCCTCACGGGCAAGGTCACGGATATCAGCCTTGGTCAATCCCGCATCGAGCAGCGGCGTCAGTACGCGATGCCTTTGCGCCGCGTGTTGGCCGGGGCGCCAATCTCCGTGGTCGTCCACATTCACGCCATAGGCTACCGCAGTAAATCCCCGGCGAGCGGCAAGTTCGTCCAATTTAGTAAAAAGCTCATCTTTACAGAAATAGCAGCGATTTGGGTTGTTGGCGCGATAATCAGGGTTTGAAACTTCGTCGGTCGTGATGAATTCGTGAGGGAAATGAATTCGTTCGACGCAGGCTTCAGCCATCTGGCGGTCGCGCGCCGAATAGCTGGCACTCAATGCCGTGACGGCCAGCATGCGGTCTCCCAACGCTTGGAAAGCCGCATAAGCGAGGTAGGCGGAATCCACGCCGCCTGAATAAGCCACAATCAGCGAAGAATGCTTTTTGAGTTCTTCCAGAAGAGTCCGCTCTTTGTCGTGAACTGAATCCATAGAAGACTGAACCTACCTCACAGCATAAACCGAACCATCATGGCTGATCAACCACGAGTTCATGAGATGAGTTGCCAAACCTTCTCAATCCAAGCTTTTGCTCTGCCTGCTCCCATCAGTGGATTTCGTTGACACTTCCGCCTTCATCTGAATATTCTCAAATTTTACGGCAGCTTTGCGCTGGTTCAGACGCTTATGCGGCATTCCAGATCCCTCTATGCGCTTTTCTTCTTTGTCTTCCTGATCGGCGTCAGCCCTTCACGATTTTTCCTTGCCGGCAGCGATGACGTGGGCAGTGCATCATCCCAGGAACGGATGGCCCGGGACGTGTTGCAAAACCTTCTCTCCAGTCCACTGGGAAAGCTTGCTCCTCAACTGCGTTATAGCGTGACATTGGTGAACTCTCGTTACCCCAACGCTTATTCCAATCATCAGGGTAAAGTTTACATCACCTGGGGATTGTCTCCGGTTCTGGATGATGATGCTGGAGTTTGGGCGGCAGTGATTGGCCATGAGCTGGGACACATCATCCTGCATCATCCGGATTCTCTGCCACGCTTTGAAGCCGGACTGCGGCAGGATTATCAAAAGGCATGTTCAGAAGGACAGGACGGGGGACCATCGCAATGGCCGGGCGTCAAACTGGGAGAGGGAATCTCCAGATTCAAGCTCTCGCGTAACGAGGAGTTAGAGGCTGATTTCATTGGCCTGATGCTGATGGCTGAGGCGGGCTATCAACCCGGCTTTGCCCTTCTTCTCGACCAGAGACTGCGATATGGTCTGGGTGATGTGCCGGGTATTATGGCGATATTCTCGCACCATCCACGGTTGGAAACCCGGGAAGAGCATATCCGGAAGTTTTATGACATCGCCATGAGCATCTTTCAATATCGCTGGCCGAACGTCGCAAATTCTCCGGGAGGAAACCTGCCTCCTTACGGCGCGATCGAACATTGGGAATTTCACCAGGAGGATAGAGGCACGGAGTTAGTCTTTCAGGTTCCGTTCCAGGTGCACAATGCGGAAGGCATGCAGGTGAGAGTGGCAGCGTTTTTTCTGGATCACGACCGGCGCGTTCCGACTGCTAATCCGCAATATCGCGCCATCGATGGTTCGCTGGTGCTGAACGCCTTTTTGCCCGGGGGGGGCAACAAAGCCGGCGAAGTCACTCTTCGCGTGCCTCGTAGCGCACTTGGAACACATGAAAACAATCTCCTGGCGGTGGTGTTCCTTATGGCTGGCAAGCGCCCACTTGCCGTCGTCAAGACCAAGGTGGACCTTGCCGGAAAGTAGACTTATTGCGCCTTAAAATCCGCAACTTTTCTGGCACGACAAAGATTTTTGCCCGGAGTGCTGCACTTTTTCGTTTCGCAGGACTTGTTCTTTGAAATCTAAGATTTGGCTTTTGTTTTTTTCTGACCCGCGATCCCCTTTACTGGATCAATGTTCTTTGGGTCGGCTCCGGGCTCAGCTCGCCGTCACCATTGTCTTCAACCCTCACCAAGCAGGCGGCGGCCACCTGGTCGCCTTCCTCCAGGGTGATCAGACGCACGCCCTGGGTTGAGCGCCCGCATTCCCGAATTTCGCTTGAATCGAGCCTCGTAATCTTCCCCTGCTGGGTAATCAGCATCACTTCGGAATCCTCGGTGACGCTGAGGACGCTTACGACTTTCCCGTTGCGCTCAGTTGTCTTGACATTGATCACGCCTTTCCCCGCGCGCGATTGCAGGCGATACTCTGTGATAGGAGTTCGTTTGCCATAACCCTTTTCCGTGATCGAGAGGATCAATTCTTTTTCGCCAACGATCTCCATCCCCACAATGTAATCGCCCTTGTCGAGATCCATGGCGTAGACGCCATAGGCCGCGCGGCCCATATCCCGAACGTCCTGCTCCGAAAAGCGAATCGCCATGCCTTCATGAGTGGCCAGGAAGATGGTATCGCGCCCGGTGGTGAGCTTGGCGGCGATCAGTTCATCCCCCTCTTCAATTTTCATTGCCAGGATTCCCCGCGAATTGGGGTTGGAAAACTCAGCGAGGCGCGTTTTCTTGATCAGGCCGCGACGTGTGGCGAGCACGACATAACCCTCGGCGGCATATTCTTTCCCATCAACTGTGACATCCTTGGGCTCGTCGGGCAATTCCTTCACCGCCAACACCGCGGCGGTTTTTTCGCCTGGCGCGAGATTCACCAGATTGAGAATGTGCTTACCCCTGCCAGCTGCGCCCACATCGGGGATTTCATAGACCTTCAGCCAGTACAGCTTGCCCGTGTTGGTGAAAACCAGGATGTAGCTGTGAGTGGAGGCAATGAAGAGATGCTCCACAATATCTTCTTCACGCGTCCTCATGCCCAGGCGTCCTTTGCCGCCGCGCCCCTGTTGGCGATAAGTGGTGAGCGGAGTGCGCTTGAGATAGCCCGAATGAGAGACGGTGATCACCACGTCTTCCATGGGGATCAGGTCTTCCAACCGGATTTCCGCCTGCTCTTCAATAATCTGAGTTCGCCGCTCATCTCCGAATTCCTTCTGCACCTGTTTGAGCTCGTCCACAAGTACTTTCTTCAGCGCCTTTTCGTTGCTGAGAATCTCCTGATATTGAGCAATCTTCTTTTGCAGTTCATCGTATTCCTCTTGAATCTTGTCGCGTTCAAGGGCGGTGAGCCGCTGCAACTGCAATTCCAGGATCGCCTGCGCCTGCCGTTCAGTGAATTCAAACCGCGTCATCAACCCTTCGCGCGCTTCCTTTGGGGTCTTTGAAGCGCGGATCAGCTTGATGACGGCATCAAGATTCTGGAGTGCTTTCAAAAAACCTTCGAGGATATGCGCGCGCTCCTGCGCTTTGCGCAGGTCATAAGCCGTTCGCCGGCGCACCACCGTAACGCGATGATCGATAAAGAGCTGAAGGGTTTCAATCAGGGAGAGCGTTCGCGGCTGACCGTTGACAATGGCCAGCAAGATCATGCCGAAAGTTTCCTGGAGCTGCGTATGCTTGTAGAGGTTGTTCAGAATCACTTCCGGCTGCTCGCCGCGCTTGAGCTCCACCACAATGCGCATCCCTTCGCGGTCCGACTCGTCGCGCACGTCCGAGATGCCCTCGATCTTCTTGTCCTGCACAAGCTGCGCGATGCGCTCGATGATCTTCGCCTTGTTCACCTGAAAAGGAATTTCCGTCACGACGATCTGCTGTTTTTCCTTTGTCGGGCGTTCGATCGCGGCTTTGGCGCGCATGGTAAACTGTCCGCGTCCGGTGGCGTAAGCGGATTTGATGCCGGACTTGCCGTAAATAAACGCTCCAGTCGGAAAGTCCGGTCCCGGAATTAGTTCCAGCACTTCGTCGAGCGTAGCCTGGGGTTTCTGAACCAGCAGGATGGTTGCGTTGATGATTTCGGAGAGATTATGGGGCGGGATCTTGGTGGCCATTCCGACGGCAATGCCGTCCGACCCATTCACCAGCAGGTTCGGAACGCGCGTGGGCAGCACGCTGGGCTCTTCAGTGGACTCATCGAAATTGGGAACAAAATCCACCGTCTCTTTCTCAATATCGGCCAGCAGTTCTTCAGCCACGCGGGACAAACGGCATTCCGTATACCGGTAAGCTGCCGGAGGGTCGCCATCGACGGAGCCGAAATTGCCCTGCCCGTCAATCAGCGGATAGCGCATGTTAAAGTCCTGGGCCATGCGCACCAGCGCGTCATAGACTGCCGCATCGCCATGCGGATGATATTTCTTAATAACTTCCCCCACCACGCCCGCGCATTTCGTATACCGTTTATCAGAAGTGATGCCTTCCTTGTACATGGCATACAGGATGCGCCGATGCACCGGCTTCAACCCGTCGCGGACGTCGGGCAACGCTCGCCCGATGATCACGCTCATCGCGTAATCCAGATACGAGTTCCGCATCTCGTCTTCAATGTTGACAGGGATCTGATTTGACGGAGAAATCAGTTCTTGATCACCCATGAAATATCCATTCCTTTCTCGTGTTCATGAAAAGACAGAGGCACAGGCCGCCCCTCAAGCTTTGGCCTCTTCAAATGCCAAGCCGCCTCGTCTTGTGGGCACGGTTCAACCCTCCCCAGCGCCTTCGCGTTTTCTTGCGGAAGTTGCCTAACGGAACTCGCTTGCCTTGGACTGTTAGTGTGAGTGTATCGCTCAAGCGGTGCGTATTAATAAGTATAGTTGCAGCGGGGAAACCTTGTCAAAAGAAAGGGAGTTCTGGAGCACTGAGCCAGCAACCAGAAGACCTGCAATCGTTTACATACCAATTCAGTCGTTTTTCCACCATCGCATGGCCGCACACAGCAATTCCGGAGGCGAACCGGCAGGCAGCCAAGAGTCAGGCTGCACCACAATCGGCTTCCTATTTCACCTGCAACACGGCCTGGAGCGGCACGTTTTCAGACGAATCGCCCACGTAGACCATGAATTTGCCCGGGTCCACTTTCCAGCCATGAGACTTCACGTCCCAGTAAGCGAGTGCCCGGCGGTTCAGAGTGACGGATATCCGCTTTGTCTGACCAGGGTTGAGAGTGATACGCTCGAACCCTTTGAGTTCTTTGACCGGACGCGGAACACTAGCCGAAGGATCGCCCACGTAAACCTGGGCGACTTCGTCGCCGGCGAGCTGGCCGGTATTGGTGACGTCAAAGCTGACGGTGATCGGTTGATCTGCGCGGGTCTGCGCGGGTTTCACGCGCAGATGGCTGAAGGCGAATGTCGTGTAGGAAAGGCCGAATCCAAAGGGGAACAGCGGCCTCACCGCGCTATGGTCGTAGTAACGATAGCCTAGAAAGATTCCCTCGCGATAGACGACGTTGTGAGTGCCAGGCTCTTCATAGTAGTTTTGGTAGCAGGGGTTATCCTGTTCCCGGCGCTCCCAACTGATAGGGAGCTTGCCAAACGTGTTGAGTCCGAAGAGGATTTTCGCCAATGCCGTGCCTGCCTCCGAACCACCGTACCAACCTTCGATCAACGCCGGGACGCGATCGAGCCATCCGCGGGTTTCGACGCTTCCACCGGATGTGACAATAACGATCGTGTGCGGATTGGCCGCAGCCACGGCTCGAATCAAGTCATCCTGACCGATGGGCAGCCTCCACGTCCGGTCGTGGCCTTCCGACTCCGTGGCGGGATCGAAACCCACAGAAACGATCGCCACATCCGCCTGAGCTGCAATTTTCTTGACGTCGGGCAGCAGCATCTGCTCGGCAGGAATCACTCCGAAGCCGACGCGGATGCGGCTGGTCTGCGGCACGTAATCGAACCGGATTGAGGCAGGCTGACCGGCAGGAAGGTCCAGGTCCACCCATTGAGGCGACTGGCCCTCCGCGCGATGGGGAAGCGCCTGAAGCACCTGTTTGCCGTTCACGTACAGGGTGTATCCATCGCCACCCACAGCTGCCGCGATGAAGCGCTGGAGACCCGAAACCTTCGGCGTATAATAGCCCGTCCAGCGATAGGCCTGCCGGACTGGAGAAGGCGGAGCAAACTGGTTGCCTCCGAATGAATTCACGTGCATGACGGTGCGAACTCTGGTGGGAGTTCCGGTGAAGCTCCCTCCGGTAAACCTCTCCTCATGCAATCCGGGGTGCGCCCCGGCCTCATCCACCGTAAAACTGCTCTGTGAGTAACCCCCCTCGCCAAAAATTGACGGTAGGTCGCGAACGCCCTGACTCCAATAGACTGTTACCTGCTGAGCAAGCGCGTCACTTAATCCGGTGAGATAGCTTACGGCATTGAACGGGGTCACGTGAGCGCTGCCACCGCCCGAAGCTTCGGCCGGGTAAGCGTCCGGCCCGATCAGAGCGATGGAGTGAATCCGGTTGCGGTCAAGCGGCAGCAGATGGCCCTTGTTCTTGAGCAGCACGACGCTCTCTTCGGCAGATTCAAGCGCTACTTGGCGCGATCTCTGATCGTAGAGCGGAATCTTCAAATCAGTCTGGTCATGGTTGAGGAAACCGAATTTAATCGCCACGCGCAGGATACGCCGCACCTTGTCATCGATCGTGGCCATAGGGACTTTGCCGGCCTGGATCGCCGGCAACAGCGTCTCGGCGTTCATAAATCGTGCAAAGGGCATTTCGAGATCAAGGCCAGCGTTGGCGGCGGCGATGCCGTCATAAGTGGCACCCCAGTCGGACATCAGGATGCCGCGAAATCCCCATTGCTTCTTGAGAATTGCGGTATCCAGCATTTTGTTCTGCGTGGCGTGCTCGCCATCGACAAGATTGTAGGAATCCATGACCGCGCCCACATGCGCTTCTTTCACGGCAGCTTCGTAGGTGCAAAGATAGATCTCATGCAGTGTGCGCTCATCCACAATCGAGTTCTCGTTATGGCGGTCATATTCCGAATTGTTCAGCGCATAGTGCTTGATGGTAGCGACCACGTCCTGGCTCTGCACGCCCTCAATGTACTTCACCGCGATGCGTGAGGCGAGATAAGGATCTTCGCCGAAATACTCAAAGTTGCGCCCGTTCATCGGCTCACGGTAGATGTCGACTCCCGGTCCCAGCAGAAAGTTCACGCCTCGAGCGCGGGCGTCGCGTCCCAATGAGACTCCGATGCGCCGCGCAAGCGCTGTATCCCACGAAGCGGCAAGGGCTATGCCCGCTGCGTAGCCTGTGGTAGGACCCCAGGTGCGGACGCCGAGAGGTCCGTCTGACATTTTCAACGCTGGCAGGCCAATCTGCGGCATCGCATAGGTGAACATGCCGTCGTGGCCGCCAATCAGTTTGATCTTCTCTTCGAGCGTCAGCTT
>Ga0070741_10004389_pt1 | contig 32994 bp, 24 predicted proteins | sample Coa_R1_4_FD_66440 | JGI IMG/M metagenome (GOLD analysis project Ga0070741, IMG submission 66440) | Surface soil microbial communities from Centralia Pennsylvania, which are recovering from an underground coalmine fire - Coalmine... | ecosystem: Environmental > Terrestrial > Soil > Unclassified ... | reverse complement strand
TTGGCCTGCTCAAGCAACGAAACCGCACTCAGAAACGAATTATTAAGAGAAGACAATCCTCCCGCAAGAATGCGCGCTGATGTGAAAGCGCTCGATTCTTACGATGCGAAGAAAGCCGCAGCGCTATTTGAAAAGTTCGTAAAGAACCAGACGTGGCAATGTCCGACGCTGACTGTACTGCGAAGCTCGGCATATCTTGATGATAACCGCTTTACCAGCGATGGTCGAATTCGTTATATGCCAATGCAAATCAGGAATCGGTGGATACAACGGGTCAATTCGATTAACCGCGACTTCTCTGATCAGAAAAGAGTTTTTCAAAAGGAGATCCTAATCGTAGGAGCTATGAATCGCGCCCGCGTTCCGATAATAGCCGGCACCGACACGGGCAATCCTTTCTGTTTTCCGGGATTCAGCCTGCACGACGAGCTGGCATTGCTGGTGATCGCGGGTTTGTCGCCAATGGAAGCGTTGCAGACGGCAACAATTAATCCGGCAAAATACCTGGGAATGGAGCAGTCGCTTGGAAGCATCGAAAAAGGCAAACTGGCGGACATAGTCTTGCTGGATGCCGATCCGTTGCAGGAGATCAAAAATACCCAGAAAATAGATTCGGTCATTGAAAACGGACGCTTGTATGATCGAAAGGCGTTGAACAGGATGCTCAGCGAGGCCGAGGGTAGGGCTGGGATAAGGTGACCGGGTCGTTACAGGTGCGCGCTAACAGAACTGTAGGGGCAGGGCTCGTCCCTGCCCGGATCGGGCGAAGCACGATGAAGTGGTTTTTACAGACATTTAATTGCCTTTCGGCAATCCGGGCAGGGACGAGCCCTGCCCCTACAGTCTGACCATTATTTTATGGCAACAACGGCGTTTAGCCATTTGATGTCACAGTTTCTCGGGCCGACTGATCATACCTTTCATTCCTAAAAGATGCTCCATTTGACAGATTCTGTTAATATCAACGTTAGCCCGCAACGCAACTCTTTGCGAATCGTCATAATCTATTTCGTCTAACTTCTGGAGGTCTAAATGGTCAAAATATTGATCGTCACATTAATGATTGGTGCCAGCGCTGGTCTTTGCTTCGCGCAGGCCAGCGGCAATATTGGTTATTCGCAAAATGGCGGATACAGCCGAGCTAAACAGAACGAGCGTAACAAACGCGGAACCGCTCAAACCGATTTGCCTCCAAACCCAACAGGAATGTTTATTGAGGCGAGCGTTCTGATGAACGTAAAGGCCGATGAATATGTGGCCGTGTTCGGCATTGCCCAGGAATGCACCACCGTTCCCGAATGCAATCAGAAAATGGATGCTGTTGTTACGGAATTCTCAGGTAATCTGGTGCAGATGGGAATCAACCGCGACGATATGTTCGTTGATTTTGTGACACAGAATAGGATCTACGGATACAAACTGATGGGCGATGTAGCCAAAGAAGATCTGGTCGGCTTTGAACTGAAGAAGAACGTGTCGGTTCATTATAAAGACAAAGCCATGCTGGATAAGTTGATAGTGACGGCTTCGCGCTCAAGGGTTTACGATCTGATCAAAGTCGATTACATCGTAAAGGACCAAAGCGCGATTCAGGATCGCCTGATGCAGGAAGCGGCCCGAATCATCAAACAGAAAGCAGCCAGATACGAAAATCTGCTAGGCATAAAACTCGAAGGACGTGGACAGGTTTACGCGGAAAAGCCCAGCATTTATTACCCGACTTATCTTTATGATTCGTATGTTGCCCAGGAATCAGAAGGGATACAGAACACCTATAGCCGGGATCGCTACACCATTCAAAACGCGCGAAAGAGCGCGACGATGTTCTTCAACGGTTTGGATGCGGATGGGTTCGATTATGTAATCAATCCCGTTTTGCTTGAGCCGGTCGTGCAGTTTACACTTTACCTTAAGATTAAGTACGATACGGATCAGCCAAAGCCGTCAAAATAACGATTTGTCGAAATGGCTGAAACCCCAGAGCAATGTCCGCCACTTACGGGTTGAGCGAGACATTTACTGGAGAAAACAAATATGAAGGGCAACAGGTTGGTTCGACATTTGATAATGGTCGCAATCGCCATCACGGCTTTTGCGATATCCGGATCGGCGGCTCAGAAGAATCGTGGGGATCGGGGACTGACTTGCAATGACGATTCCAATTGGAATGATCGGCTGGTTTCGCATTGCGAGATAAGGGAAGAGACGATCAGCGGCGCCGGCTCAATCTCAGTTGACGGCCGGCAGAACGGCGGCGTCACGGTCAGAGGCTGGGATCAGAATAACATCCTTGTCCGTTCGCGAGTTCAGGCTGCTGCATCGACCGAGCAGGAAGCTCGCGATCTGGCAGGCGAGATCAGCATCAGAACCAGCGGTGGTCGAATCTATCCGGAGGGTCCTTCCACCGGAAGATACAAACAATGGTCGGTAAATTTTGAGGTGTTTGTACCACGCCATACCGACTTATCGTTAAGAGCGCATAACGGCGGAATCAGTATTTCCGAAGTCAACGGCCGGATCGAGTTTGAAACCATGAATGGAGGCGTTACCTTAAATCGCCTGGCTGGGAATGTTCGAGGCAACACTACTAACGGCGGTCTCAACATTATCCTGGATGGCGATCACTGGGACGGCGAAGGCATGGACGTGTGGACGACGAACGGTGGTGTGACGATAGGCGTGCCCGAGAACTATTCTGCTCACCTGGAAACCAGCACCGTGAATGGTGGGCTGAACTTTGGGTTTCCAATCACTCTCCAGGGAAGACTAAACAGAGATATATCGATTGATCTGGGCTCTGGCGGAGCGACTTTGAAGGCTGTGACGACGAATGGCGGAGTAGACATACGTCGTCGCTAGAGGATGGATCAAACGAGGACGCAGAAGGCATTGGGGTATTGTGCTTCCTGCGTTTACCTCTTTTAGCGTGATGATTGATAGCTCAGAATTGTGATCGATCTAGCCGGAAAACCCGCCTGACTGATTTGGTCGAAAGAGGCTGATGGGCTCGCCAACCGAACAATACGGTTCATATCTGAAGCCGAATATCTGAACACAGCTTTGAGCGCGCCTGAATACCCACTCAACTCTAAATGCGGTTGCTGAGTTTGCAGACTCTTGTTGATTACAATCAGAGTAAGATCGTTGGTCTTTGAATCAACCGATGCGTAAACCGATACCACATCCTGATTGCTGGAGTGAGCGCCCACGGAAATGTCGCCAAAGTGAGACCCTTGCCCATCGTAGTTTAGATAACATTTGAAGGCGAATTCGGTAGGACTTCCGAAGAAATGCTTTGATCCGGCGTTCCAGAATGCTGCCATGTCCAGGCCTTCACGACCGAATATTCCGAGAACATCGGCTTGCGCAAGCGACGAAGACATCGCCCCAAACGGACCCCAGCGGTATTCGGTGATTGCTATCTTGGTTCCTGGATAGTCTTTCGCGACTATCTCCTTAAGCCAGGGAATCAACCGCACCGGTTGCTTAATCCATGACTCATCGTCGTATGTATTGTCCCAGAGAGCACGCGTCGAACGCAGCCGCGCCGCCTGAATGTCCTGATCGCCTTCATCTTCGGTATCCAGAACAATTCTCTGACGATCTTTGCCCGCGCGCGTTTCAGGGTAGAAATGAACATCGACATAGTCGAGCAGTCGATGGCCCGACTGCTTCTCGGCTTTTTGCATCTCCTGAAGATACCATTCAAGAAAGGGAACACCACCGTGCGCTTTTCGATCTACGCCGAACTCGAAATTATCGAGCGCAGAATTGAAGAACGAGCTCCAATGCGAGAGAACAGGTCCAGTCACTTGAGCATCTGGATCGACTGATTTGATCATCGCTGCATATTGCCTGGACAGCGAGAAGATCTCGTCATAGCCAACCGGTTTCGGATGAAGATCACGATGAATTTCATGCCAGAGGCTTGGCTCGTTGTCTAAAGAATAGAATCGAATGCCTCCCGCACTTGCAGGACCATAGCTCTTAACGATCTGTCTGATCCAGTCACGCTGGAAAGCTATGTCAGCGGGTAGGCTTGCGTCCCCGGGATCGTTTGCTACAGGAGTGTTGTCAGGCTTAAATCCATCACCAGCATCTTTGTCTTCAGGTGCGACAGAATGTTGTGGACCGTATTTGGCTACCGAGAAACTTTTCGATTCCGAGTCTTTCGCTACCCAGCCTATCATCGGAATCGTAATCAGAGACTCTGTTCCTGCCTCTTTGTTTCCCCGGATAAACAGTTCGTAATCTTTGTACTTCCAATCTTCAGGAGCGCGATCGCGGCCGCTCTTCAGGTTCTGAAAGTACCAATCGGCTGCGGTGCTGGTCGTGTCTTCTTTCCAGTTGTAGGTCGTGGCGCGATTGCCGCCCCAGCGATTGAGCTTGATATTCAAATCGTGCAGGGTTCGCGGAAGAGCCTCATTCAGTCCATAAATATAAGGACTGATCGGGTGGCGATCCGACTTGGCGTCCACAATCAAGAGGACTTGACTGTTTGCACGGGAGTACTTTGGTGATGGGATAATGATCAATCCCAGCATCGCGATCAGAAGCAATACTCTAAACGGATTCGAAACGATGGCCGGACTGCTGTGATCTAAATGTTCCACGTGCCACAAATTATTCACGGCTAAAGACTTCACCTTGAATCTATCGGCAAAATGAAACGAAGAAATTAGGTGGAAATGACTCAACCAACGACCGCAAAAATAGATTACCAGCAACGTTAATAAACCTGCGCAATCTGAAAAGATTGCCCTACCTACTGCCGATAAATCAGATAGATAAGAGTGTATAAAGGCGGACTCTACGAATGGTAGCCAGAATGAAGCAGAACCTGATGCTGGTCGGATGGAAGATAGCCCCAATGCTTGCGGGCGAAATTGCAGCCGACCGTTATCCGCGGACAGATTTTTTCGAATTGTCGAGAAGGTTGGACGCAAAGATACTTTCATTCAACGAGATCGAACAGGAAGCCGATTGGCTAATTCAAATGGCACGGAAAATCGGCGGTAAACAACTGGCGCTGGCCGTTGCAGGCTTTCGCCATCGCAGCGAATTCGACGTAGTCTTTACATCCGGTGAGGACATTGGAATCCCCTTGGCTATATTCCTGAAACTGGCCGGCATTCGCAAACACCATTTGATGATCGGTCACAGGCTCTCGCCTATGAAAAAGGCTCTGCTATGGCGGCTCTTCAAACTGCATACGCATATATCAAAGGTTTTAGTTTATTCGGCCACCCAGCGCGACACCGTTCTTAGCAAACTGCATGCTCCAAGAGAGTCTGTGGTTCAGATACCGTTCATGGCCGACCAGAACTTCTTTCGGCCGATGCCAGAGATTCAAGAGAAGCATCAGATCTGCTCGGTTGGACTGGAGTGGCGCGACTATCCTACGTTGATCGAAGCCGCACAGAACCTTGATTGCCAGGTGAAAATCGCAGCCGCTAGTTTATGGTCAAAACACAAGAACGAAACCGAGGAACAGCCTCTTCCGCCAAATGTCGATGCCCGGGGATATAAGTACCCGGAGCTTCGTCAGCTGTATGCAGAGTCAAAGATCGTTGTTATACCGCTCTACCAAAATGATTTTCAGGCGGGCATCACATCGATCCTAGAAGCAATGGCGATGGCAAAGCCCTTGATTCTTACGCGGACCATTGGACAAACGGACACGATAGTCGATGGCGAAACAGGCGTCTATGTTGAGCCCGGCGACGTTGAAGGATTGCGGCAAAAGATCAAGCACCTGCTGAACAACGAAGCAGAACGACGACGACTAGGTTGCAACGCCAGACGCGCATTCGAAGAGCAGTTTACGCTGGATCACCTTGTCGAACGAATTGGTGAGTTGGCCTGATGGCGGAAACATTGCACCTGTTAACAACAGCGTCAGCTATGATCGGCGGAGCAATCCTGGTTTTCTGCACTGCCTGCTGTCTTTATCTGTTTGTAATAATTCTTGCAGGTTTCTACGCCAAACGGCGACGCAAGGATGGCTACACCAACTCGGAACTCACTTTCGCTCTACTGATTCCGGCGCACGATGAAGAGTTATTGATCGGGCAGACAGTGGCGAGCGCGAAACAAATAGATTATCCAGCAGACAAATTCAAAGTTTTTGTAGTCGCAGACAACTGCACGGACTCGACTGCAGCACGCGCGTCTGAAGCGGGCGCGAACGTGTTTGAACGGACCGATAGTCACAATCGAGGAAAAGGTCACGCGCTGGTGGCTGGCTTAAAGCACATCTTCGAGTCAATGCCGTCGGTAGATGCGGTTGCCATTGTCGATGCCGACACGCAGATTGATCCGGCTTTTCTTTCTGCCATGAGCGACTCAATTGCAGCCGGTGAATGCGCGATCCAGGGAGTCTATCTTGGATCCAACCAGCATGATTCGTGGCGAACAGAGCTTTTGCAGCTTGCCTGGTCATTGTTTAACTACCTGCGACCACTGGGCAGAACAACGCTCGGATTTTCCGCGAGTCTTCTGGGTAATGGAATGTGTTTCCGGGCCGATCTGTTGAAAAGCCGCAGTTGGAGCGCATTTTCAATCACCGAAGATATCGAGTACGGTATACAGCTTTTGCTGGCGGGAAAGCGCGTTGGATTCAATCAGGATGCACGTGTATTCGGTCAGATGGCAAAAACAGCCGACCAGGCGAAATCGCAAAGACTGCGCTGGGAAAAAGGACGCCTGGCGATTCTGAAACAATTTGCCGCGCCGCTGCTGAAGCGAACTTTCTTCCACGTCGACTTAGCCGCCGCAGAGATGCTGGTCGATATGATCACCCCACCATTGGCCGTCATTGTATCTTTGAGTTTGTCTGCGGCAATCCTTTTAGCGATTGGTTCGTTCAAACTTGCCGTTCTGGTTACTGTCCCGATTGCTCTGCTGGTCGGGTGCGTTTTGATGGGATTCATTACAGTTGGACCTTCCTGGCAATTGCTTCGCTCACTTATCTACGCTCCTGTATATATTATCTGGAAACTGATTTTATACGCGGCGCAAATGATCCGACCTAACCGCCGAATGGAATGGGTCAGGACCTCAAGACATAACTAAATCGTCGCTTAGACCTTGAAGACTCACGTAAAAACTCAAGAGGGCAGAAGCTGACCTATAGTAGAATAGGTATGTTTCTTGAGGCGAAGGCAGGATGTTCGGCATCAGAAGCGAGAGATGCCAGCATCTGATATTCTCAGAGAGGGGCTAACGACGAGAGAGTTCGCTATCAGCCGCTACACAACGATCCGCGGGATAGGTCAGAAATCCACCGAAGCGGGTGAAACGGACGAAGCGGTGTCAATTATTTTGTGTAAACGAATCTTAGCATGTGAAGAATAACGCGGAGGTTTTCAGCCAGTCTTTAGAGTCGACACCACGATTTATGTTTGTTTTGGAGAAATGGATTCACGCCAGGGAGCTGGCTTTTTCGCAGCGCGATGACAACCGTCGGGTTCGTCCTTTCGATTGGGGGGCCGAATATTTGATCGAACACAGTTCACAGTCCGCAGTCGCCTCCCGCGGTAATGGTGTTGTTAAATCTCAAATAACCGATCCCAGAGATTTTCTCAATCAATACTGCGAAAATGCAATTAAGCACAGCGATCAGTTTTTTGCCGCCGAGCCGACAGATGATTACGAGCTTAATGACGATCTTCTGAGCTTTCCCAGCGCGCTGGCATCGTCTGATAAATCGAATGACACGGTCTATGGACGCTTTTTCCCTTCATCAAACAAAAGCTGCGCGGTGATTGTCCTACCGCAATGGAACGCGGACGCGCAGGGTCATATCAACCTATGTCGGCTGCTGGCAAGATTCGGTATCGCAGCTTTGCGATTGAGCCTTCCTTATCACCATCAACGACGGCCCGCGCAAATGGAACGTTCTGAACATCTGGTGTGCTCAAACATCGGGCTTACTTTGCATTCAAATCGCCAGGCCGTTCTGGATACGCGCCGCGCGGCAGACTGGCTGGAACGACAGGGGTATGCCCGCATCGGAATTATGGGAACCAGCATCGGTTCCTGCGTGGCATTCCTGACAATGGCACACGACCGACGAATAAACACAGGAGTCTTTAATCATGCCTCCAGTTACTTTGCCGACGTTGTGTGGAACGGATTATCGACGAGGCACGTCCGCCAGGGACTTGAAACCGATGTGTCGATTGACGAGTTGCGAAAGTTCTGGGCTGTTTTGAGCCCCCAGACGTTCATCTCGCGCATGAAAAATCGCGATCACAAGAGTTTGATAATATCGGGGCGGTACGATCTGTCTTTTCCGTTTGATTTGACGATGCAGGCAATCTCTGAATTCCGCAAACACAACATACCCGTTCGGCACGTGGTCTTACCCTGCGGGCATTACACACTCGGCACATTCCCGTTCGCCTATATCGACGCGTTCCTCATCACAAGTTATTTCAGAAAGTATTTGCGTCCGTGAATTGCGGCAATGTGACGGCAAGGCACAGATCTTACCTTGCAGGCGCCAAAGTCGACGGCCTGAACAGTCGCGGAGCCTTCAGCAGTGGACCGACGGCCGGAACACTCTCGATCACCACAGTTTGCCCCAATGACAATTCGCTGCCTTCCTTCGAGGCATTGAGTAATCGCAAGGCCGAATCTGCGGCGTGACGAACCTCTTCATCAGGATCGCCCTTCGCCGATGCTTCCAATGGCTTAAGAATTTTTTGGCTGCAGATGTCCAGTTTGCCCAGCGCGGTCGCAACTGCCTGGCGCACTTCTGGCTCTTCGTCGTTCAGTCGTACCAGCAGAGCCTGCACAGCTAAACTGCTCTTCGTTCCCGAATCGCCAAGGAACTCTGCGGCTTTTACTCTGATTCCGGTTGTTTCGTCATTCAGCTTTTCGCACAGGGCGGTGATCAGTCGTTTATCTGTCTTGTCGCGATATCCACGAAGAGCCAGGAAAGCAGCTTCGCGCATCCCGACAGAATCGTCGTACAAGAGATCTAACAATGTTGTAAAGCTGGAGTCGGATTTTTCGGCTCTTGCTGCTATCAAGTCTGCCGCTGCCTCTCTTACGTGATCGTTTTCATCCGACAGTCTGGTGCAGAGGGATCTTAAAACACTCTCGTCATCAGCACCGTTGTTGATCGCGTACACGGCGCAGTGACGCAACTCCCAATCTGTGCTGTCCAGCCACGAAGCGATAATTGACATCGCCTGACTGTTAGTAGTTCCCGATTCTATTAACACCAGGGCCGCCGCTCGCCTGGCATGATGATTCTTTGAATCCAATGTAGCGCAAAGTAACTGGTTAACCCATTCTTCCGTCTTAACAACCTTGGTCAGGCTGACGATGGCCGCGGAACGAACCTCAGGCGCTGGATCGTGCAGTCGTTCGCAGATACACTTTATGACTTCCTTGCTGCTTTTGACGATCTTGTCAGCCGATTCTATTATCGCGCACCGAGCGGCAGGTTGACCGTGTCGAACAAACCTGATTAATGTTTGTTCGACGAAATCATTTTCCTCGGCTAAATGTCGCAAGACTCCAATCAATGCTTCGCGACCAACTTCGGTAGTTTCGCCCAGCGATCGAATCATTAAAGTAACAACCTTGTTGTGCTGTTTTCCCATCCGGTGCAAAACGCCGATGATTGACTTGCGTAAATTCTCGTTGCTCTTGTCAAGGAAACGAATCATCAGTTGCAGAGTCTCGTCTCCCACGCTCGCAAGTCGCGTCAGTACTTTTATAGCGGCTTCGCCCAGGTCGCCTGTTCCACCGGTAATGTTTGCGATCAGCACCTCTTCGACCTGTTTGTCGCCATTCTCAACCTGGGTGCTTAACAGTCTGAAGGCAGTCTGCCGAACTTCATTAATCGGGTCGTTCAGCATCAGGCACAGATCCTTGGTAACATTCCTGCCGGTAGCATAAAGGACTTCGGCTGCCGCGATTCGGGTGCGCGAATCACTGTCATGCATCTGTTTTTCAAGCTTCGAAGTGATGGTCTCGGAAAGCGGTTGCAGTAAAATCAGGGATTGCGCAGCCCAGTCTTCTGTAAGGTACCGATCCGATATCGTTGTCGCAAGCTGTTCTTTCGTTTTCGCCGAAGAACCAGGGTCAAGATAGATCAGTCGCACCGCAAGCTGAATCTGGAACGGCATTGGAACGGACGGCCGACCGAACAGTCGCCGTTTATCGGTAGAACAGTTTGCTGCGAGTATTGCGCCGATTAAATCATCAAGCTGAAAATCGGGTCTGAATGCTCCCTTCAGAGATGCTTCCCAATCGGGAGTTTGAATTATTTCTTTAGCCACTATACCCTCACCAAACAAGGAAATCCGACCCCTCCACAGTCATTAATCGGTTAAGTTTAAGAAAACATTAGATAAAGTGGCCGAAAACCGTTCACCTGTTCGCGGTTGACGCGTATCTGCTACAATCTATTGGCGAAATATGGCGCTGTAATCACAATTATCGATTTATCCTCTCGATTTGAATGAGCAAAGACAGCAACAAACAGGAGATAATTGATCCGGTTGCGCAGTTCCGACGACGCCTGCGGATTGTGATTGTTCTGTCGTTGATCACGATAGGACTGGCAACGATCATAATGTTTCAAAGCTCATTCCGGAACAATCTGGCCCCAACTGCATCAGGCGACATTCTCTGGCTTTATACGCTTTCGGTAATCAACTTCCTTGCGTTTGCAGTGTTTTTCATGGTGCTTGGTCGCAACGTCCTGAAATTGATGCGAGAGCGTGCCAGCAATCAAGTCGGAGCTCGCTTTAAAACTCAACTGGTACTATTCTCAATTGCAATCTCACTGTTGCCCCTGATTTTTCTGTTCTTCTCGACCTATGGACTAATAAACCGCAGCATTGATAAATGGTTTTCGGCACCGGCTCGTAAAACGGTTGATAACGCGAATGAAGTTCAAGAGGAGTATCGCACGCAATCTTCGGACCTGCTCTACCTGAAAGCGAAGGAAGTAGCGTTGCGGTTAAATCAGGATGACGAAGAATGGGGATCCGATACCTGGATCAGCAACCTGACAACCTGGACTGCTACTAGCAAGCCCGCTTACATCGAGGTTTTCAGTAACAGTCAATTTTATAATACTCCCCGTTCAAATTTGGCGAGCTTTGGTCCGGAAGTCGCGGCAGTCCTCTCAGAGGCGGAGAACGAAGCCCGTGCAGGTCGATCAGAAAGAAAATCATTTTCGAATCAAAACAAGGACAGATTTTTTGATGTGGCCTGGGTTTGCGAAGACGGAACAAGTGTAGTTCTGGTCAGCGAAATCCCACGGGATGTTGCATCCAAACTCGCGGATATCAGCACATATCGGGACCGGTACACCGATTTATCAGCTCAGAGCAAGAGTATCAGAACGATGACTATTCTCATTCTGGCATCGATAACTCTCTTGCTGCTGTTTGGGGCAATGTGGTTTGCGTTATATATGGCGCGCGGAATTACAGAGCCAATCACTGAACTTGTTAAAGCTACAGACCAGGTTGCGCACGGAAATCTTGATTATCGAGTCAGAAGCCAGGCAAAGGGTGAGCTTGCCCTTTTGGTATCTTCGTTTAACCAGATGTCAGAAGAACTGCTGGCAAATCGAGCGCAATTGGAAAAATCGACTTCCGAACTGCAGACAATCAATCTCCAATTAGAGGAAAGGCGCGGCTATATTGAAACGATCCTTCAAAGCCTTTCGACAGGAGTAATCACAGTCGACAATGGTGAAAGACTTACGACCATCAACGACCGCGCGGTCTCTCTTCTTCAACTTGAGGCGCGCCCCGCGATCGAGACGCCGCTGAGTGATTTTCTTGGAGCAGACAATTATCTCGCCGTGGCGAAGCTGATTCGGCAGGCAAGGCGAATGGGTAACATCACACGTGAAGTCACACTTGAGCGTCGCGACGGTTCGACGTTGCCTACCGCAACGTCAATCACACCCCTGAAAGGCGCAGACAGAAAATATCAGGGCACAGTGATAATGATTGAGGATTTAACTGAGCTGATCAAAGCGCAACGCTCGGCCGCGTGGAGCGAGGTGGCGCGCAGGATGGCTCACGAAATAAAGAATCCCCTTACTCCGATCCAGCTCTCCGCAGAGAGAATTGCGCGTAAATTCAGGCGCAATACAGGCGATTTGAGCCTTTCTCAGGTCGAGCCCGTGATCAGCGAAGGAACAGAAACAATTATACGTGAGGTCGGAACGTTGAAGCGTATGGTAGACGAGTTCTCGAAATTCGCCAGGCTGCCAAAAGCCAAACCTGCTCCTACTTCTCTGAATACTGTCGTTGAAAATGCTATTGCCCTTTATAAAGACCGCACAAACGGCATCCGCATATCTGAAGCCCTCGACCCGGAAATTCCGGAGCTGAGCCTCGACGCCGACCAGTTCAAGCAGGTTCTGGTAAATCTGATAGACAACGCGATTGAAGCAATACACGACAATGGAGATACAGCGGGGCAGATCGAAGTTCAGACTCGCCATCAACTAAGCGAAGGCAAGGCGCGACTCGTAATATCTGACAGCGGACACGGCGTTGCCCCTGAGGATAGGGACAAATTATTCCTGCCGTACTTCTCTACGAAAAAGCGGGATACCGGGTTGGGCTTGGCCATTGTCAATCACATTGTCGCCGAGCATGGCGGTCGAATATTTGTTGAGGATAATCACCCAAGGGGCGCGAGGTTTGTTGTTGAGCTGCCGACGTGAAAAGAGTGCAACTGGCTGGTTAGTGTGTTGCTGGCTAACCTTATCCAAATCAGCAACAGGCTGGCAGCCTGGTTTATGACCACTTTAAAGCCACCTGCAAACATTCGTAGATGACGCTTCCGAATGCTATATTAAACAACTGGTCATCATAGGTTCAGTGGTTAGGTATGTCTAATTCGATTCTGGTTGTTGACGATGAACGAGGAATAAGACAGTCGCTGCGAGGCGTGCTGGAAGATGAAGGTTTCACCGTAGATACGGCTGAGAGCGGTGAAGAGTGCCTGCAATTATTCGATAAACGAATTTATTCGTGCGTGCTCCTCGATATATGGTTGCCGGGAATTGATGGTCTTGAAACCCTGGAACGTCTGCGGAGTACATATCCTGATGCCGTAGTCGTGATGATCTCTGGTCACGGAAACATAGAGACGGCTGTTCGCGCCACGAAGCTTGGCGCGTTTGATTTTATCGAAAAGCCTCTTTCTCTGGATAAAACGATCCTGGTTGTAAAAAACGCACTACGCCAAAAGCAATTGGAATTGGATAATGCCGCGCTTCGCGACCAGATGGCCAAAGAATATGTGATGGTCGGCGATAGCGTCCCGATGCGAGCGCTCCGTCATCAGATCTCGATTGTCGCACCCACTAACGGTCGGGTATTGATTTACGGCGAATCGGGTACGGGCAAGGAATTGGTAGCTCGGGCCATTCATCAAGCCAGCCTTCGCACGTCTGCGCCGTTCGTCGAAGTCAATTGCGCGGCTATTCCTGAGGAACTGATCGAATCGGAATTGTTCGGACACGTCAAGGGCGCATTCACCGGCGCTACCGGGCGAGTTGGAAAGTTCGAACAAGCTGACGGCGCTACGCTCTTCCTGGACGAAGTCGGTGATATGAGTTTGAAGACCCAGGCGAAGGTTTTGCGCGCCCTGGAGGAGCAACGCTTCGAGCCTGTGGGCGGCTCAACCGCAATCTCGGTGGATGTTCGTGTGATCGCCGCAACAAACAAACGGCTGGAAGAAGAAATCGAAAAAGGCACGTTCCGTGCCGACTTGCTCTACAGACTAAACGTTATACCGTTTCAAATTCCTCCCTTAAGAGAACGCTTGGAAGATCTGCTGCCGCTGGTGGAGTATTTTAATAACCGCTATTGTCAGGAGTACAACAAAGAACCGAAAAGGTTCAGCCGCGACGCCATGGATGCGATGCGAAATTATCTGTGGCCCGGCAACGTGCGCGAATTGAAGAACACCATTGAGCGAGTCGTTATCCTACATTCCAAAACGGAGATTACCGCGGAAGATCTGCCGAGTTTGAAGGGCGAAGCGCCCGCCGCTTCGAGTTTCAATTTCAATTCATATCGCGAGGCGAGTCAGGTTTACGAACGAGAATTCATCACGCGCAAGCTCGCTGAGTGCGAAGGCAACGTCACGAAGACTGCGGAAATTATGGGCATCGACCGAAGCCATTTATACAGAAGAATGAAGTCACTGGGACTGACAGCTGCCAAGTCTACCTAAAGCTGCCTGCCCGAGCGTGAAAACCCGAAATCGATCAGTCCGCTGTACCATTAAATGGCATTATAACCAACGCTTCTTGCCTCGCGTTTCCAGTTATTTACCTGACACCGGCAATTGCTGACTAATGGAAACTCCGAAACTGCCGATGTCGTCTTCACGGCATTGTGCTTGCTGAATATAGGTCGAGTGCGAAGTCGGCGGCTAATTTGAGACTTTAGCGTTTGAATAATGAAAAGCCTGACTGGAAAAATCACACTGAATAATGTTCGCAGATTCGTTAAGCCGATACCGGTTCTCGGAACTGTGGTTGTTCTCGGCACCGCCTTCCCATTAATTCGGCGCAAAGGTGTGGTTTTTGGCTGTCTCGATCTGACGCTGGATATTCTGCCTATTGTCAGTATTGCAAAGGGAACTCTCGAGTTGTTTACAGGAGAACTGATACCGGACAAGAAAACGGTATCAGTGAATGACTGCGGCCTGCATCAAGAGCTAATCGGCAACGAGGCGCCTGCCCAGATCGAACGCGCTGCTTAACGCATACCGGCCGGACTTGCCCATCCATCGACAAGAATCACTCTAAACGCGCTCCGTCTATCCAGATAGCCTACTGCCCGATTATCTGAACGAATGGCGCAAGACCCCAAATCCGATTGAAGTTCTTTAACCTGGCGATATCAAATGATCGGAGCGGCCGACCGCTTCCAAGTAACACTTGCCCACTGGCTGATTGGATGTCCCGTGCCAGTATCATCCCGGGCATTAGTGAGCCAAGCTCAACTTGCAACTCCACTCCTTTGTGGGCGGAATCCTGGCCGACGCATTTAACAAATGCAGGCATCAATTCGGGATCGAACAGGTGACCGCTGCCAGCCAGTATTGTTTGCATAGCCTGTCGACGGTCAGCATGCTCGTGTCCGTCCAAGGTTGTTGCCTCATCATAGGCGTTGGCGATGGCTATTATTCGTGCGCCAATAGGAATCGCAGTACCGGATATTGCGTCGGGATAGCCGCTGCCATCGTAATTCTCGTGATGTGCGCGGATCAGTCGGCCGACTTTTTCAAAGTGATCGCCGAAGTTGACTAACTCTTCGCCCAGAATTGTGTGCCTGCGCAACAGCTGCCTTTCCTCCGGAGTCAGGTCTTCTTCCTTCGCATTAATAATTCGTTTTGGGATACCTATCTGGCCAATATCATGCAGTTGCGCGGCTATCGCAACGATCTGGACATAATCGGCGCTCAACCCTATGTTGGCTGCAATGCCTTTCGCCAGCTCGGCGACTCTGATTGAGTGACTGCCAAGTTTCTGATCGTACGCCTCCAGCAGCCCGCTAAAGATATTGATGGAATTAACAAAGCTGACCTTAACCTGATCCAGCAGCCTTGCCAGCTCTTCAGTTCTTTCCTGTATTCGTTCCTCCAGTTTTTCATTCCATTCCTGGAGTTTATCATTCTGGGCAGCCGTCAGTATCTGCAATCGTTTGTTTTCCTGAATCAGCTTGAACCGCTCGACGGACTGGTCGATAACGCGACGAAGTTCGTTATCATCCCAGGGCTTTGACATAAACCGGTGAACTTCTCCGTGATTGATCGCGTCGATGGCGGCATTCATATCGGCGTAACCGGTCAGCAGCACCCTAGTGGTGTCCGGGCACATCTGCTTGACCCGGGTCAAGAACTCCACTCCGGTCATCTCTGGCATGCGGTGGTCGGAAACTACTAATGCAAATTTATGAAGCGCTGCTTTTTCGATCCCTGCTTTTCCACTGCTGGCGGTATGAACTTCATAGTCGTCTTCGAAAAGGCATCGCTGCAACGCGGCCAGGATATTCGGCTCGTCATCAACGAATAATATTTTCTGCTGTTCCATTACTAACTCTCCGTCAGATCCAAACTTTGAAATCAAAGTTAGGTACTGACATTCGCAAATGCATTCAGTGGTAATACCACGGTAAAAGTCGTGCCGCTGCCTCGCTCACTGGTAACTCTTATCTCGCCCTTATGTTTATTAACGATGCTGTAGGACATAGACAACCCGAGGCCAGTTCCTTTTCCGACCGGTTTTGTCGTATAGAAAGGCTCGAATATTTTCTTAATATTTTCTTCGGGAATGCCGCAGCCAGTATCGCTGACTTCCACAAAGATCGACTCCTCCGCCTTGAAGGTTTTGACGGCTATCTTCCCCTGGGACTCAATCGACTGACCCGCATTCATCAACAGATTAAGGAAGACCTGGTTTAACTGCATTGGATAGCAAAGAAGCGGCGGTATATTCCCCAGATCCGTCGTTACGGTCGCTTTGTACTTCAATTCGTTGTGAACGATATTCAATGTCGATTTTATGCCCTCGTTTATGTCCGACTGCTTTAGTTCCGCTTCGTCTACGCGAGAGAAAGTCTTCAGGTCTTTTACGATTTGTTGGACTCGCGTGGCGCCGTCTATCGATTGATCGACGACTGCTTTCAAATCTTTCAACACATAATCCATCTTCAGCTTTCGTCGCGTGTCGTTAAGCTCTGTAACCAGCGGCGTATAACCATTTCCTATCTGGTTGATAACCAGATCGACGGCATTCATGAATTTTTGCACGCGGTCGGTATAGCTATTGAGCGTGCACAAATTGCTGTAAACGAACCCTATAGGGTTATTGATTTCGTGCGCCATTCCGGCGGCCAACTGGCCTAGGCTGGCCATCTTCTCGTTCTGAAGAAGCTGTCCCTGTGTCGATTTCAGCTCAAGCAAGACATCTTCAAGCTCGTGGTTCTTCTTTCCCAACTCGCTATTGGCAGATTCCAACTCGGCAGTTCTTTCTTTGACTTTGCCTTCCAACTGCTGGTTCATTGCCTCGATTTCAGTTAGCACACGCTGCAGGTCCTGAGCCTGAGCTTCTTCTCTTCGTCGGCGATTCCATGCTGACACCCAGTTACGCGCTTTTTGGATAACCTCATCCCGCGTAAAGGGTTTATTCATATAATCCCAGTCATCCAGATGTCCCAGGCCAAACGCTTCGCCGATTTCGTCCAGACTGTACTGATTAAACGAAGTGACTATTGTGCACAGCACCTGGGGGTCTATGATTCTGATCTGGCGTATGGTTTCCAAACCGTCCATCCCACCAGGCATCTTCATATCGAAAAAGCCGCACGCTATCTGTTCGCCCTGCGACTTCAATTTTGCCACCAGCTCAACAGCCGTCGCACCCGAGTAGGCAATGTGTATTTTGTAACCCTGTTGCGAGAACTGCGCTTCGTGAGTGCCCGGAATGCACTTTCTTTGCCGGAGTTTAGCGGAGTCAGCCGACAGCAGTTCCTTGTATAACTCTACAAGGAATTCCTCGTCGTCAACAATCAGGATGTTGCTGTTGAACATTGCCGGCCAGAGCTCTCCAATCGTAAATCAGATAATCGTTTCTGTACATCAATGACCTAATGTAAGAATCGTCACTACTACCATCGGCAAAACCGCCTCTAACATCAGACACGTGAGCCAAAAAAGTTAAAAAATGATGCACTATCAGGCCTTTCGGAACAAACAGAGAATTTAAATAGCACTCTTTAGGCGGCTTAGCGATAAAATGAAAGCGTTCGATTCTCGCAAAGGAGGCGGTTTATGTCAGATCCGAGCGAAACTAACGGCAAACTCCAGCTTATGAAACAAGCCAGTGATGCGCTGGAAAACGCCATCAATTTTTTAGAAGAGGCTGGCGCGGTGGACGACATCGTTCTGTTATTAAGAACGGCTGAAAACAATCTCGAAGATGAAGTAATAAAGCTGGAGGATCAGCTTTCAGTTCAATGATTTACGCTAGTAACCTGCCGCCGTCGATTGCGATGACATCTCCGGTTATATAATCACTTCCTTCCAGCAGGAAAAGAATTGTCCGTGTGATATCTTCGGGCGAGCCCTCCTTCTTTAATACTGTCGGTTTCACCGCTTGCTCACGTTGTTCGGGAGTGTATCCTTCCGGCAGTAGCACAGGTCCCGGAGCAATTGCATTGACCTGAACATAGGGCCCAAGCGACTTCGCCATGGCTTTGGTTAACATAATTACGCCCGCTTTAGAGATGCAATATGGAACGAATCCGGTCCACGGCGTAATTCCGCCGACATCGGCGATGTTTATGATCTTGCCTTCCTTTTGTTTCAGCATCTGTTTGCCGGCAGCGAGGCAGCACAGATAAGGACCTTTGAGGTTGATCGAAATGTTAAGGTCAAAGTCTTCTTCCGTCAGCTCTGCAAAATCCCGGTGATAGAAGATCGCGGCATTGTTTATCAGAACGTCCACTCTGCCGTAGCGGTCAATCACCGTGTCAAATAAACGCTTAACGTTATCGCCCACCGAGACGTCCGCCTGAACGATAATCGCTTCGCCGCCATTTGATTGCATTTCGTTAAGCGTCTGCTGCGCCGCCAATGTAGACGAGTTATAATTGATGGCGACCTTCATCCCCTTGGCTGCAAGGGCAAGAGATATTGCTCGGCCGATACGGACTGCGCCACCGGTAACTAACGCGACTCTGCCTTGTAAGTTCATAAACGAATCTGTGTAGGTCTGCACAATGGCAGCATCGTGGCGTGGACTTTAATCCGCGCGAGTTATAAAGCGCTCAAGCTTGAGAGCAATGACCGACGTTACCTGCGGCCACGTGGTCTCTTTCCTCTGGGCGTGGCAACCCGAGCTTTTGCGTGAACCGAAATTCAAGCCACGGTATCGGACGTGTAATTGTACGGCAGGAGCGAAGATAATCAAGTCGAGCCTGCGTTTGACAAAAGGACAGTTACAGAATTCAATGTCTACATGACTCGGACCGCCGATCTCGACAAGTTTTGGACGATTCTCAGCGGGGGCTCTCGCCGCCAGAAGCGACGCATTGCCGAGCTAAATTCACTGCTTCAAAAAGCCGGAACTGCTCATACAGTGATCGCTGATACAGGATCAGTGCTTATTGAGGGAGAAATCTGGCGAGCTTGTTCTGACGCCAGAATTGAGAAAGGGCAACCAATCGTGGTGATCGGAACTGTTGGCGCTCTCGTGAAAGTTGAATCTGCGCCAGAGAAACAAAAGAAAAATTAATCTGTTCGCATAAGAATCGTAAAATTCTAAAAGTTTTTGTGGACCCGTAAAGAAATCTTGTGCTAATATTTCCCGACGAAACAGGTCCGCAAACCTTCCACCTATCACATCTGAACGAGAAACATAGATCGGATAGGTTATGTCAGAGTTCAATAAAGCAAAACAGGTACTAAGTACCGGACAAGTTACATTCCTCTTTTTGATGTTAATCTCGATACTGATAGTTTTCTTTGCTGCCGGGATCTGTGTCGGAAGATGGACTCAACCGAGTGCAGGAAAGGACGGTACCACGGCTTCGGTGAAGATGCAGAACATTCGGTACGTCCAGGACAATGTGGCGATTATTGATTCTTCCGTTCAAGCCAAAGAATTGGACAAGCAGGCTGTCACTCAATCAGTTTCAACTGCTGCGCAGAAATCCGAAGAGTCAAAGTTAACGACTGGCTACGCTGTCCAGGTTTCAACGATGCCGACATTCGAAGAAGCAGAAAGTCTGGTGACACAGTTACGACGCGACGGATTCAGCACCAGTCAGGCTCGCGTACCGCAGTCAGGTTCTGTCAACCAGATGTATTCAGTAGAGATCGGTCCTTATTACGACAAAACGAGTGCCGAGCAGGTTGTATCGCAACTGAAAAGCAAGGGACTGACCCGCAGCCGCACAATCGCTGTTTATACTCCGCGTGAGCGCAACACCGCGCGAGAATCCAGCGCAGCGGCGATTCCATCGGTGCAATAGAAGAAGCAAAAGAGACTCAGCGGGCTTTGCATCTCATCTTAACGTAGTTCGGACTCCACATCTTTGTCTGGATGCGCTGTTCCAGATCTGCCGTGTTCGAACATTCGCTTAACCCGCTGCGCATAGCCTCAGTCCCGACAGCCATCGCCACTGCTCGCGATACTTCTCTGACTTGTTCGAGTGCAGGGTAAAGTGAAGCGGCAGGATCGCGGCGCGCGGGTGAGAATTCGCTCAAGGCCCGTGCAGCCGCGACGAACATTGCATTTGTTACACGTCTTGCTTTGGCGGATATCACGCCCAGACCGACGCCGGGAAAGATGAAGGCGTTGTTGCATTGACCGATCGTTATTTCTCGGTCACCAAATCGTACCGGTGGGAAAGGACTGCCCGTCGCGACCAGTGCTCGTCCCTCGCTCCAGGAAATAATATCTTCTGGAATGGCTTCGCTCTTCGAGGTTGGATTCGAAAGCGGAAAGATAATCGGTCGCTCGTTTTGCTTCGCCATTTCACGAACAACTGCTTCCGAAAACGACCCGGGTTGAGCAGCGGTCCCAATCAGTATTGTAGGATGGGCATTTTTCACAACATCAAGCAACGAATATTGTCCGGGCTTTTCCGTTTTCCAGGAGCTGAGACTCTCTACCGGTTTAGCGTATCTCTGTTTGAATACCTCTGACTGTTTATCGCCCGAATGAACAAGTCCGTGGCTGTCAACCAGCCAGATTCTCGATCTCGCTTCGGCTTCGGATAAGCCATCCTGCTGCATAGCGGTCACGATCTGCTCGGTGATTCCGTTTGCCGCTGAACCTGCGCCTAAACTCACGACGGTTTGCTCGCTCATCTTTGAGCCAGTCACTGCAGTTGCTGCCAGCAGCCCGGCCAGTGTTACCGCACCCGTTCCCTGAATATCATCGTTGAAGGTGCAGAGCTCGTCGCGGTATCGCCCAAGCAATCGAGCTGCGTTATTTTTGGAAAAGTCTTCCCACTGCAACAGCACATTCGGGAACACACGCTTGACGCCTTTCACAAATGCGTCGATAAAGTCGTCGTACTGCTGGCCGCGAACACGTTCGTGTTGCCAGCCAAGGTAGAGCGGATCGTTTCGCAATTCCTGGTTATTTGTTCCTGCATCCAGCAGGATTGGCAAAGTCGTCGATGGGTGTATACCCGCGCACAGCGTGTAGAGCGACAGCTTCCCAATCGGAATACCCATTCCGCCCACTCCGAGATCTCCGAGCCCGAGTATGCGCTCGCCATCTGTTACGACGATAACTTCAACGTTCGGTACCGGAGCATTTTTCAATATCTGATCTATCTCTTCAATCTGAGGATAAGAAATGTAAAGCCCGCGCGGTCTGCGGTAATTATGGCTGTAGGTCTGGCAGGCCTGTCCAACAACCGGGGTGTAAATGATCGGGGTCATTTCTGAGATATGTTCCTGCAGCAGACGATAAAAAAGGGTTTCATTCCTGTCCTGCAGCGCGACCAGATAGATATATTTTTCCAGGGGCGTCGCTTTCTCGACGAAATTCTTGTATCGCCGCTCGACCTGGTTTTCGATCGTTGAAACGTGTGGAGGCAGCAACCCCGTTAATCCCAGGGCATGTCTCTCTTCGTCAGTGAACCCTGTTCCTTTGTTGAGCAGCGGATAATCCAGCAGCATCTGTCCGGATAAATAGACTTCTGCAAATTCCTCGCCGGTTTTTTCATCCCGTTTCATCGCGTATTCCATAAAGTGCTCCGATAAATATATTGTGTCGGATTATAGGCCTGATTAATAAATATCCAAATCGTGTCCGGAAATTACGGTCCCTTTGTAGCCATTTCGGATTTCAGCCAGCAGCTCTGATTCGGTCGCAGTCCACATCAGTTGATGGTAAAGAATGAGGACTTTGGGGCGTGCTTTTGCCGCAAGTTCCGCAAGCTGCTCTGCTGAAGTATGGAAATTAGAATGATAGCGTTGCCACTCAATGGGGCGCTTGGCCAGAGCGACGCCCGAATAGACTTCGTGAACAAGAGCGTCGCAGCCATCGCAGTTTTTAATTACCTCTTCGCTTGGCGTACAGTCGCCAGAAATGACGATTCTTTTATCAGGCGTGTCAAAGCGATAGCCGAATGCATACTTCCAGGTTCCATGATGAACAGGGAACGCAGTGACAGTGACATTCTGGTCTTTGTAGATGACACCAAGACCGATCTCGTGGGCAATGACTTTGTAGCCTTCTTTGCTTATTGGCTCACCGCTTTTCAGTCGAACGTCTATATCTTCTTTATAGGCTTTCAAGATATGCTCGGTCATCGAGGCGAGTCCTGGTGGACCGTACACTTCCAGAGGTTTGTCCCGATCAAGTACCCAGGGCGTGAGAATCAAATCAGGATAACCGGCAGTGTGGTCAGAATGAAGGTGGGTGACAAAGGCGACTCTCAGATTCTTTGGCGCGAGCCCTTTGACTCCGAGTTTTTCGGCAGCGGCGGCTCGTCGCACGACGCCGGGGCCGAAATCGACCAGATATGGGGTGTCATTGACGACGATTGCTACTGCCGGTCCGGATCTTTCCGGATCGGCGTTCGGAGTACCAGTTCCGAGTAATACAATTTTTGTGGTCTTTGAAGCAAGCGAGTTTCCGAGATTGGTCTGCGATCTGGCCTGACGAGGCAGTCCAAAGCAACAAAACAAAACCAGACTCAATCCGATCCAAAGAAAGATTCTCAAAAGCATCCTCAAAAATGCTTTACTGTTGTTTTGGCGAACCGCTCGACAAGCGCTTGTAATATTCATCAACCTGTTTGCGATATTTCGCCGGTGCTGTTCCTTCATCGTTGACGCGCAGGTTGCTCTTGGCAAGCTTAGCCTGAAGGCGTTTGCTCAATTCCAGTTCAACCTGTCGCAATGGATCGATAACATCAGTCTTCAGTCTGGCTGCTGTTTGTGTATCGTCGTTGTAATTGCCGGCCAGCTGTTTGAGCTGCTCAATCGCCTGATCCAGATTGCGTCCTAGATCACCATTCGTTTTTCCAATCTGTTTACGAAGCTCTTCCGCATCTGCCAGCCGTTGCCGGAGTTCCGATCCAAGCTGTCGACTACCGCCCATTGGAGGTCCGCCACCCGCAGCATTCGGATCGCCCATCGTTTTGCTGGTTGATTGGCCGTTAGGGTTCTGACCAGAGCCGTTCTGATTTTGACCGCTCTGTTGCCCTTGCTGTCCCTGTCCACCTTGCTGGCCTTGTTGTCCGGATTGACCTTGTTGTCCGGCCTGTCGTTGTTGACCAGCCTGCCCCTGCTGGCCGGATTGTCCCTGTTGTCCTTGCTGACCAGCCTGTTGTTGACCTTGCTGTTGGCCCTGCTGACCACGCTGTCCTTGTCCTCGCTGTCCGCGTCGACCTCTCTGACCTTGGTTTTGCGCCTGCTGCCCCTGTTGCCCTTGCGATTGCTGTCCCTGAGCCTGCCCTTGCTGGCCCTGCTGATTCTGCTGACCTTGTTGTCCAGGTGAACCCGATTGGCCGTTCTGTTGTTGACCCTGTTGCTGTCCTTGGCGACCGGCTTGCTGACCTTGCTGTCCGTTTGGGTTATCTTGCAGTCGTCGACGCAATGATTCGAGATTATCGGCAAGCTGCCGAGTCTGATCCAACGCCTCCTCAGCACCGGCGCTTTGATTCTGTTGTCGGCTTGCAGTCTGCTCAGCGTTTTTAAGTTGAGAAGTTAAGTCCTGCAAGCTGTTCTGTACCATGCGTTCGCCATTTTGGGCTGCGGTGTATTGACCATTGTTTATATACTGGTTCAGTCGTCGAATTCGCTCAGCAGTCTGACTTCGCCGCAAACCGGCTGCTGCTTCTCGCAATTGATCGCCGGCTTTTTGTTGATCCCCACCCATTCGACTGGCAGCTTGATCGATATCCTTTTCAAGATTGTCGACCTGATTCGCAAGGGCGTCTTTGCGATCCATCAAATTCTGCTTGGCGTCCTGTGACTCTTTATCCTGAGCGTCGCCGCGTTTAGCCAAATCATCCAAAGCCTTCGTAACTTCCTGTTGCTTTGCGGCAGCGTCTGCAGCCCGTTGTCGCAGGTCCTGCATTGATTGTCCTGATCCTTGTCCGCCTTGCTGCGATTGCTGCTCCAGTCGTTTCCGCGCTTCTTCCAATCGATCAAGAGCACGAAGTCCTGCTGCAATCGATTCCTGCTGGTTATTGCCGTTTGAAGCAGCCTGTGCTCGCTGCATGTCGTCGGCTGCCTGATTCAGTTGACGGCTCAGTTGTTGCAGTTGCTGGTCGCGACGATCTCGCGAAAGTCTGTCCAGTTCACGAGCCATCTTGCGCGTTTCGTCGATCAAATCCTGTTGTTGACGAGCGCTCATCTCACCACCACCGCCGTTTCGCGGACCACCTTGCTGTTGCTGACGCTGCTGTTCCAATTGCTGCTGTTGACGGCGCGCAAGCTCATCCAGCTTTCGCTTTGCTTCGTCTTCCTGCTCCTGGTTTTGCTGGTTTTGTTCGCGGTTTAACGTTTCGTACTGATTCTTCATCTTGTCCAGCTCTAACTGGAATAGGTCGGCCAAATCCTGAGCGCTGGACGCGCTACCGTTGCCTCCGCCGGAGTTGCCGAAGCTCACCTGTATGTCACGGAAAATCGCGTCAGCGTGAAGCAGTTGCTGCAACGCCCGTTGTTCTGCCGCCAGAGCCTCTTTGGCTTTCTCAGCTTTCAGCTCTTTCATCGCAGAGTTCATCTCGACTGTAGCCTGCGTCAAGCAGTCGACCAGATTCTTGAAATCAGGCTGCGTGTTAATCTGATCCCCCATTCGGCGTTTGATTCGGTCGACCAACCCTTGCGCATCATCACGCAGTTTTTCCTGACCGAGCGCAACCGTATTGTAGTTTTCAGTTTTATCCTGTGCGGAATAGGTCGGCTCTTCTCTCTGTATTCGGAACGTCGCCGCGATGATGTCTTTCTCTCGCTTGGTCAGATTGTTCTGGTCCTGTTGACCGCCACCACCGCCGCCTTGCTGCTGAACTTGCCTGAAGGTTCGTTCGAACGGTTTGACCTCGATGAAATATATGTCGCTGGTCGCCTCGGTGTTTGCATCGCGAGCTTTGGCGTAATACGAAATGAAATCGCCGGGTTTCAATCCGTATTCTTCAAGAAAGAATGTGTGAGAGCCACTCAAGCTTTTTGGTTGATCGCTCTTTAAATCCTGAAGGTTAACTTTATGTTCTTCGCCGCCGTTAACAGAATAATAGAGATCGACTGAAGTTACGCCATAATCGTCTTCGGCCCTGACTTGTGTGAAGACTTCTTCGACGTTTGTCGCTTTTGTATCACGACCGGGACGTTCTATCGTCACAAGCGGAGGGCGATCTTCCAGAACGGTAATATCGTGCTCGTTGGTGCCGTTGTACCTGTCGCCATCCAGGCTATCGAGTTCTATATGATAACTGGTGTTTTCCTTGACGGTGACCTGTCCGACAAAATCGTTATCGCTGCCCGGCTTCATCTCGATTTTAGTTCCGTCTTTAAGCACGATCCGTGCAGCTTTAACTTTGCCGGTCAGCTTTGCTGTTATCTGCGCTGCAGTGTTTTTCAGGGCCGCGATATCACCGCTGTCCTCGATTGTCTTCGTCGCGATGTGCGTGTAGGCAGGGAATTGCAGCATCAAATCGATTCGTTTGACGTAGGGCAGATCGGCTACATCGAACTTGAAGACTTCAGATTTAACGCCATTCGATTCGACGAAATATTCAATCGGATCCTGAATGTTGAAGATAAAGAACTGAAAATCAGATTTATTCTTGGCAGGCTCCATGCCTTTGCCGTCCCATTGCACTTCTCTGCCTGAAGCGTCTTTGGCAAGACTGCGAACATAAAACGTTACCTCCTGCGAATCGAAATTGACCAGCGATGCGATGATTCGTTGATCAGAACCTTTCGGCACCTTCGCTGTTCCGGGTCTAACAATGATACGAAACGCATTCGTAGACGCAGCGCTGCTGGTGGGCGTGAAAAGTTGAGCCAGCCCGGCCGATAAAGGCTTCGGTCCGAACTTCAGGACGCCAGCAAATATCAGGACCGCCAGCACACCCGCCAGCGCGTAGGAAATCAGTCGCTTTCGCGCAACAACATCGTTAACGTCGACTCGCTGAGCCTGTTGATTGGCATCTTTGACAAGGCGCTCTGCGATTTCGGGTGATGTGTGTTGCTGTTGATCCAGGACCTCAATAGCCGTGACCAGTCTATCGCCAAGAGCGGGATGGTGTTCTTCAACCAATCTTGCAATCTGAACGTCTGATGCGCGTCGTCGTAAGGGCTGCACAAGAAAGAAGAAGATTGAGGCTAGAACACCGACTAACGATCCGATTCTAAGCAGAATCAGGATTGTATTGTGATTCCTGTAGTTGTGCGCGGCATATCCCATCGCCAATAGAAGCGCAGCGGCAATAACCAGACAGATCGCCAGTCCGCGAACCATCAGCAGGAAGGTCCGTCTCCTGCGCACTGTATTGACGATACTGAAATTCGCAACAGTTTTTTCGTTTGCCGGTTTCGCCAAGTGATTCATGTTCACCTCACTACAGGCCAATCAGTATTTCAATTAGGTTTGCGACTGCCCACCAGAAAACCGGATGTCGCAAAGAAGAAACAGCCAGCTTTGTCGGCTTCCTTGAGCGCGCCCAGCCAGTCTTCCGCTTCATTAACGGTTATTGCACCTGAATTCTTTGCTCGCTCTATTGTTCCTTCAACCATGAAAATGTCGTTGAATAATTTATAAGTTGTTAAGGGCAGCGTTAACACCTGGACCGAAGTGTCGATAAGACCGAGTTCTTTATGAAGTCGTGGCAACTGCCTACCCAGCCAGCCATTTGGCAGGGAATCGCACCAGAAGTCGAATATTCTTCGCGTCAGCGCCCGGTCCGGGTTGTCTACAACCGAGGTTTGCCAATCAGGCTCAAAGTTGACGATGCGACCGCCAGGTTTAGTTACCCGAGTCATCTCAGCAAGGACTGCCGCTGGATTTTCCACATATAGCAGCACGCGGTCCGCTCGGCATCCGTTAAAACTATTGGCAGGAAATTCAAGTTGCTGCGCTCGACCGGGTTTGAATTCGATTGGCAGTCCGGAATCACTGGCTCGTCTCTTTGCCTCGGCCAGCATTATTTCGCTCTGGTCGATGCCTACAACCTGGCCCGATTGGCCGACTTTCTTGGCTATCATTTGAACGACATCGCCAAGTCCGCATCCAACATCAAGGATATGTTCTCCTTCGCGCACGTCCAGCAGCTCTATCGTTCGACGCTTCACTTCCTGAACGGGTTCCATCTGGTTTATGGTGTCCAGGAATCGCACAAAGGCATCTGGATCCTGGGCGCGGTCGACGCTTGCAAATTGACTGAACTCTTGGACTGGTTTCAACATCTATCAACCTATGACTTTGGCTACCCTTGTTCGTTGCGCGATCAAAGCCTCGGCTACAAACAATAACGCTGCGATCACCAGCAAAATCCACCAGACGCGCTGACGCGATTCGATCTCGTCCGGATCAGGGTCCACACTTGTCACGCCCTTTCGAACATCATTCACATTCGCGCCAGTCACGGTCGCAACGAACTGTGGGACGTCCAGTTTCGAAAGATCCGATTCACCGCTGTTCAAATTGGCCGCCACAAATCCGGGCTGATCCGCGTAGCGCAAATGATAGAAACCCGGTTCAGTTGGCGTAACTATCAATTCGTCATTCGCGTTCAGCGTATGCGTCATCAGCCTTTCGCCGTTTGGCATATCTACGGCAGGCGGTTGTCCGTCTTTGCCGGCCGGCACAGCGAACGGCTGGCCAATATTGTATGATGCACTGGCTTCGGTTTCACCCAGATAACGCATCATCTGTCGAACCAATGGCAAATAAAAAGGCGACAATGGCAAATCATTCCATCCGGCATCAAACGTCGAAGTAAACAACAACACCTTTCCACGTCCAAACGACCCTTCGATAAGAGCCGGGCTGCCGTCTTCGAGAGTTGCCAAAACCGATGCGCCTTCGTTCGGCGTCGAATGGAAATAACCAGACACGTGCGCTGAAGCGAGCGTTCCAGATTCCTGGAATAACGAAAATATCGGATGATCGGTTTTGAGGTGGCTCATCACAACATATTCGCCGCGTGGCTGAACGGCGTCGCGAAGGCTCGCGGGTGAAATCGACTTGAAAGCCGAATTAAATTCATCCGTCGTTGTATGTGGACCGACAGAAATGATCAGTCCTCCGCCTTGTTCAACGAATTTGCTGAGTTGAGCGATTACGCCAGACTGCAAACCGGAAGCATCATTAAGAATAATGACCTTATTCTGCGACAGCTCTGCCGGACTGACCGATCCCGCCGATTTTACCGTCAATGCGAATGGCAGATTTTCACCTGTAGTAAGAGCGTTGCGCAGATAAAAACTTTCGCTGCGACCACGCGTGGCGGTTTCAACTATCAAAGCCTTTGATTGTTCTTCCCGATTTATGACAAAGTAATCCTTGTCGTCGACTGTGAAATCGTCGCCGCTGACCTCAATCACACACCGATTCGGACCGGTCGAAAGATTAAAGTCGGCGAATTCAACCAGTTGTGAATCACGCGCTGGTATGTTGATTTCTCTTTTTTCGACCGGATGATCGTTTATGTTGAAATCTACTTTAACAGCCGTTTTAGGTTCATCGCTGAAATTGGATATTCTGGCCGTCAGTTTTTCAGAATATTTTTGTTGATAGACCAGCGGTTGAGCGTTTACATCGCTTACTGCAAGGTTTGGCGCTTTAATCTCGCTTACGTCAATTGGAACCAGTTTTGTATCTTTGCCAAGCCGGAAATTGTCATTTGCGGCATTCCAACCGCTCTGATGGAAATCGGAGATGAGATAAATCGTTCGCTGGCCGATTACCTCGTCTTTCAATATCTCTTCGGCGCCGCGCAAAGCCTGACCGTAGTCAGTAGCGCCGTATCCGACCTGCATACCGTCCAGCAGTGTCCTCAGCTTGGAAGTATCTGACGTCAACCTACTGATAACCTGATAGCTTTGTGAGAAACTGACAAGTGACAGCCGGTCACCGACAGAAGCGTCGTTGATTGTCCTCAGAGCATTTGACTTAGCCTGCTCGAAGCGCTTGCCGTATCGCATGCTGAATGATGTGTCTAACAGCACAACCGATGCTCGATTTCCGCTTCCAGCCTTTGCGCTGCTGCCGGTGAAATAAGGCCGCGTGAAAGCAAGTATTAAAAGCAAAATCGCCAACGCTCTAATCAAGAGTAGAAGGCGATTGTGCAGTTTTTTTCGCCGAATGGTTCTTTGAGGAATCTGGCGGACAAACATCAGCGAAGGGAACTCGACGCGCGTTGCTCTTGTCCGTCTGACCAAATGCACCAACACCGGAATGGCCAGAGCAGTGAGACCTAACAAAAATAATGGGCTTAGAAATGACATTTATTCAACAACCAAAGCGCGTCTCACAAATGTTTACAGCTTAGCTCGTCGTGAGAAGAACGAGAACATCGCAAAATCCAGCGGTTGATCCGTCGTCAGCATTTCGTAGTCGATTCGATTGGTCATAGCGCCTTCTCGAATACCCTCGATGTGCTGGTTGATTGCTTTGCGGTAACCTTCGGCCAATATTTCGGGCAAAACGTGCATCTGTTCTGATGTTTCAGTGTCTTCCAGAAGCACCGGCTCGGCGAAATCGAATTTAACTTCCTGCGGATCCAGAATGTGAAAGATGATTACGTCGTTGCCTTTGAAGCGAAGATGCTGCAGCGCGTTAATAATCGCTTCACGGTCGTCGTACATATCAGAGATCAGAACGACTATACTTCGTCGCGAAATGCTGTCTGCGGCAAGATGGAGCATAGTCGACAGTCGCGTTTCGTTTCCTGCGGTAAGCTGAGCGATGTGTCCAAATATCGTCCGCATGTGCCCGCTGCGATTATGAGCAGGAACATGTGTGCGTATTTTTTCATCGAACGCGATCAATCCGACTGCGTCCTGTTGGCGATTAGCTAAATACGCGAGAGAAGCAGCAGCAAATTGCGCATATTGCAGTTTGGTAAGTGTGCCGCTTCCATAACGCATCGAAGCGCTGACGTCCATCAGGATGTGGCACTGCGTGTTTGTGTCGCCGCGATATTTCTTGATGTAGTAACGGTCGGTCCTGCCGAGCAACCTCCAGTCAAGATGGCGAAGATCATCGCCGGCCATGTATTGACGGTACTCGGCGAACTCAGTGGAAAAACCCGGAAATGGTGATCGGTGCAGACCCGAAATAAAACCTTCTACGACTGTGCGGGCAAGCAACTCAAGAGAACCGATGCTGGCAAGAATCTCTGGAGGAATAAATCGCGGCGAACCGGACGCAGAAGCAGCGTAGCTCTGCTCAGTCCCTTTTTTGATGTCATCTCCACGCTGCATAGGCTTCAGAAGTAGTGCAAGCATCCCTGCTTGCGCCGGTAACCAAGCGCCTCTTCATTTCCAACGCACAATAAATGAACGGTGCAAGCAGGGATGCTTGCACTACGTCAAACCAGATTTCGGCTCCGGAACTGCTTCAATTAAGCGTTTGATGACTTGATCCGAATCGACCTTTTCTGACTCTGCCTGAAAGTTTAGCAGAATGCGGTGTCGCAGCACCGGATAAGCCAGAGCCCGCACGTCCTCGCACGACACGTTGTAACGACCGTAGAGAATCGCCCGCGCCTTTCCGCCCAGAATCAAAAACTGAGAAGCACGCAGTGATGCACCCCAGGTCACCCATCGATTAATGAAATCCGGTGCGCCGTTCATTCCGGGTCTACTTGAACTGACGATCTTTACGGCGTACCTTGCAACAGAATCGGCGACTGGGACCTTTCTTACAAGTTTTTGGAATTCCTGGATCTCCGCTGCGGACATTAGTTTGTCGAATTTGTAATTCTGCGGAGCTGTCGTCGCCTTAACGACCGATACTTCGTCTTCTTCCGGGAGATAACCAATCCTGACATTGAACATGAATCGGTCGAGCTGAGCTTCGGGCAGCGGATATGTACCTTCCATTTCAATCGGGTTCTGGGTTGCCAGAACGAAGAAAGGACGGGGCAGCTCGTGCGTTGTTCCCTGTACGGTAACGTTGCCTTCCTGCATTGCTTCAAGAAGAGCAGCCTGGGTCTTTGGTGGCGTACGGTTGATTTCATCAGCCAGGATGATGTTTGCGAAAACGGGTCCACGAATGAATTCAAGCGTTCGTCTGCCGGTCGAACGATCTTCTTCAATGATCTCCGTCCCGGTGATATCGGCAGGCATCAGATCGGGGGTGAATTGGATGCGCTTAAACGAAAGATCCAGAACGCTTGCAATAGTTCGGATCAACAGAGTTTTTGCCAATCCGGGAACACCGGTGATGATCGAATGTCCACCTACGAACAGCGACAGCAGCACCTGTTCGACAACTTCATCCTGACCGATAATTGCTTTTCTGACTTCATGAAGCAGCTTTTCCCGCGCAGCAACCAGTTTATCCAGTACTACGTCGTCGCGACTAACTTGCATTGCTTGGTTTTCCATGTGTTCGTCGTAATTGATCCGCTCCTTTTAACCTTGCAAACTGGCTGCGCTTGAGCCGAGCCGAACAGTCGGAATTGCGCAACGTTCCAGCCGACGTGCAGGCAAGAAAAAATTCAATCGCCGGGGAACCGAATGACCCGAGCTAAAGTTTATCATACGCCCCGTTTCGCATCAGGACTATTTGGTCCATTGCGTAGAGGCGAAGTTCCTCAGGCCAATAATATAAAGACGAGAGAGCTGGTTAGTCAGTCACAGGGAGTTTACGGTAAAAGGATTCGATTGCAAAGGCTGCCTCTTTTGGGCGAGCTATAGAATGCAAATATTTACAACCGCCCGGCAATTGTATTCCCGATTATTGCTATCGAGGCAGTGTTTGCTCCATATTGGCAATGCCGTATGCCAGCACCGCCATTACGGCTGCGTTTTCCGCTAGTTCGCGCGGAACTATCTTATCCAGAGTATCCGCGGGCGTGTGGTGATACATAAAATAGAAACGGCTATCCTGAAATAAACCGAATGCAGGTACGCCTGTGGTTGAGAGAGGAGTTATGTCGGCTTCAGGGCTCTCGGCAACTTGTCTCGCGATTCCCGCGCCGGAACTCTCAAGAATCGCTGATAGTGGAGCAAGAAGTTGCAGCGACTGCGGGCTTATCTTAGCGTTGTAACCGACCGGATGACCTGCGCCCAAATCGCTTTCAATCGCGGCAATATGGTTTGCGGCGTCGTTCTTGTGGTCTTCCAGGTAACCGCGACCGCCGGCCCCGCCGTTTTCTTCGTTCATCCACGCGATTACTCGGATCGTCCGCTTGGGACGCAGGTGAAGTTGCTTAAGCAATTGAGCAGTCTGCATCGCGACCGCGACTCCGGCCGCATCATCAATTGCGCCCGTACCCAGATCCCACGAATCCAGGTGACCCGAAACGATGATTATTTGTTCAGGATGCTCGCTGCCTTTCAGATCGCCGATCACGTTATAGCTTTCAACATCGGGCAAGGTTTGCGGTGTTAGTGTCAAATGCATTCGAACGCGGCCTTGTGTGACAAGATAGGACATCAAATTCGCGTCTTCTGCGGTGACTGCAGCAGCGGGTATTTTCGGTGCATCGTCTGAATAACGCAGTGAGCCTGTATGTGGTATTCGGTAATCAGCATTGCCAACCGATCTCACGAGTGCAGCAATTGCGCCAAGTTTTCCCGCGGCGCTCGGACCAATTGCCCGATAAACGACAGCTTGTCCGTAAGCTTCGCCTCCGAATCCAACGGCAGCCAGTTCTTTGTCATACTCATGATTGAACAAGACGATCTTGCCGGCGACCTTGTCTCTTCCTAAGGCGTTCAACTCGTCAAAGTTGCTGACCACAACAACGTCTGCGGTGACTCCGTCTGCCGGAGTAGCGG
>Ga0070741_10004388_pt1 | contig 32998 bp, 29 predicted proteins | sample Coa_R1_4_FD_66440 | JGI IMG/M metagenome (GOLD analysis project Ga0070741, IMG submission 66440) | Surface soil microbial communities from Centralia Pennsylvania, which are recovering from an underground coalmine fire - Coalmine... | ecosystem: Environmental > Terrestrial > Soil > Unclassified ... | reverse complement strand
CACGTTCACTTCCACCCCCCGCTCCCCGCCCCCGCCGCGTGGAAATCGCGGCCCGCTGCGCGATCGTCTCGAAGCCGTCGACTCAGCTGCTCGGACTGTATATCCGGTCGTCGAGATGTGCCAGGGGCCGCAGGCGCCGACCGAGCGCGGCGTGGTGTGTAATGGCGCTGATCGCATGCGGAGGGAGACCGGCGTTGGTCGGATTGCAGGGGCGGGTGACCGGGCGGATCGCTCCGGGCCTGGTCGGTGAGGTGATGGTGAAGGTGCGCGGCGGCGCGGAGGCGTTCATGGCGTACGCCGCGGAGGCCGGCGAGCAGATCCCGGTCGGCACGATCGTGGTCGTGCTCGAATACCATCCGCCGCGCACGGTGTACGTTTCGGCGCTCTGACAGCGCCCTTACGAGACCCGGGTGTGCGTCCAAGGATCGGCGGGTGTACACCAGTAGTGCGGAGACCCGCGGCATGGGGCTGCGGCTCCGCTTCCTACAGGGGACAGTGCAAATTGCCCCCTCACTACGTTCGGGGGAAGTGAACAAACAGTGCCTTCGGCACTCATTCTCGCGGGGATCATCGCCGCCTGCGTCGTCGTGGCAGTGCTCATATTCAAGCTGATGTGGCGGGTGGCCGAACCGAACCAGGCCCTGCTGATCTCCGGTGCCCGCCACCGCATCGAGGGCGTCGACGAGGGCATGGGCTTCCGCATCATCACCGGCCGCGGCACCCTCGTGGTGCCCGGCGTGCAGGCGGTGCGCAAGCTCTCGCTCGACCTGAACGAGGCGGACCTGTCCGTGGACTGCGTCACCAGTCAGGGCATCCCGGTCCACGTCCAGGGCGTGGTGATCTTCAAGGTCGGCGACGACCGGGTCTCCATCGCCAACGCCGCCCGCCGGTTCCTCGACCAGCAGAACAACATGAACACCCGGGTGCACAACATCCTGGCCGGGCACCTGCGCTCGATCGTGGGCAGCCTGACCGTGGAGGAGATGATCCGCGACCGGGAGCGGCTGACCGAGCAGACCCGCGCCACCTCGGGCCACGAGATGGAGAAGCTCGGGCTGACCATCGACTCGCTGCAGATCCAGGAGATCGAGGACCCGACCGGGTATATCAAGGCTCTGGCCGCGCCGCACACCGCGGCGGTCCAGCGCGACGCGCGCATCGCGCAGGCCGCCGCCGAACGCGCCGCCACCGAGGCGGAGGCCGAGGCGAACGCGCGCAAGGCCGAGGCGATCCGCAACTCGAACATCCAGCAGGCCGGCTACCAGGCCGAGGTCGATCAGGCGCAGGCGAAGGCGAAGATGGCCGGCCCGCTCTCCGAGGCCGCCGCCCGCCAGGAGGTCGTCGTGCAGGAGACGCGCGTCGCCGAGCTCGAGGCGCAGAAGCGGGAACAGCAGCTGCAGGTCGACGTGCGCAAGCCCGCCGACGCCAAGGCGTACGAGACGGTCACCCTGGCGCAGGCGCACCGCGAGTCCAAGGTGCACGAGGCGGAGGCCGAGGCCAAGGAGACCGAGCTGCGCGCCCTCGCCGAGGCCACCCGGATCAAGGCCGCCGCCGAGGCGGACGCCGCGGCCACCCGGGCCCGCGGCCAGGCCAGCGCGGAGTTCACCCGGGCCACCGGAGCCGCCGAGGCCGCCGCGGCCCAGGCGAAGGGTCTTGCCGAGGCCGAGGCCGCCAAGGCCAAGGGGCTCGCCGAAGCCGAGGCCGCGCGGGCCAAGGGACTGGCCGAGGCCGAGGCGATCAAGGCGCGGGCCGCCGCGCTGGCGGAGAACCAGGAGGCCGTCATCGCCCAGCAGCTGGCCGAGAACTGGCCCGCGATCGTGCACGCCGGCGCCGAGGCCTTCGCGGGCGTGGACCACATGGTCGTGCTCAACGGCGCCGACGGAGTCAACGAGCTGCTGGCCAAGGCGCTGACAATGGGCGGCACCGGATTGGGACTGGCGCGGCAACTGCTGGCCGGGATGAACCCGGACTCGGCGCACGCGGCGACGGACACCGCTTCCGCTGAGAAGGCCGAGAAGTCCTCGGACAATCACCTGGGAGTGATTGAGATCAAGTAGCGCGCAAGCGGCTCAGGTATTGCGCAGGTAGCGGACGCCGAAGCGGAACGTGCGAGTCTCGCCGGGCCCCAGACGCAGCGCGCCTACGCAATCCGCGCGGTTGAACGCGTTCGTGACAACCTCGACCGGTTCGAGGGCGATGCTGCGGCGACGGTCGCGTGCGAGGGTGTCGCCGGTGAATACGTGCATTGAGCCGCCGAGCTGCCAGACGCGGAGTTCGTCAGGGCTCTGCGTGTGCCGCAGCACCGTTTCGGACCGGTCTTCGTGCTCGAACGCGAGGTCGGTGAAGCAGGCGTCGATGACGAGGCCACTCAGCTTGCGCGGCAGGCGGAAGTCCAGCGCGGGATTGTCGTCGAGCGGCTGGTACGCGGCGGGGCCGTCGAGCGGGATCAGCCCGTCGTCGGTGCGGACGATGGTGCGCGCGGGGATCTGCAGCGTCCAGTCGTCGACGACGCCGGGAAGCCGGAAGTAGGGATGCCAGCCTGCGGCGTACGGGGCGGTAGACGCACCCTGATTCGTCGCGCGGGCGGTGATCGCGATCTCGTTCCCGGTGATCAGGTAGGTGACCGCGAATTCGAGCGGGAACGGATAGCCGGAGTGCCGGCCGGAGTGGATCCGGGTGACGAAGGTCAGCTGGGCGCGGTCCGCGGAAACCACGGCTTCGGCGAGATCGAAGGGGAGCTCTCGCGCGAAGCCGTGGTAGCTCAACCGCGGGGAGGTACGGCCGGGCAGCAGGTCGTATTCGACCCCTGCGAACGGGTAGCGGGCGTCGGCGACGCGGTTCGGGAACGGCGCGAGCAGTCCGTTGCGCACGCCGTCCTGGGCGAGCAGTTCGGCCTCGTCGCGGTAGCCGTCGGTCAGGTCGAACGGCGCGCCGAGCCGGTTCACCTCCCAGCGCAGCAGGGTCGCGCCGCGCCGGGCCAGGATCACCCGGGCGGCGCCGTCGGGCGAGGACACGATGACGACCGGCTCGAAGCCGAGGTGGCCGTGCTCGATCAGGTAGCTGCTCGGCTTGTCTTCGTAGCCTGAGCCGGTCGTCACATGTGTCATGTCAGCGGTCAGTCCGCCGTCGCGGCGAGCTTCTTCGCGCCGGTCATGATCGCGACCGCGTCCTCCATCGAGTGCGTCTTCGGCGTGATGACCCCGGCGCGGGCCCCGAGGCGCTGGATGTGGATCCGGTCGGCGACCTCGAACACGTTCGGCATGTTGTGGCTGATCAGGATGATCGCGAGCCCGTTGTCGCGCAGCTCGCGGATCAGCTTGAGCACCTGGCCGGTCTCCCGCACGCCGAGCGCGGCGGTCGGCTCGTCGAGGATCACCACCTTGCTGCCGAACGCGCCCGCGCGGGCGACCGCGACCGCCTGGCGCTGGCCGCCGGACAGGGTCTCCACCGCCTGGCCGATGTTCTGCAGGGTGCTGATGCCGAGCCGCTTGATGTGCTCGGCGGACTGCCGCTTCATCTCGCCGGTGTCCAGCATCCGCAGCACCGAGCCGAGCGGGCCCTTGCGGCGCACCTCGCGGGCCAGGTACAGGTTGCTCGCGATGTCGAGGGCCGGCGCGACCGCAAGGGTCTGATACACGGTCTCGATCCCGGCCTCGCGGGCGTCCTGCGGCCGCCGGAAGTTCACTTCGGCGCCGTTGACGTAGATGCTGCCGCGATCCGGCACCAGCGCCCCGGACAGGCACTTGATCAGCGTGGACTTGCCGGCGCCGTTGTCGCCGATGACGGCCAGCACCTCGCCGGGGTACAGCGCCAGGTCCACATCATCGAGCCCGACGACGCGCCCGAACAGCTTCACCAGGCCCCTGGCTTCGAGGACGGGGAGGGTGCCTGCCGCGCTCATGCCTTCACGCTCCTGATCCACTGGTCGACGGACACGGCGGCGATCACCAGCAGGCCGACCGCGAGCACCTGGTAGTTCGGGTCGAGCCCGGCCAGCGCCAGGCCGTTGTCGAAGACCTGCACGATCAGCGCGCCGATCAGCGAGCCGACCACCACGCCGCGGCCGCCGAACAGGCTGGTGCCGCCGATGACCACGGCGGTGATCGATTCCAGGTTGGCGTTCAGGCCGCTGTTCGGGTCGCCGCCGCCGACCCGGCCGACCAGGATCCAGGCCGCGACGGCGATCGCGACCCCGGCGACCATGTACGCGCTCAGCAGCACCCGGTTGACCGAGATGCCGGCCAGCCGCGAGGCCTCGACGTCGTCGCCGACCGCGTAGAGGTGCCGGCCCCAGGCGGTGTAGCGCAGCGCGAAGCCGATCACGATGTAGAGCCCGATCATCATCAGCACGCCGGTGGTCAGGTGCAGCGAGCCGATCGAGACGGTGTTGCCGCTCCACAGCAGGAAGGCGCCCGGCTGCAGCGTGATCGTCTGGCCCTTGGCGTAGATGAGGGTGATCGCGGTGAAGATGCTCAGCGTGCCGAGGGTGACGATGAACGGCGGCAGCTTGATCTTCGTCACCAGCAGGCCGTTGACGGCCTGGGCGAGCACCGCGATGACCGCGCCGACCAGCAGCGCGAGGACGCCGGGCACGTGCTGGTCGAAGACGAGCTTTGACATGACCAGCGAGGCGAGGACCATCACGGCGCCGATCGACAAGTCGATGCCCGCGGTGAGGATGACCAGGGTCTGGCCGGCCGCGAGCGCGCCGACCACGGCGACCTGCTGCGCCACGAGGGAGAGGTTCTGCAGGTGGTAGAAGCGGCTGTTGAGCAGGCCGAAGGCCACCGCGGCCAGGATCAGCACGATGGCCGGGCTCAGGGCGGGCTGCTTGTGCAGCACCGCGTGGACGCGCTGGCCCACGGTCGGCGGCCGGTTGAGGAAGTCCTCGGCCGTGGCCGGTGCGGCCTGGCCGTCTAGCGAGATGGTCACGGCAATCCCCTTCGATGGTGACCGGTGGAACGGATCTGGTGCTCTGGTGCTCTGGTGCTCTGGTGCTCGGGTCGGATGGACGGGTGCGCCGGCACGTAGTGCGGACGCGTCGGCGCACCCGGGTCAGGCCCCCGGCTCAGGGCCGGGCGGTCCGGTCGCGGTCAGCTGCCCCAGCAGGCGGAGGCCGCGTCGGTCGGGGACTGGACGGTCACGCCGGAGTAGCCCTTGAGCGCGACCAGCGCGGTGCCGGTGTCGAAGAAGTCCTTGCCCTGCGTCACGCTGGGCTTGGAGCCGCCGCGGGCGAGCTTGGCGATCGAGTCCACGCCGAGGGCGGCCATCTTTCCGGGGTACTGCACGGCGTCGGCGGTGAATTCGCCGCTGCTGACCAGCTTCAGGCCGGAGCAGCTGCCGTCGATCGCGTAGACGGCGACCTGGCTCTGCTTGCCTGCGGCCTTGAGCGCGTTGTACGCGCCTTCCGCAGCCGGCTCGTTGATCGCGTAGACCACGTTGATGTTCGGGTTCGCGGACAGGCAGTTCTCCATCGCGGTGCGGCCGCCGTCGATGGCGCCCTGGGTGGGCCGGTGGCAGGCGATGGTGTACGAGCCGCCGCCGGTGTATGTGCCGGTCTTGGCCTCCTGGCCGTTCTCGGTGGCGCTGCCCGGGTTGATGCCCATGCCTTCCAGGAAGCCGTGGTCGCGGTCGATGTCGACGGAGACGACCTGGTTGTTGAACAGGTCGAGCATGGCGATGACGGCGGGCTTGCCGGCCAGGGCGGCGGCCGCGTACTGGCCGTCGAGCTTTCCGGCGGCGGTGTTGTCGGTGGCGTAGGTGATGTCGGCGGTGCTCGGCGGGTTCGGCGCGGTGTCCAGCGCGATGACGAACAGGCCGGCCTGCTTGGCCTGGTTGAGCGCGGCGTTGACCGCGTCGCCGTTGGTGGTGATCAGGATGCCCTTGTCGCCGCGGGCGATCGCGTTGTCGATCGCGGTGATCTGGCTCTGGGTGTCGCCGTCCTTGGTGCCGGCCGCGACGGTGAGGTTCACGTTGTCCTTGGCCGCGGCGGTCTTGGCGTCGTTCTCCATGCTGACGAAGTACGGGTTGGTCAGCGTCTTGAGGATCAGCGAGACGCCCACCGCGGAGCCCGAGCCGGAACCCGAGCCGCCGGAGCCTGCCGAGGTGCTGCCGGAGGAGGAGCTACAGGCCGCCAGGGCGGCGACAGCGCACAACGCGGTAGCGGCGGCGGCCGCGCGGGTGCGCCGGCTCAGGCGCGGCGCGTGGGTGCTCGTCGTCGAGCTGTCCATGGTTCAAGCCTCTCTGGGACGTACGCGGGGTGAGGGTGGTGGCCGGAGGTCGTGTCTGATGTGTCCCGGTGCGGCCCGGTCGGGAATTCGCGAGGGGCGAGAAATTCCGCGGGAACCTCGGGACAACGTTGTCTCGCCGGGATACTCTCTCGTATGCGACAATGCGTCAAGCCACAGGCAGAGACCCATAGGCAACGAGTCGGTAACGCAACCCTCGGGAGAGACAACGATGCCTCACGCGGAACCTGGTCCATCGCGGCCGGCCGGACGGCCCACCATGCGGGACGTCGCGGCGCTGGCCGGGGTGGCGATCAAGACCGTCTCCCGCGTGGTCAACGGGGTCAGCACGGTCGATCCCGCGCTCGCCGCCCGGGTCCGTGAGGCGGCCGACAAGCTGGGCTACCGGCCGAACCTGACGGCGAGCAATCTGCGCCGCAGCGACGGGCGCACCGCCACCATCGGCATGCTGGTCGAGGACGCGGCGAACCCCTTCTCCGCGGCGCTGATGCGGGCGGTCGAGGACACCGCCCGGCGGCGCCACGTGCTGGCGCTCTTCGGCAGCCTCGACGAGGACGCGACGCGGGAGCGCGAGCTGGCCGGTGCGTTCATCGACCGCCGCGTGGACGGGCTGCTGATCGTCCCGGCCGGGCACGACCACAGCTACCTGATCAAGGAACGCGCGGCCGGGACCTGCCTGGTGTTCGTCGACCGCGAACCGAAGCTGCTGGACGCCGACGCGGTGCTCTCGGACAACCGGACCGGGGCTATCAACGCGGTGAATCACCTGCTGGCCGGCGGACACCGGCGGATCGCGTACCTCGGTGACCGGCTGTCCATCTCCACCGCGGCGCAGCGGTTCGAGGGCTACCGACACGCGCTGGAGCTGGCGCGGGTGCGGCCGGACGAGCGGATCGAGTGGCACGAGGCGAGCTCGGAGCAGGCCGCGATCGAGGCCACCGAGCGGATGCTGAAGCTGCCTGATCCACCGACTGCCGTGTTCACCGGACAGAACCTGGTCACGATCGGTGCGAGCCGGGCGCTGCGCGCCTTGGGCCTGCAGGACGAAGTGGCGATGGTCGGATTCGACGACTTCCCGCTCGCGGACATGCTGCGGCCGGGGATCACCGTCGTGGCGCAGGACATCGAGGCGCTCGGCCGGATCGCCGCGGAAACCCTGTTCCGCAGGCTGGACGGCGATACCTCACCGACCGGCACGCACATCGTCCCGACACGCCTGATCACGCGCGGCTCCGGGGAAATCGCGGCCCCGGCGGCGCGCGGCAGGCAGAGTCGAGACAGGATGAGCTCGTGACGGAGCATCTCCAGGCCGAGCCGCCCTCGACCGATCGACTCGGCCCGGCGTCCGGCCGGCCGCGGCTGACCGTGATCGGGGAAGCCCTGATCGACCTGGTGCCGGGCGCCGGGCCCGGCGACTATCAGGCGCGGCCGGGCGGCAGCCCGTTCAACGTCGCGATCGGCCTGGTGCGGCTCGGTCATCGCACTACCCTGATGGCGCGGCTCGCGGACAACGCCTTCGGCAGGCAGCTGCGCGAGCACGCCGCCGCGGAGGGCGTCGATTTGAGCAGCGCGCCGCAGGCCGCCGAGCCGACGACGCTCGCGGTGGTCTCCCTGGACGCGGAGGGCCACGCCGGGTACGACTTCTACCTCGACGGCACCGCCGACTGGCAGTGGACCGATGCGGAGCTGGCGCGGATTCCGGCGGACACCGCGGTGCTGCACGTCGGCTCGCTCGCGTCCTGGACGCAGCCGGGCGATCGGCACATCCGCGCCGCAGTGGCCCGGTCGCGGCAGCACGGCAGCACGCTGATCAGCTATGACCCGAATATCCGCCCTCTGCTGCTCGGGAACTCGGAACAGGCGCGGCCGCTCGTCGAGGACTTCGTGGCGGTGGCGCACGTGGTCAAGGCCAGCCGTGAGGACATCGAGTGGTTGTACCCGGGAACGGGTATCGCAGAGGTCGGTGATCGGTGGCTGAAGCTCGGCGCGCTGGCCGTCGTGATCACAGACGGCCCGGACGGAGCGCATCTGCTGCGTCCGGACGCCGCGCCGGTACATCGGCCGGGCCGCAAGATCCGCCTGGTGGACACGATCGGGGCCGGCGACGCCTTCACCTCCGGGCTGCTCGGCGGCCTGGTGCGGCGGGGGCTGCAAACGCCGGAGCGATTGAGCCAGTGCTCTGCCGAACTGCTGGCGGAGACGGTCGATGAAGCAGTGCTGATCTCGGCACTCACCTGCGAACGGGTCGGCGCCGACCCGCCCTTCGCCGCCGCGCTGGCGTGAACAGAGCCGGTCACCGCGACCCCGCGGCGACCGGCTCGATCTTTTGCGACAGGCTGAAAGTCTCAACGGCGGCGCGGACTATCCCCTGATGACCTGCATCCATGTCTCGATCAGGGCGGGCTCACCCGCGCCTGGTTGACACGAGCGCGGCCCGGCGCCTACGGTCCCGGGCACATCGCTGAGACCCAGTGTCTCAGCGAGCTGATGGTTTTGGGCGCGCGGCATGGGCCGGCGCGAGGGCACCCCGGAACACCAGCGCGCCGGGAGGTTTCCGGCGGCACAGTTTCGATCTGGACCTGACCATGTCCATCAGTGAGGAGCGAACGACCTTGTTAGCGTTAACAGGACGCGGGCGAACGCCCGGGTCCCGCCCCGGCCTGCGTCGCGCCGCCGTCGCCTGCGGCGTCGCCGCCCTCGGCTCGAGCGCGGTCGTCGCCGTGACGGCGGGCGGGGCCAGCGCCGCGTCCGGCTGTCAGGCCACGTATTCGATCACCAGCCAGTGGAGCACCGGTTTCGGCGCCAGCGTCTCGGTGACCAACCTCGGGGCGCCGATCAGCTCGTGGACCGTCGGCTGGAGCTTCCCCGGCAACCAGCAGATCACCCAGCTGTGGAACGGCACTTACACCCAGAGCGGTTCGAACGTCTCCGTCGCGAACGTCTCCTACAACGGCTCGGTCGGGACGAACGCGGCCCTCTCCTTCGGCTTCAACGGCTCGTATTCGGGCACGAACGCGGCTCCCGCGCAGCTCAGCCTGAACGGCACCATGTGCAACGGCTCGGTGAGTTCGGCCTCTGGCACGCCGAGCCCCACCTCGGTCTCGCCCACCCCGACGCCGAGTTCCAGCCCGAGCAAGAGCCCGACGCCGAGCGCCAGCGCCAGCCCGACCCCGTCGTCCTCGCCCTCCTCGAACCCCGGCGCGGGCACGTGGGTGGCCGCCCCAGTGAACCAGTTCAGCGGCGGCCCGGCCACCTTCATGTGGCTGATGAGCGACGGCAGCATCCTGTCCAACGGCGCGGACCTGCACCAGTGGGTCAAGCTGGTGCCCGACGCGTTCGGCAGCTACGCCAACGGCCACTGGGTCTCGCTGGCCACCAGCCCCTATGGCCTCGGCGCGGCGCAGGAGCACATCCTGCCCGACGGCCGCTTCTACCAGGCCGGCGGCGAATACGTGTACTTCTGGCCCTCCGGCAGCTCCTCCAACGACCACAACGGCGTGCAGCTCTACAACCCGGTGACCAACACCTGGAGCCTGGGCCAGTCGGGTCTCTACGGCAACCTGCAGGACACCGGAAGCGCCAGCCTGCGTGACGGCAGCATCGTCTCCAGCGACCAGCAGAACCCGAAGACCCAGATCTTCAGCCCCACGACCAACAGCTGGACCGCGGCCGGGTCCCGTCCCACCACCTCCGGCGAAGACGGCTGGGTGCCGCTGTCGGACGGCTCGGTGGTCTCCGTGGGCAACTACGGCGCCTACCGCTTCGACCCGACCAACAACACCTGGCACACCCTGGCCACCCCGCCCTCCGGCTACGCCAACGGCAACGTGGACTCCTCCATGGTCACCGAGATGTACAGCGGCAAGATCTTCGTGGCCGGCAGCAACACCACCGCGATCTACACCCCCGGCTCCACCACCAGCAGCGCCGGCAGCTGGGTGACCGGACCGCCTACGCCTCAGGGCACGTACACCGACGACGTGTACACCAGCGTCGAACCCAACGGCAAGGTCATCTTCGACTCGGTCAAATGCAGCTGGCTCACCAACCAGTGCGGCTCCGCCTCCGGACCGCTGATCGACGAGTACGACCCGACCACCAACACCATCTCCACCATCCCCGAACCCCCCGACTCCTCCGGCCAGGTCGTCAACTTCCTCGACCTGCCCAACGGCCAGGTCATGGGAGCCGCGGGCGGCCGCAACTGGATCTGGACCCCGGTCGGCGGACCCCAGGACTCCTGGCGGCCCTCCGTCACCGGCGTCACGGCCAACGCCGACGGCTCCTACCACCTGGCCGGCACCCAGCTGTCCGGCATGGTGGCCACCGGCGAGGACGACTTCCAGGCCCCGGAGAACTACCCGATCGTCTACCTCAAGGACAGCGCCGGGCACGTGTACTACGCCCGCACCTACAACTGGAGCTCCGAGGTACCCAGCAAGCCGGGCGAAGCGCAGACCACTGAGTTCGCAGTGCCCTCGGGCCTCGCGCACGGTACGTACTCGCTGTACGTGTCGTCGTGCGGCGTCTCATCCCTGGCTGCCTATTCGTTCACGTACTGATGCTGCGTTTTCAACACTCCTGATGCTGCGGTAATCGCTACGTGAACGCAGGCGCGGGCGGTCGAGCCATCGACCGCCCGCGTTCTGTCGCGGTACATAAGACGGCGCCAGCGCTTATGGTCGGCAGCATGAGCACAAATGACGACTCCCCCAGCTCGGACACGCTGCGCAGCGTGCGCGTCGACCGGGTCGCGGCCGGGCAGTACACCGCGACCAATGCGCGCGGCGTGACGATCGACCTCGGCTCCGGCGACGAGGTCTTCTCGCCGGTCGAGCTGCTGCTGGCGGCGATCGGCGGCTGCACCGCGATCGACGCCGACGTCGCGACCAGCCGCCACGCCGAGCCGACCGGGTTCTCGGTCAGCGTGGCCGGCCACAAGATCAAGGACGACCAGGGCAGCCGGATGACAGACCTGGAAGTGACCTTCCGGGTCTCCTTCCCCGAGGGAGGGGAGGGTGACGCGGCCCGCGCGATCCTGCCGCGCGCGGTGAAGCTGTCGCATGACCGGCTGTGCACGGTCAGCCGCACGGTCGAGATCGGCACGCCGGTCAAGTCGGTGGTCGCGGACGAGGGGTGAGCGCGGCGTCCGGCAGTTCTTCCGGCCCGTCGAGGCGCAGGACGCGCTGGAACTGCTGCGACGCCTGGAGGACCGCTGACCGGCGCTGACAAGAGTTGAGCCCGCCACTGTCAGCTCGTGTCAGGGCGGTGTCAGCGCCGCGTGCGACCTTGAGTCCATGACACAGACAAGGGTTGCGGCGACGACGGTCGACGCCGCGGTGTCCACGCGGGGCCTAGTCAAGAGGTTCGGGGACCAGGTGGCCGTCGACGCGGTGGACCTCGACGTGGCGACCGGGACCGTGTTCGGGTTGCTCGGGCCGAACGGCGCCGGGAAGACCACCATCGTGCGGATGCTGGCCACGCTGCTGGCCCCGGACGGCGGCACGGCCTCGGTCGGCGGCTTCGACGTGGTGCGGCAGGCGCACGCCGTGCGCCGGGTGATCGGCCTGACCGGCCAGTACGCCTCGGTCGACGAGGCGCTCAGCGGCCGGGAGAACCTTTACATGATCGGGCGGCTGCTGGACATGCCGGCCAAGGCGGCGCGCTCTCGCGCCGACCAGCTGCTGGAGACCTTCGGGCTCGCCGACTCGGCGAAGAAGATGGCCAAGCACTACTCCGGCGGCATGCGCCGCCGGCTGGACCTGGCCGCCTCGCTGGTCGGCACCCCGCAGGTGCTCTTCCTCGACGAGCCGACCACCGGGCTCGACCCGCAGCGGCGCAACGACCTGTGGGACATCGTGCGCGAGCTGGCCTGGAACGGGACCACCGTGCTGCTGACCACGCAGTACATGGAGGAGGCCGAGGCGCTGGCCCGGCAGATCGCGGTGATGGACCGCGGTCGGATCATCGCCTCCGGATCACCCGAAGAGCTCAAGCACCAGGTGGCCGGGCGGCGGCTGCGGGTGCGTCCCGCGGACCCGACGGATCTGCCGATCCTCCAAGCCCTGATGGCGGAGATTCTGGGCACCGCGCAGGAGGAGGGCATCGGCCAGGTGAGCGGTCCGCTCGCCGAGGACGAGCAGCTGAACCTGATGCTGCGCGAGATCGCCGCCAAGGAGATCGCGCTGGCGGACGTCAGCACCTTCACGGCCTCGCTTGACGAGGTGTTCATCACGCTGACCGGCGCGAGCGCCGGCGGCGACGGCGCAGGCAGCACCCGAAAGGAAGAGCACTGATGAGCGCGGTGGAGGCAGGCGCGGCGGACGGGGCGCTCGCGCGACCGGGAACCGACAGGGGGGTCTCCGGCCGGGTGTCGGTCGCCGAGTGGCTGCGGCACAGCGGAACGATGATCCGCCGGAACCTGCTGTCGATCAAGGCGGATCCGGAAGAGCTCATGGACGTCACGATCTTCCCCCTGATCATGACGGTGCTGTTCACGTACGTGTTCGGCGGGGCGATGAAGAACAGCGTCGACGGGAACTACCTGGAGTACCTGGTGCCGGGCATCCTGGCGCAGATGCTGACCTTCGGCACCATGTACACCGGGATCAAGCTGAGCAACGATTTCTCCAAGGGCGTGATCGACCGATTCCGCTCGCTGCCGATCGCCCGCTCGGCCGTGCTGAACGGGCACATCGTGGCGGCGCTGCTGCGGCTGCTGATCGCGGCCGTGATCACCACGGCCTCGGCGGTGGCGCTGGGCTTCCGCGTGCACACCTCGCCGCTCGCCTTCCTGGCCGGGATCGGGGTGCTGATGACGCTCGGCCTGGCGATCTCGTGGGTGGCGGTGTACATCGGCTCGACCGCGAAGACCCCGCAGGCGGTGCAGGGCGTCGGCCAGCTGGTGCTGTTCCCGATGATGTTCGCCTCGTCCATCTTCGCGCCGACCACCACCATGCCCGGCTGGCTGCAGGCCTTCGTGAAGATCAACCCGCTGACGACGGCCGCCGACTCGGCCAGGGCGCTGATGATCGGTGAGCCGGCGTTCCACGCGGTGTGGGTCACGCTGGTGTGGTCCGCGGGGCTGACCGCGGTGTTCGCGCCCCTCGCAGTGCGGGCCTACAAGCGGCGCAGCTGAGCGCCGTGCCTGACGCCGGGTCAGGCCGCCATCAGGTCGGCCTGCTCCCGGGCCAGGGCCAGGGCCGCTTCGGGGGAAAGCGCCCGGCCCTCGGCGAAGGCGCGCTCGTACTCCGCGGAGCCGAGCGCGCCGCGCGCCGCGCGCACGGCCCGCGCCACGTCGATGTGCCGGGCCGGCGGCAGCACCGCAGGCCGGATCGCCGTGGCCGCGCCGAGCAGCACGGCGGAGAGGCGCGGCTGCTGCGCGGCCTGCGCCGCGGCCGCCAGGCCCTCGACGCAGGCGGCCACGTCGGGGCGGTCGTAGAACAGCTTGGTCGCCGCGATCAGGCCGGCCCGCAGGTGCCCGGCGGCCTCGCGCGGCCGGCCGCGGTCCGCGGCGAGCAGGCCCGAGCTGATCTCGTACTGGGCGCGGAACGGGCCGAGGTAGCCGCGCTCGGCGGTCGATCGTCCGGCCGCCAGGTGCCGCGCCGCGGCGTCGAGGTCGCCGCGGCGCCGGGCGAATTCGGCCCGGCTGAGCATCAGGTAGGTGCGGATCTCCACGGAGGCGGCGCGGTCGACCAGGCGTTGCTCGGTCTGCGCGATGATCAGGTCCGCCTGCTCCGGCTCGCCGAGGAACTCGTGCTCCCAGGCCATTTGCAGGCCGAGCATCCCCAGGTCGCCGGTGGCGCCGAGTTCCTCGGCCACCTCGGCCGCCTCGGCGTAGGTCTCCAGCGCCGCGCGGTGCTCGCCGCGCATGCTCTGTACGTAGCCGAGCGCCTGCCCGGTCTCCGCGATGCCCCAGCGGTCGCCGGTGCGGCGGAACAGCTCCAACGCCTGGCGAGTGCACTGCTCGGCCGCGGCGGTGTCGTCGTCGGCGAGCATGCGCGAGCGGAACATGAGGATCAGGCCGACGTCCCAGTCCTTGCCCGCCGCCTCGGCCGCCGACTGCACCTCGTCCAGCGTCTGCGAGATCCCCTCCGCGCCGAACATGGCCAGCAGCAGCTCGACCAGGATGCCGATCGTGTGGTAGCCGCCGACCTCGCGGAAGATCGCCCGCGAGCGCTCCAGCAGCGCCCTGGTCTCCTCGACTTCGACCCCCGTGTCAAGGCCGGTGATGGCGCGTAACGCGAGGACCAGGGCGTATTGCGCGGAGGAGGTCTCCCCCGCGCTCTCGGCCAGTTCCGCGACCGCGGTATAGAGCGGCTGCGTGTCGCGGCGGCCACGCAGCATCCAATACCAGCTCAGATTGGTGGACAGGCGCAGCGCCTTAGCGACGTCGCGGCGCTCAAGCGTCCAGTTCAACGCCGCGCGCAGGTTGTCGTCCTCGGCGTCGAGCCGCGCGATCCAATGCAGCTGCTCGGGGCCGCGCAGGTTGGGCTCGGCGGTGGCGATCAGGTTCGCGTAGTAGGCGGCGTGCCGGTCGCGGGCGGTCTGCTCGCAGCCGATCTCAGTCAGCCGGTCGCGGGCGTATTCGCGGATCGTCTCCAGCAGCCGGTACCGCATCGTGCCGTCGTCGAGCCGGTCGGCCACCACCAGCGACTTGGCGACCAGCCGGCCGAGCACGTCGAGCACGTCCGTGCCGACCACGGCGTCCAAGTCCTCAAGGCTCGCGCCGCCCACGAACACCGAGCAGGTCGCCAGCACCTCGCGCTCAGCGGCGTCGAGCAGGTCCCAGCTCCAGTCCACCACCGCGCGCAGCGTCTGCTGGCGCGGCAGGGCGGTGCGGGCGCCGTTGGTCAGCAGCCGGAACCTGTCGTCGAGCCGGTCGGCGACCTGACGCGGGGTCAGCAGGTTGAAGCGGGCCGCGGCCAGCTCCAGGGCGAGCGGGCTGCCGTCGAGCCGCCGGCAGATCTCCGCGAGCGCCTCGCCGTCGGGGCCGTCGGTGGCCAGGTCGGGCCGCACCGCGCGGCCGCGTTCGAGCAGCAGCTGCATCGCCGCGTACTCGCCGAGCCTGGACTGCTCGGCCTCGACCGGCGGCACCGGCAGCGGGTCGATGGGCAGGCGCACCTCGCCGGGCACGGCCAGCGGCTCGCGGCTGGTGGTCAGGATGGTGACCTGCGGGCAGCGGTCCAGGATGAGCGCGGCCAGGTCGGCCGCGGCGTCGACCACGTGCTCGCAGTTGTCCAGAACCAGCAGCAGCCTGCGATCGGCAAGGGTGGCCGCGATGCGGGTGCGGTAGTCGCCGTGGTCGACGGCGCGGCGGGCGCGCTCGGTCACCACCAGGTCGCGGCCGCCCACCGCGGTCAGCACCTCCGCGGCGACCGCCTCCGAGCCGACCGGGGCCAGCTCGGCGACGACCGCGCCGTCTCGCGCGTAGGCGACGGCTTTGGCGACGGAGGTCTTCCCCGCTCCCCCGGCGCCGACCAAGGTGAGCAGGCGGGTGGTGTCCAGTCGCGCGCTGATCTCAGCGATCAGGCGATCGCGGCCGATGAGCCGGACGCCGCCGGGCGCGAGCCGCGGCGCGACAGCCGCCGCTGGGGTGGCCGGCGCGGATTCGTTCGGGAACCCGTCGTGCTCGGATCCCGGCGCGGGGGCGGAGCCGGCGAGCGCGCGCACCTTCCAGCACTCGGCCTCGATCCGGCGCGCCTCGTCGGCCAGGTCGGGCACGTCCGCGAACTCGGCCAGCGGCTCGGGACCGGCCAGGCTCAGCGCCTCGCGAGCCGCGATCGCGGTCCCCTCGGCGATCAGCCGGTCGAAGCGGGAGAGGTCCACCTGCTCGGGACCGAGCGCCAGCAGGTAGCCGTTCGGCCGGGATATCACGGCGTCGGCGCCGAGCACCCGGCGCAGCCGTGAGATGAGCGCCTGCAGTGCGTTGGCGCTCGGCGGTTCGCCGTCCCAGAGCTGATCGGCGAGGTATTCGGCGCGCCGCGGGACGCCTGGGCTCAGCGCGAGCAGCGCGAGCAGGGACCGCAACCTGCGCCCGGGAACCTCCAGCGGGGTACCGTCGCGCCGCGCTTCGACGCCGCGCAGCACGGACACCCGCAGGCCGGGTATGGGGGTCTGGTCCACCCGCACATTCTCACCGATCAGCCGCTTAGGCGGCGCGCCTATTACGCCCAGGGCGAACAGCGAGATCCGGCTTGCAGCTCAGTGCGCGCCGTTCAGCTTCGGATCGTGCGCCGGAGCCGGTGCGGCGGCCTCGGCCTCCTCCTGGCCCTCGGCCTCCTGCTGCTCGGCCCGTCCGGCGTCCAGCTTGCGCAGCTGCTTGGTCATCGACTTGCCGAGGAACCAGGTGACCAGGCCGATGACCACCACGATGAGGAAGCCCATCATGCCGGGCCCGACCCACGGGGTGTTGTCGTTGACGGTGGCCGCGGCCAGCGGGTGAACCGCGCCGACGGCGGCGAGAACGGTGCTCATCACATGCCTCCCGGACTGCTCTCAGTATCCAGCAGGCCCAGCAGATACGCACCGTACCCGCTCTTGAGCAGCGGCTCGGCCAGCTCGCGCAGCCGCGCCGAGTCGAGGAACCCGGCCCGCCACGCGGCCTCCTCGACGCACCCTATCTTCAGGCCCTGGCGTTCCTCGATCACCCGCACGTACTCGGCCGCCTGGACCATCGAGGAGAAGGTCCCGGTGTCCAGCCACGCGGTGCCGCGGTCGAGCACTGAGACGGTCAGCTCCCCGGCCTCCAGGTAGGCCGCGTTCACCCCGGTGATCTCCAGCTCGCCGCGCGCGCTCGGCTTGAGCGCCTTGGCGATCTCGACCACGCGGTTGTCGTAGAAGTAGAGGCCGGGCACCGCGTACCGGGACTTCGGCTTGGCCGGCTTCTCCTCGATGGAGACCGCGCGGCCGGTCTCGTCGAACTCGACGACGCCGTAGGCGCTCGGGTCGGCGACGGGGTAGGCGAAGACCAGCCCGCCCTTGAGGTCGGTGTGGTTGCGCAGCTGCCGCCCGAGCCCGACGCCGTGGAAGATGTTGTCGCCGAGCACCAGCGCGACCGACTCGTCGCCGATGAACCGCTCGCCGAGGATGAACGCCTGCGCCAGCCCCTCCGGCCGCTCCTGGACCGCGTACTCCAGGCGCAGGCCGAACTGCGAGCCGTCGCCGAGCAGCCGCTGGAACGCCGCCTGGTCCTCCGGCGTGGTGATGATCAGGATCTCGTCGATCCCGGACATGACCAGCGTGGACAGCGGATAGTAGATCATCGGCTTGTCGAAGACCGGCATGAGCTGCTTGGAGATGGCCTTGGTGATCGGCCACAGCCGCGAGCCGGTGCCGCCTGCCAGGATGATTCCGCGCATGAATGGACAGCCTATCGGTCGGGTTGCTGAGCGCAGACCCACCGTACCCGAAGGACCGCGGCGGTCGGACGCGGGCCCGGCGACGCCCGAGCGACGCCGGGTTCGGCGATCCGGACGGCCTCGGCTCAGCCCCGGGGCAGCTCGGCGAGCAGGTTCTTGTTCCAGATCATGATCTCTTCGCCGGGCAGCTGCACGGTCCGCAGCGGGCGCCCGAACTGCGCGATCGCCTGCTGCGGCCGCGCGTAGACCGAACTGCCCGCGCCGAGGCCGAAGACGATGAAGTCGGCGTAGTGCTTCTCAGGGTCGTACCACGTCGAGTTGGAATCCCAGACGTATTGCACGATGCCTTGCGGCTCTGTGTTGAGCGGTCGCACCTGTACCGCGCCGCCGGACGCGACCGTGATGTTGTTCGCGTTCCAATATCCGCCGAGCCCGTAGGTGTAGCCGTGTGCCTTAAGCCAGATCTCCGCGCCGGAGGCATCCGCCGGCGCACTCGGTCGGCTCGCGTGGTACATCAGCACTCCGGAGAACACCACGGCCAGCGCGCCGAGGGTGGCGATGAGCCGGCGGTCCGCAGCGATCCGCGATCCGAGCACTCGACCGGCTAACGCGGCACCGAGCGGCAGCACCACCGCGATCTCGCGGGCACCGCCCTCGATCTCGGTGCTGAACACGAAGGCCACCAGGTTCAGCAGCAGCCCGATCGTCAGCAGCCTGACGATCGGGTCCCCGTCGCGCGTCAGCCGCCGCGCGGACTTGACCAGTGCGACGGTGACCAGGGCGGCCCCGGACAAGTGCAGCAGCGTGATGAGGGTTTCGGCGGGCGTGAGGTTGCCGCCCGCCGGGTTGGCACCGATCAGCGGCATGCCGAAGAAGTCGGCCGCGAACAGCCGCAGATAGAAGCCGATCGCCTCCCACAGAGAGGTGGCCATCTGGTCCGCGCCGGTGAAGGCCAGGCTGGGCGGGCGCATCAGATAGCCGCCGAGCTGATGGATCAGCCGGGGCACCTCGACCCCGGTGATCACGGCGAGCAGCACCGCGCAGAACTCGGCGATCTGCGGCCTGCGCTCGCCCGCGCCCCGCCACAGCCTCAGCGCGCAGAGCAGCGCGATCCCGCCGCCGCCGACGAGCAGCGCCGTGCTGTCGCTGATTCCGGCCCAGGCGAGCAGGAGGAAGAGCAGCGGGAGCCGGTACCAGCGCTGCGGGAGGCGTTCGTAGACCAGGTAGAGGAGCACCAGCGGAACCGCGGTGCCGAGATGGTCCGGCGAGGAGAGCACGACGATCGTGCCCGGTCCGGCCGTGGGTGCGATCATGACCACGATCACGATCAGCACCCTGACGAAAGCCTCCACGCCGACGGCGCGGCCGCGGGCGAGCACGCAGGCCAGCAGGACCAGGAGCGTGTAGGTGATCGCCGCGCTGATCGCCACGACGTCGCCGTCCAGGCCGTGCAGTGCCTCGACGAGCAGGTACTCGGGCAGCTCGGTCAGGTAGAAGGAGACGTCTGTCAGGCTCCAGCGGCTCAGCAGCAGATTGCCGTGGAGCATGTCCCACGCTTGCAGCGCGTTACTCGACCCGTCCGCGTTGAGCGGCTGGGTCATCGCCTGGTGCAGGTACAGCGCGAACAACGTCGCCGCCAGCAACGGCAGACCCGCGAGCGCGACCGCGTGCGACCGGGCCCAGCGCCGCGCCGCGACGACTCGGCGCACGGACGCCTCCGGTCGCCCGGCGAGCTCCGGCTCGACCTCGGCAGCCGGCCGCGGTTTGCCGGTGTCGTCGAGCACGCCGGACATCAGTCCGCGCCAGCCCGGTGGTTCGCTGCGGACTGGTCTGCCGCCTGGGCGTCGGCGCCGTGGTACTGCGCGCCGCGAGGCAGGTACGACAGGTCGGTGCGGCCGGTGAGACCGTCGCGCAGGCCGCGCAGAATGGCGCGTACGTGAGTGCGGCGTTCGGGCTCGAATACCGCCGTCGCGGCCAGCCAGCGGGCCATGAACAGGGCGTTGATGAGCGCGAAGCCGGGAAAGGCACGGCCGTGCTCGCGGGTGAGCACCATGCCGTTGCGGGCGACCCAGTAGTGCCGCCAGGCCGCGTAGTGCAGCACCCGGACCGGGACGAAGAGCAGCCGGTGGTCGCGGCCGTCGCCGATCGAGTGCGGCAGGACGAGGTTCTTGTCCCGCACGATGCGCACCCCGGCCCGGCGCAGCCGTAGGCAGAAGTCGATGTCCACGCAGTCGACGAAGAAGTCCTCACGGAATCCGGACACCGCTTGGATGCACGACCGGCGCACCAGCATCCCGGAGGTGATCACGCTGTAGCGGTCCGAGACGTCGCCGTGCAGGACGGACAGGGTCTCGTACTGTCCGCCCTTCTCCGCGTCGATCGGCGCGGGGCCGACCACGCCGATGGTGGGATCCTCGAGGTGCTTGGCGAGGCCGGGAACCAGGTCCGGCGGCAGCACCGAGTCCTGGTCGAGGAAGAGCACCGCGCCGGACTGCGCGGGCACCTCGCGCAGCCCGAGGTTGAGGGCGGCGGCCAGGCCGAGGTTGTGCCCGGAACGCAGAACCCTGACGTTCGGGTGGTCCAGCTTCTCCGCGCTCGACGCGCTCTCGGCCGGGGTGTTGTCCGCCACGATCACCAGGGCGCAGCCGGTCAGCGCGGACTCGACGACCTGCGCGAGGCGCTCGTCCGGGTGGTAGGCGGTGACGATCGCGGTGATCGGGCCGATCGGTTCGGTGTCTCGGGTTTCACCGGGCGGCACGGTAGGTGGCTCCCTCAGGCAGGTGACGAAGGCTGATCCGGCCGAGCAGGCCGTCGCGCACGCCGCGCAGCAGCGCGGCCGAGTGTTTGGCGCGGCCGTCCTCGAAGGCGGCGGTGCGCCAGGTCCAGGAGGCGAGGAAGAGCACCGCCTTGAGCGACCAGAGCGGGTCGCGGCGCAGGTTCTCGCGCAGCAGGGTGGCGGCGCCGCGGGCGATCCAGTAGAGCCGCCAGGCGGGATAGTGCACGACCTGCACCCGCACCGGGCCGAGCCGGTGCGGGCGCCGGTCGCCGAGCGAGTGCGGCAGCTTGAGCCGCTGGTCCTGCACGATGCGCAGGCCGGTGCGGCGCAGCCGCAGGCAGAAGTCGATGTCCACGAAGTCGACGAAGAAGTCCTCACGGAACCGGCCGACCCGCTCCAGCGCGTCGCGGCGGATCAGCATCCCGGAGGTGATCACGTCGGTGCGGTCGGCGACCTCGGCGCGCAGCGCGGCGAGGTTGTCGTAGGAGGAGTCGTGCGCGGCGTCCCAGGGCGTCGGCGCGGCGATGCCGATCGTCGGATCGCCGAGGTAGCCGGCGAGCGCGGCCACCACCTCGCCGGGCAGGGCCGAGTCCTGGTCGAGCAGCAGAACGGCCTCGGCGTCCTCGGGCAGTTCGGCGATGCCGAGGTTCAGCGCCGCCGCGAGGCCGAGGTTTGCGCCGGGTCGCAGTACCTTGACGCGGCCGCGGCCCTCGACGCCGTCACCGCCGAGCCCGGTCAGCTTGTCGGCGACGGTCGGCTCGGCGCCCGGCGTGTTGTCCACGACGATGACGGTCGAGCAGCTCTCCAGGGCCGACTCGACGACGGCGGTGAGCCGGTCGTCCGGGTGGTACGCGGTCGCGACGGCCGCGATGCGCATTGTCACAGCGTTCGATGGCATAGCTGGCCCTGATGCCTGATCACTTCTTCAATCCCTGATCACTTCTTCAGACGCAGCCCGGGCGGATTGGCGCCCTCGGGCAGGTAGCGGGCGGCGGCCCGGTTCAGCACGCCGTCACGCACACCGCGCGTCAGCGCCGGCAGGTGGTGGCGGCGGTCCGGCTCGAACAGCGTGGTGGAGACGAACTTGCGGCCGAGGAAGACGGCCATCGGCAGGAAGCCGAGCGGGTGCTTGCGCACGTTGTCCATCGCGAACCGCATGCCGTTGCGGGCGATCCAGTAGTGCCGCCAGGCCGGGTAGTGGATCACGCGCACGGTCAGCGGGCCGAGCTTGTGCTCGCGCCGGTCCCCCATCGAGTGCGGCAGCTTGATCCGGTAGTCCTGCACGATGCGCGCGCCGGTGCGGCGCACGTCGACGCAGAAGGCGATGTCCACGAAGTCGTTGAACAGGTCCTCGCGGAACGGGATGCGGTCGATCAGCTCGCGGCGCACCAGCATCCCGGAGGTGATGACGGCCTCGCGGTCCGCGGTCGCGTCGTGCAGGCCCGCGCCGACGTTGTAGAACTTCTCGTGCTTGGCGTCCCAGGGCGTCGGCGCCGCGATCCCGATCGTCGGATCGTCGCGCAGGTGCGCGGCCAGGCCGGGGATGAGCCCTTCCGGCAGCACCGAGTCCTGGTCGAGCAGCAGCACCGCCTCGGCGTCCGCCGGCAGCTGCTTCACGGCCAGGTTCAGCGCGCCGCCGAGCCCGAGGTTGCTGCCGATCGCGATCACCTCGATGCGCGGATCGTCCAGCTTCGAGGCGAGACTGGGGGACCCGGCGGGCGTGTTGTCCGCGATGACGACGCGGGTGCAGTCCGCGAGCGCGGATTCGACGACCGCGGCCAGCCGTTCATCGGGGTGATAGGCGGTCAGGATCGCCGTGACGGCCGGGGACTGGGTGTTTCGAGCCGACTCGGTCGGGCTCTGGCCGGTCGGCTCTTGCTGGGCGGACACCAGGCGGCACTCCTTGTTCGCGACGCTTCGCGCGTCGGCCGAGCGTATCGTCTCCTTTGACGCGGCGCTAATCTTCGCAGGTCACAGCCCGATTGTGGAACTCGGGGACACAGCGCGGGCACGGGATAGGATGCCCACCATGAAAATCCTGGTTACCGGCGGAGCCGGTTTCATCGGCTCGGAGTACGTGCGCGGGCTGCTCGGCGGGGAACTCGACGGCAGCGCGGACCACTCGGTGACCGTGTACGACAAGCTGACCTACTCCGGCAACCTGGCGAACCTCGCGCCGGTGGCCGACCACCCGGGTTACCGCTTCGTGCAGGGCGACATCAACGACGCCGCGCTGCTGGACGAGGTGCTGCCCGGCCACGACGCGATCGTGCATTTCGCCGCCGAGTCGCACGTGGACCGCTCCATCACGGGCGCCACCGAGTTCGTCGTCACCAACGTGCAGGGCACGCAGACGCTGCTGGACGCCGCGCGCAGGCACCACATCGCGCGTTTCGCGCACGTCTCGACCGACGAGGTGTACGGCTCGATCGACGAGGGCTCCTGGACGGAGACGTGGCCGCTCGCGCCGAACTCGCCTTACTCCGCCTCGAAGGCCGGCTCCGACCTGCTCGTGCTCGCCGCGCACCGCACGCACGGCCAGGACGTCGTGGTGACCCGCTGCTCCAACAACTACGGGCACTACCACTTCCCCGAGAAGATGATCCCGCTGTTCGTCACCAATCTGCTGGACGGCAAGCGGGTCCCGCTCTACGGCGACGGCGGCAACGTGCGCGACTGGCTGCACGTCTCCGACCACGTGCGCGGCATCCACCTGGCGCTGACCAAGGGCCGCTCCGGCGAGGTGTACAACATCGGCGGCGGCACCGAGGTGACCAACAAGGAGCTGACGGCGCGGCTGCTGGAGGCCTGCGGCGCGGACTGGGGCAGCGTGGACAACGTGGCCGACCGCAAGGGCCACGACCGGCGCTACTCGCTGGACATCACCAAGATCAGCACCGAGCTCGGCTATGAGCCCCAGGTCTCCTTCGACGAGGGCCTGGCCCGCACCGTGCAGTGGTACCGCGAGAACCGCGCCTGGTGGGAGCCGCTCAAGGCCAAGGCGGCGCTGTAGTGGCACGCTGGCTCGTCACCGGTGCGGCCGGGATGCTCGGCCGGGAAGTCGCACAACTGCTGATCGGCCCGGCGCACCCGCTGGGCGAACCGGAGCGCGGGGAGACGCCGCGGGTCGACGCCGGGCTCGAGAGCGCCGGGCTCAAGGACGACGGCTCCGGCGAGGCGGTGCACGAGGTCGTCGCGCTGGGCCGGGCCGAGCTGGACATCACCGACCCGGACGCGATCAAGCGCGCGGTCGACGGCGTGGACGTCGTCGTCAACGCGGCCGCGTGGACCGACGTGGACGGCGCCGAGGCCCGCGAGGCCGACGCGACCGCGGTGAACGGGACCGCGGTGCAGAACCTGGCCTCCGCGTGCGCCGATTCCGGCTCGATCCTGCTGCACCTGTCCACCGACTACGTGTTCCCCGGCGACGCGGCCGCGCCGATCCCGGAGGACGCGGCGAGCAGCCCGGTCAACGCCTACGGCCGCAGCAAGCTGGTCGGCGAGCAGGCGGTCCTGCGGACCCTGCCGAGCACCGGCTTCGTGGTGCGCACGGCCTGGCTCTACGGCGAGTACGGCAAGAACTTCGTCGCCACCATCCTGAACGCGGCCAAGCAGCGCGAGTTCCTGGACGTGGTGGACGACCAGCGCGGCCAGCCGACCTGGGCGCGCGCCCTGGCCACGCAGCTGATCGCGCTCGGCGGCGCGGCGCTGGCCGGGCAGGCCCCGGCGGGCGCGTACCACGGCACCTGTTCCGGCGAGACCACCTGGTTCGGCCTGGCCCGCGCGGCCTTCGAGCTGTCCGGCCTCGACCCGGAGCGGGTGCGCCCGACCACCAGCGACAGGTTCCCGCGCCCCGCCCCGCGCCCGGCCTACAGCGTGCTCGGCCACGAGAAGTGGGCCGCCGCCGGGCTGCCGCCGATGCCGGACTGGCACCTGACGCTCGCCGAGTTCCTGCTCGGCACGAGCTTCTGACCGCGCCGGCGCCCACCCCAACCACACGGGAATAAGGACCCTCAGATGCCGAGCATCGACATCATGATGCCGTACTACGGCGATGTCGCGATGATGCAAGCAGCGGTGCGCAGCATCCTGGCGCAGGACGACCCGGACTGGCATCTGACCGTGGTCGACGACGGCGAGGCGGCCGGGGTCCCGGAGTGGTTCGCCGCGCTCGGCGATCCGCGGGTCAGCTATCAGCGCAACCCGGTGAACCTCGGGGTGACCGGCAACTTCCGCAAGTGCGTGGAGCTGGCCAAGCGGGACCGGATGGTCATGATGGGCAGCGACGACCTGATGCTGCCCGACTACGTGAGCACCGTCCGGCGGCTGGAGGCCCTGGCCCCTGGGGCCGGGATCGTGCAGCCGGGCGTGGAGGTCATCGACGAGGCGGGCCGGGTGATCGGCGGCGGTCTTGTGGATTCGGCCAAACGGCGGATCTACAAGCCGAAGGGGCCGGGTCCGCACCGCCTGCACGGCCAGGAGCTCGCGGTGAACCTGCTGCGCGGCAACTGGCTGTACTTCCCCTCGATCTGCTGGCGCACGGACGCGGTCGCCGCGGTGGGCTTCCGCGAGGACCTGGAGGTGATCCAGGACCTCGACATGATCATCAAGCTGGTGGAGCGGGGCGAGGAGCTGATCGCCGGCGACCACGTGTGCTTCCAGTACCGGCGGCACCTGTCCAGCGAATCGGCGAAGCAGGCGATCGACGGCAGCCGGTTCGCCGAGGCGCGTGCCTTCTTCCTGGAGACGGCTGAGCACCTGGACTCGATCGGCTGGACCGAGGCCGCGGCGGTCTCGCGCCGGCACCGCTCGGCCCGGCTGCACGCACTCAGCCTGGTGCCCGCGGCGCTCAAGCAGCGCCGTATGGACTCGGCGCGGCAGTTGCTGCGTTACGCGGCCTCCCCGAGCAAGCGCCTGAGCGCCTAACCGGGGCGAGGCCGCGTTATCCGCCGAGGGCCGCGTTACCGCCTGACGAGCGCCAGGAAGAGCGTCAGAAAGGCCCGGCCCAGGTACAGCATCGCCTTGAGCGGGGACTGGCTTGGCGTGCCCATTTGCCGCTGGCGCATCGCCACCGGGATCTGGCTGACCCGATAACCGAGCCGCAGCGCGCGTACCAGCGTCTCGACCGTGTCACCCAGGTACTCGACGGGGTACCAGTCCGCGAACAGAGCGATCAGTTCGCGGTTGCACGCCCGGAATCCCGAGGTGGTGTCGGTCAGCTTCGTACGGGCCAACCGGGAGAGCACCCAGGACAGCATGGTCATCGCCCACCGGCGCGGACCGCGCACCCGGTAGTCGCCCTCGCCGGCGAAACGGGCGCCGATGACGAGCGACGATGCCGACAGCGCGTCGATGAGCTTCGGGACGTAGGCCGGATCGTGCTGGCCGTCCGCGTCGACCTGGATCGCCACGTCGTAGCCGTGGTCGCGGGCGTACCGGTAGCCGAGGCGCATCGCCCCGCCGACGCCGAGGTTGTACGGCAGCCGGACGGCCACCGCGCCCGCCTGCTGCGCGACCGCCGCGGTGCCGTCCGTGGAGCCGTCGTCCACGACCAGCACGTCCACGAACGGCAGCGCGCCCTCGATCTCCGCGATGACGCTGCCGATCGACTCGGCCTCGTTCCAGGCCGGGACGATGATCAGCACCCGCTGGGTCCGGCGCGGGCCCGCTTCCACCGCGCCCCCTTCCACCGCGGCCTCGGCCACGGTGCCGAGTTCCTCGGCGTGCAAGGTATCGGTCACGACGCCGAACGCTCCTCGGTCCGCTCGCTCTGTTCGTCCATGCGCAGCCGTAGCAGCGCGATCTCCTCGGCCAGCACCCGCGTCTCGTCCTCGAGGCGGCTGGCCTCCCAGCTCAGGTGCAGGCACACCAGCAGCAGGAACATCACGCCGAAGAACAGCACCAGGCTCACGCCGTTGGCCACGCCGAACGCGATCGCGACGTGGTTGAGCGCGGTCGGGAACAGTCCGAGGCCGAGCACGATGACGCCGACGAAGATCCAGAGCACCGCGTACTTCTCGCGCAGCCGGCGCCGCCGGACGAGTTCGAAGATGAAGCCGAGGAACAGCAGCGCCGTCGCCCCGGTCAGGATCGTCAGATTCATCGCTCCTCCTCTCTGACGCCGGATTGTGTCATGAGGGCGGGCCGGGTTTCGAGCGCGGCCGCCGCACAGTAGGGCGACGATGGACCTCCCGGCGGTTGCGCATGCCCCGCCGGGGGGTTTCCGAAGCGGATCGGGACGGAGTCTGGATGAATCAGACGGGAGAACACGCCTAAACTGTCGCAGCCGACCAAAGGGGGTGGGCGTCTGATGCCGACACGAGGTGCCACCGACATGGGATCACAAGTGCTGGTCCGCTGGGCCCGCTCGCTGCCAGGCCAACTGCCTAAGCAGCGCACGGCCCCGGACGAGGCACCCAGCGCCGCCAAGCGCTTCTCCGCCCGCGACCCCCGCCTGGTCGGCGGGCTGCTCGCCGGTGCCTGGGCGCTGCCGGTGATCACGCACCTGCTGCACATCGACGCCCTGCTGATCATCGTCATCGTGTACCTCACCGGCGGCCTCGTCCGCATGGGCGGCACCGTCCTGGACCGGCTGATGGTCACCCTCGGCCTGCTGGCGGGCACCGCCATGGCGGCCGGCATCCCGTTCTCGTTCTGGCCCTTCGGACTCAATCCGGTCGCGGTCGGCGGCACCGCGCTCACCGTGCTGCTGGCGATCGCCGTCACGCTGCGGCGCCGCCCGCGCTGGCCGCGCCGGGTGCTGGGCAGCGACCTGCCGCTGCTGGCCGCGTTCGGCGTCGCCTCGGCCGTGGCGTACGGGCCGCTGTGGTTCCAGAACGCCGGGCACCGCCTCGCCTTCGCCACGCTGACCGGCGACCGGACCCGGCACTTCAGCCTGTTCGACTCGATCCACCGGCTCGGCGGCTACACCTACCTGATGCAGGGCAAGGCGCGCGGCGTCGTGGACCCCGGCATGCTCGCCGTTTATCCGCCGGGCCAGCACTTCACCTACGCGCTGCTGGACATCTTCGTCACCTCGCACACCGATCCGGGCAGCCCGACCGCCGAACTGATGCGGTACGAGGTGTACACCTGCCTGGGTTACGGCTTCTTCGTGCTGTGCGTGGCCTGGGGCGCGCGCTGGGTGGCCGGTCCGGCACTGGCGGGGTGGCGGCGCACGTTCCTGGTCGCGGCGATCGCCTCGTTCCTGTCCACCGGCGTGATGACCACCTCGATCTGGTGCGGCTGGGACCCGCAGATCTTCGGGATGGGGCTGCTGGCGCTGATCACGGCGTGCGCGCTGCGGCCGCCGTCGAGCGGCAGGCTGCACGTCGTCCTGATGGCGGCGCTCACTATCGCGATCTGCCTGACTTATGAGCTGTTCGCGCCGTTCGCCGCGCTGATCATCGTGGTGTCGGCGGTGTTGTACCGCAAGCGGTGGCTGCCGCACTGGAAGCTGGCCGTGGGCGCGGCGATCGTGGCGATCCCGGTCTCGCTTTCCGAGGTGCTCTCCGCGAAGCAGAGCGGTTTGCAGTCCTCCCAGGCCGCGCTGGCCATCGGCTTCACGGTGCCGATGACGCAGCGCAGCCTCGCGATCATCGGGCTGCTCTCGGTGGTCGGGTTCGCGGTGCACGCCGCCAGGCGCCGGCCTACCGCGCTGGCCGCCTTGGTGAGTACCGCGTTCTGCGGAGCGGCGGTGCTCGCGTTCTGGGCGTATCAGACCGCGACGATCCACACCACGTCGTACTACTTCCAGAAGGCCGTACAGGCCTGGGTGATCATCGCGCTGGTCGGCGTCGGTACCGCCGGCCATCTGCTGCGCCGACCGAAGCTGCCGAGCCGCGGCGTGATCGGCGCGGCGATCGGCTGCGTGGCGATCCTGGCCGGGTTCGTGGCGACCGACAGCTTCTACTACGGCCCGCTGAAATTCAGCTACCTGAAGATGAAGCCGGGCAGGCATACCACCTGGGCCCGGGTCTGGGGCAGCGGCGAGCACATCTTCCCGGCTGACCGCAACGCGATGGACACCCTGCTGTCGCGCGGCCTGCTCGGCGACGGGGTGCCCACGCTGACCGTCTGGCAGGACCACACCCTGGAGAACATCAACCTCTCGCTCGTGATGGCGACGCTCAACCACGACGACGGGTCGATCTCGCCGCAGATCTACCAGCTGAACGAGGCACCGAACCTCGGCGCGACGGCGGACGCCGGATGGACCGCGGATCAGGACAAGAGCGTGACCGCGCTCGAGGGCGTCCTCGCGCAGTCCTCGACGCCGCTGCGCGTCATCGTCGGCAACAGCACCCTGGCGGACAAACTCGAGCAGTGGAAAGCGCAGCACCCTGACAGCGGGCTCAAGGACGTGCTGCTGATCCCCAATCTCGGCAACTAGCGCGTACTACCCGGCGGACAAAACGCAGGCCGCGCCGTTCTTGGAACGGCGCGGCCTGTATGCGTCTTCTTCGATTACACGCCGACGGTCTCGTGCACGCCCGCGAACAGGTCGTTCTCGGGCAGCGTCGTGTCCACCAGCGATCGAGCCAATTCGTAGTCCTCGGTCGGCCATGCCGCGCGCTGCACGTCCATCGGGACGCCGAACCACGGGCCGTCCGGGTCGATCTGAGTCGCGTGCGCGAGCAGCGCCTTGTCGCGGATCTCGAAATAGTCGCCGCACGGCACGCGGGTGGTGATGTGGCGTTCCGGCCGGTCGCCCCAGCGGTCGATCCAGCCTTCGTAAGGGGACTGAAGGCCGCGCTCGATCATCGCGTCGTGCAGGGCCAGCACCCGCGCCTTGGAAAAGGACTGGTTGTAGTAGAGCTTGAGCGGCTGCCAGGGTTCGCCGGCTTCCGGGTACCGGTCCGGATCCCCCGCGGCGTCGAAGGCCTCGACGGATACGCGGTGGCACTGGATGTGGTCCGGGTGCGGGTAGCCGCCGTCCTCGTCGTACGTGGTCACCACGTGCGGGCGGAATTCCCGCATCAGCTTCACCAGCGGTTCCGCCGCGGTCGTGACGTCCTGCAGGGCGAAGCAACCTTCCGGCAACGGCGGCAGCGGGTCGCCCTCCGGCAGCCCGGAGTCGACGAAACCGAGCCAGGCCTGGTCAACGCCCAGAATGCTGCGCGCCGCCTCCATCTCCGCGCGACGCACGGCGCGGATATTCGCAGCAATGTTCGGATCATCCTTCAAGCGCGGGTTGAGAACGTCCCCGCGCTCTCCGCCGGTACATGTCACCACCAGCACATTTACGCCTTCCGCGACGTAACGTGCCATGGTCGCCGCGCCCTTCGACGACTCATCGTCAGGATGTGCGTGTACTGCCATCAGCCGGAGCCGCTGATCCACGGGCCGGGTCCCCTCGTCTGAACGGTTCCTGTCGATAGCCGTGGTAATAACCACGGCAGCCTCTATAGTGGCGGACGAGTGTGTTTGGCGCCGCAACATATGGCGTTCGACACCCGTCGGTAACACAGCACCGCCCGGTCGCGCATAATTCCCGATTCCCGGCACCCCGAGGGAACAATGACGGACACCATCAGTTCAACGCCCGAGCCGCCCCGGCCACAGCCGGGCTCGGAGCCGTTGCGCCCGCAACAGCGCTTCCGGCTGCCCGACCCGCAGTCCTCCGCCACCGGCAACACCGGTGACCGGCCCGCGACTCAGCCCGCAAACCCACAGACCCCGTTCGCCCGCGCCGCGGCCGCCTCCGGCGGCGGCACGACCCAAGGCGGCCGGCCCGGCGCCCCCGGATCCGCGCGCCTGGACAGCTCACGGACCGCGATGACGCCGCCGGAAGGCCGCTACGGCGAGAAGGGCGGCATGTCCGGGCCGAGGAAGGTCGGTCTTGGCGTCGTCGGCCTCGCCGTACTCGGCGGCGTGGGCGGCTATATCGCCTGGCAATTGTCGCATCCCGACATCCAAGGCACCGTGACCAGCTTCAACGCCACCACAGCCACGTCGGTCATCGTGACCTTCGAGGTGGACAAGCCCGCGGACAAGTCCGCCACCTGCACCCTGGTCGCGGTGGACGGTCACGGCGCGGTGGTCGGCACGGCCTCGGTCCCGATCCTGTCCGGGCGCGCGAAGAACGTGCAGACCTACACGCTGCAGACCACCACCACGGCGAACACGGTGACGGTGCAGACCTGCAAACTGACGGGCTGAGACGGTCGGTTGAATAACAGTTCGCTGCGTATTGTCGGCGGCGCTTGGTAGCCTCATAGTTTCGCGGGTATCCGATCCGACGGCTACCCGACTATCCGTTTGACGCTACGAGGAGCATCCGTGACCCAGACCAGCGACAACGCCACCTGGCTCACTCAGGAGGCGTACGACCGGCTGAAGGCCGAGCTGGAGTACCTCCAGGGTCCGGGCCGTACCGAGATCGCGAAGAAGATCGAGGCTGCCCGCGAGGAGGGCGACCTGCGGGAGAACGGCGGTTACCACGCCGCCAAGGAGGAGCAGGGCAAGCAGGAGGCCCGCATTCTCCAGCTGCGCCAGCTGCTGGAGAATGCGCAGGTCGGTACGGCGCCCTCGGTCTCCGGCGTGGCCGCGCCCGGCATGGTGGTCAAGGTGGCCTTCGATGGGGACGACGACGACACGCTGGAGTTCCTGCTCGGCTCGCGCGAGGACGCCGGGGCCGCGATCGAGGTCTACTCGCCGCAGTCGCCGCTCGGCTCGGCCATCAACGGTCGCAAGATCGGCGAGAGCACCGAGTACGAGCTGCCCAACGGCAGGACCATGGCGGTCAAGCTGCTGTCCGCCGAACCGTACGCCGCCTAGCGGCAGCCCGAAGCGGCCGGCCCCGGCCCGACGCAAGCGCGAGGCGTCGGGCCGGGGCCGTCAGTTTGATCGGACCGGGGCCGCCAGTTCGATTCGGATGCGGTGATTCGGATGCGGTGCCGCTGGCGTAGTGCTGGTGTCTCGCTCAGCTGGACAGCCAGTCCGGGCGCTCCGGGTTGTGATTGCGCCTACGGCTAACGCGCTTCGCGCTGAAGAGCGCCCTCCCGCCCACCCTGCTCTGCGTCCTCGCTGGCGCTCGGGCGCTACGCGAACTGAACGCGCTGCCGCGCACGCGCTGCGCGCTGGACGCTTCGCTGCGCTGGGCGCGCCGCCTCGCTGACGCTCGGCGGCTTCGGTCACGACCCGGCATCGGCGCGTCGGCGCAATAGCCTCTCCCCGATGGGGATCGAGATCGCGCACAAGGATCCGCGTCGGCCGATACTCGCGGCGCAGGCCATCAGTGAACCGACGGATACAGTGCCCGGCGCGTTTGCGGGCGGTTCTTCATTCCAAGGCGAAAACGCCGTGCACTCAAGGCATCCTCGACGTTCGCGCGCCGAGCGCGGGCCGCCTCTGATCAGCGCGTTCAGTTCGCGTAGCGCCCGAGCGCCAGCGAGGACGCAGAGCAGGGTGGGCGGGAGGGCGCTCTTCAGCGCACGGAACCGCCGAGCAAAGCGAGGTGGCGGAGCGCGCGACAACCACCTGGCTGCCGTCCTGTTGAACGGGACAGAGGTGGCGGCCCATCCGCCCCGTCACCTACCGGACGGGGTCGTCAGTCGTCCCGCTCAGCTGGACTACCGCGCGAATGTCCGCGGATCTCTAGAGCCAGCCCTTCTCCTGCGCGATGCGCACGGCTTCGGCGCGGTTGCGCGCGCCGGTCTTCTGAATGCACGCGGACAGGTAGTTGCGCACGGTGCCTTCGGACAGGCTCAGCTTGTCGGCGATCTCCGCGTTCACGGAACCGTCGGCCGAGGCGGCGAGCACGTCCCGCTCCCGGCTCGTCAGCGGGTTGATTCCGTCGGCGAGCGCGGCGGCGGCGAGATCCGGATCGATCACCCGCTCGCCGGCCAGCACCCGGCGCACCGCCTCGGCCAGGCGGGCCGCCGGGGCGTCCTTGACCATGAAGGCGGCCGCGCCGGCCTCCATGGCGCGGCGCAGGAAGCCGGGCCTGCCGAAGGTGGTGAGCACCACGACCTTGGTCTCGGGGTGCCGCTTGCGCAGCAGCGCCGCGGCGCTCAGGCCGTCAAGGCCGGGCATCTCGATGTCGAGCAGCGCCACGTCCACGCCGCCGAGCGCGTCCACCGCGGCGACCACCTCGTCGCCGCGGCCGACCTGCCCGACGACGCACATGTCCGGCTCAAGGCCCAGCAGCGTCGCGAGCGCCTCGCGGATCATCGCCTGATCCTCGGCGAGCAGGACCCTGATACGTTTGCCCTGGTCGCTCCCGGGATTCGCGCTCCCCGAATTCACGGCCCAACCTTAGCCGACGGTCACCGTACCGGGAGGGTGGCGGCGACGCGGAATCCGTGCGGACGTGTCGGCCCGGCGCTCAGCGTGGCCGAGAACGGGGCCAGCCGCTCGCGCAGGCCGGTCAGCCCGTTGCCCCAGCGCTCGGCCTGTTCGGCGGGCTCGGTGAGCGCCGCAGAAGCGTCAATCGCACCGGAGGCGTCCACCGCGTCAGGGGCCTGCTCCGAGCACGGCCTGGCACAGCCGTCGTCGACCACTTCGAGCGTCACCGTGGCCTCTCCGTCAACGCGCGCCTCGATCAGCCGCGCCCGGCACCAAGTGGCGCCGGAGTGCCGGACCACGTTGGTCACCGCTTCGCGCAGGCACCA
>Ga0070741_10004387_pt1 | contig 33002 bp, 36 predicted proteins | sample Coa_R1_4_FD_66440 | JGI IMG/M metagenome (GOLD analysis project Ga0070741, IMG submission 66440) | Surface soil microbial communities from Centralia Pennsylvania, which are recovering from an underground coalmine fire - Coalmine... | ecosystem: Environmental > Terrestrial > Soil > Unclassified ... | reverse complement strand
TTCCACTTCGACAAGACCGGCCACTGGCTGCACCTGCGCGACCCCTACACCAAATCGCTGATCGGCGAGCTTCTACCCGGTCAGATGGTGCCGGTCGAGCGCAAGGCGCGCATCTTCTCGCACGGCGTGCTCACGCGCTTTCCCTTTCAAGCCAACCTGCACGGCTTGCCGCCGCAGGTGGTCTCGGAGTGCCTGCTCGGTTTTCTGGCGGCGCAGCAAAAAGCCGCCGACGCCCCGCCGCCGCGCAACTTCGAAGAGTTCTGCCTGCAGAAGTTCGGCGCCGGGATCTCGAAGCACTTCATGATCCCGTACAACTTCAAGCTGTGGGGCGTGCACCCGCGCGAGATCACGTCCGAGTGGTGCTCGCGCTTCGTGCCGATCCCGAAGCTGGAGGACGTGGTCAAGGGCGCCGTCGGCGACGTGCCGCCGGAGCTCGGCTACAACATCTCGTTCCTCTATCCGAAGCAGGGCGGCATCGAGACCATGACGCGCGCGCTGGTGGCGCGGCTGCACGGCGGCGAGATCGTGACCGGCGCCAATCCGGAGAAGATCGATCTGCGCGCGCGCACGCTGTCGCTCGGCGGCGAGACCATTCCGTGGCGCGCGCTGGTGGCGACGATCCCGATGCCCGAGCTGGTGCGGCGGCTGGTCGATCCGCCGCGCGAGATCGAGGACGCGGCCGCGCGGCTGCGCTGCACGCCGGTGCGCTACCTGAACGTCGCCACGAAAAAACCGCCGCGCGCCGACTGGCACTGGATCTACGTCCCCGAGGAGAAATACCCGTTCTACCGCGTCGGCATCTACACCAACGCGGTGCCGGCGATGGCGCCGGCCGGCTCGGGATCGTTCTACGTCGAGCTGTCGGATCGCGGCGCGATGCCGAAGGTCTCGGACATCCTGCCCGACGTGGCGCAGGCGATGGTCGCCGCCGGCGCGATCACCAGCGCCGACGACATCCTGTTCGCGGAATTGAAAGAGCTGAAGTACGCGTACGTGGTGTTCGACGATCATTATTATGGCGCGGTCGCCGCCATCACCCGCTTCCTCGAGCAGCACGACGTGTACCCGCGCGGCCGTTACGGGTCGTGGATCTACAACGCCATGGAAGACTCGATCCTCGCCGGACGAGAGGTCGCGCTAAGGCTCTCCGCATGACGCCCAAGCTCTCGATCGTGATTCCCGTCTACAACGAAGAAGGCATCCTGCACGCGTCGGTGATCGATCTGATCTCGCGGCTCGACGAGCTGGGCCTCACCTACGAGATCCTGCTGGCGGAGAACGGCTCGAAGGATCGCACCGTCGCCATCGGCGAGGAGCTGCAGCAGAAGCATCCGCAGGTGTCGATCCACTCGCTGGGCGCGCCGGACTACGGGCGGGCGCTGCGCGACGGCATCCTGCGCGCGCGCGGCGAGTTCGTGGTGTGCGACGAGATCGATCTCTGCGACACCGACTTCTACCAGCGCGCGCTGCACGTGCTCGAGGCCGATCACGCCGATCTCGTGGTCGGCTCGAAGGTGATGGAGGGCGCCGAGGATCGCCGCCCGATGATGCGCCACGCGGCCACGCTGGTGATCAACGGCATGCTGCGCGTGCTGGTCGGTTTTCACGGCACCGACACGCACGGGCTCAAGGCGTTTCGCCGCGAGCGGCTGCTCTCCACCGTCGAGAACTGCGTGCTCACGCGCGACCTGTTCGCCTCCGAGTTCGTGATCCGCGCCGAGCGCGAAGGCAAGCGCGTCACCGAGATCCCGATCCGCATCGTCGAGAAGCGGCCGCCGTCGATCAACCTGATCAAACGCGTGCCGAAGGTGCTGCGCGACATCGCGCGGCTTACATACATCATTCGCTTTCAAGGATAGGAGGCGCTCATGAAAAGCTCATTGGTGATGATCCTCGGGCTCTCGCTCGGCGCCGGCGCGGCGGCGCTCGCCAAGTCGAAGCCGCACAAGACGGCCGGCGGCGCGATCGAGGCGAAGAGCGGCGCGACGCTCACCGGCAAGGCGGAGTTCCGCCAGGCCGACGGCTCCAAGGACGTGGTGGTGAAGATCGACGTGGAGAAGGCGCCGCCGGGCGAGCACGCGGTCCACATCCACGAGAAGGGCGACTGCTCTTCGCCCGATGGAAAATCGGCGGGCGGGCACTGGAACCCGGCGAACGAGGCGCACGGGCAGTGGGGCCACGATCATTTTCATCTCGGCGACATCGGCAACATGAAGGTGGGCGAGGACGGCAAGGGGACCATCACGCTGACCACCGACAAGTGGACGGTCGGCGGCGGCGGGGCCAACGACGTCGTCGGCAAGGCGATCATCGTGCACGAGAAGATCGACGACTTCACCACGCAGCCGACGGGGAACGCCGGCAATCGGCTCGGCTGCGCGGTGATCGCCGAGCAGCAAGGATCGCCCGCGAAGACGACGAAGTAGTACTCTTCGCTCGTGCGCGTCTGCTCCATCTCGATCGATCTCGATCCGCTCTCCTGCTACTACGGCATCCACGGCCTCGGCGAGCCGCCGGCGCCGCTCACCGACGTGGTGCTGCGGCGCGCGCTGCCGCGCTTCGCCGAGATGCTGGAGCGGCGGCGCATCCACGCCACGTTCTTCGTCGTCGGCTCGGACGTCGAGCGCGATCCGTCGGGGCGCGCGCAGCTCGGGCAGCTCGCGCGCGGCGGCCACGAGCTGGGCAATCACAGCCAAACGCACCCGTACGAGCTGGCGCGGCTGCCGCGCGAGCGCATCGAGGAGGAGGTCGGGCGCGCGCACGACGTGATCGCCGAGGTGGCGGGCGAGGCGCCGGTCGGGTTTCGCGCGCCCGGCTACGATCTGTCGCAGGCGCTCTCCGACGTGCTGATGGCGCGCGGCTACCGCTACGACTCGTCGGTGTTTCCGTCGTGGCCGTACTACTTCGCCAAGGCGGGCGTGATGGCGGCGATGGCGCTCGTCGGGCGGCGCTCGCGCTCGGTGCTCGGCGATCCGCGCGCGCTGCTGGCGCCGGTGCTGCCGTATCGGCCGGGGCGATCGCCGTACTCGCGCGGGCAGGCGACGCTGGTCGAGCTGCCGATCTCGGTCTCGCCGGGGCTGCGGCTGCCGGTGATCGGGAGCTGGGCGCCGTATGTTTCGCTCTTGCTCGGGCCGACGGCGGTACGCGCGCATCTGCTGGAGTCGATGCGCGGGCGGCCGTTCTTCAACCTCGAGCTGCACGGGATCGATCTGATCGGCGCCGACGAGGATGGGATTCCATCGGCGCTGGTGGCGCGGCAGCCCGACCTGCGCGTCTCGCTCACGCACAAGCGCCGCGCCCTCGAGGCCACGCTCGACCGCCTCGCCTCCGAGTACCGCTTCTCGACGCTGCGCGACGTCGCCACCGAAGTTCAGCGCGAAGGCCTCACCGCCGCCTGAAAAAGAGAAGAGGGAAAACGCCAAGACGCCAAGACGCCAGTTTTGAAAATTCGGAAATTTATATATTTAAATTTTTCAATTGGCGCCTTGGCGTCTTGGCGTTTAATCCGTTCTGAAGGATTACGCGCGGGCGAGTTGGTCGACGCGGGCGCGCAGGGCGGATTCGTCGGCGAGGTGGGACTTGAGGCCGGCGAGCGGCGGGGCGGCGGCGATCGCGGACTCGATCTCCTTGCGCGTGCGGCGGCCGGTCGAGACCAGCCAGGCGATCGCCAGCGCCAGCTCGGCGGCGGCCGGATCGGCCGACGCCACCTGCGCGGCGAGCTGGATCAGCGCCGCCACCGCCTTCTTCACCTGCGCGCCGTGCAGCGCGTGGGTCGCGGTCACGCCGGCGCGCTCCAGCTCGATCAGCGCCAGCGCGGTGGCGCGCACCCGGCGCGCGTCGCCGTCGCGCCCGGCCGACGGGTCGTCCCACAAGCCCGACGCCAGCTGGCGCGCGAGCAGCGCGACCACGCGATCCTCGCCCTGCGGCGCGCCGCTCTCCGTCTGCTCGCAGCTCGCGTCGTCGCGCTCGCCGGCGTCGAGCGCCATCGAGCGCATCGACGCCGACTTCGGCGCCGCCGGCGGCCTGGCGGCCGGCGCGCCCGCTCCCGCGCCACCGCGACCGTTGAATGCGCCGGCCAGCGCGTCGACCGCGCGCGACAGCACGCCGCCCTTCGATTTCTTTTGCGGTGCAGCATGGGCGGACGCCGACGGCGGCGGCGGGCTCTCTCCATAGTGCTGCGCGCCCGCCGGCGGCGCCTGCCGCGGCATCGGCGACGGCGCGCTCACGATCGGCATCGACCCGGTGAACGTCCCCGCGCGCGTCACCGACTTCGACATCGGCTGGTCCTCCGCCTCGCGCTTGAACAGGTCCCAACCCGCCGGCACGTTGACCGGCACCACGCGCGTCTCCGGCTGTCCGCTCGCGCGCCGCGCGCCCGCACGCGTCTCGACGACGATGAACGACGTGTACGGCGACGCCACGCTCCACTTCGTCGCCAGCTCGATGATGCGCTCGCGCATGCGATCGGCGCGCCGCCCGCTCAGCTCCGCCGCCTGGAGATCGCGGATGCGCTCGGTCGCCCACAGCTTGGCGATCGCCGGCCGCGACGTCGACTCGGCGAGGTCGAGCGGCACCGCGATGCGGAACGGTTTGCCGTCGAGCTCGCCGCGCACCTCCGCTTCGCCGTGCCCGCCGCGATCGATGCGGCCGTAGATCACCCACGGCTCGCCGTCGATGAGCGGCGGCAGCTCCGACGGCGCCAGCTCGCCGATGTCGACGCCGCGGAACTCGAGCGTCACGCCGGTGACGCGCGCCGCGATGGCGCGCGCGAACACGCCCACCACCTTTTCGTCGATGCGCTCGCCCGGGTGGATGAACTCGACGGCGCCGGTGGTGCGCTTCGCCAGATCGCGCAAGAGCGCGTCCGAGACGTTGGTGCCGATGCCGAAGCCGTACACGCGCGCGCTCTTTCGCGCGTCGAGCGCGGCCGCGAGGATTTCGTTTTCGTTGCCGACCTGCCCGTCGGTGAGCAGCACGATCACGCCGTCGGGCGCCATGCGGATCGCGGCGCGCATCGGCTCGAGCAGCTCGGTGCCGCCGTTCGCGGCGAGCGCCTCGACCCACGCGTCCGCCTGCTCGAGCGTCCGCTGCGTGAACGGCACCGGCCTCGGCTGAAACGCCTCGAACGCCGAGTTGAACTGGATGACGTTGAAGCGATCGCCCTCGCGCAGATGGCGCAGGCACAGCTTGAGCGCCGCGCGCGCCTCGACGATCGACGCGCCCTCCATCGAGCCCGACGTGTCTATCAGGAACACCACGTCCTGCGCCGGCGTCTTGCGCCCCTCGGCCAGCAGATCGGGGATCACGGTGAGCGCGAGAAAGCCCGGCTCGTCGGCGGGGCGATGCGCCAGCACGGTGGTGAGCTGCGTGCCCTCGACGCCGCGCGCGGTCAGCACCACGTCGCGATCGAGCGCCACCTCGCGCTGCGCGAACGTGACGCGCACGCGCGCGCCCTCGCGCTGGACCGCCACCGCGTGCGACGGGCTCTCGACCTCGACGTCGCGCCCGAGCTCGAACGTCACGTCGAGCGTGAGGCCGTAGGGAATGTTCCACGCGAGCGGCGGCGTGATGCGATCGGCGTCGCGCACGCGATCCGTCGGATCGGCCGTGCCGTGGCCCGTGCGATCGATCGTCGGCGCGGCGGCGCCCGGAATGTAGCGCGGCGCGACCAGCGTCGGGATCATCCAGCGCAGCGCGCCCTCGTCGGCCTGCACGCGCTCGAGATACTCCAGCTCGATCAGCGTCTCCTCGCCCGGCAGCAGATTGCCGACGGAGGCGGTGAACACGTTGGGCCGCTCCTGCTCGAGCAGCGCCGCGCCGTGCCCCGCCCACACCGCGTCGTCGTACTCCTTGAACGCCTGCTCGCGCTCCTTGACCACGCCCTCCATGCGCCGCCCGCCGCAGATCATCGCGAACCCGATCAGCGTCGCGTCCGACGGCAGCGGGAAGGTGTAGATCGCCTCCACCGGCTTCGGCTCGGCCGACTGGTAGCGCTGGCGCACGCGCACGCGCGCATGCGCGCCCAGCACCTCGCCGGTGACCTCGACTCCGCGCAGCGGAATCGCGCCGCCCTCCGTCGTGAACAACCCCGCGTTCGACATTACTTGGTCCCTCCCTTGCGGTGGCCCTGGCACCGCGCTCGTAGCTCATCGGCGAGCGCGCGCGTCTGCGCGTCGGCGCCGTCGGAAACGTGCAGCTCCAGCCCCGGAGCCAACTGATATTTGATGAAACGCTCGCCGGGCGTCGCCGGTGTGCGGTAGCTCGGCGGCGGCACCATCGGCACGTGGTGCGACGGTGCGCGCGGCGCGACCACCGGTGCGTAGTACGTGATCGTCGGCGCCGGTGGATCCTTCCCGTCGGCGAGCTGCTCGAGCTCGTCGAGCGAGCGCCGCTCGAGCTCGACCTGGATCGCGTCGAGCGGCAAAAAGCGATCCTGCAAGCGGCGGATGGCGCGCAGGCGCGTGAGGTGCTCGGCCGAGTAGGCGGTGTCCTTGCCGCGGAAGATCGGCGCGGGCAAAAGACCGCGCTGCACGTAGTAGCGCACCGTGCGCGCCGAGACGCCCGAGTCGCGCGCCAGCTCCTCCAGCTTCCAACTCTTGTCGCGTTCGTTCATCACGATTCAAAGCTTAATCATGACAGTGTGACTGTCAAGTAGACAGTTTGCGAATGTCGAAAAGCGCTTTAAGGTTCGCGTGCATGCCCGAGCTGCCCGAGGTCGAGATCGCCGCCCGCAACCTGCGCCGCTGGCTGGCCGGCAAGCGGATCACGCGCGCCGACTTCCCACCGACGAGGATCTTGCGAAAAGTGAAATCGGTTTCACTTTCCGGGAAAAAGGTGAAACCGATTTCACTTTCGCGGCTGGTGGTCGGGCGCACCGTCGAGGAGGTGGCGCGCAAGGGCAAGTGGCTGCGGCTCGGGCTGTCGGGCGGCGCGGCGCTGTACTCGCACCTCGGCATGACCGGCAAGTGGGTGGAGCGGCCGCGCGCGAGCGGCCCGGAGCGCTACGAGCGCGCGCGCCTCGACGCCGGGCGCGCGTCGGTGCGCTACCTCGATCCGCGGCTGTTCGGCCGCCTGATCGCGTCGCCCGACGGCGCGCCGCCGCCCGAGTGGCTGGCGCTCGGCGACGATCCGCTGACCGACGGCGTCGACGAGAAACGGCTGGCCGAGCGGCTGGCGCGCACCGGGCGATCGATCAAGGAGGCGCTGCTCGATCAGCGGCTCCTGCCGGGCGTCGGCAACATCCAGGCGGCCGAGGCGCTGTGGCGCGCGAAGATCGATCCGCGCACGCCGGCGCGCGACCTCGACGGCAAACGGGTGCGCGCGCTGGCCCGCGCCGTCGAGAAAAGCATCCGCGACACCATCGCGCGCGAGGACTCGCCCGAGATCACCTACGTCGAGGAGCCGGGCGCCGACAACCTGTTCGACGTCTACGGCAAGCACGGCCGGCCGTGTCCGCGCTGCCGCACCAAGCTCGTGCGCCTGGTGCAGGCCGGCCGCTCGACGGTCTACTGCCCGCGCTGTCAGCGCGCCGCGTAGTCGCGGTGATCGACCATCAAGCAGCGATCCTGCACGACCAGGATTCCCGCTTCGGCGAGGCGCTGCGCGCTCGCGTCGTCGCGGATGCCGAGCTGCAGCCACACCGCGCGCGGCCTGGCCGCCAGGAGATCGTCGACGTGCGCGGCCACGTCGGCGGAGCGGCGGAACACGTCGACCAGATCGATCGGCGGCGGCACGTCGGCGACGCGGCGAAACACCGGCCGCCCGAGGATCGTCTTCACCTCGGGAAAGTAGACCGGCACCGGGATCACCTCGACGCCTGCGTCGGCGAGATAGCGCGGCACGTAGAACGCCGGCTGCGACGCCTGCGCCTCGGTCTTGATGCCGAGCACCGCCACGCGTTTCAGCGAGCGCACCAGCTCGGCGACGCGCGCCTCGTCCTCGACGAGAAAATCGCGCCAGCTCATCGGCGCGCGAGACGCAGCGCGAGCGCGAGCAGCGCCAGCGCGACCAGGAGCGGCCCGGCCAGCACCAGCGCGCTCTCGCCCGGCGCCAGCGCGCAGCCGCCGGGCGGCGGCTTGAGCGTGATGTGCCCGTCGCCCGACACGTGCATATCGGTCGGCCCCGCGCCCGCGTCGAGATCCGGGTGGAACACCGAGAGCTGGTAGCGCGAGTCGGTGTACGTCGAGAACGCCGCGCCGTTGCCGTCGGTGACGGTCACCCGCAAAAAGTACACGCCCAGGCTCTCGAGCCCGCTCACGTCCCAATCCCACGCCACCGTGCCGTCGGGGTTCTGGTAGCCGTGCACGTCCTTGATCAGCGACGTCGTCGGGCCGAGCACCTTGGTCGGATCGTCGATGCCGTAGCTGAGATCGATGGTCAGCGGCGGCTTGCCGACCGCGTACCACTGCGTGCGGTACGACGTGTCCCACGAGCCGAACCCGTCGGGGCGCAGCACGATCGCCGCCGGCGGCTGCGGATCGGCCGCCTGGTGCTGCACGCGCACCGGTGAGCCCGACACCGAGTACACGAGGTACGGCGGATCGTCGTTGACCGCGATGACCCAGTAGGTGCCCGTCGCGAGCGTGCTGGTGTCCCACGTGATCGAGTTGCGGCAGTCGCGCACGCCGGCGTCGGGGCAGATCACGCCCGCGTCGGGATTGCAGTCGCAGCTCGCCCAGATGCCCAGCGCGCCGTCGGGGATCGAGGTCGCCATGGTCTTGATGTCGGCGGGCGCGACGGCGAACGACGGGCAGTGATCGAGGAAGTAGAAGTAGAAGCGGCCGGTGGGATCGTTGTCGCCGTCTTCCCAGCTCACGGTGTACGTGAAGCTGCCGGGGCCGGTCGATTCAAACGTGAACGGCGCCAGCGCCACGCCGGCGTCGACCGCGGTCACCGACGGCGGCGGCGGCTTCGTGAAGCGCGCGTTGGCGACCACGGCGCCCAGGTGGGCTCGGGCCGGCTGCGCCAAAAACAGGACCGCCAGAAAAACTACTCGGCGCATGATCGGAGACTAGCGCAGTCGTATCTCGGAGACCAGCACGCCGAGCAGCACCACCGCCGCGCCGGTCGCCCCGCGCGCGCCCGGCCACTCCGCCGAGCCGACGACGCCGACCGCCATCGCGGTGGCGAACACCGGCTCGAGCGAGAAGATCACCGCCGCGTGCGTGGCGCTCATGCGCGCCATGGCCCACGTCTGCGCGGCGAACGTCACCACCGTGCACACGAGCGCCATATAAAGGAGCTCGGCGACCGCCCATCGGCTCGGCTGGAACGGCCGCATTTCCAGTTTCAAGAGCTCGGGCAGGTGGTCGAAGCGCACCCACGCGCCGGCCGCGCGCGCGACGCCGAGCAGCGTGGCGAACAGGAGCGCGGCGGTCACCACCTGCACGGTCGTGAGCATGAGCGCGTCGTGGCGCGGCGTGCGGCGCGCGATCTCGACGATGGTGACCGCGTACAGCGCCGCGCAGCCGAGCGTGAGCAGGTCGCCCGGGTTCCAGCGCGCGCCGCCTTCGGGATAGGTGAGCAGCGCGACGCCGACGGACGCGAGCACGACGGCGACGAGCTGCGGGCGGGTCGGGCGCGCGCCGTAGAGCGCCAGGCCGAGCAGCGGCGTGAGCGGCGTGTTGAGCGCGGTGATGAACGCCGACTTCGACGCGGTGGTGTAGACCTGCCCGAAGACCTGCAGCACGAGGCCTGACGAATTGAGCAGGCCGAGCACCACGCCGTCGACGAGCGCGCGCCGCGAGCAGGGGAAGCGGCGGCGAAACGCGATCGCCAGCACCAGCGCCGCGAGCGCGAACCGCGCGGTGAGGAACGCGAGCGGCGCCATGTCGCGCACCACGTCCTTGGTGACCACGAACGTCGAGCCCCACAGGAGCGCGACTCCGGCGAGCACCACCTGCGCGCGCGGCCGCACGGCTAACCGCTCTTGACGATCGCCATGCGCGCGAGCTCGTCGCAGCGCTCGTTCTCGCTCACGCCGGCGTGGCCGGCGACCTTCACCAGGCGCAGATCCTTGAACTCGCGGGCGAGCGCGCGCAGCTGCTCGACCAGCTCCTGGTTGGCTTTCGCCTTCCAGCCTTTGCCGAGCAGGCCGAGCGCGTACGACGAGTCGGAGTGCACGACGACGGTGCGATCGCGCGGGCACAATTCGAGCGCGCGCACGATCGCCGTCAGCTCGGCGATGTTGTTGGTGCCGTGGCCGAGGAACTCGGAGACCTCGCGGCGCTCTTTGCCGTCGAGGATCACCACGCCGACGCCCATCGGGCCGGGATTGCCGGTGCACGCGCCGTCGGTGTAGACGATCAGCGCGTCCTTGGGGATCGCGCCCGATCCGCTGTTTTGCGCGGTTCCACCCGGTGCGTTCGCCGCGCCCTCGCCGCCCGGCCCGCCCGCCTCCGCGTCGGAGATCGTCTTGCCCTCGGGATCGACCTCGAGGTTTCTCGTCGACGCGCGATAGATCTTGCCGCCGGTGCGGTAGCGGATCTCGACGCGCCCGTCGGGGCCGGCGGCCGGCTCGCCGCGCGGGTTGATCTTCACCCACACGCGGTCGCCGCGCAGCAGTCGACTCGCCCAAGGCATGGCCGCGGAAGCTAGCATTTCCCGACAGCACTTGACACCCCATGATGCGCTTTCTATAACCGCCCGAATCTTTGGACGGGAGCCCAGCCATGCGCGCGCTTCACATCGCCCTGTTCGGGCTCGTCGCCGTCTCCGCTTCGAGCGGCTGCAAGAGCTCGTCGACGGCTTCGGCCAAAGAGGACATGCAGCTCGTGCCGAAAGATTCGCAGATGGTACTGATGGCGAATCTCAACCGCATGCGCAACACCGCCATGTGGCGCAAGATGCTCGACCTGCGCGACTCGGATCCGAAGTCGAAGGCCGACTACGACGAGTTCGTGCAGAAGTGCTCGCTCGATCCGCTCAAGCAGATCGACTCGGTGTTCCTGGCGTTCCCGCAGGGCGCGGGCGACGCGAAGGAGTTCGCGGCGATCCTGCGCGGCACCTTCGACGAGGCGAAGCTGGTGCAGTGCGCGCGCGATCAGGCGAAGAAGGACGGCGCCGACGTCGCCACCAGCGAGTACGGCGGTAAGAAGATCTACACCGACACCAAGCAGGGGCAGGCGTTCGCCGCGTTCCTCGACGGTAAAACGGTGGCGATCGGCGGCAAGGAGTGGATCAAGAAGGTGATCGATCTGGCCGCCGGCAAGAAAGAGGCGGGCGAGAGCGCCAAGGACAACGCCGAGCTGATGGCGCTGATGAAGCGCGCCAAGACCTCGGACGCGGCGTGGGGCGCGGGGCTGGTGCCGCAGTCGGCGCGCGACTCGCTCAAGAACGATCCGCATCTTTCGTCGGCGGCGTCGATGAAGGACGTGTACGGCTCGATCGACTTCGCGTCGGGCTTCACCGCCGACGTCAACGTCGACGTCGGCTCGGAGGCGGACGCGAAGGATCTCGCCGCCAAGATCACGTCGCAGCTCGCCGACACCAAGAAGAACCCGCAAATAATGATGATGGGCGTGGCCACGCTGATCGATCAGGTGAAGATCGAGGCGCGCGGGGCCACGTTCCACGTCGGCATGAGCTACAACCAGCAGCAGGTGGACGACATCATCAACCGCGTGAAGGGCTTCTTGAAGAGCCTCGGCGGCCAGATGGGACAAGGGCTCGGCGGCGGAATGGGCGGCGGCGGGTTGCAGTTGCCGCCGCCGCAAATGCCGCAATAATAGCCGCCCGATTAATTTTGCAACGCAGCAAGGAGAACCGGAAATGAGCGCCAAGAAGCCGCCCGTCACGCGTACCAAGGAAGAGCACGGGTCGAAGGAGAAGCTGGTCGACCGCCTGGTCACGCTGCTCGCTCAGATCACCAAGAGCGACGAGAGCAAGGACGACCTCAAGGGGCGCCTGCTCGCGGCGTCGAACAAGAAGCTGCTGCGGCTCGACGAGATCGCGCACGCCATCAAGGAGAAGTTCGGCTCGGTCGAGAAGCTGGCGGCCGAGACCGCGCAGGCGCTCGGCCGCGCCAAGGACGCGCCCTACGTCGACAAGCTCAAGGCGATGACGCCGGCGCGGCTGCTCGACCTGTTCCGCGCGAGCGAGAAGCGCGCCAAGAAGTCGGCGAAGAAGTCCAAGGCCGCGTAGCGCGCGCGATGCGCCTCGGCACCGTCGTCGGCGCGGTCTGGGGAGCGCGGCAGGCGCGCGGCCTCGACGGCGCCAAGCTGCTGGTGATCGACGAAGGCGGCGCGCGCACGGTGGCGATCGACAAGCTCGGCGCCGGGCCGGGCGATCGCGTGCTGGTGGCGCACGGCTCGCGCGTGCGCGATCTGACCGTCGGAGAGCAGCTCCCGCTGAAGGACGTGATCGTCGCCATCGTCGACGGATCCGAGGGCGCGTGATCTTGGGGCGCGTGGTCGGTGAGGTCTGGGCGACGCGCAAGCACGCGGCGCTCGACGGGCGCAAGCTGGTGATCGTCGCGCCGCATTTGTGGTACGCGCCGGCGCACGAGGTCGGGCACCTGGTCGCGGTCGATCCGGTGGGCGCGGGCGTGGGCGAGGACGTGGTGGTGTGCCTCGGCGATCCGGCGCGGCGCGCGCTCGGCTCGACGTCGATGCCGGTCGAAGCGGCGGTGGCGGCGATCGTCGATCGCGTCGAGCTGGCGCCGAACGGCGAGCGCGGCGCGCGGCCGCTCGAGTTTCTCGGCGCGCCGCCGGCGGGCGCCGACGAATGATCCGCGGCCGTGTGATCGGCGAGGTGTGGGCCACGCGAAAAGCGCCGGGCCTCGCCGGCCGGCGCCTGATGATCGTCGGCGTCGACGGCGCGGACCGCGCGCTGGTGGCCGTCGACACGCTCGACGCGCGCGAGGGCCAGCCGGTCCTGGTCGCGGTCGGCTCGGGCGCGCGCAACGTGCTGAAGGCCGGCCCCGACAACCGCGAATTATTGTGCGATGCAGCAATCGCGCTGCTCGTCGACGGGGAGTCGTAGCGTGTTTCTCGGCAAGGTGATCGGCACGGTGTGGTCGTCGGTGAAGTGGCCCGAGCTCGAGGGCTTCAAGCTGCTGCTCGTGCGGCCGTACTCGCTCGGCGATCTCGGCGGCGATCGCGGAGCGGCCGCGCCCGCGCCGAACCACGACGGCGTGGTGTGCGCCGACGTGCTCGGCGCCGGCATCGGCGAGGACGTGGTGATCGCCTACGGCCACGCCGCGCGCGTCGCCGTCAGCGAGCTGCTCCCCGACGGCGCGAAACCGAACGTCCCGATCGACGCCGCGGTGGTCGCCATCGTCGATCGCTTCGCCGTCACGCGCGAGACCTGACCCGACTTCGGTCAGCGGCTGTCGCACCAGCCACGTTCGAACTGCTTTGCGCGACGCAAGCGCGCGTTTCACCGTCGGCGCCGCGTGGCACGACGCGTGCTGAGGGCGCGCGCATGAAAATCCGCTCGCTCGTGCTCGCCACCCTCGTCGCCGCGCTCGCGCCGGGCTGCGGCAATCTCGACAACTCCGAATCCGACGACGCCGAGCTAACGCCCGCCGGCGGCAAAGCCGACAGCGCGTCCTCGACGTCGACCTACTACACGGTTCGCCAGGACGTGCGCAAATGCGCGTGGCCCGCGTGCGGCCAGTACTGGGTCAAGCGCGCCAACTTCTCGACGACGACGTGCCAGGACGGCGTCAAGCGCGCCGAGTGCTACGTGGTCGACTTCGACGTCGAGAACGGCCTCGGGCTGTCGAGCGACGAGGCGTCGGCGTTCCGCAGCCAGGCGCGCGCCGGCCAGGTGATCCTGCGCGGCTCGATCAAGCCCGCGACCTACGGCACGCAGACGCTCGGCTTCTTCGAGCCGACCGAAGGCTACGCCGCCGCCACCGCCGACGCGCCGTCGGGCACGTTCTACCGCGCGAGCCGGAGCGGCGTGCGCGTGCACGAGGCCAAGCTCGACTCGACCATCAGCCGCAACGTGAGCGGCGTGGATCTCTCGGCCGTCGCCGCGACGTCCGATCAGCTCACCGCCGCCGACGCCGAGCTGGCGGCCGGCGATCTGATCGTCGCCGGCTCGAACGCCGGCCCCACGCTCGACGCGACGCAGTTCTACCTGCGCGTGCGCCACCAGGCGCCGGCCGACACGTCGTGCGGCGGCTTCATCGGCAAGTCCTGCCCCGACGGCCAGACGTGCGACATCACCATCGAGAACGCGTGCGCGGGCGCCGATCTCCCCGGCACCTGCAAGCCGACGCCGCAGCTCTGCTACGACATCTACCAGCCGGTGTGCGGCTGCGACGGCAAGACCTACGGCAACGATTGCAACCGCCTCGCCGCCGGCGTTCAGCTCGACCACAAGGGCGCGTGCAACTGATCGTATAGTCGGGCATGGCCCACCCGCTCCCGCGCTATTCGCCGTCGGGATTCTTCCGCCCCATCGCCATCGCGCTGTTCCTCGCCGCCATCGCGCTCGGCTGCGTGCTCGCGTTCTTGTACCAGGCGACCGTGCGCTGGATCTCGATCGTGCAGGTCAAGATGCTGGTGGTGCTGGTCTTCGCCGCGATGCTCGGCGGCGCGGGCGCGTGGGCGGTGCGCAAGGGCCACTGCCGCAATCGGCTGATCGCGCTCCTGTTCGCGCTCGCGCTCGCCGGCGTGCCGCTCGCCGCCACCTACTATTGGGACTACGCGCTCGCCGAGCCGGGGAACGTGCGCTTTCGCCTCGGCGAGCACGGGCTGTCGGCCGAGTACACGTTCCGCGACTACCTCGAGGATCGGCAGCGTCACGGCTGGCGCATGAAGAGCGGCGGCGACGTCACCGGCGCGGGCGTGCTGACGATGTGGACGCTGGAGGCGCTGGTGGTGTTCGGCGCGGTGCTGGCGCTGACGGTGCCGGGAGCGGCCGATCCGTACTGCGAGCGGTGCAGCCGCTTCTGCGACTCCTCGGGGTTCACCGTGCGCGGCCTCGGGCGCGCGGCGGCGGATCCGCTGCTCGCGTCGGGCGCGCTCGATCGCGTGATCGATCTCGAGGCGCCGGCGGACGGCGACGCGGCGCTCGCGCTCCAGCTCTCGGTGACCAGCTGCCCGCAGTGCAAGGAGACCGCGTTCCTCACGGTGAGCGAGGTGCGCACGGTGGTGAAGAAGAACAAGACGCGCCAGAAGACGACCAGGCTGGTGCGCTACGCGGTGCTGTCGACGCAGAACCGCGAGCACGCGTTCGCGCGGCTCACGAACGTGCGCGGCCAGACGCTGCCGGCGGTCCGTTGACTCTCGACGACGGGCTCGGCTAGTCTCGCGGCGTGCCGCGCGTCGTCAGCCACTCGGACATCGAAGCCATCGGTCCCGGCGGCACCATCACCGTCGAGGACGACGCGGTGGTGACGCCGTTCGCGCTCGAGCAGGCGCGCGCGCGCGGCGTGACCATCGCGCGCGGCGGCGCGGTCGCCGCGTCACCTTCACTCGTGCGCAGCGTGACGCGCCAGGTGGTCGCGCGCCTCCCCGACGCCGCGCCCGAAGTCCTCGAGGCGGTGGTCGCCGAGGTGCTGGCCGCCACCTCCAGCGACGGCATTGCTGCGGCGCAAAATAATCTGGTCGAGGTCGGCCCCGGCATCGACTACTGCGCCGCGTGCCTGGAGCAGGAGCGCGCCCGCACGCGCACGCGCGCCGTGCTCACCACCACCGGCCGCAACACCAAGGGCATCGTCGCGCGCATCACCGCGCGCATCGCCGAGCTGGGCGGCGACATCCTCGACATCTCGCAGACGCTGGTCGGCGACTACTTCACCATGATCATCGTCGTCGACACCGCCAGCCTCGGCGTGCCGTTCGCCGACTTCAAGGACGCGCTCGAGCGCGAGGTCACGCAGATGGGCCTGCAGTGCATGATGATGCACGAGGACGTCGTCTCGTCGCTGCACCGCATCTGATGCGCACGCTCGACTACTTGATCGCCGGGTTCGTCGCCGAATTCGCGGCGCAGGCGGCGTCGTGCGCGTACCTGCTTTTGCGCGGGCTGGTGCAATTCGATCGCTACGCGCTGGTGGCGGCGATCGTGCTCGTCTTCGGCGGCTCGATCATCGGCGCGCTCGCCGGCGTCGGCTTCGCCAAGATCGAGCGGCGGCTGCCGGGCTCGGGCGCGCGCGCGAAGGCGTTCGCGTGGTTCATGCTGGTGTCGCTGGCGCTGTCGCTCCTGCTCGGGCGCCGCTCCACCGTCGAGGAGGCGCTCTTGAACGTGTCGGTTTCGCTGTTCGGCGCGGTTCTATTCGGTTGGTTGGGAACCCGCCGTCGAGGAATCGGCGCGTGATCTACGAGTCGGAGGAGCTGCGCGAGACGCTGCGCATGATCGAGGCCGAGCACCTCGACATCCGCGCGGTGACGATGGGCATCTCGTTGCGCGACTGTCCCACCGACGACCTGCACTCGACGTGCGGGCGCGTCTACGAAAAGATCACCCGCTCGGCGGCGCGGCTGGTGTCGGTCGCGGGCGAGGTGCAGGCGGCGTACGGCGTGCCGATCACCAACAAGCGCATCTCGGTCACGCCGATCGCGCTCGTCGGGGAGCCGACGCGCGCCGCCAGCTACGTGCCGCTCGCCGAGACGCTCGACCGCGCCGGCGCCGAGCTCGGCATCGACTACGTCGCCGGATTCTCCGCGCACGTCGAGAAGGGCATGACGCCCGGCGACGCGGTGCTGCTCGACTCGATCCCCGAGGCGCTGTCGTCGACCAAACGCGTCTGCTCGTCGGTGAACGTGGCCACCACGCGCGCCGGCATCAACATGGACGCGGTGGCGCACATGGGGCGCATCATCAAGGCGCTGGCCGAGCGCACCGCCGACGCGGGCGGCATCGGCTGCGCGAAGTTGGTCACGTTCGCCAACATCCCCGACGACAATCCGTTCGTCGCCGGCGCGCTGCACGGCATCGGCGAAGGCGACCGCGTGATCAACGTCGGCGTGAGCGGACCGGGCGTGGTGCTCTCCGCGATCCGCCGCTTGCGCTCGAGCGGCCGCAAGATCGATCTCGGCGACGTGGCCGAGACCATCAAGCGCATGGCGTTCAAGGTCACGCGCGCCGGCGAATTGATCGGCCGCGAGGTGTGCGCGCGGCTCGGCGACGGCGTGCGCTTCGGCATCGTCGATCTCTCGCTCGCGCCGACGCCGGCGATCGGCGACTCGGTGGCGGAGATCCTGGAGGCGCTCGGCCTGGAGAAGACCGGCGCGCCCGGCACCACCGCCGCGCTCGCGCTGGTCACCGACGCGGTGAAGAAGGGCGGCGTGATGGCTTCGTCCGCCGTCGGTGGTTTGTCGGGCGCGTTCATCCCGGTCTCGGAAGATCACGGAATGATCGAAGCGGTCGAGTGCGGCGCGCTGTCGCTGGAAAAGTTGGAGGCGATGACCGCGGTGTGCTCGGTCGGGCTCGACATGGTGGCGGTGCCGGGCGAGACCAGCGCCGAGACGCTGAGCGCCATCATCGCCGACGAGATCGCCATCGGCGTGGTCAACAACAAGACCACCGCGGTGCGCATCATCCCGGTGCCGGGCAAGAACGTCGGCGACAAAGTGGTCTACGGCGGCCTGCTCGGCGAGGCGCCGATCATGCCGGTGTCGCGCTTCGGCTCGGCGGAGTTCATCCGGCTCGGCGGTCGCATTCCGGCGCCGATCATCTCGCTGCGAAACTAGGAGGAGCGATGCGCAAGATCGCGATCGGAGTGTTCGCGCTGCTGGTGGGCGGCGCTTTTGCTGCGGCGCAACAAAAAGGCAAGGCGGTGACCATCACCGTGCCGCCGCTGCCGCCGTCGACGGAAGATCTGCTGCTGGCCGATCCGCAGAGCGCGGCGTGGTTCCCCGGCGAGAAGGCCGGGCTGCCCAAGGGCGCGCAGCTCGCGCTCATCGGCCAGGACCCGGTCTCGACGGGGCTGACCATGTACATGAAAGTTCCCGCCGGCTGGCGCATGCCCGCGCACTGGCACACGCACACCGAGTACGCGACGCTGCTCGCCGGCAAGGCGACGCTCACCATCGACGGCAAGCCGCACGCGCTCGCGCCCGGCAGCTACGTCGTCCTCCCCGGCAAGACGCGCCACGAGCTGGTCTGCGATTCGGGCGAGTGCCTGGTGCTACAGCGGCGCTCGGGGCCGCTCGACATCAATTGGGTCGCGGCGCCGAAGTAGTTCATACTAGCGCTGGATGCTGAGCCGGCTGGTCCTCACCGTCGGTGTGCTGAGCGCACCGGCGCTCGCACGAGCCGGCGAGATCGCGTGGGTGCGCGCGGGCGATCCGGCGCGGCAGACGTGCGGCGCGGCGCCCGGCGGATGGAACCAGCCGGCGTTCGATGACCGCGCGTGGGACGAGGTGGAGCCGCCGCCCGACGGCGGCGCGGGCGGCAATCCCGACGGCGGCACCGGCTGCGCGGGCACGCGCTACCAGCGCTGGCGCTTCGACGCCGGCGCGGAGCTTCAGAAGCTGGCGACGCTCACGCTGCGCATCCGCTACTCGCACGGCTTCGCGGCGTACCTGAACGGCGTCGAGATCGCGCGCCGCCGGCTCGACCCCGGCGCCGGCGCTGCCGCGCTCGCCACCGACTATCACGGCCCGGAAGCGGAACGCGTCATTTTGCCGTTTCGCGCCGGTTTACTGCGTCCGTCCGGAAACGTGCTGGCGATCGAGGTGCACCCGCGCACCGCCGGACGCGAGGCGCTGGTCGAGGCCGAGCTGTCGGGCGCCGACGGGCCACGCCTGGTCCGCGGGCCGTACCTGCAGCAGCTCGGCGAGCGCGGCGCGACGGTGGTGTTCGACACCGATCTGCCGACCGTCGGCGCGGTGCGCTGGGGCGCGAGCGAGGAGTACGGCTTCGCCGACGCCGAGCCGACCGCGCGCACGCACCACGTGCTCAAGCTGCGCGGGCTCGCGCCGGGCGAGGCGTACCACTACCGCGTCACCGCGCGCGGCGCGCCCTCGCCGCTGGCCACCAACGGCAATTTGCCGCAGGCGAGCGACGCCGTCGACGCGGGCGACGCGCGCTTCCACACCGCGCCCGGCGCCGGGCGGCCGCTGCGCTTCGTGGTCTACGGCGACGTGCGCTCGGGCCACGACATCCACGCCGCGCTCGATCGCGCGCTGCTCGACGAGGATCCCGATCTCGTGCTGGTCACCGGCGATCTGGTCGACCGCGGCTCCGACGAGGGCGACTGGGAAAAATTTTTCGAGGTGGGCGCGCCGCTGTTGCGGCAGCTCGCGATCTTTCCCGCGGTCGGCAACCACGAGTACGCGCGGCTCGGGCGCGGGCTCGGCGCCTATCAGAGCTTTTTTCCGACGGAGAAGGGCGGCGAGACCTACTACAGCTTCGACCTCGCGGGCGTACACTTCGCGGCGCTTGACTCCAATCAATATCGCTCGCCGCAGCAGCTCGCGTGGCTCGATCGCGATCTCGGCGAGGCGCAGAGGCGCGGCGCGCGCGCGCTGTTCGTCTACGCGCACGAGGCGCCGTACGCCACCGGGCTGCACGGCGACAACCCGGTGGCGATCCACGACTACGTGCCGGTGCTCGAGCGCCACCACGTCACGATCTTCTTCGGCGGGCACGATCATCACTACGAGCGCGGTCGCGCCGGCGCGCTCGACTACGTGATCACCGGCGGCGGCGGCGCGGAGCTGCGGCCGCAGAAGTGCGGCGTCGCCGGCAAGCGCCCGTGCCCGCCGCGCGTGCTGGCGCTGTACAACGAGCACCACTACGTGATGGTCGAGGTGATGCCGAGCTTCGTGCGCGTGTGCCCCAAGCGTCCCGACCAGACGCCGCTCGAGGCGTGCACCACGCTGCCGCTCAAGAACTGAGAGGGAAGATGCCGCTGCTCGACGACTCGACGGTCCTCATCACCGGCGCCTCCTCGGGCATCGGGCGCGAGCTGGCGCGGCTGGCGGCGCCGAAAGCGCGCGCGCTCGTGCTGGTGGCGCGGCGCGTGGATCGCCTTGAGGCGCTGCGCGACGAGCTGGCCGCCGCGCACGCCAAGCTGAAAGTTTTTCTCGAGCCGTGCGATCTCGCCGACGTCGCCGCGGCGGGGCGATTTCTCGACGGGCTCGCCGCGCGCGTCGGCGACGTCGACGTGCTGATCAACAACGCCGGCGTCGGCGACTTCGGCCCGTTCGATCGCGCCGACTGGAAGCGCACCGAGTCGCTGATCGCGCTCAACGTCACCAGCCTGGCGCTGCTCACGCACCGGCTGGTGGCGCCGATGGTGGCGCGCGGGCGCGGCGGCGTGCTCAACATCAGCTCGGGCTACGGGTTCGCGTTCTCGCCGGGATTGGCGTCGTACGTCGGGTCGAAGCACTTCGTCACCGGGTTCACCGAGTCGCTGCGGCTCGATCTCTCGGGCACCGGCGTCGTGGTGAGCCAGTGCTGCCCGGGGCCGGTGGCGACCGAGTTCGAGTCCGTGGCGGCGGGCGAAGAGGGGGCGATTCCCAAGTGGGCGCAGATCAGCGCGGCGGCGTGCGCGCGCGCGGCGATGCGCGGGTTCGAGCGCGGGCGCGCGATGATCGTGCCCGGGCTGCTGATGAAGTTTTTGCGATTCCTCGTCGCGGTGAGCCCGCGCTTCATGCAGCGCCTGGTGCAGGCGCCGATCGCGCGCCGCTTTCGCAAGCAGCTCGCCGAGAAGCAGAAGCAGCGCGAGCTCAGCGCGCCCCGCGGATAGGACGCGGCGGATTCTTGCCCGTGCGCAGCGCGACGAACTCGTCTTCATCCTTGCACAGCAGGTACGGATTGGTCGTGCGCTCCCAGCCGATGGTCGACTGCGGCGTTTTGCCGTAGTCGTGGCCGGGGTACACGCGCGTCTCCTCGGGCAGCGCCGCCAGCCGCTGCAGACTGCGCCACAAGATGCGCGGATCGCCGCCGGGAAAATCGGTGCGCCCGCAGCCGCCGATGAACAGCGTGTCGCCGGTCATCACCGCGCCGCCGGCGAGGTACGAAATTCCCGCGACTGTGTGGCCGGGCGTCGCCAGCGTGCCGATGCGCTCGTCACCGACGGGGATCTCCTCGCCGCCGGCGAGCGGCACCACCTCGGCCGAGGGCGCGGCCGCGCGCGCGGCGTCCGCTTCGCCCGCGCCGACGTAGAGCCGGGCGCCGGTCGCGCGCGCCATCTCCTCCGCGCCGTCGGTGTGATCGTGATGGGTGTGCGTGATCAGGATGGCAGCGATCTCCCAGCCGCGCGTCTTGGCCTCGCGCAAGAGCCGGTCGACCTCGTACGCGGGATCCACCACCGCGCACTTGCGCGTGCCGACGTCGCAGATCAACTCGTTGAAATTACTTAGCATCCCAACTTCCGTCTGGAAAATTTCGATCATCGTCTTGACTCTCCCCAAAGGCAGCTTAAAGAAAACAGAGTCGACGCCGCTGTTATGCTGTACCCCCCTGCGGCGTGGTGGTGGCGTCGACAATTCTAACTCTGAGCCGGCGTTGATGGTGCCATCCCCCCCCTGTGGCCCCACCAACGCCGGCTGTTTTTTTGCCCGCGCAGCGACGGTAGCCTGCTAGCTTCTCTCTAGCCATGCGCATCGTCGATCGCCTGAAGAGCGGCACGCCGTGCTTCTCGTTCGAGTTCTTTCCGCCCAAGACCGACGAGGGCGTGCACGCGCTGTTCGACGTCCTGCTCGAGCTCGTCGATCTCGAGCCGGGCTTCGTGTCGGTCACCTACGGCGCCGGCGGCTCGACGCGGCAGCGCACGCTCGACCTGGTGTCGCGCATCAAGCGCGAGACCGGCATCGAGGCGATGGCGCACCTCACGTGCGTCGGCCACTCGCGCGACGAGTTGCGCGAGATCCTCGAGCGGCTGCGCGCGGCCGGCCTCGACAACGTGCTGGCGCTCAGGGGCGATCCGCCGCGCGACGCGGCGTCGTTTCAGCCGGCGCCCGACGGCTTCCGCTACGCCTCGGAGCTGACCGGCTTCATCCGCGAGCGCGCGCTGCCGTTCTGCATCGGCGGCGCGTGCTATCCCGAGGGTCATCCCGAGTCGGAGAGCCGCGCGATCGATCTCGACAACCTCAAGCGCAAGATCGACGCGGGCGCCGAGTTCCTGATCACGCAGCTGTTCTACGACAACGCCTTCTACTTTCATTTTCTCGAGCGTGCGCGCGCGGCCGGGATCACCTGCCCGATCGTGCCGGGCATCATGCCGCTCACCACGTTCGAGCAGATCGAGCGCATCACGCGGATGTGCGGCGCGACGGTGCCGATGCGGCTCAGGCTGGCGCTGGAGAAGGTGCAGCACGATCCCGAGGCGATCGTGCAGCTCGGCGCGGCGCACGCGACGGTGCAGTGCGTGGAGCTGCTCGCGGCCGGGGTGCCGGGCATTCACTTCTACACGCTCAATCGTTCGCGCGCGTCGCGCATGATCATGACGGCGCTCAAGGTCGCCGCGAAATGACGGTCAGCTCGCTGCGGCAAATTGCCGCAATTTACGCTGCGGCAAATTGCCGCAAGCCGCGCTATTGCGGCGGCGGGCCGGGCGGCGGCACGGCGTAGTCGACGGCGTGCAGCGCCTTGACCACGTCGCCGCACGACGCGCCGGCGGCGAGCGCGGCGGTCTGCTTCTCCATCTCCGCCTGGATCGCCGGCGTGGTCAGGTACTGATCGCGCACCACCTCCGGCTGCTCCTTGGCGAACGCCGGCACGTTGCACTTGTCGGCGTACGCCGCGCGAAACGCGTCGTACTTCGCCAGCCGTGCCTCGTCCTGCTTGGTCCCGTGCATGGTGAAGAACACCACGCCGCCCACGCCGAGCGCGAGCGCGATCACGATTCCGAGGTTGCGCCCCATGTGCGAGGGGCTGCCGATCTTGACGTTCCCGTCGGCCGCATCTGCCATTCCCATCGTCGCCCTCCATCCGCGCGCGTCCGGCAGACGCGCCCACCTCGCAACCTGCGCCCGACGGGGGATCCTGTCAAGTTCGGGTGCGTCAGAAGCCGAACAGCGCGGCCAGCGACGCGAGGATGGCGATGGCGCCGCCGGCGAGGACGTAGGTGGTGAGCGCGCGCCGCTCGCGCCGCTCGACGAGCGCGCGCCGCTCGGCGACGACGATCGAGACGCGCGCCGCGCAAACGCTGCACAGGTAGCCGGTGCCGAAGCTCGCGATCGACGCCTCGCCCGTCGGCAATTCGCGCTTGCAGCCGCCGCAGGTCACCACCATCGGCGCGCGGTGCTTGCCGTACTTGCAGCCCCAGCACTCGTAGCCGCCGCCGTCGGCGGTCAGCTCGGTCTGATCGATCGGCAGCTCGACGGCGCACTTCACGCACTGCACGCGCAGCGTCGACTTTCGATACATCACTTCACTCGAAACGTGATTTGCACGGCGCCGACGTTGTCGGCCGCGTCGACGGCGCGCACCGCCAGCGAGTGAGCGCCCGCCTGAAGGCCGCTCGGCAGCTTGAACGAAAAGTCCTCGGCCGTCTCGTCGAAGATCCCGTCGCGCGGCGCCACCGGCTGCCACTCGCCGCCGTCGACCGAGAACGCCAGCTCCGAGATCGCCGAGAAGCTGTCGCGCGCGCGCCCCGACGCGAACGGGTACGCCACCTTCACGTCGGCCAGCTCCGGCTTGCGGTTGTCGACGAGGAACGGCGAGGAGGTCAGGCTGTGCTCGAGCGCCTCCTCGCGCGGATTGGCGCGCTCGTCGGAGGCGACCACCTTGACCACGTAGTTGCCGTCGGGGATCGACTCGGTGTTCCAGTCGTACTCGGCGCGCGTGATCGGCTCCGGGCCGCCGAGCGGCTTCCAGTTGACCTCGCTCTCCTCGCGAAAATAGAGCCGGTAGATCAGCTCGTCGTCGTCGGGGTTCTCCACCTTCCAGCGCAGCTTGACGACGGGCGAGCGCGGCTTGCCGGCGCGCAGGCTGATCGGCACGCGCTTCTGCGTGGCCTCGTCACCGACGGTGAGCTCGGTGACGCGCGGCCGCTGATTCTGCGGCAGGTAATAAACGGTGAGGTCGCGCAAAACCGTGTGCGGTGCAGCAAAATTCACCCGCACCTGCAGGTAGCGCCCGTCGGGCGAGCCGATCTTGCCGCCGCCGCCGTCGCCGAGCTTCTCGCTGCGCGACGGTCCCTGCCACGCGCTCCACGTCTTGTCGGGCTTGGAGGTGTTGCCCGAGCGCGTCTGCAGCGCCAGCGCGCCCAGCCCCGACCAGCGCAGGTTGCCCCAGCGCGCGGGAAACTGCGCGTCGAAGACCTTCGTCAGGTAGTGCGCGTCGCGCGGCGGATCGCTCGAGAGCTGATAGAGCGCGCCCGCGTCGCCGGTGCCGAGCACGCGCGCGTCGGGCGGCCCGTCGAGCGACATGGTGAGCACCTGCCGCTCGGGCAGATCGAACGCGGTGATGACGGTGCGATCGGGGCGGATCAAATACACGCGTCCATTGGACCCCGCCGCGGCGTAGACGTTCCCGTCGGCGTCGACGTGCAGCGCGGTGAAGTAGCCCTCGGCGAGCGCGTGCAGCTGCTCGACGCGCCCGTCGGGATCGACGCGGTACACCGCGCCCTTGCCCTTGCGGTCGCGGCTCGGCAGCGACGACGGCGCGCTCGCGATCGCCGGCGCGGGCGGCAGCACCATCTTGGTCCCGCGCGGCGCCAGCGGCCCCGACGAGTCGAGCGAGGCCGAGCCCGATTTCTGGAACGCGTTGACCGCCACGTAGAGCGTCGGGCCGCGCCGCGCGATGGCGCGCACCTCTTCGCCCTCGAAGTCGTGCAGCGCGGTGATCTTGGCGCCCGCGGGATCGGGGACGATCTTGTAGAGGATCGCCTGATCGGCCGAGCCGGCGTAGAGCGCGCCGTCGTCGCCGCGCACCAGCGACAGGAGATGTTTTTCGCCGGTGTCGTAGACCAGCTTCACGCGCGAGGCGAGCGGGCGATCGGGGCCCTTGAGATCGATCGAGAACAGGCGGCCGTTCGGGCCGGTCGCGGCGTAGAGCGTCTGCCGGCCCTCGTCGTACGCCAGCGCCCAGACGTGCTCGGCGTCGAGCTTGGCGACCTCTTTGGTGCGGCCGTCTTTCTCGACGGCGAACACGCGCCCGCCCGGCATGACGCCGGCGTACAGCGTGCCGCCCGGCCCGATCGCCAGCGACGTCACCAGCACCGCGTCGAGCTTGGCCAGCTTGCGCGCCTTGCCTTTGGCGTAGGCGTAGATCGCGCCCTGGTCGCCGGTGCCGACGTAGATCGTGCCGTCGGGCGCCGCCACCGACGAGTAGACCACCGCCTCGCCGATCTCGACGCGCGACGCGCCGAAGCCGGACGACGCCTCGCCCAGCGACGACAGCAGCACGCCGGTGGCCTCGCCCTCCTCGAAGTCTTTGTAGTTGGTGAGACGCCAGGTTCGCGTGGTGACCGCGTGCGCCGTCGCCAGCGCGACGCACACCAGGACGGCGGGAAGTAGTTTGCGCAAACGGGCTCCTACTGATTTTGATCGTTCTTCACGCGCACGGTGATCTCTTGCTTGCCCTGCACGATGCCGTGCGTGGGCACCACGAAGCGCGAGGCGCGCTTGAACGTGTCGGCGCGGCGCGTGGACGCGTCGGGGCGGAGCGTGTCGATGATCGAGCCGGGCAGATCGGGGATCACGCTGCCGCGCAGGGTCACGCCCTCGTCGGGCGTCTCCAGGCTGACGACGATCGAGCGCGCCGGGTAGCTCTTGCGCAGGTTCTCGATCAGCCCGCCGAGATTCTCCGGCGGCGCGACGTCGGGCTTGGTGCCGTTGCCCGCCGTGGTCACGACCTTGATCGTCTGTCCCGCGAGCGAGCGCGGCACGTCGAACGGCACCGCCTGCACGTACTCGGGACCGTTGTACGGGCGCAGCGTGACGTAGAGGCTCGGCCGCGAGCCGGGCTCGAGCTCGTCGGAGTTGAGCGAGATGCCGACGATGTCGGCGACGTCGGCCTTGTACTCGACGTCGACCGCGACGTCGATGCGATCGAGGTTGGCCGGCGCGAACGGGTTGAACAGGATGTCGCCGATGGCGCGCAGCCCCGACGAGGCGGCCAGCGTGCGCGGCGAGACGCCGTCGGGCGAATAGAGATGATCGGTGAGCTCGAGCGGCTTGTAGCCGCGCACGTTCAATTTCGAGCGCACGGTGATGGTCGCGTCGGCCACGTCGCTGGCGAAAGTCTGCGCCGCGTTGGCGATCACCGTCGACGACAGCATCGGCGTGAGGAAACGGTGGCGCACCACCTCGGCGTGGAACGTGTGCTCGCCGCGCCCCGGCCCGCCGACGGTGATGTTGACCGGGATCATGTCGGCGCGCTGCGCGGTGTCGCCGACGATCCCCGACTGGCGATCCTGCGTCAGCGATCCGATCTCCTTGATCGGCGACGCCATCTTGAACGACGACGACAGCGCCGAGAGGAACGTGTGGATCTCGGCGGTGGCGATCGGCAGGTAGATCTCGCCGACGTTGAACATCGGGTGGCCGAACGCCAGCACGCGCGTGCCGTCGACGTGCGTGACCGTGCCGGTGGCCGCCGCGCTCACGTCGCCGCGGATGAGCTGCACCGCGATCGAGCCGCCGTCTTCGAACTGCGCCGGGCCCGGCGTATCGGAGCGCCCCGCGCCGCCCGCTTGCAGCGGCACCATATGATAAGGAGCGAACGCGTCGGTCAGCTCGGAGAACGCGCCGGCGGTGAAGCCGGCCAGCGACAGCGGCACCGACGCGCGCGCCAATCGCGGCTCGGCGCCGTCGACGAGCGCGGGCGGCAGCGGAAAGCGCGAGAGCAGCGGCGACTGGCGGCGCTCGTCGGCGCGGCGCGCGATCACGTCGTCGAGCGATCGCGCGGTGGAGCGCGGTTGATGCTGCGGCTCGTTCGCCGCCTCCGCCATCGGCGTGCGCTCGCGCCCGCGCAGAGGACGCTTCGCCTCCTCGAGCATGCTCTCGATCGGCGTCACGCCCGCGATCGGATCCTTGGCGAAGTGCCAGCCGTACGCCAGCGCGCCGGCCAATTTCCCGTCGAGATAAATCGGCGAGCCCGACATGCCCGCGACGATCCCCGAGTGGAGCAGCCGCGGATCGTCCGATTGGATCAAGATGATGTCCTGCTTGGGCAGGAAGTTGTGGAGCACGCCGATCACGCGAATGTCGAAGCGCTCGGGCCGCGTGCCTTGAAACACGGTGAGGCCGTAGCCCTTCATGCCGGCGTGCACGTCGGCGAGCGGGATGATCGGCTGGTGGCGCGCGGCGGCGGAGACGGTGGGGCGGGTGGCCTCGGCGGCGGCGCTCGCGCTCGAGGCGGCGCCGGGCGCCGCGTGCGCCGTCGCCGAGAGGCCGGCGGCGACGACGAGCGCCCAGATGCTGCGAAGAGTCATGAGCCTCAAGTGTAGGAGGCGATCTCGGAACGGTCAAACCACGGCGCGCTTTCCATGTGGAAGGCGACGAACAAAAAAGCGACCCCGTTGATCGTCGACGGCGAGACGAGCATCGTGCTGATGATGGCCGCTTCCCGTCGAGCGTGGTGGATCGCGTGCGCGTGCGCGCTCGTCGTGCACGGCTGCGGCGCGGGCGGCGACGCGCTGTGCTCGCTCGACGGCGAATGTCCGCTGCACCAGCTCTGCGACGTCGGCGGACGCTGCGTGACCGGTTGCTTGAACGACAACGACTGCGCCGGCGGCGCGTGCGACGATCACGGGCGCTGCGTGGCCGGCTCGCGGCTCGACGGCGGCGCGCCGCCGAATGACGCTCCTCCGCCCGCCGGCGCGAAGGATCTCGCCGCCGCGTCCGACCTCGCCGCCGCGCCCGCGTGCGGCGACGGCGTGATCGACATCGGCGAGCAGTGCGACGACGGCGCCGCCAACAGCGACGCGCCGTCCGCCGCCGCGAAGTGCACCACGCAGTGCCGCGCGCGCGCGTCGTGCGGCGCGCTCGCCGGCTCGACGGCGCAGGCGATCGATCCCGCGAGCGGCCACTGCTACGTCGCGTGGCCCGGCCCGCTCTCGTGGCAGGCCGCCGCGCGCGCGTGCGAGTCGAACGGCGGCGCGCTGGCGTCGATCACCTCGAGCGCCGAGGACACGCTGGTGCGCGGCCTCGCCAGCGCGCCGAGCTGGATCGGCGCCTCGTCGCCGCTCGACAAGGCGCAGTTCACGACGTGGGTGAGCGGCGAGCCGATCGCGTACACCGGCTTTGCGCCCGGCCAGCCGTCGAACGGCGCGAAGAAGGAGTGCCTCGCGATCGCCGCCGCCGGCTGGCAGAACGACGCGTGCGGCTGGCCGACGAGCGGCAACCTCCAGGCGTCGGCCGCGCACGCCGCGCCGTACGTCTGCGAGTCGGCGTGCGGCAACGGCGCCGTCGACCCCGGCGAAGAGTGCGATCCGCCCGGCGCCGCGTGCACCGCCTCGTGCAAAAAGATCCGCGCGTGCACCGAACCCGGCGCCGTCTCCTCGACGGTGAACGGCCACTGCTACTTCCTCGCCGGCACCGCCGCCGCCTACGCCACCGCGAAGCTGGCGTGTCCCGCCGGCACGCACGTCGCCACGCTCAACGCCCCCGAGGAGACCGACGCCGCGATCACCGCCTCGACGGCGCAGGCGTGGATCGCGCTCACCGGCACGCCGGGAAACTTCGCGTGGGAGAGCGGCGAGGACTTCAACTCGCGCCGCTATCACGGCTTCATCGCCGGCGAGCCCAACACCGCCAACGCGCCGGTGTGCGTGCGCGTGGTCCCCGGTGGCTGGGCCGATCAGCCGTGCAGCTCGACCTTCGTCACGCTCTGCGAACGCGAGTAGCTAGCGCGCATACGAACGGGCGGCGCGAGTGCACGCCGTGCGCACGCGCGGCGGGCCGCTGTGCAGCGCTTGCCACGGCGGTGCGCAAAATCCGCGTGCTCCCGTCGGTCCGCCGTTTGCGTACTGCGCCCGCCATGAACACCAGGCTCGCGGGCGACACGCAGCCGGCCGGCGGCGAACGCCTGCGTTTTCCGGTCGGCGAAGTGCTGAGCGGCGTCTATCAACTGGAGCGCGTGCTCGGCTCGGGCGGAATGGGCACGGTGTACCAGGCGCAGGATCGCGTGCTCAACCGCAAGGTGGCGATCAAGGTCGCGCGCGCGGGGCTCGACTATTCGCTGCGCAAGGAGGCGCAGGCGCTGGCGGCGATCCAGCACCCGGCGATGGTGACGGTGCACGCGCTCGGGCGCTGGGGCGAGGTCGAGTACCTGGTGATGGAGCGCGTGCTCGGCATGAGCCTGGAGGCGCACCTCGGGCAGCGGCGCCTGTCGGGGCAGCCGTTCTCGGCGGCCGAGGCGCTCGACGTGCTGATCCGTCTCGCCGACGGGCTGGCGGCGGTGCACCGCTTCGGCATCTCGCACCGCGACGTCAAGCCGGCCAACGTCATGCTGGCGCCGTCGGAGCGGCTGGTGCTGATGGACTTCGGGCTCTTCTGCGCGCAGTTTCAGCGCGACGTGGTGATCGCCGGGACGCCCGAGTACATCGCGCCCGAGGTGATCGCGCAGCGCGTGGCGCCGGGCGCGTGGCACCTGGTCGACGCGTACGCGCTCGGCGTGATCGGCTACCAGCTGCTCGCCGGGCAGCCGCCGTTCGTCGGCGGCGGCGCGCACGAGGTGATGCGCCAGCACCTGCATGCGCCGGTGCCGGACGCGGGCGCGGTGCGCTCCGACGCGCCGCCCAAGCTGTGCGCGCTGCTCCGCGAGCTGATGGCGAAGGAGCCGAGTGAACGGCCGCAGAACCTCGATCTGGTGCAGTGGCAGCTGCGCGGGCTGCGCGCGCGGCTCGACGAGCGGCGCGGGGCGGACCGGCTGTCGGTGATGATCGTCGACGATCACGCCGATACGCTCGAGCTCTTGCGCTGGACGGTGCAGATGGAGGCGCCCGACGCCGAGATTCGCACCGCCGCCGACGCGGAGGCGGCGCTCGCGGGCGTGCGCAAGAAGGTCCCCGATCTGCTGCTGCTCGATCTGCGGCTGCCGGGCTTGAGCGGCATGGAGCTGATCATGTACCTGCGCGGCGCGGGGCTGGCCGATCGCTGCATGATCGTCGTGCTGTCGTCGCGCGCCACCGAGGAGGATCAGCGGCTGCTCGCGTCGCTCGGCGTCAACCGCTTCCTGCCGAAGGATCACCGCATGCGCGGCGAGGTCGCCACCTTCGTGCGCGAAGCCCGCCGAGATCTCCCGCACCGCGCCGCCGGCGCCGGGAAATGAGAACCGGCTGACTCATAAATCCGGTTTATGGATCAGCCGGCGTTGACGCGGTCGCCGCCGGCGCGGGCGGCGGCTTTTTGCGCGCGCGTGGCCTGCGCCAGCAGCGTCGAGAAGGTGAGCCGCTCGCCGCCTTGCGCCATCACCACGCCGATCGACGCCGTCGCCGGCGCGCCCGCTCCCGAGCCGGTGCCGCCGCGTCCCGCGCGCACGCGCTTGCGGATGCGCTCGGCCACCAGCCGCCCGCCCTCGAGATCGGTGTGCGGCATCACCACCAGCACGTCCGCCTCGCCGAACGCCACCGGAATGTCGATGTCGCGGATCGCCGAGCGCGTCGCCGCCGCCAGCACGTCGCGATCGCCCGCCGCCGGCGCCTCGTCGAGCGACGCCAGCAAGAGCGAGAGCGGAAAGCCGTAGCGCTGCGATCGCTTCAGCTCGATGCCGAGCAGCCGCTTGAACAGCTCGAACTGCACCAGGCGCGAGCCCTCGGGCACGCCCGCCGACTGCACGTCGCGCACCGCCTGGTCGCGCTCCTCGGCGTTGCGCTGCGCGCGCATGTACGTCGCGCGCAAGCTGATCAGATCGCGCACGACGTAGAGCAGCTCGAGCCGCTTGAGCGGGCGCACCAGCCAGTTGTCCGCGCCCGCGCGCCGCGCCTCCACCTCGCCGCGCTCGTCCTCGGCGGAGAACATGATCACCACCGGCAGCGTCGGGTCGCGCTCCTTGGCGAGGCGGCACAGCGCGTAGCCCGACAGCCCCGGCAGCGCGGCGTGCACCAGCATGCCGTCGAGCTCCTTCGACAGGCGCATGCGCGCCGCCTGCCCGTCGGCGGCCGGCACCATGACGTGGCCCGCCTCGGCGAGGATCTCCGCGGTCTTTTCGAGAAAGCGCGGGTTGCGGTCGGCGACCAGCAGCGTGGCGCGGCGCATCGGCCGCCTACCATACCGCAACCCGCTTCAACTTTGCCCGCTATCTGGTAGCCTCAGCACATGAGCAGCACGATTAGCCTTCGCCTCGCGCTCGCGATCGCCGGCCTGATGATCGGCGGGTGCTCGTCGAGCGTCAGCACCAAGACCATCGTCGGCGAGTACCAGGTGATGATCACGTACCTCAACGTGAGCGATCCCGACACGCTCTCGATCAAGCCTGGGACGAACGGCTCGGTGCTGCTGACGTTCGCGGCCGGCATCACCACCGACGCCGACGGGCCGAACCCCGACGGGCTCAGGGCCACGCTCGATTCGTCGACGCAGTTCAAGCTGGCGCCGCAGCCGGCGCACGTCGATCACTCGACGGGAAATCTCACCGGCTCGATGTCCGGCGAAGGCACGGTGGCGATCGACGGCACGGTGATGGGCACGCTGCACTTCACGCCGATGAACGGCGCGGTGCGCGACGCCGACGGCGGATTGGTGCCGGTCCCCGACGGCGGCTCGAACGTGGTGCTCGACTACCAGCTCACCGGCTCACGGCTCCAGTAGCGTGCCCACCGAGCCGGGCGCGCGCAGCGCCTGGTACAGCTCGCCCGCGATCACGTAGATCGCCTTCGCGCCCGCCTCGAGCGCGGCGAACGACTCCTCCAGCTTCGGGATCATTCCGCCCGAGACCGTGCCGTCGGCGATCGCGCGGCGCCCCTCCTCGACGGTGAGGCGCGGGATGCGCGTCGCCGGATCCTTCACGTCGCGCAGGACGCCGGGCGCGCCGGTCACCATGACGAGCGCGTCGGCGGACAGCGCGCCGGCGAGCTGGTTGGCGACGATATCGGCGTTGATGTTGTAGACGGCGCCCGCGGCGTCGTGGCCGAGGCACGCGATCACCGGCACGCGCCCCGCGTCGACCAGCAGGCGCACCAGCGCGAGATCGAACCCGGTGACGTCGCCGACGTGCCCGAGGTCGATCGGCTCCGCGCCGCCGCCCGACACCACGCGCGGCGGCCGGCGCGCCGCCTCGACGACGTCGTGCAGCCCGACCGCCGGCACGCCCGCCGCGCGCAGCCGCGCGCACAGGTCGACGTTCACCTGGCCGGCCACCGTCAGCTTCATCACCTCGAGCGTCGCCTCGTCGGTGACGCGCCGCCCGCCGATCAGCCGCGGCTCGAGCCCGAGGCGCTTCGACAGCGCGGTCGCCTGCGGCCCGCCGCCGTGCGTGACGATCACGCGCTCGCCCTCGGCGCGCAGCCGCTCGAGATCGCGCGCCAACGCCGCGAGCGCGCCCGACGCCACCACCTCGCCGCCGAGCTTGACGACGATCATGGCCAGGCGCCGGGATCCTCGAGCGTCAGTCGCTCGTCGAGGCCGAGCATCAGGTTCATGCTCTGGATCGCCTGGCCCGCGCCGCCTTTGATCAAGTTGTCGGCGACCGAGAAGCAGGTCACCGTGCGCCGGCCGTCGGCGTCCGGCGTGTCGGCGAGCGCGAACCCGACCTCGACGAAGTTCGATCCCGACACCGCCGCCACCTCGGGCAGCCGCTTTTGGGGCACCCGCACAAAAGGCTCGCCGGCGAACGACTCGGCTATAACCGCGCCGATCCGCTCTTTGGTGACGTTCCCGTCGACGTGCGCGAAGCTGGTGGCGAAGATCCCGCGCGGCAGCGGCGCCGACACCGGCACGAAGCGCAGCTGCAAGTCGCGCGCGCCCGCCTGCCTCAGCGTCTCGACGATCTCGGGGATGTGCTGGTGCTCGAGCGGCTTGTACGTGCGCAGGTTCACCGCGCGCGTCGGATGGTGCGTGGTCGCCGTCGGCACCACGCCCGCGCCCGACGAGCCGGTGATGCCGACGACCTCGACCGCGCCGGCGAGCAGCCCCGCGCGCGCCAGCGGCAGCAGCCCGAGCTCGATCGTGGTCGCGAAGCAGCCCGGCGACGCCACGAAGCGCGCC
>Ga0070741_10004386_pt1 | contig 33006 bp, 25 predicted proteins | sample Coa_R1_4_FD_66440 | JGI IMG/M metagenome (GOLD analysis project Ga0070741, IMG submission 66440) | Surface soil microbial communities from Centralia Pennsylvania, which are recovering from an underground coalmine fire - Coalmine... | ecosystem: Environmental > Terrestrial > Soil > Unclassified ... | reverse complement strand
TGTTCGGCGGTTACGAGCAGGGGTGGAACAGCAAGTACGTCGCGCAGCACCACACGTCCCCCGGCTTGCTCCCCGTGCTCATGGCCCTCACGGCGATGGTGCTTGGCTTCCTGTTCATCGGGACAGCGGTGGAGAAGTGGATACGTAACCGGCGCGTGCGCCGTGCGTGGCGTGCTGGTGTCGGGCCCGCGCCCGCGGACTGGTACACGGACCCGAGCGGCGCCGCACGCTTGCGGTATTGGGACGGTCACGCCTGGACGGACCGCACTTCTCCATAGCGCAGACCTTGGCGTGACGGTAGAGCGCAGAGCGTCGCTACTTGAGGAATGCCGCTACGGCAAGCACTCCCGTCATCAGTGCGAGGGCGCCCGTTGCCCACACCAGCGCACGCGTCCAACGCGTGAGCTTCATGGATTCCGTGAGTTGGCGTGCTTGGAGGACAGAGTGGAGCATCTCTCCCAAGGCATGCCTGTAACTGTTGGGGTCCTCGCTCTGGCCGTTCAGGGCTGTCTTGGCGAGTAGCTCTGCGTCCATGCTCCAGAACGCGTCTACCCACGTGTAGTGCGGCTCGTTCCCCGGGCCAGCTTTGGCGTTGTCTTTCACCATGGGTGCGACGGTACCGACCGCGTGTGACACCGACGCGCACCGCGCCCCGAGTGGTAGGCTGCTCACGCCTCGTCGGGGTGAGTTCTTCATGGACCACCTGTGCTGGCGCGGGCTCGAACCCGCGCCGGGTCGGCTCTTCTAGTCTCCTGCAGGTGGGTCAGGACATCGGCGTGACGGCGCGGCGGGGCGCGAGCCCGTCCGTCGTCATCTTCGACCTCGACCGCACGCTCACCGGCATGGCGATCGAGCGGTACCCGTCGCGGGACGCGGCACAGGGTGGGCGCCCGTGTGACGTGCTGGCGTCGCGCCTGTTCGATCTCGGCGCGACGAACGTCACCGTGTACTCCAACGTCGTCACCGTGGAGGCGCCGGCCGAGCGGTGGGACGCGCTCCTGCCCGAGGCGACGACGGCGATCGAAGGCCTCTTCCGGTACTACGACGCGACCGCGTAGCCGTGCACGTCCGGCCTGCCCGTGTCTCGGACGTCGACGACATCCGGCGCATCGAGGCGTCGTCGGGCACGGTGTTCGACGACGCCGGGATGCACGACGTCGCGGCAGCCGAGCTCCCGTCCGCCGAGCACGTCGCCGGCTACGTGCGGCGCGGTCACGCATGGGTGGTCGCCGACGACCGCGACGCGCCAGTGGCGTTCGTGCTCGTCGACGTCGTCGACGGGTGCGCGCACGTCGAGCAGGTGTCCGTCGCGCGCGAGCACCATCACAACCGCTACGGACGGACGCTGCTGGAGCAGGTCGCGACGTGGGCGCAGGCACGCGGCATGCACGCGCTGACGCTCACGACGTTCCGCGACGTCCCGTGGAACGCGCCCTACTACGAGCGTTGCGGCTTTCGCACCCTGCGCGACGACGAGATCACGCCGGGCCTGCGAGACGTCCGCGCACGCGAGACGGAGCACGGGCTCGATCCCGACGCGCGCGTCTGCATGCGACGCGACCTCACAGCGACCCCGTGACGGCGGTGCACGCGAAGCCCGACGCCTGCCCGACGCTCGGCGCGACGTAGCCAAGGTCGAGCTGCGTGGCCGGGTCGGGTTGACCGGCTTCGAACACTGCCGCGCTCGCCTCGAGCCGGTCCGCGGGCACCGTTCGCTCCAGGGTCGTGCGCAGGTGCGCGGCGACCGCGATCCCGTCGGGCGTCACGGATGAGCCCAGCTCGGCGCTCGCCTGGTCGGCGAGACGTGCCATGTCCGCGTCGCTCACGCCGAGGACGCGCAGCGCGTCCTCGGCAGCCTGCGCGCGCTGCAGGATGGGCGTGGCCCGCCGGGCGAGCTCCACTGGTCCGGTCTCGACGTACGGGCCGAGGGTCCGGGTGAGCACGGGCGCGTAGAGCAGGTCGGTGACGCCGGCCGACGCCGGTGAGTCGCCGAGGATCGTCTGCGCCCACGCGACGACGGCCCGGACCGCGGGCTCGATCGTCGCGCAGAACCGTTGGGGATCCCCGCCCGTCAACGTGGCGATCGGCGTCGCGTCCGGGACCGGCGCGACCGTCCCGACCGCGATCTCCGGTGGCGGGACGGGGTTCGACGTGCCGGGCGCCGGCGACGTACTGCCGGGACCGTTGCCGCGCGCCTTCGCCTCGTGCACCTTGGTCAACGTCGCGCGGTTGATCTTCCGCAGCGTCGACACCAGCGCGCCGCGCTCCGAGAAGTTCACCGCGACGACGTTGGGGAGCGCGCCGCGCTGCGCGATGCACGTCTCGATGCGCTTCGTGAGCGTCGCGCCCGAGTTCACGGACGACGCGCCCGACGGGTCCGGCGTGGTGTTCGTGATCCAGTGGTTCAGCAGGAACAGCGGCTTGCCCGTTCCGCCGCGGAACGGCTTGCAGTTGAACTGCGTGGTCGACTGGAAGTCGTACGGCGTCTCCTGGAACCAGTCGTACGCGCGCTGGTACCAGGCGGGCGCGCCGGGGCCCCCTTGCTCCGCGAAGACGAGCAGCGTGCGCCGCTCGTCGATGAGCTGACGCAGCGTCGGCAACGGCTTCCCGCGCTCCAGCGTCGCGACGCGGTCACCGAGCCCCGCGGCCTCGATCGCGGCCGCAGTGTCGGCGGGCGTCGTCGCGTCCTGGATGATCGTCATCACGACGTCGTCGGGGTGCGTGTCGAGGAACGTCTTGAAGTCGGCGAGCACGCTCGAGAACGGCACCGCCCCGAGCTCGCAGTAGTTGTGGCACAGGTAGATGTCACGCTGCGCGTCGGCCGCGCGCGGTGCACGCGCCGCCAGGCGCGCGGCGCGCTCGGCGACCTGCGGGTCGACCGTCTCGCCCGCCGGCTGTCGCAGCTCCGCGGCGCGGTCGGTGAGCACCATGCGCGTGTCGGAACCCGGGAGGCGGACGCGCGACGGCACGCCGTAGTGCGTGTCGATCAGGAACGCGCGGATGCCCGACTGGAGCTGCCCCTTGATCGTGTCGAGCTGCTCGCCGAACAGGAACCCCGGGTACAGCGACGACGACATCGAGTTGTGCGTGCCCGGGAACATCACCTGGTCGATGCGCAGGTCGCACAGCGACTCGTCGCCGTTGCACGGAACCTTCCCGGCCGCGTCCGCGCGCTTCGCGGCGCCCGCGGCGCTGAAGAACAGCCCGACGCTCGCCAGCGCGACGAGCACCGCGACCGTCGACGCGACGAGCGCGACGTGCCGCCGCTGCGCTCGTGGCGACGTGCCGACCGGGAGCGACCGCACGAGGCGCAGGATCTCCGTGATGCCGAGGTAGCTGAGCCACATGCCGGCGACCACGGCGACGAGGCGCACGTTCCCGGACGGGTCCTGGACGAGGAACAGCCCCGCGAGCAGCGCGAGCACGCCGAGCACGACGGTGCCGAACGTCGTCGCGCGGCGGCGGTCCACCCAGCCACGGAAGCGGTCCGCGACGACCGCCGGGGTGTACCGCACCCCGACCGTCGCGGCCGCGACCGCGACGAGCCCGTATCCCGCGATCCACAGCCCGACCGCGCGCAGGTCCGCGGTGCCGCGCGTGAACGCGCCGCCGACCGCGTCGGCGAGGTCGGCGCCGTCGACCTGGCGCTGCGCCCACCAGCCGAGCAGCTGGAGCGCGAGCACGATCACCGCGCCGTCGACGACGAGCACCCAGCCGAGGCGGCGCACGCACCGCCGCCGGTCGCCGGCGAGCACGAGCGCGCCCGCCGCGGCCGCGAGCGCACCGAGGATCGCGATCCACGCGATCGACGCGATCGTCCGGTCGAGCTTCCAGATGCCGAGGTCCCCGAGGCGGTGGGTGACGTCCGAGAGGCTGTCCCCGAGACCACCTTGTTGCTCACCCGCCTGCGCGGGCGACTCCGACGCCTGCAGCGAGCTCGTGATGATCGCGACCGAGTCCTGGAGGTTCAGCCCGGCCGACCCGTTCTGGCCGCTGAGGATCGCCGCGTGGGTGCGGCGGACCGCGGTGCGGAAGATCGAACGGAACGCGTCGGTGTCGACGACGGTCTGGATCGCGAGCTGCAGGCCGGGGCGGAAGTTGACCGCCTGCTCGTTGCCGCTGCGCGCGAGCTCCTCGGTGAGACGGCGCGCGAGCACGGTGCGCACCGCGGACGAGCGGAGGATGTCGACCGTGCGGTTGCTGAACGTCGTGCTGTCGTAGAGCGTGTCGCGCGCCCACGACGCGACGACGCCGACGGGCAGCAGCAACGCGGCGACGACGAGCAGGGCGGTGCTGATCCGTCGCCGCAACCGTCAACCCCCTGCCTGCGTCGCACGCGTCCGGCTCTGTCTAGCAGCGAGGGCCCGGGGTGTCGCCGGGCCCACTTGCGGATGCGAACATGTGTTCGGTACGGTCATTCCCGTGGCCCTGGCTGCACTTCCCCGGCGTGACGACGCGGCACGCGAGCACCTTGACAACGTGGCCCGGCGGGCCCGTCCGGTCGTGTTCGCACACGAGCGGACCATCCCGGTCGACACCGGCATCGGCGACCTGCTGCCGTGGCGCGGCGTGCAGCGGGGCACGGTCGTGGCGGTCGACGGCCCGCGTGGCGCGGGAGCGACGACGGTCGCCCTGCAGCTCGCGGCGGCCGTGACCGCGGCGGGCGAGTGGGCCGCGGCCGTCGACCCCGACACGTCGCTCGGCGGGTTGGCCGCCGCCGAGACGGGGGTCGACGTCGAGCGGTTCGCCGTCGTGCGCGGCGTTGCGCCGGCGCGCTGGGTCGAGGTCGTCGGCGCGCTGCTCGACGGTGTCGCGCTCGTCGTCGCCGGTGTGCCGGCCGGGGTGCGCGCGGGTGAGGCACGCCGGCTCGTCGGGCGCACGCGTGAGCGTGGCGCGGTGCTCGTCGCGCTCGGGCCCTGGCCCGTCGAGGCCGCGGTGCGCCTGCGGGCCGGCGGTGGACGGTGGCGCGGCCTCGGCCGTGGCGAGGGTCTCCTCACCGGCCGCGCGCTCGACGTCTCCGTCGTGGCGCACGGTGCGGCCGTACGCTCGCGCGAGCTGCACGTCGAGCCCTACGCACGCGCCGGCTGACGCGCGGGTCCCGTGAACGACGCCGGCACACGGACGTGTTGCGTATGGGTCCCCGACTGGCCCGTCGTTGTCGCGCGACGGACGGACACCGCACTGCACGAGCGCGCGGTCGTGGTGCTCGAGCCACCCGGGTCGCACCGTTCGGGACTGGTGCGCGCCGCGTCATTCGAGGCGCGCGCGGAGGGGGCGGTGCCCGGGCTGCGGCGGCGGGAGGCCGAGGTGCGCTGTCCCGGCGTCGCCGTCCTCGACGCCGACCTCGCGGCCGAGGCGCGCGTGTTCGAGGTGCTCGCCCGCGCGGTGGAGGTGCTCACGCCACGCGTCGAGCTCGAGCGACCGGGGCGCTTGTCGTTCCCGACGCGCGGGCCGTCGCGGTACTTCGGTGGCGACGACGCGCTGGTCGCACGCGTGCGCGCCGCGATCGCGGACGCCGGGCTCGGTGACGTCCCGGCTCGGGTCGGGATCGCCGGGAGCCGGTTCGCGGCCCGGCTCGCGGCGCGGCGTGACACCGTCGTCGCGCCGGACGCGACGCGCGAGTTCCTCGACCCGTGGCCCGTCCGCGTCCTCGGCGATCCCGATCTCGCCGACCTGCTCGCGCGTCTCGGCATACGGACACTCGGCGCGTTCGACGCGCTGCCGGCACCCGCGGTGCTCGCGCGCTTCGGTCCCGAGGGACATCGCGCGCACCGGCTCGCGCGCGGGCTCGACCTCCGGCCGCCCGTGCTCGAGCCCCCGCCGCCCGAGCTCGTCGAGACGCACGAGCTCGATCCGCCCGCCGCGCGCGTCGACGTCGCGACGTTCGCGGCGAAGACGATGGCCGACCGCCTGCTCGGCGCGCTCGCGGCGCGCGGGCTCGGCTGCACGCACGTGCTCGTCGAAGCCGAGACCGAGCACGGCGAGCGGCTGGCGCGCGGGTGGCGGCACGACCGCGCGCTGACGCCCGCGGCGCTGGCCGAGCGCGTCCGCTGGCAGCTCGAGGGCTGGCTCGGGAACGGCGCCGGTGCCCGGGACGAGGAGCTCGTCGCCGCGGACGCGGTCACCGGCGGGCTGACCTTGCTGCGCCTCGTGCCCGAGGAGGTCGTCCCCGCGACGGGCCGGCAGCTCGGCTTCTGGGGTGGCGACGCCGCGACGGCGGACCGCGCCGCGCGCACCTTCGCCCGGGTCCAGGGCCTGCTCGGGCCGGACGCGGTCGTGTCACCCGTCGTGCAGGGTGGCCGCACGCCCGGTGAGCGCGTCCGTTGGGTGCCGTGGGGCGAGCCGCGCGCCGCGACCGCGGACGTCGCCGCCCCGTGGCCCGGCGCGATCCCGTCGCCGGCACCGGCGCGGGTGCTCGAGCCGCCCGTGCCCGCGGAGGTGCTCGACGACGACGGGACGCCCGTGCGCGTGTCGGCGCGTGGTGACGCGTCGGGGGAGCCCGCGATGGTGCGCAGCGGCGCGCTGCCGGGCGGCGGGGGACCGGTGGTCGCGTGGACCGGACCGTGGGTGCACGACGTGCGGTGGTGGGACGGTCGCGCCCGACGCCGTGAGGCGCGCTGGCAGGTCGTCGTGCGCGCGGACGGCGTCGACGTCGCGTGCCTCGTCGCGCTCGGCCGGGGCCGGGCCACGGTCGAGGCGGTGTACGACTGAGCGAGCACGGCCGGGAGGCCGGGCGGAAGCGGTGGCCCGAGCGGCCCGGCACCGCAGGTGCCATGCGCGGAGCACGCTGAGATGACCGGCGCGCGCGCCGGCGGGTACGCCGAGCTCCACTGCCACACCAACTTCTCGTTCCTCGACGGCGCGAGCCATCCCGAGGACCTCGTCGAGGAGGCGGTGCGGCTCGGCCTCGACGCGCTCGCGGTGACCGACCACGACGGGCTGTACGGCGTCGTGCGCTTCGCCGAGGTGGCGCGCGAGCTCTCGCTCCCGACGGTCTTCGGCGCCGAGCTGACGCTTTGGAGCGGCGAGCTTGCGAGCGCGACCGGAGAACATGATGAGCACGTCCTCGTGCTCGCAGACGGGCCCGTGGGATACGCGCGGCTCGCGCGCGCGATCAGCGCGGCGCAGCTGCGGGGCGAGAAGGGTGCACCTCGCTTCGACCTCGCGTCGCTCGCCGAGGACGCGCGAGCACCGGTGCACGCGAACGGCTACCGAACGTCACGCGACAACGACTCGTGGCTCGTGTTGACGGGATGCCGGAAAGGAGGCGTGCCGCGTGCGCTCGCGCAGCACGGACCGGCCGCCGCCGCACGCGCGCTCGACCGGCTCGTCGACGCGTTCGGGCGCGAACGCGTGCTCGTCGAGCTCTGGGACCACGGCGACCCGCTCGACCGTCATCGCAACGACGCGCTCGCCGCGCTCGCGGCGCGCGCCGCCGTCGACGTCGTCGCGACGAACAACGTCCACTACGCCACGCCGCGCCAGCGGCGCCTCGCGCACGCGCTCGCCGCGATCCGATCACGTCGCTCGCTCGACGAGCTCGACGGGTGGCTGCCCGCGTCGCCGCTCGCGCACCTGCGGGGCGCGGCCGAGCAGCGTCGCCGCTTCGCGCGCTATCCGGGGGCGGTCGAACGGACCGTCGACGTCGCGCGTCAGGCCGCGTTCGACCTGCGACACGCGGCACCGAACCTGCCCGACCACGTCGTGCCCGACGGCCACGACGAGATGAGCTGGCTGCGTGAGCTCACGTACCGGGGCGCGGCGTTGCGCTACCCGAGCACCCACGAACAGCACGACGACGCGATGCGCCAGATCGAGCACGAGCTCGCGGTGATCGAGGAGCTCGGGTTCCCCGGCTACTTCCTCCTCGTGCACGACATCGTCGAGTTCTGCCGCGTGAACGACATCTACTGCCAGGGCCGGGGGAGCGCGGCGAACAGCGCGGTCTGCTACGCGATCGGCATCACGAAGGCGGACGCGGTGGGCCTCGGGCTCCTGTTCGAGCGCTTCCTCTCACCCGAGCGCGACGGGCCGCCCGACATCGACCTCGACATCGAGCACCAGCGCCGCGAGGAGGTGATCCAGTACGTCTACGAGCGCTACGGGCGTGACCGCGCCGCGCAGGTCGCCAACGTCATCACGTACCGGCCGCGCTCCGCGCTGCGCGAGATGGCGAAGGTCGCGGGCCTGTCGCCGGGCCACGCGGACGCGCTGACGAAGTGGATCGACCGCTGGCGCAGCAACGTTGATGCGTTCGAGGATCTCACCGAGGAAGGCATCGCGCCCGCCGTGCCGGAGCTGGTCGTCGACCTCGCGCGGCAGGTGCTCGACTTCCCGCGCCACCTCGGCATCCACTCGGGCGGGATGGTCATGGCCGACCGCCCGCTCGTCGAGTGCTGTCCGGTCGAGTGGGCCCGCATGGAGAACCGCTCGGTGCTGCAGTGGGACAAGGACGACTGCGCGGCCGCGGGGCTCGTGAAGTTCGACCTGCTCGGCCTCGGGATGCTGACGATGCTGCACCTCGCCGTCGACCTGATCCGCGAGCACGAGGGTGTCGACGTCGACCTCGCGACGATCCCGCAGGAGCCCGAGGTGTACGCGCTGCTGAGCGCGGCCGACACCGTCGGCGTGTTCCAGGTCGAGAGCCGCGCGCAGATGGCGACGCTGCCCCGCCTGCGACCGGAGTCGTTCTACGACCTCGTCGTCGAGGTCGCGCTCATCCGGCCCGGGCCGATCCAGGGCGGCTCGGTGCATCCGTACCTGCGCCGGCGCAACGGCGAGGAGCCCGTCACCTACCCGCACCCGATCCTCGAGCCGTGCCTGCGCAAGACGCTCGGGGTGCCCCTGTTCCAGGAGCAGCTCATGCAGATGGCGATCGACGCGGCCGGCTTCACGCCCGGCGAGGCCGACCAGCTCCGCCAGGCGATGGGCTCGAAGCGCTCGCACGCGCGCATGGCCCGCATGCGCGAGCGGCTGCTCGACGGGCTCGCGCGCAACGGGATCACCGGCGAGGTCGCGGCCGACGTCGCCAAGAAGCTCGAGGCGTTCGCCGACTTCGGCTTCCCCGAGAGCCACTCGGTGAGCTTCGCCTACCTCGTGTACGCGAGCTCGTGGGTGAAGCTGCACTACCCGGCCCAGTTCGCGTGCGCGCTCCTCAACGCGCAGCCGATGGGCTTCTACTCGCCGCACACGATCGTGCGCGACGCGATCCGTCACGGCGTCGAGGTGCTCGGGCCGGACGTCAGCGCGTCGCGCAAGGACTGCACGCTCGAGCCCCGCACGGCCGGTGCCGGGCCCGTCGGCTTCCCCAAGCCGGGCTGGCACGCCGATCCGTCGACGCACGCGCTGCGCGTCGGCCTGCGCTACGTGCGTGGGTTGAGCGACGCGCTGCTCGATCGCATCGACGAAGAGCGTGCGCGCGCGCCGTTCGCGGACCTCGAGGACTTCGTGCGCCGCACCGCCGCACCCGTCGACGCGATCGAGGCGCTCGCGACCGCGGGTGCGTTCGAGGCGTGCTTCGGGCGCACGCGGCGCGACGCGCTGTGGGCCGCGGGCGCGGTCCGCGACGTCGCGCCGCGGCAACGCGGCGATCTCGTCGTCGAACGGCTCCCCGGCGTCGTGACGGGCGCCGACGCGCCCGCGCTGCCCGGCATGACCGAGGTCGAGGAGACCGCAGCCGACCTGTGGGCGCTCGGCCTGTCGCCCACGCGCCATCCAACCGAGCTGGTCCGCGACGAGCTCACCGCGAGCGGCATCGTCACCGCGAGCGCGCTGCGCGAGCTCACGCACGGCGACATCGTCGAGGTCGGCGGCGTCGTCACGCACCGCCAGCAGCCGTCCACCGCGAAGGGCACGGTGTTCCTCAACCTCGAGGACGAGACCGGCCTCGTGAACGTGATCTGCACGCCCGGCGCGTGGAAGCGCTACCGCGCGGTCGCGCGCACCTCGCCGGCGTTACGCGTGCGCGGGGTCCTCGAACGGCACCAGGGCGTGATCAACCTCGTCGCGCAACGGATCCGGCCGCTGCCGCTGAGCGTCGCCGGCGCGCTCCGCTCGCGTGACTTCCACTGACGCGACCGGACGCGCAGGCGCGGGCGCGGAGCTGCCCACCGCGAGGGATCGCGGTCAGCGACCGCGGTGTCGAGCGCGATCCCGCCGCCGCTAACGCCGGCGTACCACCGTCCCGCGGTCCTCACGCATGCACGTGAAGACGAAGCGGACCAGCCGCTCGCGGTCCCGTTCGCTGATCGCGCTGAACCCGACGTGCAGGAGGTACTCCTCGTGGCGCTCCTGCCGCTCTCGCGACGACGCGTGCTCCAACACGGTCGCGATCGCGACGAGCGGTCGATCGCCCGGGATCGCGAGTGACACGACGACCGTCGCGTCCCGCGGCGCGATCACGTCCGCCTCGAGTGCCATCCCGCCGCCGCCGATGTCGTGCACGTACGCGTCGAACGGCGTGAACTCGTTCGCGCGGTCGTCGAGCAGCAGGCACCGCACGACGGGCCGCGCCGCGACACGAACGAACTGCCGGCGTTGCATGGGAGCGTGGTCGTCGCGCAGTGCGAGCGCGAGCGTCGAGTCGCTCCGTCGCGTCACTGCGCCGTCGACCGTGAACACGCTCGTGCTCGTCACGGTCGTGATCGAGACCGCCGCGCCTTCACGGAGCTCTCGCGGGACGGGGTCGTCGTGCACCGCGACGACGAGCCGCCCGGTCTGCACCGCGTCGACGATCGCTCGCCACGCGACGATCGCGCCGTCGACGTCCGTCTCGATGAGGACGAGCTGACGTTTCGCGAAGCCCGGGAACCGCGTCGGCATCCGTGCACAGCGTACGACGGGTCGTGCCGTGGGGAACGGTTACCCTGAGCGCTCCATGAAGTCGGCCCTCGTCGAGCCTCCGAGTCCCTGTGCGGCGGCAGTTGCGCACCGTCGTGGCGCGCTTCGTCGCGCTCGTTCGCTCGGACGCCGCCGGCGTACGGGCCGGGTTCGTCGCGCTCTTCATCTCGTCGGGCGGTGATCTCCTCGCCGGCCTGACGCTCGGGTCGATCACCGGAACGCTCCAACGGCTGCCCGGTCTGCTCGTCCTCGTCCCCGCGGCGATCGGCATGCGGGGCAACATCTTCGGCGCGCTCGGCAGCCGGCTCGGCACCGCGATCCACGCCGGCACGTTCCGCCTCTCGCGCCGGCGTGACACCCTCGTCGGCCAGAACCTGTCGGCGTCGATCGCGCTGTCGCTGTCGATCTCGCTCGTGCTCGCGGTGCTGGCGCGCGCGATCTCGGTCGTCTTCGGCCTCGATCACACGATCTCGATCACCGACTTCATCGTCATCTCCGTCATCGGCGCGGTGCTGGCGTCGGTGGTCGTCATGGCGTTGACGGTGTGGGTCGCGCACCTCAGCGTCCAGCGCGGCTGGGACCTCGACAACGTCGCGGCGCCGATCGTCACGGCCGCCGGCGACATGGTGACCCTGCCCAGCCTGTTCGCCGCGACCTACCTCGTCGGCGTGCACTACGTGACGCCCGTCGTCGCGGTGCTCTGCATCGTCCTCGGCGTCGGCGCGTTCGTCGTGAGCCTGCGGTCGCGGCTGCCGATCCTGCATCGCATCATGGTCGAGTCGCTGCCGATCCTCGCGCTGGCGGGCGCGGTCGACGTCGTCGCGGGGTTGACGATCGAGAAGCGCTTCGAGTCGTTCCTGACGTACCCGGCGCTGCTCGTGCTCGTGCCGCCCTTCCTCGAGGACTCCGGCTCGCTCGGCGGCATCCTGTCCGCGCGCGTCGCGACGAAGCTGCACCTCGGCACGATCGAACCGACGCGCTCCCCGCTCGTGGCAGTGGGTGAGGACGTGTTGCTGACGTACGTGTACGCGGTCCCGGTGTTCCTGTTCCTCGGGATCTCGTCGCAGATCGCGGCGCTCGTCGCCGGCCTGCACAGCCCGGGGCCGGTCGAGATGATCGCGGTGTCGATGCTCGCGGGCGCGTTCGCGACGACGGCGTCGGTGCTCGTCGGGTACTACGGCGCGGTCGCGACGTACCGGCTCGGTCTCGACCCCGACAACCACGGCATCCCGATCGTCACGTCGAGTCTCGACCTGCTCGGCGCGTTCGCGCTGATCCTCGCGATCGTGATCCTCGGGCTCACGTGACGGCGGTACATTCGCGAGCAGTGGGTGCCAACCTGAAGGACATGCTCTCGGAGGCGAAGGACTCCTCCGAGCTCATGGTCGACCTGGCGTACGCGGCGCTGTTCTTCTCGGACGCCGGGATGGCGGACGAGGTCCACGAGCTGGAGGACCGGCTCCGGGACCTCACCCACCAGATGCGCGAGACCTGCGTCCTCGCGGCCCGCTCGCCGCGCGAGGCGGAGCAGATGTCGGGTGTCCTGCAGCTCGTGTCCGCGATCGAGCGGATGGCGAACGCGGCGGTCGACGTCTCGCGCATCGTCACGCGGCGTCTCGGCATCCCGGCTGCGCTCGTGGCCGACCTCGCCGCGGCCGAGGAGGTGTCGCACCGCGTCCGCATCCGCGACGACTCGGCGATGGCGCACCGATCGCTGGCCGATCTCGAGCTGCCGATCGAGACCGGCATGCGCGTCGTCGCGATCCGGCGCGGCAAGCAGTGGGTGATCGACCCCGACGGCGACGAGGTGCTCGTCCCCGACGACATCCTCATCCTGCGCGGTCCCGTGGACGGGATCGCGGAGCTGCGCGTGCTCGCCGGCGCGCCCGAGTGGCGCGCGCCCGCCCTCGAAGAGGACCCCGCGCTGTCCGACCTCGACCGCGCGGTCGACGTGCTCGTCGAGATGAAGAACGTCTCCGAGGTCGCGGTCGGCCTCGCGTACAGCGCGCTCCTGTTCGACGACCAGGGGCTCGCGGCCGAGGTGTCGCAACTCGAGGAGCGGCTCGACGAGATGCGCGAGCGGCTCGAGCTGTGGGTCCTGCGCGCCGCGAGCGAGACGATCGACCCGTCCCCGCTGCGCGGTCTGCTGCACCTGGGGGGCGCGGCCGAGGAGATCGGTGACGCGGCGCAACAGATGGTGTGGGTCGTCGAGCAGGGCGAGGAGATGCACCCGGTGCTCGTCGCCGCGCTCGGCGAGTCCGACGAGGTGATCGCGCGCATCCCCGTCGGCGCGGGGTCGCTGCTCGAAGGTCGCACGCTGAGCGAGGTCTCGCTCGAGACCGAGACCGGCTTCTACCTGCTCGCGATTCGCCGCTCGGGTCGCTGGTCCTACCGCCCGCGCGGCGGGTTCCGGCTCGCCGCGGGTGACGAGCTCGTCGGCAGCGGACCCGACGAGGGCCGCGCGCGGCTGGCGGAGCTGTGCGGCTACCGCGTCATCGAGGACGACGACACCGGCCAGGTCGATCTCGTCCCTGCCGCGGGCCCGAGGTAACGGTGCTCTCCGGACGGGCGGCTGCCGCAGCGGCCGTCGGCGCGCTCGTCCTCGTCGCGCTCCTCCAGGCGGGCGCGGCAGTCGCGGCGACCACGCCGCGCCGCGCGCGGCCGGTCGTCTCCGAGATCCCGGTGACGGGTGCGGTGGACCCGCTCGTCGCGCGCATGGCGGAACGGGGGCTCACGAGGGCTGCGGACGCGCACGCGGCGGCGGTCCTCGTCCGGCTCGACACACCGGGCGGTCTGGACTCGTCGATGCGGTCGATCATCAAGTCGATCGAGCGCTCGACCGTACCGGTCGTGTGCTGGGTCGGCCCGTCGGGCGCGCGTGCGGCGTCCGCAGGGACGTTCATCCTCGTGGGCTGCCCCGTCGCGGCGATGGCGCCGGGAACGAACGTCGGGGCTGCGCACCCGGTCGGCATCACCGGTCAGATCGAGTCGACGAAGGTCACCAACGATGCAGCCGCGTACATCCGCTCGCTCGCGCAGGCCCGCGGTCGCAATGCCGACTGGGCGGAGCGCGCGGTACGCAACTCGGTGAGCATCTCGGCGGCCGACGCCGTCCGCCTGCACGTCGCCGATCTGCTCGCACCCAGTCGTGACGCGCTGCTGCGCGCGGTCGACGGGCGGGTCGTCGCCACCGCGGCAGGACCGGTCACGCTCACGACCGCCGGCGCGACGGTGCGGACCGAGCACCTCACGTGGGGCGAGTCGCTCCTCCATGCCCTCGACGACCCGAACATCGCGTTCGTGCTGTTCGTCGCGGGCATCGCGCTGCTCGTGCTCGCGCTGATCCACCACGGCGTGCAGGTGTACGGCGTCGTCGGGCTCGTCCTGGTGCTGTCGTCGCTCGTCGTGTTCTCGGTGCTGCCCGTGAACCTCGCCGGGATCATCCTGCTCGTCGCCGCGTTCGTGCTCTTCGTGCTGGACGTCAAGCTGCATGCGCACGGCGCGCCGGTCGCCGCCGGTCTCGTCGCCTTCGTGTTCGGCGGGCTGTACCTGTACAACGGGCCCGTCCGGGTCTCGCGCCCGCTGGTGTTCACGCTGGCGCTCGGGTTCGGGGTGCTGTTCTTCCTCGCGGTGCGGGCCGCGGTCCGGTCGCACCATGTGCCCGTGCGCGTCGGGACGTCCGTCGTCGGCGCGCAGGGTGTCGTCGTGCGCGACCTCGCGCCCGAAGGCGTCGTCCGCATCAACCGCGAGGAGTGGAGCGCGCGCGTGGTCGGGTGTGAGGGGGGTGCCGTCCCCGCGGGCGCGACCGTCCGGGTGGTGGACACGTCGGGACTGACCGTGGAGGTCGTCCCGGTCGGATCGGAGGGTGCGGCGAGCAGCGACGCACCCGGTGCGGAGGTGACCAGTTGACCGCGGTGTTCGTCGTCGTTGCCGTCGTCGTCGTGCTGTTCCTGATCGTGCTGTGGTCGTCGATCAAGATCGTGCGCGAGTACCAGCGGATCGTGCTCTTCCGGCTCGGTCGCATGATCGGCCTGCGCGGGCCGGGGATCGTGATCATCATCCCGTTCATCGACCGCGCGACCTGGGTCGACCTGCGCGAGTTCTACCTGGAGATCCCGCACCAGACCGCGATCACGAAGGACAACGCGCCGATCTCGATCGACTTCATCACGTTCTTCAAGGTCGTCGACGCCGAGTCGAGCGTGATCCAGGTCGCCAACTTCACCGGCGCCGCGCAGAACATCGCGGCGACGACGCTGCGCTCCGTCGTCGGTGACATCAGCCTCGACGACGTGCTCGCCAAGCGCGACGAGATCAACCAGATCCTCCGCACGAAGCTCGACGAGATCACCGAGCGCTGGGGCGTGAAGGTCACGAACGTCGAGATCCGCGAGATCATCCCGCCCCCCGCGGTGCAGGAGGCGATGACGCGCCAGATGTCGGCGGAGCGCACGCGGCGCGCGGTCGTCACCGAGGCCGAGGGCGACAAGGCCGCGCAGATCCTGCGCGCGGAGGGGTCCCAGCAGTCGGCCGTCCTCGAGGCCGAGGGCCAGCGGCAGGCGAACATCCTGCAGGCCGAGGGTGACAAGCAGGCCGCGCTGCTGCGGGCCGAGGGCTTCGCGGCCGCGCTGACCGCGGTGTTCCAGGCCGCGAGCACCGTCGACGCGAAGACGATGGGCATCCAGTACCTGGAGGCGCTCAAGGCGCTCGGCGCGTCACCGTCGACGAAGTTCGTGCTCCCGCTCGAGCTGACCGGCGTGCTGCACGGTCTCGCCGGCTACGCCAACCAGGCGTTCGACGGCGCCGGCGACACGCCGTCCTGATCGTCCATGCGTCGTTCATCGTCGTACAGCAACGGCGAGCGACGCATGGACGACCGGATCACGTGACCGCGCGCATCCGGCGCAGGCCGCGGAGGGGACTCTCGGTGGTCGGTGCGAGGCGGACCTTCACGTCGACGACCGTGGCGCCGTCCGGCGTGACGATCACCGGGTTGCAGTCCATCTCGCTCACCTCGGCGAGCGTGTCGGCGAGCAGGCCGACGCGCAGCACGACGTCCTCGAGCGCATCGACGTCGACCGGCGCACTCCCTCGGTAGCCGAACAGCAGGGGCGACATCTTCAACGACCGGACGACCTCGCGCGCGTCGACGTCGGTGATCGGCACGATGCGCAGCGCGGTGTCGCGCATGAGCTCGGCCGTGACGCCGCCCATCCCGAACAGCACGAGCGGCCCGAAGGACGGGTCGTGGGTGACGCCGACGATCGTCTCCACCCCGACCGCGGCCATCGGCTGGACGACGACGGTGCGTTCGCTGGTCGACGACACGACGTGCGCGTACGCGTCGCGCACGGCCGGCGCGCTCGACAGGCCGAGGTGCACGCCGCCGACGTCGCTCTTGTGCACGATCGAGCCGGCCGCGACCTTCAGCGCGACGGGGAAGCCGAGCTCCTCGGCCGCGCTCGCGGCGTCGTCCGGGGTCGTGACGCGCCGCACGGGGACGTGCGGGATGCCGAAGCAGTCGCACAGCGCGAACGCGACGTCGCTGTCCAACCACACGCGCTCGCCGCCCGCCGCGGCGAGGACGTCCGTGACGAGCTCCTTGGCGTGCGCGACGTCGACGCCGTCGAGCGCCGGCACCGTGCCCGCGGGACGGCGGCGCCACTCGCCGTGCTCCGCGGCGCGCGCCATCGCGGCGACGGCGGACTCCGGGAACGAGAACGACGGGATCGCCCGCCGAGCTGCGTCGCCGCGCTCCGGCGGGTGCTGCAACGCGTCGGGGATCCCCTGCCGGCCGAGGAAGCACGCGACGACGGGCGTGTCGCCGGCGGCGGTCGATCCGGCCTGGATCGCGCGCGCGACGTCCTCGGCCGCGGTCACGAGCGGTGGGACGAAGATGACGAGCAGCGCGTCGACGTCCGGGTCGCGCAGCACGGTACGGATCGCGCGCTCGTAGGTCTCCGCGCTCGCCGACGCGACGAGGTCGACGGGGTTCGCGACGCTCGCGTCCGGCGACACGAACGAGCGCAGCTCCTGCTGTGTCGCCGGGCCGAGCTCGTTCACCTCGAGTCCCGCGCCCTCGGACGCGTCGGCCGCGAGGATCCCGGGCCCGCCGCCATTGCTGATGATCGCGACGCGCCGGCCCTTCGGTAACGGCTGGTTGACGAGCACCTGCGCCGTCTCGAAGAGCTGCTCCATGGTGTCGACGCGGATGACGCCCGCCTGGCGGAACAGCGCGTCGACCGCGACGTCGGGGCTCGCGAGCGCGGCCGTGTGCGACGACGCGGCGCGCGTCCCGGCACGCGAGCGGCCGCTCTTCACCGCGACGATCGGCTTGTGGCGCGAGATCCGCCGGGCGAGCCGCGCGAACTTGCGCGGGTTCCCGAACGACTCGAGGTAGAGGAGGATGACGTCGGTGTCGGGATCGTCCTCCCAGTGCTGGAGGAGGTCGTTGCCGCTCACGTCGGCCTTGTTGCCGATCGACACGAACGACGACACGCCGAGGCCGAGCCGGCTCGCCTGGGCGAGCAGCTCGATGCCGAGCGCGCCGGACTGCGACGAGAACGCCACCCGCCCGCGCGTCGGCGTGAACGGCGCGAACGTCGCGTTCATCTGCACGTCGGGGTTCGTGTTGACCACGCCCATGCAGTTCGGACCGACCATGCGCATGCCGTGGCGCCGCGCCAGCTCGACGATCTCGCGTTCGGTCCGGCGGCCGTCCTCGCCCGTCTCCGCGAACCCGGCCGTGATGACGATGAGGCCCCGCACCCGCTTCTGCGCGCACTCGCGGACGACGCCTTCGACGAGCGGCGCGGGAACCGTGATGACCGCGACGTCGACGTCGTCGGGGATGTCGAGCACGCTCGGCCACGACCGCACGCTCGCCACCGACGTCGTGGTCGGGTTGACCGGGTAGACGGGACCGTTGAACCCGCCCGCGATGAGGTTGCGCAGCACCTCGTGACCGATCGTGCCGCGCCGGCGCCCCGCGCCGACGACCGCGATCGACCGGGGTGCGAGCACGCGCGCCGTCGATCGCGCCTCCGCCTGGTGCTCGCGTTGCTCCTGCGCGGCGCGCGACGCCGCTGTCGGCGCGATCGGGAACGTCAGCTCGACCACTCCGTCCGCGAAGCGGCGCTCGACCTCGAAGCCCGCACTGCGGAACACGTCGAGCATCTTGCGGTTCGACGGCAACGTCGACGCGAGGAAGCGCGTGATCCCCTCGCGGCGCGCGATCCCGGCGAGGTGCTCGAGCATGATCGTCCCGAGGCCGCGGCCCTGCTGGTCGTCCTCGACCGTGAACGCGACCTCGGCATCGTTGCGGTCGTCGAGACGGTCGTAGCGCGCGACGGCGACGATGCGGTCGCCGAGCTCGGCGACGAGCGCCATCCGGTCGTCGTAGTCGATGCTCGTGAGCCGCTCGAGCTGCTGCGCGGTCGGTGCGGAGACCGGTGAGAAGAACCGCAGGTAGATGGAGTCGGACGACATGCGCTCGTAGAGCGCGAGGAGCGCGGCGTCGTCGTCGGGCCGGATCGGCCGCACGTGCACGGTGCCGCCGTCGGCGAGCACGACGTCCGACTCCCACTGCGAGGGGTACGCCCGGGCCATCCGCGCGCAGCGTAGGACGTCGTCTGCTCCCTCGCGCCGGCCCATCCCCGCGCGTGCGCGCACGGTCCGGCTTCGTCCGCACCGTCGCAGGTTCTTCGACCCGGCCGGCCCGTCGCGGTCGGCTACCGTCGGACGGTGACCGCGTCGCCGGCTCCCGTCGCCTCGCGGCCCGGCGGGGATCCCTCGTTCGTCACCGGTCCGGACGGCCTGTCCGACGACGACGTCGCCGCGCGGATCGCGCGTGGCGAGGTCAACGACACCGGCGAGCGGTCGAGCCGCAGCCTCGAGGAGATCGTCCGCGCCAACGTCTTCACGCGCTTCAACGCGCTTCTCGGCGCGCTCCTCGTCGTCATCCTGGTCGTCGGGCCGCTGCAGGACGCGCTGTTCGGCATCGTCCTCGTGACGAACACCCTCATCGGCATCGTCCAGGAGGTGCGGGCGAAGCGCACGCTCGACCGTCTCGCCGTCTTGAGCGCGCCGCGCGCGCGAGTCGTGCGCGCGGGGCGCGCGAGCGACATCGCGGTCGAGCAGGTCGTCCTCGACGATCTCCTGCAGCTCCGCACCGGCGACCAGGTGCCCGCGGACGGTGTCGTGCGCGCGTCCGACGGTCTCGAGCTCGACGAGTCGCTCCTCACCGGCGAGTCGGACCCGGTCACCAAGCGCGACGGCGACGGGGTGCTGTCGGGCAGCTTCGTCGTCGCCGGCGCGGGCGACGTCCAGGCGACGCGCATCGGCGCCGACGCGTACGCGCGCAAGCTCGCGGCCGAGGCGCGTCGGTTCACGCTCGTGCGCTCCGAGCTGATGGACGCCATCAACCTCATCCTGAAGTGGGTGACGTGGGCGATCGTCCCGACCGCCGCGATCCTGGCGCTGAGCCAGTTCAAGGCGAACGACGGATGGCGCGCGGCGCTGAGCGGTACCGTCGCCGGCGTCGTCGGCATGGTCCCGGAGGGGCTCGTCCTCCTGACGAGCATCGCGTTCGCGGTCGCGGCGGTGACGCTGGCGCGGCGCCGCGTCCTCGTGCAGGAGCTGCCGGCGGTCGAGGGTCTCGCGCGCGTCGACGTCGTCTGCCTCGACAAGACCGGCACGCTCACCGAGGGCGACGTCGTGTTCGACCGGCTCGAGCCGTTGACCGGCGCCGACGGCGACGTCACGGGCGCCGCGCTGGGTGCGCTGGCCGACGACCCGAACCGCAACGCGACGCTCGGTGCCGTCGCGGACGCGTTCCCCGCGCCGGACGGCTGGACGCGCACCGGTGGGATCCCGTTCTCCTCCGCGCGCAAGTGGAGCGCGGCGAGCTTCGACGGGCACGGCTCGTGGGTCATCGGCGCACCCGAGATGGTCCTCGCCCACGCACCGCACGACGATCCCGCCCGCGTGCGAGCCGACCAGCTCGCGTCCGACGGACGGCGTGTCCTGCTGCTCGCGCGGTCCGATGCCGCGCTGACGGGCGAGCAGCTGCCCGCGCCGTTGCAGGCCGTCGCGCTCGTGCTCCTCGCGGAGCAGATCCGGCCCGACGCCGCCGAGACGCTCCGTTACTTCGCCGACCAGGGCGTCCTGCTCAAGGTCATCTCCGGTGACAACCCGCGCACGGTCGGTGCCGTCGCGCAGCGTGTCGGGCTCCCGGGGGCCGACGAGCCGTACGACGCGCGCCGTCTCCCCGAGGAGACCGACGCGCTCGCCGGCGTGCTCGACACACACACCGTGTTCGGGCGGGTCACGCCCCATCAGAAGCGAGCGATGGTCGGCGCGTTGCAGTCCCACGGTCACGTGGTCGCGATGACCGGCGACGGCGTGAACGACGCGCTGGCGCTCAAGGACGCGGACATCGGCATCGCGATGGGCTCGGGCGCGGCTGCGACGCGATCGGTCGCGCAGCTCGTCCTCCTCGACGGGCGGTTCGCGACGCTGCCCGGCGTCGTCGCCGAGGGCCGGCGCGTCATCGCGAACATCGAGCGCGTCGCGAACCTGTTCATCACGAAGACGGTGTACGCGATGCTGCTCGCGCTGGCGATCGGCGTCGCGCGCTGGCCGTTCCCGTTCCTGCCCCGGCATCTCACCGTCGTGAGCTCGCTCACGATCGGCATCCCGGCGTTCTTCCTGTCGCTCGCACCGAATCCGCGGCGGTACGTCCCGGGGTTCATCGACCGTGTGCTGCGCTTCGCCGTGCCTGCCGGGACGCTCGCCGCGATCGCGACGTTCGCGGCCTACTGGGTGGCGCGCGCCTCGGGCGTCCCCCTCGTGGAGGCGCGCACGACCGCGACGGTCGTGCTGATGACCTACGCCTTGTGGGTGCTGTTCGTGCTCGCGCGCCCGGTCAACTGGTGGCGCGCGCTGCTGCTGGGCGCGATGGTCCTCGCCTTCGTCGTCGCGGTCGCCGTGCCCGGCCTGCAGGACTTCTACGCGCTCCACCTCCCTCCGGCCCACGTGGTCGTGGAGGGCGTCGCGATCGCGGCGGTCGCCGCGGCCGCGCTCGAGATCGCGCTCCGCTTCACCCGCCGCCCAGAGATGCGGCACTGACGTTCGGTTTCCGACGGTCAGTGCCGCATGTTCAGGCGGTGGTGAGCACGCGGAGGGTGTCGCGTGCGACGACCGTGGCCTCGTCGACGTGGACGACCCACGCCGCGATCGCGGACCCGTCGGTCGAGATGCGTGCCTCGCGGCCGCCGACGGCGGTGTCGTTGGCCCGCGGGTCGACCTCGATGCCGCACCACTGCATGCCGTCGAGGATGCGCGCGCGGACCTCGGGCGAGTGCTCGCCGATCCCGCCGCCGAACACGACCGCTTCCGCGCCGCCGAGCGCGGCGAGGTAGCCGCCGACGTAGCGGCGGGCGCGGTAGCAGAACATCTCGACGGCGAGCGTGGCGCGTGCGTCGCCGTCGTGCGCGGCGTCGAGGACGTCGCGCATGTCGCGTGACCGTCCCGAGAGCCCGAGCAGTCCCGAGCGCGTGTTGAGCCACCCGTCGGCGGTGTCGACGTCCACGTTCTCCATGCGGGCGAGGTAGCCGGCCAGGCTCGGGTCGACGTCACCGGAGCGCGTCCCCATCACGAGCCCTTCGAGCGGGGTCAGACCCATCGACGTGTCGATCGAGCGGCCGTGGTCGACGGCCGCCGCCGAGCAACCGTTCCCGAGCTGCAGCGCGACGACGCGCGCGTGTGCCGTGTCGAGTGGCGCGAGCGCGTGCCGCGCGTCGAGCCGGTCGAGCATCGACCGGTGCGCGAGACCGTGGAACCCGTACCGACGCACGTGGTGACGGCGAGCGAGGTCGGGATCGATGGCGTAGTGCGATGCGCGTGCCGGCATCGACGCGTGGAACGCGGTGTCGAACGCCGCGACCATCGGGACACGGGTGCCGAGCGCGTCACGCGCACCGCGGATCGCGGCGAGCGCGGGCGCGTTGTGCAACGGCGCGAGCTCCGTCATGGACTCGATGCCGCGCAGTACGTCGTCATCGATCACGACCGCGTCGACGAACCGGTCGCCACCGTGGACGACGCGGTGCCCGACAGCGTCGACGCCCGTGCCCGCCCCGGCCGTCTCGAGCCAGTCGAGCGCGACGCGCAGCGCGCGTGCGTGGTCGGGTGCGTCGACTCGCACCTTCGTCGCGGCGCCGTCCGCGACGGCGTCGAGCACCGCGTGCGGTCCGATCTCCTCGATCTCGCCTGACGCGACCCGCCGGAGCTCCGTGCCGTCGAGGTCGCCGACGTCGAACTTCAGCGACGAGCTCCCGCAGTTGACGACGAGGAACCGCACGCCGTCACAGGTCCGAGAGCGGGACCCGCCACTCGAGCGTCGTACCGCCACGCGGGCGCCGCTGGACGGTGAAGCGCCCGCCGCGCTCCTTCGCCCGGACCGCCATGTTGGCGAGGCCGTGGCCGGTCGTGGGCGCGGACTCGTCGATGCCCGTGCCGTCGTCGACGACGTGCAGCGACACGTCGCTGTCGACCGCGATCGCGATGTCGACGCGTGACGCGTGCGCGTGCCGCGCGACGTTCGAGAGCGCCTCGTTCAGCGTGGCGAGCAGATCCGCCGCGATCGGCTCGGGCACGACGCTGTCGATCGGCCCCTCGAGGTGCACGTGGGGATCGAAGCCGAGCGCGTGGCGCGCCTCGCTGGCGAGCGCGAAGACGTCGACCCGCAGGCCGCGCCGGGTGCGCTCGTGCAACGCGAAGATCGTGTTGCGGATCTCGCGGATCGTCTCGTCGAGATCGTCGACGGCCTGCGCGATGCGGGCGCCGACCTCGGGGCGTGCGGCGATGCGGGCCGTCGTCTGCAACGCCATGCCCGTCGCGAACAGGCGCTGGATCACCTTGTCGTGCAGATCGCGCGCGATCCGCTCGCGGTCCTCGATGACCGCGAGCTCCGAGACGCGCTCGTGTAGGCGCGCGTTCTCGATCGCCACGCCCGCGGCCGTCGCGAGCGCGACGACGAGCGCCTCGTCCGAGTCGGAGAACTCGTCCGCGCCCTGCTTCTCGCAGAGGTACAGGTTCCCGAACACGTGCTCGCGCACACGGATCGGGACGCCGAGGAACGAGCGCATCGCGGGGTGGTGGGGCGGGAACCCGAACGACTCCGGGTGGGTCGTCAGGTCGCGCAACCGCAGCGGCTTCGGGTCGACGATCAGGAGGCCGAGGATCCCGCGTCCTTCGGGCAGCGTCCCGATCGCGCGGAACGTCTGCGCGTCCATGCCGACGTTGATGAAGTCGCTCAGCCGTTGGTCGTCGCCGATCACGCCGAGCGCGCCGTACCGAGCGCTCACGAGATCGCACGCGGACTCCACGATCCGCCGCAGCACGACCGGTAGGCTCAGATCGGACGCGATGCTGAGCACCGCGTCGAGCAGTCGGCTCAGCCGCTCGTCGTTCGAGACCCCACTGCGACCCACTGGGCCGAGAGGATCGCACACGGAGGATGGCCGTGGGCAATGCCGGCGAGCCGACGCGGGTGTTCCTGCTCGACGACCACGAGGTCGTCCGCCGTGGCCTGCGCGACATGCTCGACGCCGAGGACGACCTGACGGTCGTCGGTGAGGCCGGGACGGCCGACGAGGCGCTGTCGCGCATCCCGCCGACGCGTCCCGACGTCGCGGTCCTCGACGTGCGACTGCCCGACGGCAACGGCGTCGAGGTGTGCCGCGAGGTGCGGTCGCGCCATCCCGAGATCCAGTGCCTGATGCTGACGTCGTTCGCGGACGACGAAGCCCTGTTCCAGGCGATCATGGCCGGCGCGTCGGGCTACCTGCTCAAGCAGATCAAGGGCCCGGACATCGTCGACGCGATCCGTCGCGTCGCGGCGGGTCAGTCGTTGCTCGACGCCGCGGTCACGAAGCGCGTCCTCGACCGGCTGCGTCACCCGCCCGAGGAGGACGAGCGCCTCGCGTCGCTCACCGACCAGGAGCGGCGCATCCTCGAGCTGATCGCCGAGGGCCTCACGAACCGCCAGATCGCGGACCGCGTCCACCTCGCGGAGAAGACGGTGAAGAACTACGTGTCGAACCTGCTCGCGAAGCTGGGCATGGAGCGACGCACGCAGGCCGCGGTGTACGGCGCCAAGCTCCTCGAGCGCCATCCGCACGCGGCCGACTGAGTGACCCTGTTGGTACACAAGTCGCGCCTCTGACCGCGACTTGTGTACCAACTGAGCGCCCGCGCGGGACGCGCTCAGCACGTCAGCGTGCCGCGGTCGGCGCGCGCGATCGGGTCGACGGGCGGCAGCGCGCCGAAGCTCCCCGAGCGCGTCGATCCGAACTGCTCGGTCGCCCACATCGTGCCGTCGGGTGCGCACACGACCCCGATGCCGACGCGGTCGAGGTTCGGCGCGAGCAGATCGTGGCGGTGACCGTCCGATCGCATCCACGCGACGTGCATGTCGCCCGCGGTCGTCCCGTGATCACCGGTCCCGATGTTCTCCGCCGCGGCGACGAACCGGCCGAGCAGCGGGTGGATGTCGCTGTGGCGGAACCCGGACGCGGCCATCGTCCCGCTCCACCGGTACGCGTTCGCGGCGAGCGCGCCGTCCCACGCGAGCGGGCGGAGTCCCCGTGCCGCGCGCTCGGCGTTCGCGCGCGCCACGAGATCCGCCGCGATCGCGCGCTCGCGCGCGGTGGGCGAGACGTCCGCGGGTACGCCCGTCGTGCGGATGGTGCCGGTGCACGCCGTCGCGGCCGCGGCGAGCGCGACCGTCAGGCTGAGCGCGGCGAGCATCCGGGACACGCCGCGGTATCGGACGGGCGGCGCGGCCGCTTGAGCGGATCGGCGGCGCGGATCGGGCGGATCGGCGGCGCGGATCGGCAGCGCGGGAGTCAGTCCCCGACGTTCGCGGCCGGCGGCGTCCCTTGCGGCGTGGTGGTGGTCGTCGTCGGCGTCCCCGGCGCGACGCCGCGGGCGATCTTGGTCGGGAACATGTCGTAGTGCGTGTAATAGCGCTCGCGGACGTCGGGCTGGCCCGGCCGCGAGATGACGCGGTACACGACGACGTCGTAGCCGGTGTCGCCCTGCTGGATGACGCGTGTCGCGCCCGGCGGCAGCGTCGGGTCGTCGACGTACTCCGTCGTGACGGGCGTCGTCTTCAGGATGTCGGGGCCCTCGGCGCGGACCGTTCGCCCCTCGGTGTTGCCGTAGAACGACACCGTGATCGACGTCGACGTGTACGACGTGCGGATCAGGATCCCCGAGTGCGAGTCGTTCTGGAACTTCAGGTCGATCGCGCCGTAGTTGACGGTCGCCTCGCGCCCCAGCGGGTACCGGCTGATGTACACGAGGTGCGCGGCGTGCGTGACGTCCTTGTAACCGCCGAAGAAGATCGCGTTGTACGTCGTCGTCGCGAGCTGGCTCACGCCGCCGCCGTAGTCCTCGCCGAAGCTGTCCTCGAGCACGATCGGCGCCTTCACGAACCCGCGCTCGGGTGTGCGCGGACCGATCGTGTCGTTCATCGAGAAGATCTGGCCCGGCTCGACGATCGTGTTGTTCAGGATGTCCGCCGCGCGGTGGATGTTCTCGACGCGTGGCTCGCCCGCGGGGTGATGCGTCGTGAAGGTCGACACGAGCTCGGTGATGTTCAGCCGCTGCGCCCACGCGGTGTCGTGCGCGGGTTGCACGTCGGCGAGCGTCGCGGTGACGGTCCGCTCGCCGCGGAGGATCGCGTCTCCGACCGGTCCCGTCGCGAGGATCCGCCCGGGCTTGGACGGGACCACGCTGACGTGCGTCCCGCTGACGGCGAACGACGCGTCGACGGGTGGCTGCTCGAGCGCGGCGAGGGGAGGGCCGAGCGCGGCGCGCAGCTTCGTCGCGTCGACGGCGATCGCGACGTGGTGCCGGTGCACGGTCGTCGTGAGCGCGGTGGCGAGCTGTGGGGGCGTCAGCGTGAACGGGTGGCCGTCGACCACGATCGTCACCGGCGCGGCGAGCACGCGGCGGGCGCGTGCCGCGGCGCGCTCGAGCTCGGCGCGGCTGGCAGGTGGGTCGACGCGACCGACGGGCAGCGCGATGTCGTGGACGCGGCCGTTGCCCAATGCGTCGAGGAGCGCGGCGCGCGCCGCACTGCGCTGCATCCCGTGGCCCGCCTGCGGCGGCGCGACCCGGACGACGGCACCGTCGAACACGACCGCACCCGGGTCGAGCCCACCGGCGGCCTGGACGCTCCAGCCGTCGAGCACGCCGGCGAGCCGTTGCCCGTCGACGTGGATCACGAGCGGCAGACGGTCGGGCCGGAACCGCCGGGCGATGCTGTCCACGACCTGCGCGCCCACTCCACCGTCGTGCCCGACCCGCCGCGCGGCGCGCACCGTCGCGTGGTCGTCGACGGTTAGCCCGATCGCGCTCGGGTCGATCGACAGGTGCTGCCCGCCGACGACGACCGAGATCGGCCCGGTGCGCACGCGGGCGACGACCGGCGCGATCCGTCGCGCCGCGACCGCGTCGGACGTGCCGCCCACCTTCACGCCCGCGATCTCGACGTCGTGCGCGACGCGGCCGCGCGCGGCGAGCCGGTCGCCGAGGACGAGCCCGGCCGCGGCGAGGAGGAGCACACCGAGGAGGCTCACCGCGGCCCACGTCGCGACGCGCAGCACCGCCGGGCGACGCGCGCGCGCCGACGTCCACCCGTCGGAGGGGACGTCGAGTGGTCCTGTCCGCGTCGGGGAGAGCTGCGGGCGGTCGACGCTCAACCGGCCCAGGGTAGCGACACCGTTCCCGCGCGCCCGGGCCCCACCTGACCGGCCGGTCAAGACGCCGGTACGATCATCGGTCGCCCCGCTCGCTCGCACCACTGGAGACCGCCATGGCCGTCGACGCCCCCGAGCGCACCCCCGAGCAGCTGCGCGAGCAGACCGTCGCGTGGCTGCGCGAGAACCTCCCCGCCGGGTGGATGGAGGCCGTCGACGCCGGCGACCACGAGAAGGTGTCGCGCCTGCGCAGCGAGCTCGACTACGACGAGTGGTGCGTGCGCTTCGGGCGCGCCGGCTACGCGACGCCGACCTGGCCGGCCGAGTACGGCGCGGGGCTGTCACTCACGCCGGGGCAGGCCAAGCACGTCAACGACGTCCTCAACCACTACCGGGTCCCGCGGCCGATGAACATCATCGGCATCGGGATGGGTGGCCCGACCGTCCTGACGTGGGGGAGCGAGGAGCTCAAGCAGCGCCTCGTCGCCAAGATCGCGACGAACGAGGAGATCTGGTGCCAGCTCTTCAGCGAGCCTGGCAACGGATCCGACGTCGCCGGCCTCTCGACCCGCGCCGTGCGCGACGGCGACGAGTGGGTCGTGAACGGCCAGAAGGTGTGGACGACGCTCGCCCACCGCGCGAAGTGGGGGATGCTCCTCGCGCGCACGAACCCTGACGTGCCGAAGCATCGCGGCCTCAGCTACTTCGTCGTCGACATGCATGCACCCGGGGTGGAGGTCCGGCCGCTCGTCCAGATCACGGGTGACGCGGAGTTCAACGAGGTCTTCCTCAACGACGTCCGCATCCCGGACTCGATGCGTCTCGGTGGTGAGGGCGACGGGTGGCGCGTCGCGATCACGACGCTGATGAACGAGCGTGTGTCGCTGTCCGGTGCCGGCTCGGTCAGCGGCGACGCCGTCGGTGGGAGCGCGGTCGACCGTCTGATCGCGCGTCACCACCCGGTCGAGGATCCGGTGATGCGGCAGCGGCTCGCGCAGGCGTGGATCGAGGGCCAGCTCATCCGCCTGACGAACCAGCGCGCCGCGGCCCGGCGCAAGAGCGGCGCCGAGGCCGGGCCCGAGGGCTCCGTCACGAAGCTCTTCCAGGCCGAGTACAACAAGCGGCTGCAGAAGCTCGCGGTCGACCTCGAGGGGCCCCGCGGCATCGCCTGGGAAGGGGCCGCCCTGCGGGGCGAGGGCCGCGTCGGGTGGATGCCGACGGACCGCGACGACGCGGGCAGCGTCGCGGTCGGGTTCCTGCGCGCGCAGGCCAACACCATCGAGGGCGGTACGTCCGAGATCATGCGCAACATCCTCGGCGAGCGGGTCCTCGGGCTGCCCAAGGAGCCCGACCCGTCGCGCGAGCTGCCCTGGAAGGACGTGCTCAGGAACGCGTGAGCGCGCCGGTATGGTCGTACGCCGCGTGGGGCACACAAGACTCGTGACGCGCATCAACCGCGGCGTGGTCACCGTCGTGGCGGTCCTGGCTCTCGTGCTCGCGGCGTGCTCGAGCGGCGGCAGCGGGAAGTCGGCCAAGGGCGGGTCGGCGAGCTCGACGTCGACGTCGTCGTCCAACAGCGCCGCGCAGGTTCCCGCCGCGCAGCCGGGGATCCCCGCGATCGTGCAGAAGCTGTCGCCGTCGGTCGTCACGATCATCACCGACCAGGGTCTCGGCAGCGGTGTCGTGTGGAACGCGGACGGGACGATCGTCACCGACGACCACGTCATCGCGAACGCGAGCCAGCTCACGGTCGCGTTCGCCGACGGCCGCCGCGTGGCGGGTCACGTCGTCGCCGGTGATCCCGTGACGGACGTCGCGGTCGTCAAGGCGGACCGCACCGGTCTCCCGGCCGCGCAGTTCGAGACGGCGCTGCCCCAGGTCGGCGCGCTCGCCATCGCGATCGGGAGCCCGCTCGGCTTCCAGAACACGGTCAGCGCGGGCGTCGTCTCGGGATTGCAACGATCGATCCCGGGCTCCGCGCAGCAGACACGCTCGCTCGTCAACCTGATCCAGACGGACGCCGCGATCTCGCCCGGTGACTCCGGCGGCGCGCTGGTCGACGGCAACGGGAAGGTCATCGGCCTCAACGAGGCGTACCTGCCGCCGTCGACGGGCGCGGTGTCCATCGGGTTCGCGATCCCGGCGGAGACGGTGTCGGACATCGTCCCGCAGCTGCTGAAGAACGGGAAGGCGGTGCACCCCTTCTTCGGCGTGCAGATCACCGACCTCACGCCCGACATCGCGCAGCAGTTCGGGCTGAAGGCGTCGCAGGGCGTCGTCGTGCTCGACGTCGTCGGGGGCAGCCCCGCCGCGCAGGCCGGCATCCAGGCCGGTGACGTGATCACCCAGGTCGACACCACGCCGGTCAACACGGTCGAGGACTTCATCGGCGCGCTGCGGCCGCACCAGCCCGGCGACTCCGTCCTCACGACCGTCGTGCGCGGCAGCTCGACGATGCGCATCAAGGTGACGCTCACCGACCAGAGCTGAGGTCGTCTCGCCCTCGGTTTCGTGAAGCGAACCGGCCACATGGTGGCCGCTTCGCTTCCCAAAAGCTGGGTGGGAGTCAGGCGAGCGCGAGGAGGACGATGGCGCCCGCGGCCATGAGGCCGAGGGCGACCCGTCCGACATGGCGCGCGTGGGGCACCGCGCGCGGGTGCCGGGTGACGTGCACACGCTCCCACCACGCGGCGGTCGCGAGCGCGAGCAGCAGCACGGACCACGCGACCGCGCGCAGGACCGGTGGCGCGAAGCCGCCGTGGCGACCCGACGCGAGCGCGAGCAGCCGGTGCGGACCGCCGAACGGCATCACGCCCTCGAGCGCGCTCCCGCTCGGCAGGCTCATCTCGATCCCGACGACACCGATGAGCAGCAACGTGCCCTCGAGCTCGCGTGGCACGAGCGCGGCGATCGCGAGCCCGAACGGCACCGCGATGCCGGCCACGAGCACGAGCGACACGAACAACGACATCGCGTCGCGAGGCACGGCGACGCCGTACATCAGCGCGCCGAACGCGAGCGCGAGCGAGAGCCCGAACGCCATGAGGACCACGACCCGTCCCGCGAGCAGCTCGGCCGGCCGGTAGCCGTCGAGGACGAGTCGGCGGTCGACGGGTCGCGCGGCGAGCGCGGAGTACAGCGCCGCGCCGGCGATCGACCAGCTGATCCCCATGCCGCCCGACGTGTACGCGTAGCCGCCCTCCGACCAGCGTGTCGCGGCGTAGAACGCGACCGGGAGCGCGACGAGCATGACGAGCGCGAGCCGGCGTCGCAGCAGGTCGCGACCGAGCACCTCGGCCGTCGCCAGGACCCTCCCGATGGTCGTCGTCATGCGACGGCCTGGGCGGCGGGCTGCAGCTCGACCACTCGGTCGACGCGGTGCAGCTCCGCCAGCATGTGCGTGACGACGACGATCGCGCGGCCCTCGTCACGCCAGCGCTCGACGTGGTGCCAGAAGCTCACGTACGTCCCGTGGTCGAACCCTTGATACGGCTCGTCGAGCAGGAGCACCTCGCGCGTGCCCAGCAGCGCGAGCGCGAGGTTGAGCTTCTGACGCGATCCGCCCGACAGGCGTCGCGTCTGCACCGGCCGGCCGACCGGGAAGCCGAGCTCGCCGAGCAGCTGCCGTCCCTGGTCGAGCGCGTCGGCACGCGAGAGCCCCTGCGCGCGGCCGAACAGCACGAGGTGCTCGTCCGCCGTGAGCAGGTCGAGGAGCCCGGGCTCCTGTGGGCAGTACCCGACGAGACCGCTGGTCGTCACCGTGCCGCCGTCGGGGCCGAGGAACCCGGCACAGATCTTCAGCAGCGTGCTCTTGCCCGCGCCGTTCTCGCCGATGAGCGCGACAGCCTCGCCCCGGTCGACGTCGAGATCGATGCCGTCGAGCACGCGACGGCGGCCGAAGCGCTTCGTCACGCCGGAGACCGAGAGGGCGGGAGGCACGAGCGGCCATTCTGCCCCGCACCGCGGCCCGCGTCCCCACCGGGCCCATGCGCGTCCTCGGCTCCCTCGGGCCCGGCCGTCCCGGGCGTCCGCCCACGGCCGGGCTTCGTCCGCACGTATCGTCGGCTCCCTCGGGCCCGGCCGTCCCGGGCGTCCGCCCACGGCCGGGCTTCGTCCGCACGTATCGGCGGCTCCCTCGGGCCCGGCCGTCCCGGGCGTCCGCCCACGGCCGGGCTTCGTCCGCACGTATCGTCCGGACCGTGGATCTCCGGTTGCGCGGCTTCCTGCAACGGCGCGGTGCGTCCGCGGAGGAGATCGCGCGCGCCGAACGTGAGCACTGGCTCGCGCTGCTGACTGCGGACCGCCTGCTCGTGCCCGGCCGCCCGCGCTACGACCAGGCCGAGGTCGCGGCGAAGACGGGCGTCGACCGCGCGCTCGCGGACCGGATCTGGCGCGCGCTCGGGTTCCCGGATCCGCCCGCGGGCGCGGCCGTGTTCACCGACCGCGACGCCGAGATGCTCGACACGTTCCTGCACACGGCGCGCATGACGATCGGCGACGAAGCCGACGAGTTCGTCGAGCAGGCACGCGCGGTCGCGTCGGGGCTCGCGCGGCTGGCGGAGTTCTTCTCGGACCAGATCGCAGGCGCGATCGAGGCCGGCTGGTCGTCGGGCGTGGACGACGAGGCACTCGCGGTGGCAGTGATGGACGGGACGAACTGGTCGACGCTCGCGCGTCTCCTCGACTACACGCTCCGCTTGCAGACACGCGCGGCGTTGTGGCGGAAGCTCGCGAACCAGGACGTCGGCGACCAGTCCGGCTGGCCGTTGACGATCGGCTTCGTCGACCTCGTCGGTTACACCGCGCTGAGCCAGGAGCTCGAACCCGACGAGCTCGCGCGTCTCGTCGCGCGCTTCGAGGCGCTCGCGTACGACGCCGTCGCGGCGCGCGGTGGACGCGTCGTGAAGATGATCGGTGACGAGGTGATGTTCGCGGCCGACGAGTGCGAGGTCGGCGCGTCGATCGCCCTCGCGCTGACCGGCGCGGTCGAGAGCGACGACGTGCTCCCCGTCGCGCGCGCCGGGCTCGCGGCCGGTCCGGTCGTCGCTCGCGAGGGCGACTACTTCGGCCCGACGGTGAACCTCGCGAGCCGTCTCGTCGAGATCGCCAAGCCCGGTGCCGTGCTCGTGTCCGCCGACGTCTACGACGCGCTCGCCGGCGAGGACGCGTTCACGTGGCGGCGGCTCCGCCCGCGGCGCGTGCGTGACATCGGCCGCGTGGACGTCTGGGTGTTGCGGCCGTCACGCGAGGCGGTCGAGGCCGGCCGTCCGCGGCACGGAAGCGGGTAGCTTCGAGGGATGCCGGACGCCGACCCGCTCTGCCTGCTCACCGTGCACGCCCATCCCGACGACGAGGCGTCGAAGGGATCCGCGACGGTCGCGAAGTACGCGGCCGAGGGCGTCCGCACGGTGCTCGTGTGCTGCACCGGCGGGGAGGCGGGCGACATCCTGAACCCCGCGGTCGACACGCCCGAGGTGCGCGCCAACCTGCCCGAGGTGCGGATGCGGGAGCTGCGCGACAGCGTCGACGCGATCGGGTACTCGAAGCTCTACATGCTCGGCTACCACGACTCCGGCATGCCCGACACCGAGACGAACGCGCGCCCCGACAACTTCGCGAACGCGCCGCTCGACGAAGCGGTCGGCCGTCTCGTGCGCATCATCCGCGCGGAGCGACCCCAGGTCATCGTCACGTACGGCGACGATCGCAAGTTCTACCCCCACCCGGATCACATCCGGGTGCACGAGATCAGCGTCGTCGCGTTCGACGCGGCCGGTGATCCCGAGCGGTTCCCGGACGCGGGCGAGCCGTGGCAGCCGTCGAAGATGTACTACACGGGCTTCTCCGTCGCGCGCGTGAAGGCGTTGCACGAGGCGTTCCAGCAGCGCGGCGAGGAGAGCCCGTACGCGTCGTGGTTCGAGCGCGGCTTCGAGGAGCGTCCGGACCGGTTCACGACGCTCGTCGACGTGTCCGACTTCCTGCACAAGCGGCGCGAAGCGTTGCTGGCGCACCGCACGCAGGTCGACCCGACCGGCTTCTGGATGCGACTTCCCGACGACGTCGTGCGGGAGGTCTTCCCCTGGGAGGAGTACGCGCTCGCGCGGTCGCTGGTCGACAACGGTGTCGCCGAGGGAGACGTCGAGGACGACCTCTTCGCCGGCGTCCGGACGGACGCGCGCACGAGCGCGTCGCGTTGACGATGCCCGTGTTCCTCACGCAGGAGTGGCTGGACGAGCTCCGCGGGGACGCGGCCGGGATCGACTACGGCGACGCGACCGGAACCGTGCAGCACACCGTCACCGGCGCGCCGGACGGCGACGTGTCGTACGTGCTCGTGTTCGACGGCGGGAAGCTGCGCGAGGCGACGCTCGGAACTCGTCCCGATGCCGACGTGACC
>Ga0070741_10004385_pt1 | contig 33011 bp, 33 predicted proteins | sample Coa_R1_4_FD_66440 | JGI IMG/M metagenome (GOLD analysis project Ga0070741, IMG submission 66440) | Surface soil microbial communities from Centralia Pennsylvania, which are recovering from an underground coalmine fire - Coalmine... | ecosystem: Environmental > Terrestrial > Soil > Unclassified ... | reverse complement strand
CAGCATGATGTGAGTGACCTGTTTTTCGAGATGCGCTGGCAGGAGTCCCCGATGAGTGCTGATGGGGCGAAACGTTTCCCCGCCGTCAAAGAGCAATCGCTCTGGCTGCTATTCACTCGTCAGGAAGATGCCATCCTTCCGCTGGTAAAAGAGCGCCTCATTGCCGATGGAGCGCAAGTCATTCGTGTGCTTTTGAGTACTCGGTTTGCCAAAGTGGGCGAGGATACCTATGAGGTTATGCCGCAGCGCCCCGAAGATTTTCTACGCCTCTTCGAGGAGATCGGCAACGATGCGCTCACCGATCTGGCGGGCGTTATTCATGGCTTCTCGCTCAAGCCGGCGGTCTCTGCCATCGATACGCTTGAGGAAATAGAGAGTTCGCAAAATGAGGGTGTATTCTCGTTGTTCGGCCTGAGCAAAGCAATTCTTGCTCAGAACCTCACTCACCCGCTTCAGTTCGTGGTGGTCTCCTCATTGGCGGAACAGGTTGTCGCGGGCGATATGTGCGTACCTACGCGCGTTACGGCTTTTGGGCTGGCAAAGGTCTTCTCACAGGAACTGCCAACGATCCACAGCCTCGCTATCGATCATGATCTTGTTGGTAGCCCGGAGGCAATTGCCGCGCAAATCTTTGCAGAGATAACGAGCGATCCTGGTGCGAGAAAAGATCTGGTTGCCTACCGTCAGGGAAAACGCCTGGTGAAGGTCGTCGGGCGGCAGGCTGATAGCATGCAACGTACGCTTCCTATCCGCGAAGGGGGTACTTATGTCATCGCAGGCGGTACCGGCTATCTGGGGATGCAGGTGGGCCTGTTCCTGAGTCAACGCGCCAGGGTTAACATCATTTTATTGGCTCGCAACCCGTTGCCTGAGCGCAGCCAGTGGGATGCGCTCCAGATGGATGCCTCGCCTCAAAATGCGGATCTCAGGCAAAAGATTGCCGCCATGCAAAAAATGGAGGAACGTGGCTCACGCGTAGCTATGCTTCAGTGCGATGTGACAGATCCGGCTATGGTTGCCCGTGTGTTTGCGCATATTCGCCGCGAGTATGGCGCTATTCATGGCGCCTTTATGCTCGTCAAGCAACTGTATCACCTCTGGTTGCACGAAATTACCTTCGAGCAATATCAGAATGGCATCTATAATCGCGTCAAAGGCACCTGGCTTGTCGAGCGTGAGGTGTACTCACCGGAGCTGGATTTCTTTATCCTCTTCTCTTCGATTTCTTCGCTTATGGGGACAAAGTCTGCCAGCGAATGCTGCGCCGTTAACCAGTTCCTGGATGCGATGGGAGGATATCTCCAGCAGCAAGGCGTACCCGCCCACGTTCTCAACCTGACGCTTATTCTTGATGATAAGAGCGATTTTGGCAGCAAGACGCCTATACCTCCTATCAGCTTTGCCGATTTTCATAGCGCGCTTGACCGTTTCTTCCGCAATGGCCCCGCGTGGAGCCTCGTCTCACGCTTTGATATGGAGGAAGTTCGCTTCCTGAAGCCTGTGCTCAAAATTCCCTTCGAGGCCGAATTCTGGCAAGAAGTCGAAATGGTGGCAGCGGGAGCGCCGACTTCTTCCAATGTGGAGTTACATGTACAAGAGCAGGTACTTGACGCTGAGGCTATTCGCCTGCGGCTGGAAGAGATCTGGAAAAAAGTGCTCGGCATTGATAGCGTACACGACCGGTCCAACTTCTTCAGTTGTGGCGGCACGTCGCTGAGCGCCTTACGCTTTGTCCAGTTATTCAGAAGAGGCTTTGCGACCGTTCCGTTTGAAGTGACCGACCTCTACAGTATGCCAGAGTTTCAGGCTCAGGTTGCTTATTGCGAGCAGGCGCTTTGCCCTGAGCAGACCGATGCCCTCGCCGACCTCTTTGACGCCCTGGAACTCGGCAATGTCTCCACAGAGGACGCTATCACCCTCTTTGAAAAATCGTTAGTCGCACATGGGAAGAGAGGCGCTTTTTAATGCAGGTAGGCGTAGTGTTTCCAGGCCAGGGATCGCAGATTGCTGGCATGGGAGAAGATTTATGCAAAGAATTCCCTCAGGTGCGTGAACTGTATGAGCAGGCCAGCACGGTACTGGGCTATGATTTGCTCGCAGCCTGCCTGAACAAGCACGGCGAACTGAACGATACCCGCGTTGTGCAACCCGCCGTGCTTGTTCATAGCATCGCTTGCTGGCATTTGATGCAAGCAATGCTGGAGCAGCCTGTGCAGCTTATGACAGGCCATAGCCTGGGAGAAATCTCGGCGGCAGTATGCGCTGGAGGACTTGAATTTAGTCAGGCCGTTTCTCTGATCAAAATTCGGGCCGAACTGATGTCATCATGCGCTCAGGATGGAGGCATGATGGTGGTTTTTGCTCTTGGAGAAGCGCCAATTGCGGAGGTTTGCGCGGAGATTGCGCGACCAGATCACTATATCGCGATTGCCAATCACAATGCCGCCGAACAATGGGTGCTGAGCGGGCATCAAAAAGCATTACAAGAAGCTGCAGTCCGCCTGGAGAGCCTGGGCGGCGTGGTGAAGCATCTCAATATAAGCGTCCCCGCCCACAGCTTGCTGATGGCTCCTATCGTTGCTCAATTTGAGGAAGCAATTCGCCAGGCTGGCCCGAAGCGGTGTCAGATTCCGCTCATTTCGTGCGTATCAAACGCCCAGTACGCTGAGTCAGAAGAACTCATTTCGAGGCTAGGCAGCCAGTTGACGGGGTGTATTAACTGGCCGCGTACGGTATCAACGCTGCTTGAAAAGGGGATCGATACCATTATTGAATTAGGCCCTAAAACCGTGCTGCGTGATCTCATCAGGCTGGAACATCCAGGAGTCTGCGCGCTCTCGTTCGGCACCGTTGAGGAGAAACCCGCGGTGCAGCGTTTCCTCAAAACGGCAAGCAGACGCGCTGACATGCTCGCAGCCGCATGGTCTGATTCACAGGTGGAAGGCTTTCTATTATCCTGCTTACGTCTGGTCGTGGGGACGCCTTGCCTGAAGGAGCTTTCCCCGGCTAGCTTTCAGCAAACCATCCAGATACCCTATCAGAAGCTTATCAGTAATCTGGACGCGATACGTGCGTTTAGTGCGCAATGTGTTGACATAACAACATTAAGCCAGATTGCCCAGTGTACGCTCGGTATGTTGCATGCCAAAGGATTTGCTCCCAGGCAATACAAACTACTGCTTGAACAGGCCGCAGCAGGCTATGGGGTTCAGGATGCTATTGCAGAATACCTCGTCTGACGCTACAGCCAGTAGCTGTCAACATAGCCTGTTTTAGAAACAGCGGCTGAAAGGACCTGCTATGGAATCTATACTTAGCCGAGCCTTTGTGGGGAAGCGCGCATCCTTCAAAGCAAAGCCGGCTCCGAGATCGCAAGAAGATCTCATTCGGACCTCCTACCTGTCGTCAGGAGGTCCTACTCCTCTCGTCGTCATGCCTGCCATTGAGCTGATCGATTTGTCCGATTGGATCGCCGGCAATCTCACATATCTCGACGAGAAGCTTTTGCTCCACGGAGGGATACTTTTCCGTGGATTTGATCTGCATACCCAGGAGGATTTTCAGAAGGTATTAGATGCAACGAAAGTCGAACTGATCAACTATAGCGAAAGCTCCACTCCGCGCAAAAAGCTGGGAAGCCATGTCTATACCTCAACGGAGTTTCCGCCTGACCAGGTTATCGCATTGCACAACGAGTTATCCACTGCGGCCACTTTCCCGCTCAAGATCTGGTTTTTCGCCTTGCAGCCTCCACAACAGGGTGGTGAAACGCCGATTGCAGATGTGCGCAACGTGTATAAGCGCCTGAGTAAAGCGGTACAAGATGAGTTCGCCAGTCGCGGCTGGATGGTCGTTCGCAACTATAATGACGGCTTCGGACCTACCTGGCAGGAAGCTTTTCACACCGCTGATAAGAGCGAAGTGGAGGACTACTGTCACAAGAACGCCATTACTCTGGAATGGAAAGATAATGACCGTCTACGCACCCGGCAGGTTCGACCGGCAATTACAACGCATGTCAAAACTGGAGAAGTCCTCTGGTTCAATCACATGGCTTTCTGGCATATATCATCCCTGAACCCTGCTGTGCGTGAATCCCTTTTGCGCGAGTTCGCGGAACAAGATCTGCCATTCCACACCTATTATGGCGATGGAGGCCGAATTGAAGATGCGGTCATTGATGAGGTTCGTGCCGCTTACAGGGATGAAACAATCTCCTTTCCCTGGGAAAAAGGTGATTTACTGATGCTTGATAACATGCTCATTGCGCATGGCAGAAATTCTTACGCTGGCCCGAGGAGAATCTTAGTCGGAATGGGAGATCCCTATACCCGAACAGACCTCTCATAAAGGGAACGTAAGGCTACGCAACAGGTCATCATGTTGACCGCTTTCCAGGGAAGTCTACTTGATGCTGCACGTCCAGTCACGCTGGTCGAAGAATAAGCTAAAATGGAAGCTGGAAAGAAAATAGAGATTTGTCTCTCAAGTATAGCTATGCTATAGTTCCAAAAAGCCGAGCGTGTCATAGCGTGTTCGCGCGTTTTATTGATTGCGTGCTTCCGCCATTGCTCGCTTTCTGGCTTCGTGAGGGGAACGACAACCTCACAGGATGGACTACCGGCTTGTGGCCTTTCCCATCCTCTACTCCCTCCGCTTGTTGGAAAGCATCAGGGGCTACTTTTCGTATGATGTTACCCGACCCGTTGCAGTCGGCATTGATCAATGTGCCATCTGCTGCACGATACAACCCGCGCTTGATGCGCTTGCCGCTAAACGTCGGCTTCTCGCTCTGCTTGGGATCGTAGACCGGCATCTCATCACGATCAAGGAAACTGGCTTTTGAAGTGTAGGACTCTTCCGTGAGAATGACATGAATGCCGACCAGTTCCGCTTTGTAGATCAGCATGGAAATGAAACGCGCATGAGGAATAGGCACGAAATTCTGGTTGGTGCGCTTGCCCATGTTCGCTTCCTGCTTCCATCCATCATTCTTGCCAATCACTAGCGTTCCAATTCCGTGAGCTACCAGATCATCGACAATCCATCTGGATGCCGTATGCAGGTAGTGATCAATGCGCCTGTTCCGTTTGTTCGTCATGCGCTCCATACGCTTCGTGGTGCCTGGATGCCCGAGCTTGCTTTGTAGCTCTGCTCTGCGCTTGTTGTAATACTGGTTGATGGATTTCACCGGACGCCCGTTAACCAGAACCGGCACATAACCGGGCTGGTTTGAAGTTAACGCCGCAAGATTATCCATGCCAATGTCGATGCCAGCGTAGAAGGCAGGGTCTACCGCGCTCTTTGGTTGTTCGTGCTCGTAGACCACTTCAATCACGTAAAAGCCGTTGCGGGGGACGATACGGACCTGATCAATGTGCCGCTGTTTGGTGGAAATGGTAATGGGCAGTCCTGACGGTTGGATAAGGCCCTGGATACCGTGCTTGCTTTGTCCCCCACGGAGAGCTTGCAGCGTGTACACCAGGAGATTGCGGCCTTTCGTTTTGTCCTTGTATTTCGGAAGCTGCGGGCGTCCGGTAAACTTTGACGGGTCCTCTTTGTACGCTGCCAACCCTTCCCTGAAGCTTTTCCAGTTTCGGTCAAGCACCATCAGGATTTGTTGACTGACCTTTGCCGGCAGCGCTTTGTAGGCTTCGTGGGACTGCATCCGTTTCTGCACCTCGTTATAGGTGAGGTACACTCCCTGATGGATGAAGGCTTGCCGGTACTCATAGTTTGCAGCATTGTACAGGTTCTTGGAGGCAAAGGCGGCGGCGTCAATAGCGGCAAAGCGCGGGTCCTTGCGATCAATGATGTGCTGTTCGACGAGGTGCATCGCTTTTGCCTCCTATGTCTTTTCTTCTCATCTCTTCTCTACCATTGTACGAAAACCGGCAATACCTGCTATTCACTTGCAAGCATTCTTTCACTTGCACGACTACTAGCAGCTTGCATTGCATCAGGTGAACTTGCAAGGGATGCATGCTTGCTTGCAACATATTCCTTGCGATAGCGGCTAATGGTGGACTCTGAAAGCTCCTGTCCCTTTGCATGCAAGCGTTCCCTGATCGCTGCAAGTGTGAGGCTGCCATCATCTTGCAAGCACGCAAAAACAAATGCCCGTGCATCAAACTTCTCTGCTGGATGCTGCTCTGTTCCATCTTTGCGCTTGCGTGGCTGTCGCAGCGAGGGAAGCGCGTGTAAGTGCGGGCGCTCGTACGCTGGTTCTTGCGTCTCCTGCTCACGAGCCTGCCGTGCTTGCAGAGCTTGCAAGCGTTGGCTCTCTTCTTGCAAACGGCTTGCAAGTTCTTGCACTTGCACTTGCAACTGAGGCAGGAGTGCAAGCTGTTCTTGCAGGGGTGCAAGTTTATCTGCAAGGTGCAGATGCAAGCGACGCTCCTGCAAGGTGGCGCTTTCCTGCATACGCTGCTCGATGTTTTTTTGCACGGATGCAAGCCCTTTTGCAAACTGCTGGACTTGCACCTGCATCTGCTGCGCCAGATCCTCAACGTCCTGCTGCACCTGCTCAAGTTGCGCTTGCACCCGTGATTGGCCGTGGGAGAGCGTGACCCCCTCATCCTTGAGCGCGTGTATCGCGTGGCCGTAGAGGACCGCCATCACCGCCCGCGCAATGAGCAGGAACCCCTCGACCCCAGTTGCAATGAGGGGAGGCGGATGCACCACTTTTTCCAGCGAGGCCATCGCCACATTCACGATCATGAGCACGACCAGGATGACCCCCACGCAGTACGGGAAGGAGTCTTTGGCAAGCCTGGCGTGCTTTGCCATCTTCATGAGCCCCAGCCCGCCAATGTCGAGGGCCGCCTGCTGGGTCACAAACATCGGCGCATCAATCACGGCTCCTGGCTGCGGGACTCCTGGCAGCAGTTCATAGCCCGAATAGAGCACGCTCACAAACAACACCGGCTCGGCGGCTTTGCCCAAGAGCATCATGCACCAGTCCCAAAACGCGGTGACATAATTGCTTTGCGCGAGGCCGCGCAAGAGCCGTTCCTTGTCATTCCACCAGTGCAGCGGCTCCGATGGCTGCGCTGGCTGCGGTGTGGGTTGCGGCTTTGGTGGCTGTGTCGTCATGACGGTGGTTCTCCTTCCTCTGTCTGTCGTCGTCTGTCGTCGTCGGGAACCGTGTCTACAAGCTCACGGAGAGGTGTGCAGCCAGCCAGACGACAGACGACGACAGACAGACACTATTCATCATTGCCCTGTTGCCGCTGGATGAGCCCTTTGCGTTCCAGTTGCTTGAGCAACTCATTGGCCGCATCCTTGCCAATCCCCAACTTCTCGCCTACTTTGCGGCTTGAGGTGGCACCCCCGTTCCAGGCTGCAAGCGCCCGTTCTAACTGGGTGGGTTCGCGCTTGCGCTCAACCGTTGGAGCGGGGGACTCCTCTCGCACGTCAGTGGAGGGCGTGGCCTGTTCCTCCTGGTCATCGTAGGAGGGAGCCAGCACACGGGTGGTTTTCGTGTAGGAGGTAGCGAGCACCTCAGTTACGGGCTTGAGCCGCCTGCTATGGCGGTGCAGGTGTTCCAGCCCGGGAGTATGCGCCAGGTGCGGGGAATGCCGCTCACGCACCCGTACTGCCATCATGGCAGGGACCGATGGCCCAAAGACGACACACTGCCCTGTGGCAAGCCCAAGCGTCTCCTCGGCGGGGATGCCCAGCTTGCCATAGCGGTCCAGGTCGATCTGCTCCGTTTGCCGGAAGAGGAACTTGTGCTGTGATTGGAGCAGCTTTTTGTTGAGTTGGCTGTAGCGTTGGGCCGCAACCACCAGCCCAAAGCCACGCTTGCCTCCCCGAGCCACGATGGTTCCGTAAAACGCCTGATCGAGCAAGCCCTGGATTTCCTGGGAGACGACGCGATCTTCGCGGTTTTGCGGGAACCACTTCTGTGACTCATCCAGCAGGATCGTCACCGGTACCCGCTCCTGGTTGGGCAGCGCCTGCTGCCAATCGGCGATGCCGTCAATGATTTCGGTCATGATGAGGGCTGCCACATCATCATCCGCAAAGGAGGGCAGGTCCACCACCGCCTGTAAGCCTGCCTCCATCACCGCCCGTCCAAAGCCGTACGCCCCTTCCTGATCAATGGTGACGGCGTGAGGTCCTGCTGACACTTCCTGCTCCCCTGTGGCAAGTACCGGAGCCGAGAGGTAACGCGCATCCACCAGGGAGCCGTATTCGGACTCCGTGTCGAATAACACCAATGGGACGCCATAGCCTGCGAGCTCCTCGGCAAGCACCGCCACCAGGTTGGATTTGCCGGAGCGGCGCATGCCGATGACGGCCACCATCGCGCCCAGGAAGCTGCTCACACTGGGTTGATAGTTGGGTGCCAGCACCAGCGGGTGCGCCTCGATCACCGGCTGCGGAGGGGACAGCTTGTCGCCCTCGTCCTCGTTGTCGCCCTCGTCCTCGTCGTCCAGGCCATGATAGCCAATGGCGAGGTGATAGAGATCGCGGGCGCTCATCTGGGAACGGGCGGCTCTGCGCATGAGCTGCTTGACGGCGAAGATGAGCAGGGCGAGCAGCACGCCCGCCCCCATCATCGCGAAAAAGATGCCCGCTATGCCCACATGCAAGGGACGTACCAGCACGATCACCACCGCAAGCACCGCAAAGTAGCCCACGATGAGGAGCGTCCAGTTGACCTCGGTCGTGCTGCCTGCGCCGTCCAGTTCCTCGCGTTCCTGTTCCTGCATGCTGCTGCTCGTCCTGCTCACGTCATATGCTCCTTTCCGTGCTTAGTACTTGACAGGTCCGCGCTGCGCCATCCTGCGCTCCTCTCGACGCTCCTCCCACTGCTCTTTGACAGCGGCGGCTGCCCACAAGTATTCGATGCTGCGCACAAAGGCCAGGGTGGAGAGTGCGTAGAGCGCGACCGCATACAAAAAGATCAAAAAGGCGGACGAGGGAGGATCTGCATAGGTGGTCCTGCTGGCGATAAAGCTGTAATCCCCCAGGGTATCGACCACGAAAGCCAGACCCACCCAGACGGCAAAGAGGCCCAGGTGCTGCACCACTTCGATAGCGGCAAAGCCGTAGCCGGTACCGGCTCGCCCCCGCCTTCTCGTGCTCTTGCCAGGTGTGCCGGTCTGCTGGCGTTTCCAGCGGGTGTCAATGCGAAACACCAGGAAGAGTAAGGCTAACTGGAAACTAAAGGCGATGAACACACAAATGTCAAACGTGATGTTGGAGAAGTCAAGCGGTGGGGTCGCCTTGCCGGTAAACATCTGGTACAAGGCGCTCACGGTGGTATACATCTGCCAGCCATTGGCAGCGATGCCTCCGAGCACCCCGCCTGTGCCAAGCAGGGTCATGACCCCTGGGACGTGATGCACGGTGCGATCTGGCAGCCCAGCCGTAAGCAGGCGGGTGACTTTCTCTTTGCCCGTTGGCGGCTGTTGCTGTTGGTAGTGGCGTTGCGGGAATGACATGGGTTCTGGTTCCTTTCTGTCTGGATGAACGCGTAACGGTTGTCACACAGAGGTATGGCACGGACAATTGACGTTCCTGCTGTGGTGATGGCGTTCATGAGCCCTCTCCGTCCTGCTGCAAGGTGGGTGATGGGGGGAGCCCGTAGCGGTCCCAGACCTGTTGCAGGAGGGCCTGGGTGAGCGCGATAGCCTCGTGCGGTGTCGGCTCCCACGCATCATAGAGCCCCTGTTCTTCCTCCGTCATCTCGTCGCGGTGCTTCATTTGCCATGCGGGAATGTCATGCATTGGTGAGTTCCTTTCTGTTCTGCTGTGTTAGGATGCACGTTCGTGCGTCTCGGCTGCGTGGGGGGACGCGCTCCAGGGACGCTCTGCTGGGCGTGTGCTCGTATTTTGCTCATCGCACGGTGCTGAAGTTGGCGGACACGTTCTCGACTGATGCCAAGCACGCGGCCCACCTCAGCCATGCTGCGGGTGCCTCCTGTTTCCCTCTCGTCCAACCCAAAGCGCAACATGATCACCGCTCGCTCTCGTTCGGTCAGACACGCGAGCAGGCTGGCGATCTCGTGCCGCTGTGCCTGGACGGCTTCCTCGTGGCAGAGCGCCTCGTCCGCAGGAGGCAGGCTGCCGTCCGCAATGAAATCGCCGAGCGTCGCCTCCTCATGGGCGCTCACGGGCCGGTCCAGGCTGAGCATCTGCCGATCAGCGGCCTGTGCCTGCTCGACCTCCGCAACGGAGAGGCCAAGTGCGGCGGCGATCTGCTCGGTGCTGGGCTCGCATCCGTGCTGCTCAAAGAGGCGCGCACGGGCGCGAGCAATGCGGCCTAGCCGCCCGTCCAGGTAGGAGGGCAGGCGGACCAGGCGCGCCGTCTGCTCCCGTCCTCGCCGGATTGCCTGGCTAATCCACCAGTAGGCGTAGGTACTAAACTTGGTGCCATACGCAGGGTCAAAGGACTCCAGCGCCCGCAAGAGGCCCAGGTTCCCATCCTGGATGAGGTCGGGCAGATCGCGCTCGTCTCGCTGGTAGCGTTGAGCGACGTGGACCACCAGGCGCAAATTTGCCGTGAGAAACTGCTCGCGGGCGACCTCGTCTCCGGCCTGGACCCGCAGGGCGAGCAGGTGTTCTTCCTCAGGGGAAAGCAGGGGCGTGGCCCCGATCTCCGAGAGGTAGAGCCCGAGCGCATCGGCGGCGGTAGCTGTAGCGGCGTCGGTGGAGGTGGCAAGGCAGGGGAATGGCCCCTGCGCTTGCTCGTCTTGCACTTGCGCCCGCACGAAAGGATCAGTGTTGTGCAGATGCAGCATCACTCTTTGCCCTCCTGGTACCAGCTTCTCGGGAACGGGCCACGCAGCACCATCGGCGGCTCGTCCTCCTCCTCGGCTCGAATGGGGAGCACCGTGAGCGCACCGTGGTGGGTCTGCTTCCCACCACCGGCCACGCTCTCGGCTTGTGGGGGAGCAGTGAGAATGCTGTAGTCGGCAATATCCAGGGTGCCATTGACCTGTTGCAACAAGGCAAGATCAATGCTGCCGTTCCAGGCGATGAGGATGACCCCCTCTTGCCGGCGAAACGAGGCGGAGGAGGCGAGGATTTCGATCTCATCGGTGAGGGCAAACAGCGCCTCCAGGTAACTCACCAGTTCCGTGCTATCGGGATGGCGGTACTGCAAAATCAGGTAATGCATGAATGGTTCCTTCCTTCCTTGTCGGTGCTTACCAGGAACAACACTGGGCACAGTAACTATAGGTGGGTTCGTGTTTGTCTTCGTAGTAGCCTTCCAGCAGCCGGAACTGCTGCCCACACACCTCACACACCCGCCGCTCGGCGGGCTCGGGAAAGTCGTCCCAGGTCCGTCCGTCCAGGGTGCGTCCGCCGGCTTTGGGGGTGCGACCTCCCCATTGCTTGTGAAAGAAGGCCACGCCTGCTGCACGGCACCGGCCCCGCAGATCGCGCACCCACTCAGGATGGCAGGGCCGCGCACGAGGGCCGCTTTCGCCACCGGTGATGAGCCAATCAATGCCATCAAGCTTGAGCGAGGGCAGCGGCCCCAACAGCGGCTCACAGGAGAGAAAGCGGACTGCGGCGGGAACTTCCCGTAACGCATTGGCCCGAGGAGTCAGGCGGTCCTCTTCGATGCTCACGCCCATCCACACATTGTCAGGCCAGGTGAGCCGCCACCCCAATTGGCGCGGACGTCCGGCGCGTTTGGTGAGCACCTGGAAGGTATGCCAATGCGCCTGCCGCATCACGTCGAAGACCTGGATGATGTAGTCGTCCGGCACGTCACTATGGAAGAGGTCCGACATCGAATTGACGAAAAAGCGTTTCGGCTGCTTGATGTGGAGCGGCTGCTCCAAGCGTTCGGGCAGGAGTTGTATCTGCGAGAAGGGCTTCGCGTACTGCGCCGGCATGGCTCTCCCGTTGGGATAGCGTCCGCCCAGGCGCTGGTACACGGCGTTTCGCATGTCGTGGAGGGCGAAGGCGTAACAGTGGTCACAGCCTGTCGTCACACGAGTGCAGCCGGTGAGCGGGTTCCAGGTGGCGTCACACCATTCAATCGCGGACATACCGGTCATGGTCTCACCTCCTTTGCTGCTCTCGGGGTGACACGACGCTGCTGCTGGCTGCTGCGCTGGCTTCTTCTCCATACGCGCTCCCCTTCCAGGCTGCGCAGGTAGGCAAGCTCGGCGCGGCGCTCCTCCTTCGGGTCGGAAAAGTCGCGCCCAGGAGTAAAAAGGGTGGGCTGGGTTCCTGGGCTGGGCTGGCGAGCTGGCTGCACGGCTTGGCGCTGCTGGAGCGTGGTTCGACTCGTCATAATGTAGTCCTTTCTGCCGGACGCCGAGACGTCCGGCTCTCTGTTACAGGGAGAAGCCAGCCGCTTCTGCGAGGACCTGTTGGCAGGCATCGCATGTCAGTGCGACAGCCGCTTCGTCCCAGACAAACACGGCGGCAGCCTCTCCCGTTTCGTTCTGCTCATCCGTCTCATCAGTACAGCAGTCTGCGCAGAGCGCGTACCCACCGGAGAAGGTATAGCCAATCGGATCGTGCGACATCAGGTCCTCCTTAATTGAGCAGGCTGCCAGGGTCATCCACGACATACGAGAGGGAGCCTTCCACGACGGTAGGAGCGGAGGTATCGCCAGCACAGTAACAGGTGGGGTCTCCACAACAGTACCCATTTTCGGCAGTGTGGACCAGATCATCCTCCATCGGGATAACAAACACGGGGTACAGCTCATGCGGGTCAAATGCGTGTGTCATCGCGTGCGCCTCCTTTGCGCGTGCTTGACACCCAGACGCGAGCGGGGCATAATGCTCTGCGTAAGCGGTCTAGGGTGAACTTCACAAGGACTAGACAACTTGCTCTGCCCGTGAGTGTTGGTAGCACTGGCGGGCGTTTCTACTAAGGACAACAGGATGTGACTATTCCAGCGGGCGTACCCACTGCCTGAGGGCCTGCGCTTGTTGCCGATACGCTTTGAGCAAGCGGCGTTGCTTGCGGCTGGCCCACCAGTGGGTAACAAACCCTATCCAGAAAACAAGGAGCGTCCAGAAAAACCAGGCGAACAATGCATCCATCGCGGTGCGCTCCTAGTAGTAACGATAGCGGTCGCTGCGAGGGCGGCGACCAAACAACAATCCGCCGATAATCACACAGACCAGGCACAAAGACACGAGAAACCACAGGTTCATACTAAAAGTGATGTTCATCATCGTTTCAATCTCCTACAAACACATCAGGGACGACTCACCGAACGGTATCCATGTGACGGGCTACGAATGCTCCAAAAAACAATGCGTGCGGCGAGAAGGAACCGCGCAGGGGTCTTTAGTCGTGGTGCCGAAACTGTTCTTGCAGCGAGACGTACAGGCGATAGGTTTCATCGCTATCGAGGCGCAACGCGTTCTCTGCAAGGTACGGGGTGTCTTCATCGTTGGCGACAAGATCAATGGTGCCGTCTTCGTACTGCAACAGCGTGTGCTGCCCTAAGTCTAGTTCGTGAAGAAGCGGTATGTTTTCAGAAGAGCGTGCGTGTTCCATTGGGTTCCCTTTCCACGAGGCGCATGTGCTCAAAAAAACGATCAAGATGCTTTACAGAAAAATAGGCCGATGCCCGCTGTTTCCCCTCTTCTGCTTGCAGCTTGATTTTCGGGCGTCCCTAGATCCTTGCCGCCGCAGGTTCCGATCAGTGAATGCTGCTCATATGTGAGTGTATCTTCAGGGAACAGCAGCATGGGTATTTGGTTGTAAATGTGCTTTGATATTACGTACTATATGCTTATATTTGTAAGTTGCGTTTACTAACGTATATCACGTTGTAAAGATAACATATTTCTTTCTGAAAGTCAAGGCATTTTCATATCAGATTATCTTTAAAGACTTTCCCATCAAAACATCCTTTACGTAGATTTGTGCAACTTGCATTATTGAGGTAAAATTAGTTGGTATAAGACTGATGAGAGAGGTGTTGCATGGACCCTATTCACGAGAAAAATGATTACACAGCTAAAGAAGCTCAAGAGGTTCTCGGCGGCATAACCTACAGCGCACTGAAAAACCATGTACGTGCAGGTCGTATACGAAGCATCATACCGCCTGGAAAACGACAATCAGTTTACCTCAGAGAAGATGTAGACCGATTGCGACAATCTCAAGAGCAAAAATCCTATTACACAGCTAAAGAAGCTCAAGAAGTTCTCGGTATGACCTACAGCGCACTTAGAAATCAGGTCGATGCAGGGAATATAGCTGACACGATACTGCCTGGAAGTCGTCATGCTGTCTATAACAAAGAAGATGTAGACCGGCTCAAAGCTGAAATGGATGCTTGGCTTCTCAGCAAACGTCAAACAGAACTACCAGCAGCTAAATTTGTTAAGGCGACAATCGAGGATATGCCGGAAGCAGTGGCATTAGCGGGGGAAGTATTTGGAGGTCTCAACACCATTCCAACTGAAAAGCGTGTTTCGTGGTTGGAGAAGAACTCAGATATAGATTACCTTTTGGTACATGAAGGGATAATGGTAGGCTTTCTCTCGCTGGTCCCGCTGCGACCTGAGACTATCGACGACCTGATGACCTTGAGGCGCTATGCAAAAGACCTGACAGCAGACGACATTTTGCCATATGAGCCGAATGTACCTGTAGATATCTATGGGATGGCAATCGGGGTAAAACCTGGCTTCAGTAAAAGTCAAAAACGGGCGTATGGTCAGCGGCTCATACTTGGAGCAAGGGAGGTCATCCTTGACTTAGGGAGGCGAGGAATATCTATTCATCACATCATCGCACACAGCTTTACGCCGGACGGGATAAGGCTGATGAGACATATAGGGTTTGTCGAAACGCCGCCGAAAGCGCCAGGATTACGAGACTTCCTGATAGATGTGGAAAACTCAGGTGTACCATTCATCATGGAGTACAGGCGAGAGTTAGCTGCATGGAGGGAACGAAACAAGCAATAAAATAAAAGGAAGACCCATCATAACAACAAACCACCATCTAAGTAGCGAAAGCTGCAAGGATGGTTTTTCATGGTCAAAACCATGCCATAAAACGCTATATTTTCAAACACTAGTCTGCTATACTTGGGCCAGCTATCTATATAAAAAAATTCGGAGCGGCATCTATGCAAGGAAGCCGTTAAAAAGGAGCATTGCGTGAGTTTGACTATAGACCTTGCACGGAGAGTCCTTGAAGCTTGTAAACAGCGTGCAAATGAGTTGCGTAGCCCAGTGAGTATCGCCATCGTCGATGCCGGAGGCCATCTCGTCCTGGTTGAAAGAATGATGGCCCCCTATGGATGGGCTACCGTGCAAATAAGCATCGCCAAAGCCACCACAGCCGTCATGTTCAATCAGTCTACGGATGCAGTCGCCCAGTGGGGGTCCACAATCCCTGGTTTCGCTTCTAGTATGGCCGAGATGAGCCAGGGGAAATTTATCATGGCCGCCGGTGGGTGGCCTATCCGTTTAAATCGGGTTACTATCGGCGGTATTGGCGTGAGTGGCGGCAACGCTCCTGGTCGCGACGACGAAATTGCGCGTGCAGGTTTAGCCATCATGGAAGCGCAGGATGCCCCGGTTCCATCTATGCGGCAGCCTGTTCAGCCGACCCCTGTTTATGCGCAATCAGTGACCTCTTCAATGCAACCTTCACCGGTATATCCATTTCAACCGGCACAACCATCAAATCCCCCGGCTACTTCGCATCTGGGGATCGAGCCAAATGCGCCCGCTCAGGAAAGTTCTTACGATGCAGGACCAGCAGAATCAGATCAATACAACGAAAGTAGCAACGGTTAGTAGCATAATAGCAATATACCCGTAAAATCTACGGGAAATATCAATACCTGGTTTTATTGATATTTCCCTATGGTTTTTTTAGCTATCTTCAAACCCATCCTTTTCTGCGCCTGCAACGCTTGTGGATACGGTTGCAGAGGTCGAGACGAGCTTGACCCGCTCTTTGCGCCAGACTAGCTTGCTATATTTCTCTGTCACCAGTTGTTGCGCCAACTCCCGTTCCGATACGCTCAACTCGCCAGGGTAGAATGTTGTCTGTAAGGCCGCGCCGAAGCCATAATGAAACGCCTGCGCCACCTCTTCCCAGGCGATATTTGGGACAAAAGTACGCAATGGCGTGGTTTTTTCTTTGTAAAGGGCCAGAGCATCTTCTCGTGCGGCGTCTGAAGAGAAACGCAGCAGTGTGAAAAATTCGGCGGCGCGATCATCGAGCGGCAACGATCCCTGTTGGAGTAGCGCGTCATCTTTCCATACCTGCGCGCTCCCCACCAGCTTGAAGCCACCGGCGGTCAGATCGGCCTGGGTCGAAGAGGCGAAGCAGGCGGCAGAGGGGTGCTTATGCACACGTTCATCGCTCAATATCGCCTGCACACCTAGCTTCTGCAGCGCGGCGATCAGCCCCTGCGCCAGGTAAGCGTAAGCGGCGACCACGCCTGACGGCACGCCATCGCCTTTGCCGATCACGATGCTGTAGGTGAATTCGTCGCGATGGTAGACGGCTCGTCCCCCGGTGGGGCGGCGCACTAAAGCAACGCCGCGCTGCTGACAGGCATCGCTCTCTATCTCGCGCTCAATATTTTGAAAGCGGCCTAGAGAGATGGAGGGCTGCGACCAGCGAAATACGCGCAGGGTGGCAGGGACCTTCCCCTGTAAATAATGAGTTAATATAGCCTCGTCGATTGCCATATTAAGCGCGGCATCCAGGGTGCCTGTATCGAGAAAACGATATGAAGCCATTTGTGTATACCTTTACTGATAGATAATGCCTGTATTTCGCTCACGGTTGTATGCTTCTCGCTGCGTCGATACCGCTCAGGGTTGTTGCGCCCTGGCTGCCTTCCATTTTGCGCGCTGGCTCTCGCGGATCTGTTCCGAAACGGGGACGTAGCGTGCCAGGAATGCATCGCGGAAAGCCGTATAGGTTCCTGCTGTGATCGCGTCGCGCAACTGCCGGGCGAGGCGCAACATGAAGCGTATATTATGTATACTGCCGAGGCGGTAGTAAAGTTGCTCTTCGGCGCGGATGAGATGATGGACGTAGGCTGCGCTATAATGGCGGCAGGTGTAGCAGTCGCAGTCCTCTTCAATCGGCTCATGAACGGAGCGGAAGCGCGCCGACTTAATATTGACGCGGCCATCGCGCGTAAAAAGTCCGCCGTGGCGAGCGACGCGCGTGGGCAAGACGCAATCAAACATGTCCATGCCCAGACCGACGCCCATCACCAGATCTTCGGGCGAGCCGACGCCGAGCAGGTGCCGCGGCTTATGATCGGGCAGTTCGGGCGTAACATGGCGCAGCATTTCCCACATTTGCGCTTTAGGCTCGCCCACCGAGAGGCCGCCAATAGAAAGGCCAGGAAAGGGCATCGCACCGATAATACGCGCGCTCTCTCGGCGCAACTCCGGCTCAAACGCGCCCTGCACAATGCCGAAGAGCGTCTGCTCTGGCCGGTAACGCTCTTTCGCGATCAAGGCCCGTTCCTCCCAGTGATGAGTGCGTTCCATTGCCAGTCGGGCCTCTAAAGGAGTGCAGGAATAAGGGGAGCAAATATCGAGCGGCAAAATAATGTCTGCCCCCAGCTCGGCCTCGATCTGCATCACACGTTCGGGGGTCAGGACATGGCGAGATCCGTCGAGATGAGATTGAAAAATAACCCCTTCCTCGCTCAATTTGCGGAGATGGCCCAGGCTCCATACCTGGAAGCCGCCGCTATCGGTGAGAATAGCGCCATCCCAGTGCATAAAAGGATGCAATCCGCCAAAGGTCGAGATCAACTCTGAGCCGGGACGCAGCATCAAATGGTAGGTGTTCGCAAGGATAATCGTAGCGCCGGTGGCGTGCAACTCCTCAGGAGAAACGCTTTTAACCGTTGCCTGCGTTCCCACCGGCATGAAAATCGGGGTATGGATGGTTCCGTGAGGTGTCTGGATTGTGCCAGTTCGAGCCCAGCTATTGGGACAAACTGCATCAATTGTAAAAGTAAACGATGGCATAAATTCTTGACCCGTCAACATATAAAAAGGCAAAAATGAGATAAATGGGTCTCTAGTAGCCCATTTATCGGATGCTTTTATTGTCTCATGACCGTCAAGTTCACTTGCCGGTTGCTTCGATTGCTATGCTTGAGTGGAAGGGAAGGGGAATCTGTGCTGCAAAACAATTTGCGCAATTTTGCGTATAAAAGATACATAAAAATATCTATAATAGCGCCAAAATACCAGAAGAACACTTGCAAATCACAAAAAGATAGTGTATGCTTTCATTCGGTATCCAATCTCGGTCTCGCATACAGTGCTCGTCCAGAGTTTATCATCCCACGCTGGTAGGGGAAATGACTGGTGACATCTGCTAGATATGGACCCGGAGGATTACCAACATATCGTAAGGAGGTCCCTAGTTGAGCTTCGTTGACAAAACCCTTAAATGTCGTGAGTGCGGTAACGACTTCGTATTCACCGCAGGAGAACAGGAGTTCTACCAGCAAAAAGGCTTAATGAACCAGCCTGGTCGCTGCCCTTCATGCCGTGCTGCTCGTCGTGCCTCGGGCGGTGGAAGCCGTTCTGATCGTCCGCGAGAGATGCATACCGTTATCTGTGATGAGTGCGGTGCTGAGACGCAGGTGCCATTCGTGCCCAAGGATGACCGCCCTGTCTATTGCAGCCCCTGCTTTGACAAGGTCCGTGTAGCCCGCGGCTAGCCCGGTTAGTGCGGTCAACCATTAGCCGATGGCAGTTGAGCTTACACTGACATAGAGAGTGTTCTTCTCCTCGGAGAACGTTCCTGTTAAGCGATAAGCGACAGCCGCAATTACTTTCCCATCAGACCAGAGAGGCAAGCCGAGGTGTGTTCTTGGCTTTGCCTTATTTTTGTGCTGGACTTCCAATCATTCCCTTAACGAACAAGCGGAATAAACATAAGAGCCAAGAATGTTTATCATTGTAGGGAGCCATATGTTTTCCAATGAAGAGCTTGATTTTATTCTATTCTTGCCTGTTGTGTCTAAAAAAGTCTTGTATCTGCTTGACAGTCGCATATAGCACTTTATAATAGAGTAATGACATTTGTTTTGCGTATGTCGGGGGGTGAACTCATCATTGGTAAGCTATGTCGAAACAAATGGTATAGCTCGTTGTAAACAGGTATTTTAATGGCGGCTGAATCTCATCAATTTGTGAACAAAGCGTTAACGATCATTACTCTGCCGACCACTCTAGGAGCGAGCCTGGTGCCCTCGAATGTGACCCTTGAGGACTTACTGAAGGAGACGGGGCAGTATCTCACTCCACAGGATCAGGAGAAAATTCAACGTGCCTATGAACTGGCGCATCGAGCACATCAAGGGGCGCTGCGACGTTCTGGCGAGCCGTATATTCAGCATCCGCTGGAGGTGGCCTTGCTGCTGGCGGGCATGCGCATTGATGCTGATGGAATTGTCTCTGCCCTGCTGCACGATGTTGTTGAGGATACCGATTACTCGTTAGATGATCTGTGCGAGCAATTTGGTCCCGCGGTAGCCAATATTGTTGACGGGGTAACAAAATTTGATGCCCTGGCGGGTAAACCTGAGCATAAGCCGCTCAATGGCGACGTGTTGCAGAACGGCGAGCAGCCTCCTCTTCCTGTTGGTGAGGAGCGTATCCTGCCGATGACTCCCCAGGATAAGCGGCGCCAGCGCACTGAGACGGTGCGTAAAATGCTCCTGGCGATGGCCGAGGACCCCCGCGTGGTTGTACTCAAATTAGCGGATCGCCTGCATAATATGCGTACTCTCAGCGCAATGTCTTCCGGCCAACAGCAAAACACCACGCGCGAGACCAGCGAGATTTACGCTCCCCTGGCGCGGCGACTGGGTATGGAACTGGTGCAGGCCGAGTTAGAGGACCTGGCTTTCAGCTATCTGGAGCCACAGAAGTATATGCGCCTGGTGCATGATGTTGAAGAGGAAATTAAGCGGCGCAGACCTTTTATAGAGGAAGTATGCCGTATCTTGCAGGCAGAGATGGACCGTGCTGGCATTCGAGCGGAGGTGCATGCCTGGCGGAAACACCTGGCGAGCATCAATCGCAAGCTGGAAGAGATGCCCCCGCAGCAAAATGGCAATGAGATCAGCCAGATCCATGATCTGGTCTCTTTCCGTATCCTGGTTGATACAGATTACGAATGCTATCTTGCGTTGGGCCATATCCATGCTCTGTGGCGACCCAAAGATGGGCGCATTAAAGATTTTATTGCCACGCCCAAGTTGAACGGCTACCAGTCGCTGCATACAACCGTGTTCTGTTTAGACAACCGTCTGGCCGAGATTCAGATCCGCACCCATGATATGCAGCGCACCGCCGATTATGGTCTGGCCAGTTACTGGTACCTGAAGGAACGTCTCGGACAGGATGAAGCGGGACGGGGAGAGGCGAGAGATGCGCTGCCCGGGAGCTGGCGTCTCTCTTATCGCGAGATGGTAACATGGATCGAGCAACTACGCGAGTGGCAGCGCGCCATGCCGCAGGGGGCGGATGAATTCGTAGAGGCGGTCAAGGGAGATATCTTCCAGGAGCAGATTTTTGTTTTTACCCCTAAGGGAGAGGTAAAGGATCTGCCCAGAGGCTCGACGCCACTGGATATGGCGTACCGCATTCATACCGATATCGGCGACCATTGCGCGGGGGCGCGCATCATCACCAATATGGACGATGGCGGTCATCTCGTCACTCGCCTTGTGCCGCTCGATTATGAACTAAAAGGCGGCGAGATTGTCGATATCGTGGTCAACGATACCGTTCACCCCACCCGCGACTGGCTCGCCTTCGCGCGTACCGCTGCCGCCCGCAATAAGATTCGCCGGTATCTTAAAACATACGAGCGAGAGATCAATTTGCAACTGGGGCGAGAGCGCCTGGATCTGGCGCTCAAGGCTGCCGGAGCCTCTGGCGTCAATGAGCATGTTGAAGATCTGCTGCGGCAGTTGCGCGCGGCTGATACTCCGCTCAAAAAGTTTGCCACGCTCGATGACATCTATATTGCCTTAGGACGAGAGGATCTCCAGAGCGAGCAAGTGGTGCAGCTTTTACCACAGTTATCCAGGCATAAGAGCGCGCCGCGTGAGGGGAAAGATGTCGCTGACACTGCTATGGGGCATTACGATAAAGATGACGAAAGCGTCAGAGTGGTAAAGCTAGCGCAATGTTGTTGTCCTATTCCGGGCGATGTGATTGTGGGCTTTTTCATCCCTGATAAGGGGATGTTTGTGCATCGCGGCGATTGCCAGGCATTGCGCCGTTCCCAGCGGGATAATCCCAATGCGCTGGTCGAGTTGAACTGGTTGCAGATCGAGCCGGTCTCTTATCTTGCCCCGATCAATATCATCGCGCATGATCGCGCTGGCCTGTTACGCGATGTGGCGGCAGTGGTGGCCGATGCTGGCATTAATATGACGTCAGTGACCTCAACCACCAATCCTTCGTTACAAAAAGCCGTCATTACTGCCACATTGGAAATAGCTGCCAAAGAGGGCGTCATCGATCAAATCGAACGTATCCTCCGTCGCCTTCGCCAGGTGAAAAACGTGGTAAGTGTAGAGCGCGCTTTGGCAACAAAGTGATAGTATGGCTGAGTAGTTCACCCTCTTTTCCTACTCAGATGATCAATGTTCAACAAGAGAGCGTTTGAAACGTATACTATACTGGTTTAGAGATTATTTCCTGTGCTATTCTTAGTGAATAGGCCAGGTATCTATAGATATCATGATTAAAAAAATCGTAGAGCAGGGTTTCATACCACAGAAGCCTCCAACTGAATTAACACAACTTTTGTCTCTGGTGCGCCAGTATCTTGCCCCTGCAGAGGTTGAGCGGGTTGCTCTTGCCTCTCAACTGGCATTGGAAACCTGCCTGGGGGTAGAGGGTGAGCGGCCTATCCCTCCCCTGGAGCATGCGCTGGCGGTTACAACCATCCTGGCTCAAATTCATATTGACTCCGTTGGTATCACCGCTGGCCTCGTCTTTGAGGCTGTTGACGCGGACCTCCTATCATTGGAGCGGGTGGAGCGGGAGCTTGGAGCGGTTACTGCACGCGTTGTGGGGAGCATGTTGCGCTTGAATATCCTGGAGCGCAAAAAGCGGGGCGCCTTCTCTAAAAATGGGCGTGACGAGCATGAGGATGCGGGCGGCAATGGGGGAGCCGAAAGCAAAAAGCCGCGTATCCGTGAGGCTTTACGACGCCAGCAGGCCGAGACGGTGCGTAAAATGTTTGTTGCAATGGCGGATGATCCCCGCGTCGTCCTGCTGAAGCTGGCCTATCGCCTGCACGCTATGCGCATTATGTGTCGGCCCGGCTACCAGGGAAGTCGGCAGGAGATGCTCACGATGGCGCAGGAGACGCGCGAGATTTATGCGCCCCTGGCCGGACGTCTGGGTATCTCACGCGTGGAGAGCGAGCTGGAGGATCTAGCCTTCCAGTTCCTTGAGCCTGATCAATATAGCTGGGTCCGCGATATTGTGGAGCTGGAGAGCAAGCAGTGGCGTTCCTACGTGGAGCGCGTCTGCAAAATATTGCGCAGAGAGATGACCATGATCGGGGTGAAGGCTGATGTTTCGGGACGCGTCAAGCACCTGTACAGCTTTTATAAGAAGTTGGCACGGAGCGCGACCGCGGTGGATAGCCCCGCAGCTCTCAGAGCAGCCGCCGATATCGGCCAGATACACGACCTGATCGCGTTTCGCATCCTGGTTGATTCGACGCAGGACTGCTACGTCGCTCTGGGGCATGTGCATAGCTTGTGGAAGCCTAAAGAGGGCCGCATTCGCGATTTCATCGCGAATCCTAAGCCCAATGGCTATCGCGCGCTCCATACCACCGTTTTTTGCCAGGATAATCAGCTCGTCGAGATTCAAATTCGTACCCACGCGATGCATGAGATGGCCGAATATGGCGTTGCCATGCACTGGCATTATAAGGACGTTGGCGATAATGCCTCCGCCTCCGCTAAAGAGCTGCTCTCCTGGCTGCGGCAACTAAACGAGTGGCAGCGCGATATTCGCTCCTCCAACGCCAGCGATACAGAGTTTATGGAGGCGATCAAGGACGATATCTTTCAGGAGCAGATCTTCGTCTTCACGCCAAGAGGCGAAGTGAAGGATCTCCCCGTCGGCTCGACCCCGCTCGACTTTGCCTACCGCATTCACTCGGAAGTTGGAGATAGCTGTGCGGGCGCACGTATTATCACGCAGGCTGCGACCGGAGAGGATGATCGCCTGGTCACGCGGATGGTGCCGCTTGATTACGAACTCAAGAGTGGCGAGATCGTCGATATTGTGACCAATCGTTCAGCTCACCCAACTCGCGATTGGTTGATCTTCGCGCGCACTGCCGCCGCTCGCAGTAAGATCCGGCGCTACCTCAAAATCCATGAGCGCCATATTAACATTCAAATCGGGCGTGAGCGACTAGATCGCGAGCTAAAGGGAGCGGGGCGGGCTGTAGAGTCTATGACTGAAGACGCGGAAAACTGGCTCTGCAACGAATTCCATATGGAGACATTCGAGGATATCTTATCCGCTATCGGCGCTGATGATATTCGTCCCCACGCGGCGGTAGTGAAGCTACAGGAATACTGGCAGTTGCGTGAGGGGAAAGAGGCAAAGGAGAGCGAGGAGCCGCTGGTCCTGCCTGTAGCCACGGGCAAACCTGTCATTGCGGCCCGGGTTCAGGTTGCAGGAGTAAGCGGGCTTCTGACGAAACTGGCGAACTGCTGTTGCCCCTTGCCTAGCGATGAGATCGTTGGTTTTATCAGTCGGGGCAAAGGCGTCGTGGTCCATCGTGCGGATTGTCGTAACCTTGAGCGCGCGCGCAAGCGTGAAGGTGAGCGGCTTGTCAATGTAAGCTGGGTGAGCATGAGCCATCCTCGCTATCAGGCTCCTATCATTATCACCGCGCGCGACCGGGCCGGGTTGATTCGCGATATCGCGACTGTTGTCTCCGATGGCGGCATAAATCTGACCGCCATGAGTTCACATGCCACCGGTACTCACGAGCCGGTGTTGATCACTGCGACTCTGGAGATCGAAAATCTTGATCAATTGCAGCGCGTTTTTGCTCGCATCGAGAAGGTCAAAGATGTTCTTCATGTCGAGCGCGACCTGGGAAAAAAGAAATAGCGTCGCACAATAGAGAAATCGGACCTGGAAATCTCAAGTCCGATCTTTCTTGTCTCTCGTAAAGGCAATCTAGCCGCGCAAACGTTCGAGGACGGGTGGCTGGCGCAGTTTTGCTAATGCTCCGGCCTCGATCTGCCGGACGCGCTCGCGGGTAATGCCCAGTTCGCGTCCCACCTGTTCGAGGGGATGAGCCTGGCCGTTGCCCAGGCCAAAGCGCAGTTGCAGAACAAGCTGCTCGCGCGGCGTCAAAACTGACTCCAGCACGCGCTGGACTTCATCTTTAAGCGTTTGCGTTGTGGCAAGATCCTCTGGTGAAGCCGATTCGTTATCCGCCAGCACATCGCCCAGTTCCTGCTCCTCATCCTCGCCAACCGGCAATTCTAACGAAACGGGAGCGCCGGGAGCGGCCTGCAGTTCCACCATGCGAGCAGGATCAAGCCCGGTTGCCTCAGCCAGTTCGATCTCTGTGGGTTCTCGGCCAAGTTCTTGCAGGAGTCGTTGCCGTTCGCGGCGGATGCGGTTAAGTGCGGTATTCACATAAACTGGGAGCCGGATTGTGCGCCCTTTGTCTGCTACGGCGCGACTGATGGCCTGGCGAATCCACCATGTAGCGTGAGTGGAGAAGCGGTGTCCGCGCCGCCAATCGTAACGCTGGACCGCGCGGATCAGTCCGATATTGCCTTCCTGAATCAGATCCAGGAGTGTCAAGCCCCGCCCCACATAACGTTTCGCAATGCTGACAACGAGGCGCAGATTCGCCAGGATAAACTGCTTCATCGCCTCGCGATCACCGGCCTCAATCCGTTGAGCCAGCTCTATTTCACGTTCATGCGTAATCATGGGGACACGCCCAATTTCACGCAAATAGGTCATAACAGCATCGGATTCGCCTGCATCGGTAGCATTGACTGCGTTCTCGTCTTGATATTCTGAACGGCGGCGGCGCATGGTGGTACGCCGTGCCGGATGCTCTTCGGTTGTTACGGTGGGCATACTGAGGATGGAGTCAACCTCTTCCAGTTCAGGCGCCTCCGCCATCGGAGTCAGGTCCTCATGCATATCAGGAACTTCTTCTAGCGTCAGCGGTCCGGTCTCTAATTCGAGCGGCCCGGTCTCTAAATGAACAAGGTCTTCATCCAACTCATGGTCGTCTTTGCCTGACTCCTCTCCCACATCGCTTTCCGGTGTATAGTCAAGATCTTTCGTCAGCAATTGTTCAACAATATCGTCGCACTGCTTCCCAAGATCTAGTGGTTTCTTTGAATTAGTTAAGGTAAGCGTTGTTCCCGTCATGGCACGCTTCGAGTCTATCATTGTGCGCCCTCCATGAAAAGTAGTATATCCTAAGCAGCAAGATATGTAGTTTATCCGGTCTGGTCCTACACTCAGGGAAAGCGAGCCTTCATCGAACTCTTCAGTCCGAGTGCCGAGTGGGAGGAAATCAATGACATGCGCCCTGTCTCTACTAGTAGAAACATCGCCAGGTCGGAAATTATTCCTACTCTAATTATAACGCAAGTTCCCCTTTCATTCTAGTCCCTACAGCCCGTTTTTGGGGTAAATTTCCTTCGAAAATCTCTAGCGTGTTGCTACTCTAGCATGTTGGTAATCCACCCTTAACATACTATACGTAAAACACCCCTCTAAGGTGGCAAATGATCTGGACTTTCACGCGCGAACTCCTCCAGTATTTTTCTCTTGCCTTCTAAGGGGTGAGCGTGTACTGCTTTTGTAACTTTTACACGCTGAACCATCCTGAGGAGACGTTGTATAAGATAGACGACGATCAGAAGCGCCAGTAAAAAAAGGGAGATGTTGCCAATCACATCCCCAACCGCTTCCCAACTGGCGCCAAAGGCGTAACCGAAACTCAAAGGAAGGAGCGCCCCGACCGCCTCTCCGCTAGCGTCATAGAGCAGAAAGCGGCTGTAAGGATAGATCTCGGCTCCCGCGAGCAGGTTAATGGCTCCTCCCAGGGCAGAAATAAGGAAACGGCTCAAGAAAATGGCCCAGGCGCCATGTTTGTGGAAATATGTCCGAGAGCGTGTGATGGTAAGCGGAGAGATCAGGTAAAAGTTTCTCTCTACTTCAAGCCAGGTGATGAGCCTCGCTCCCACCTGTTTTCCCACCAGGTAGCCCACGCTATCTCCGCCGACCGATGCCATGATTGTAATGACAGCTAGTAAGACAATATTGAAATCACCCAGCGCGGCAAAGGCTCCGGCAGCCAGCAAAACCAGGGTGATGGGGAGTGGAACGCCAATCGCTGCCACGAAAACGCTCAACCCGAGCGCGGGATAGCCGTATTGTTGCAGCCAGCTAATTAATGTTGGTAGGTATGTGCTCAATATGCTGCCCTCCCTGGTGTTGGTGGTCGTTTAGGGAGGGGGTGACCTGGTGAAGGCTGTGGGTTTGGTGGATGAAACGGATGTTGCTTGCGATAGGCTATGATGGCCGTTTGTAGTTTGTGAATAAGATCGCTGACTGGACGGCGTGAATGCTGCGCGATTGTCTGAAGGGTCGAATGAGCAGGATAATCCCTGGTTATATTGAGCGTCTCGTACAGATAATGATCAGGGACGTGATACTCATGAGCAATATACGGAATGGTCATCCAGGGGCGCATCGTGCGTACATCGCCCGTCCTGGTGAGCGCGTTTTGATGCTGAAACGTCGCAATGGCTCCCATTGCAGCTCTCGCTGCAAAAAAAGCCCCCAATAGAGCTATTACAAGCAGAACACTATGTAAGATGAATTTAGTACGCACACTCAAGTCTTGTGCTCCAGCAGCTTCAAATCGCTTTCTAATCCATTTCCCCTTGACTCCTCAGGATTTTATCATTATACTCTTCCTTCGAAAAGGCTGTAGGAATCAATTTCCATTCTCGACCCGTTTCAGAGTATTGAGATGAAGGTACTGAAAGTGGATACACCGGTACAAACTATAAACGTTATGATCAAGCGAATCGATACACGCCTGGCGTTGCCAACCTATGCGACTCCTGGCTCTGTCGGCTTTGACTTATTATGCCGGGAAGATACCGAGATTGCCCCACGCAAGCTGGGGCGCATTCCTGCTAACGTGATCGTGCAGACCCCGCCGGGCTATATGCTGTTGCTGACCATGCGTAGCAGCACGGCGAGGCGCAAAGGGCTGCTGATCCCCAATGGCGTGGGTGTCATCGACCAGGATTACTGCGGCGAGGGCGACGAGTTGATGATCTCGGTCTATAATTTCCGCGACGAAGCGGTGATGGTGCTGCGGGGAGAGCGGATCGCTCAAGGAATATTTGTGCCAATTGTGCGCGCTACCTGGCAAGAGGTGGACCAAATGGGGCCAGGGCGCGGCGGTTTTGGAAGTACAGGTGCATGATGCCTCTACCCGACTATTATACTATCCTCGGGGTGTTACCAACGGCGACACTGGATGAGATCAAACAAGCTTATCGCCGCCTCGCGCGCATCTATCACCCCGACTTGCAGTCACAAACGACCCCTGATACCCGCATCAAACAACTCAATGAAGCCTATCATGTGCTCAGCGATCTGGGCAAGCGGGCCGCTTACGATATGCGACGCCTGCAGGAGGTGCGTCACGCTCTGATCCTGGAGGTGTTGCGCCAGCAGCAGGAGGCGGCGAGGCGCGAGCCGAAAATGACCTGGGCCCAGGGGGCCGCAGGCTTTGTGCGTGAGCTGAAAAATGGCTTGCGCGAAAAGTAGCGACTCATCCTCTGAGCAGCATCAACTCCTGGCCTGGACAGAGCAGAAAGAGATACCTTGCCTGCTTTCCACATAGATTGTATGATAGGCGTTGCTTTTTCCTCCGCTAGCCCAGACAGGCACAACGTAAAAATCTGGATTTTTGGCAGCGATATGGAAGTTGCCAGGCAGATATATGGTTATCAGTTGCTCAAAATACATAATACCCTCTACGGTAGGGCTAGTGCTTTTCGTATACCGTTGATAGTTCTGGGCTAACCACTGAGCGGCAGCTTTATCGCATGAAGCATAATAATCAGTTTCGTAACTCCTGGCTGCTCCCTGCAAGCTACCGGCTATTGGACTGAAGTAGACGTACTCGTAAGGGTGCAGGCTGATCATATCTGCCACCACAAAGCCATAACTTACGAGTAATACTATGGCAAGACCTGCTGCAATAACCTCTTTTCGCTGTGAGATAAGCATACGAATGGTTGTGTTTACGCCATAAGCGGCTATGAGGATCATGGGAGGAACGATGAATAGGAATTGCCGCAACGCATTATAGAGGGTGGTATGCAACACGATCAGGGAGGCAAAGGGCACAAGGAAAGCCAGTAGTACTATCATCACCTTTGGATCGATCTTACGCTTCCTCAGCATTGTAATGCAAGCTACTACGCTCCCTAATACAGCGCACACAATAAGCATGGGCGGTGAGCCGATGATCAACCAGGTGGGAACGTAGCTATACGGAAGTTGTGTCGCGGGATATGTTACTCCATCAAATAAAACGGTCCCATTCCAGGGGTAGCGGCTCATAACGCTAATAGAATCGTATAAATGGGCGATTGGATTGAGAAAGATATACGGCCAGAGTGTCATCATGGTGAGCAGTGATGTGAGGCCGATGACTATGGCAGCAATAGTTTGCCTGGTAAGCATTGCGCGGATCTGTTTTTCATGCCATATCCGCATTCCATTGATAAACCACCATCCAACTACTATCAAGAATAGCAGCAAATACCAGATGACGGCTGTGACGCGAATTGAAGCTGCGAATCCAATACAGAAGCCAACAAGTATACAGTACCAGTAATAGGTTCGACCTGTTTTCCAATGTTTGACGAGTAAAAGTACCGACCAGAGAATCCAGGTCATAGCTGCCGCAAAGGGGATATCTTTCGGATTATTGAAAATTGCGCCAAAGTATCGCGGATATAGCCACAAACCAAGTGCAGCCAGAAATGCGCACCACCATCCTCCAATTTCATAGCCGCATAAGGCGATAGCGACAATGCCGCCTATTCCTGCCAGACCAGTCATTACCGCTCGCGTATACCAGTAATGTCCAAAAATATGTTGAGCTAAGGCGATGATGGCGTCAAAGATTGCGCCGTGCTCCGGCATATATGTATTAGCCGGATAGGCAGTCAGGAAGCTGGTGTCTCTGCCCAATGTCCTGTACCATGCCAGGATGGAATGCCCATAACTATCCTGGAGAGGCACGTCCATAGTGATCCCGTAGTTTTTCGCCTGTGTAAATACCGTTATGAGCATAATCGCACCGAGTGGTATGAACGGTAGTACAGGCAGCCAGTATTGAAACGCTTCTCTTCTGCTCATAAGTTCCTCACTGCCTATTTTAAATATAATCTATAAAAAAGATATACATATTACGAAGAATATCTCTTATAAATTAGAGCTACTTTTCCACTGACTGGAGAAATTGACGTTCAGACCAATAACAATTTAACCAGCTCCCCATGTACCAGAAGAGCTGTCAATCGGTCCGGTTAAGTTGATAATCATCAATATACCAGGGCTTTTCAGTTCTCGTCATGCTCGCAGGGCTTCGCCCTGCGAGCATGACGAGAGGTGCCGGCGACGCCGCGTCGCCGGCACCTCTCTCCCCTTGCACTGCGCCCCGTTTGGGGCGCGACCCCAGGTAGCAGAAGTCAGAGGAGAGGAACACTGAAAAGTCCTGTCAACATACATCAGGACTCGACAAGGAGCAGTAGATGTGTTATAGTAGGAGAAGAATAGAACGTGGGAGGATGACGCGTGGTTGAAAAGGAGGTTTTTCATGATGGAAGAGCTTTTAGCCGAGTCCTGGGTCTTCCGCGAGTGGCGGGAGAAGGCTCTGGTGGAAGGACGAGAAGAAGGCAGGGAAGAAGGTCGAGAAGAAGCACTTTTGCGAGAAATCCAGCGCCAGCGCCAGATACTGCTCGCATTCGTTCAAGCTCGCTTCCCTTCCTTAACACAAGTGGTAGAGGAGCAATGCAAAGCTTTTGACAATCCTGAGCAACTACAGACCCTTATTCTCAATGTTGGTCTTGCACAGAGCGAGCAGGAAGTGAGAAAGTGCCTCTTCAATGATAAGTGAAAAAATACCCTAAGCTGGTATTGATAAATCAGGATGTGATGAAAGCCACGCCAGCACTTCTGCTGCATTCTGTTGAGGAGGAAATACAGGGTAGAATACCTTGCTGATTTTGCCATCGGCAACGATCAGCGTCACCCGCTTGATTAAGGTCATTCCGGCAAACTCGAAGGTGGGCAAGCGCAATGCATGGGTGAATGCTAGCTTTTCGTCGCTAAGCAATGCAAAAGGTAAGTGAAGCCGTTCAGCAGCTTCTTGTTGGTAAGCTGTTGTCTGGGTACTCAAGCCAAATATATGAGCGGCTCCCGCTTGTCGTAGTTCTTGATAGTGATCGCGGAAGGCGCACGATTGCGGAGTGCATCCCCTTGCTCCTGGGATGAGATCCCACCCTTCCGGCACGGCCTGATCGGGTTCTCCTGTGCGTGGATAGCAATAGACAACCGTTAACCCTGATAGCTGTGCAAGGTCTACAGTAGAACCATCAGTTGCTCGCAGAGGAATTGAGGGGAGTTGTAGACCAGTCAGATGATGACATGCGCCATCATCAATGGGTACAGGGAGATCTTTTGGCAGCTCGTGTAAGTTATTGGAGCCTGGCATGATGTGTTCCATCCTCTTCTATCGTAAAAATCTGGTGATCCTGGTAAAAGATGGGCACCCGTATGGATGCCCATTCTCCTGATCAGTGTCGATGCTCTTCCTGACGCGCCTGGAGAAAGCCCAGGATCAGTGAGCCGACCAGTACGCCAAGCAAGACAATTTCCATTGTGCTGAACGTCTTTTTCTTCTGCATCTCTCTACTCCTTTTCAATTACGCGATAACTCGATAACCTATTCTGATTTATTATATCTTAACCCATAATTGTCTGCCGCTGCCATAGTCACGAACAAGGCGAAAATGCTGCGTGACCCAGGTATAAAAGGCGGCGAGGCTCTGCGTACGAAGCCGCCCGGTATAGAAGAGGACGGCGTGAACCTGCGGACGAGAGGATTCTTGCATCAGTTGCTGGGTTGTAAGATAGCCTGCTGTGATGCGAACCATCGACGTATCCACCAACGAAGGAGGAGTATCGCGATGAGCAAGAGCTGCAAGAAACTGGGCATCGGTGACGACAAGTTGCCCGGGTTGCGTGACAGCCTGTAAATCTTGGGCGACCTGAAGATTGCTTCTGGTTGTGTCTGCAAGACTCTGCACATGCTCTGCACTGAGATAACTATAGCTTTGCCGGAAGCTTACTGCCGCTACCAGCAGTACTATTCCTATAGTCATCAATGTCGTAACGGTCTTGAACGTCATTGAGAGCTGTTTATTCCATCTGACAGGACCAATACCCATGATTATCAAAGCGATCAACGGCGGGACTAAGATTACAAGATGGCGATGGAAGAGTGGCGTCTGCTTCCAGAGCAGGTAGACGCTTGCTAGTAACCATGCTAGCAATGGAAGCACGCGCCAGTCTCGTCTTAACAAAGCAATGATTGCGCCGTAAAGGGCGGCGGCAGCAGTAATGGAGGTGAAGAAAGCGATGAGCATAGACCCGTTATTGTTCTGCGATGCGGTCAAGGTCGTGCCTGCGCTCAGATGGAACGTTATCACTTCTTGTATCAGGTTGTGATAGGCGCCCACGAAGGGCAGGATGACCAGCGCACCAGTGATAACGAAGGCGAGGCAGCCCGCAATGAGAGAACTAACTCTGCGCAGACGCGTGCCAGATGGTTGCTGTGAAATACGCCAGAGCTGCGCCAGCATTAATAAGCCGACGGGCACCAGGGCCGAGACTCCAAAGAGTTTACAGAGAATACCCAGCGCTAGAGCAACTGCGGAGAGGATAATGGCGCAAAGCCCGATCAGGTCCTCCGAGTGCTCCCACCAGAGGTAAGCCAGTCCCACGCCTAGCAGCGAAAGGGCTATTGATGGCGCTTCTGCCTCGATAGTCTGCGATTGTGCCAGGTAAAGCGGATCGGCAACGAGCAAAAGTAGCGCCGCGATAGCTCCAATACGGCCTCCAAGCGTTTTGCCTAAGAGAAATGCTCCCAGCAGGCCAAGCGACGAAATGACCACTATGCCGAGGCGAGCCGACCACAGCGTCTGGCCCAGCAGCAGGTAGGTGGGGAAAATGGAGAGAAGAAAAAAAGGCGGTTGGGAGTCAAAAATTTGCTGGTAAAGAGGATGACCCGCACTCATAGCCCGTAAGGATTGCCAGTAAACTCCCTCGTCGTAGCCGTCGCGGTCAAACGGCAGCCCAAGATCGTGCAGGCGCGTCCAGATAGCGATGGCTAGCAGAGCTATTACTATCAAGCTGACGATGATCATCTGCCACTGGCTATATTTCGATCTTGCCCTGTCTGCTTTGGGACTATTTTTCATGGCTGTACTTGTGGTCATAGATAACTTCTCTTTATTTGTGATTTTGTTGTCTGAAAAATGAAATCTGATGATGGGCTATCGCACTCAACATAGCAGATATCCATCGAATGTTCAAGAGCAAACTCCATCTTCACCAGGGCTGTTGCAACGTCTTTTTTGCCGCCTTCGGCGGCGGAGAGAAGAGGAAAAAGTGGGGACACCCCACCCCCCGCAAGGAGGCTGCCGCCCCCTTGACCCCCGCTTGGCAGACGGTATTCCCGACTTTGCAACAGCCCTGCCATCTTCACAGGGCTTCTCAAAAGTAGTCTTTTCATCCAGAACGGCTCGCAAGCGAGCCGTTCGAGAGGAAGGTGCTGGCGGTGGGCGCAGCCCACCGCCAGCACCTTCCTCTCCCTGTGAGCGCCGAAGGCGCGAGGAGTCAAAGCGTGCAGCGAC
>Ga0070741_10004384_pt1 | contig 33012 bp, 19 predicted proteins | sample Coa_R1_4_FD_66440 | JGI IMG/M metagenome (GOLD analysis project Ga0070741, IMG submission 66440) | Surface soil microbial communities from Centralia Pennsylvania, which are recovering from an underground coalmine fire - Coalmine... | ecosystem: Environmental > Terrestrial > Soil > Unclassified ... | reverse complement strand
CTTAACGCTGTCAGCGTCGGCCGCATCTATTTCCTGCCAGATGAACGACTCCTGGTCTGAATCTTTGGACTGGCATTCTCTGATAAAGTCTGTAGTTTTGCGACTGAACGTGGCTACGACGTGTCCTTGCTCAAGCAAGTCGTTGACGAGAGCACGACCTAGCCCTCGACTCCCGCCGCTGATAAAAACTACTTGTCTTTCAGACTCCACGAAGTAATCCTTGTCTACTGAAGAAGTTTGACGTGACTATTAAGGCGATAATTACTGTCTGGATGCTACCACATGGCTCGTATGAATCTCTGAGCGTGCTGATGGCCTGCGTATCTTTTTAAAGCGCTCGCTGTGAAGGTCGTCATCCAGGATCTCGACGAACATCGGGATTTTGTAGGGAGCGAGCTTTTCTTGGCAAAATGCTCTGATTCGTCGCTCGAGCGCTGACTGTCCCTCTGATTCAAACAGATTGACGCTGGCAGCAACAACCTGGCCGCTCACGGAATTAGGCTTTCCCCACACAGTTACTTCACGAATGTTATCCATCTGCTGCAAGACATTTTCGATTTCGGCCGGGTAGACCTTAACACCGCCGACATTTATGATTTCCGAAGTTCGTCCCAAGATGCGAATGTATTCGCCGTCGACTTCCACCGCGTCCTGCGTATTGTACCAACCATCGCGGTCAAAGGGAGAAGGTGCGTTTAGATAACCAAGCATCGCCGCGCGTGAGCGAATCCAGAGAATTCCATCGATAACTTTTGTTTCGATGCCCTCTCCGCCAACTTTCAGCCATAGTGAGTTTGAATCTCTGGAGTGCGTACGCAGTACCCCTAATTCCGAGAGGCCATAGGTCTGCTTCAGTTGCACATTCGGGAATGCCTGATGAAGAGCCTGCAGGGTATACTCGGGCATCGGTTCAGTCCCGTACGTGATCATCTCTAACGAAGACAGATCAAACGTTTTGTTCGCCTCTGATATGAGGAGCATGTTGAGAAACGTCGGCGTTGCCGGAAGCAGTTGTACTTTGTAACGCTCAATCGCAGTGCAAATCGCATTCGGCGTGCGCTCTGCTGTTGAAATAACGGTTCCACCATTTGTTAGAATTGAGAACAATGTATTTATTCCACCGAGATGATCCAGCAGCAAGAAAGTCAAAGCCCGATATGGACGGCGACGTTTTCGAAATTTCTCCAGAACCAGATTGAAGTTGTGAAGCGATCCTTTGTACTCGCCCGCCGAACCAGACGAAAAGACAGCCAGTCCTGGCTCGTTCTCCGATCTCAATTGATCCAGGAGTTGATGATTTTCTGATCCATATACGCGCGAAAATTTCCACTCATCGTTCTTGTCAAATTCAAACATTGCCTCTGCGCCAGCGATTCTCAGGAAATCCTGACTGCGCGCGGTCGCCGAGGCAGCAATCGGCACAACGATGTTTCGGTTAGCAATCAAGGCCAGCAGAAGCATGCACGTTTGTGGAGAGTAGTCACCTATTAGACCTACGCTTTGACCTGACGTTATCTCGCGATTTTCAAGCTCCTTCTGCCACAGCAGCGAGTGATCGATCAGCTTTCGATATGTATAGGATCGGTCGCGCCAAATAATGGCGATTTCGCTCTCGAACTCGCTTAGTACCTTGAATAGCCAGTGATCCACGATCCGTCCTTTTATTCCTGCTGAATTGGTCTTGGAGCTAGATCTGATTTTCCATTTCGGCCAGCAGCCTGGCGGCCTCTTCCTCTGATAGCTGATCTAAATCGGCCAGTAGTTTCTCTCCTTCGATTGTCATCTCAGTCTGTTCTTTTAATATCGCCAAGGCCAATCCAGCAATCGTTGGAGCAGCTGCCAGAGACTGCGGTGATAGTTCCACTTGAAATGTTTCCTGAACGCGAATCAGAACCTGCAGTGCTCGTAAAGAGTCTCCACCTAAAGCAAAGAAATTCTCGTGACGGCCTATACGCTCGTTTTGCAGCACTTCTTTAAAGATTGCGGCAACGGCAGCCTCGATGACGCTTTCCGTTTGATCTGCTATCGCGTCTGTGGCTGTAACAGAGGCCGGTTCGAAAATCCTTTCCTCCCTATGGGAAGAGGCCCTGGGCAAATCCGCGTTGTGACGTTGCGGGACTGGCGCAAGAGACAATAGCTGCGAAACTGGTCGATTAAGTCTTTCAACCATAGCGATCAGTAACCGGCGCAGATGTTCAAGAATATCCTGAGCTGACGTCGCGCTGAAACGACGTTCGTCGTTAACCAAGATGAAGGACATTTCAGAATCCGGAAACACCATCAGAGATAGCACGAAATTAGTCCTTGAAATGCAGAAGTCAACATCTTGTATTTGCACGTTCCCGAACCTCTGTCCAATGGCTAACCTCACTGGGTAGTTTTGAAAAATCAACTGGGTTTCGAACAACGGTTGTTCTAACGGAACTTCGCTCCACCTATGAATGTCCGATAGAGGTGTATTCTCGTATTGATCCAACTCCACCTGGCCGGATTGCAGTCCTCTCAGCGAGTCAAGCAATATATCACCAGATGAGATGCGCACACGCAGGGGCAGGGTATTGATAAACAGACCGACTTCAGATTCGATACTCTCGATTGTCTGGTTGCGGCCAGAGACGGTTACGCCAAAGACTATGTCGTCATAGCCGGAATAGCTGCTCAAAAGCAACGCCCATGCGTACCGCACAATAGTGCTCAGCGTCAGACGATGTTCGCGCGCAGCGGACTTCAGACGAGTAGTGTCTGCGATTGATAGGGTAATCTTCTGCTGACCGTAGGTTGGCTCTTTGTCGGAAACTTCGCTGAAACTCTTGTCGTTGAACAGAATCGTCGGAGAAACGAACCCTTTTAATTGCTTTCGCCAATAATGTTCCGCTTCGGAAAGATCTTGTTCTTTCAGGCGGAGAATATGTTGCTTGAACTGCCCATGATGCAGCGCTCTTTGGTGCGCATCGGAGAACTGAACCTCATAGTGCGCAAACACTTGTTGAAGAACCAGAGACAGCGACCATCCGTCCATTACCACGTGGTGAAAACTGAAAACAAATATATACGAATCCAGCGTGGTTCGAATCACGCTCAAGCGCAGCAATGGCGCTGTGCTAAGATCAAAGCCCTGTTCACGATCGGCTTGCAGAAAAGCTTCAAGTTGCTGTTTCTGTTCCGTTTGAGTGCGCGACTGCCAGTCCATTTCCACAAACGGCAGGGTTACGCGTTTATGCACAACCTGGAGCGGTTCTTCAACGTTCTTCCATCGGAACGAGGTCCGCAGTACATTGTGGTCGTCGATCACATGCTGCCATGATTGAACAAATGCCTTGGCGTTAAGCTCACCTTTTAGAGTGCAGACAAGCTGCTCAATGTAGACGCCCCTCTTCTGCGCATAGAGAGCATGCAAGAGAAGGCTTTTTTGCATTGGCGAAATCGGATACAGATCCTCGGCGCCGTCTGCACCGCAGAGTGACTGATCGTTTAGGTGATCCAGTCCATCTCGTAAGTCAATTTCGCTTTGTTCAGTGTCAGAAATCAGGTTGCGCAGCCGACTCGTAAAATCACTTACAACACGTTCAATCGTTTCTTTCCGATGAACGTTTTCGCTGTAGGTCCAGTCCACATGCAATTGTCCACCGGTAATAATGCCGTTTATCTCCAGCAAATGGATTCGCCTTGCTTGTGGGCTTCTCAAATGTCCAATTCGATCTGACGCTAATTCAAAGATTGAGGACTCAGAAAAGAGCTGATCGGTTTGTCCAAGGAAATTGAAGACGATCTCAGGCCGAGAGAGCGACTGAAGTTTCTCCCGAACGTTGGCGTCATCTGTCAGATAACGGAGCAATCCATAGCTGATTCCTCTGTCAGGAATACGTCGAAGTTGTTCTGCAATTGATTTCAGTGAGCGAACGCCAGAGACTGAACGATCAATTTTCAACAAAACCGGATATATTGCTGTAAACCAACCTATTGTTCGATGCAAGCTCAAATCATTAGCGACATCTTCGCGACCGTGGCCTTCGAAAGCTATGAGGAAGCTTTCGTCATTTGTCCAGGCAGCTATAGTTTGTCCGAGGGCAGTCAAAAGGATCTCCTCGATTCGAGCGCTCGTACGATGAGATGAACGCTTAAGTAGTGCTCGCGTTTCGTCTGCGCTTAACGATATTGATACGAGTCCTTCAGACTCTACGATGTTTACACCCTCTGGATTATCTACTGGCAACCACGATCGTTTGTACGATAAGGGTAACATCCAATAAGCGAGTTCGTCAGCGATAACCATCGACCGAGCCCGCTCTATCAGCGCCTCTGCCCACGACTTATACGATGAGGTTTTCGACGGCAATGTTATAGACTCGCCGCGACCAAGTTGAAGCAACGCGTTCTGTAGATCTCCAAGCAAAATCCGCCATGAGACGCCATCAATAACCAAATGATGAGCGATTATCAATACTTGGCCGGCAGACGAGGATCCAGCATCAAAAAACGCAACTTGCACCAGCGGACCATCACTTAGATTCAAACTTGCTTGCAGTTCGGCTGCGACGCTTTCTATAACGGATACTCGCTCCGGCTCCGACATCGCGCTTACATCGAAACGCGTGAACGACATGGTTTCTGTGACGTCGCTATAAAATTGTTGCCAGCCTCCTTCCTCGCGCCGAAAACGAAGCCTGAATGCATCATGGTGAGTAATAACGTGCTCTACAGCGCTCTTTAACAGATCTCCATCAATCTGTTGTCGAAGGCTGAGCAGCAGCGCTTGATTGAAATGATGAGGATTAGCAAACGATTGTTCAAAAAACCAATGCTGTATTGGCGTGAGCGGTACCCGACCCGTGAGATTACCGTCCTCTGCCTCGCGCGAGATATCCCGCTCGGAAATAGCAGCCAACTCGGCAATTGTCTGACGTTGTAAGAGGTCTTTGGGCATCAGGCCTAGTCCCGCCTGATTTGCTTTTGAAACGATCTGGAGGCTTAAAATCGAGTCTCCACCTAATTCAAAAAAATTGTCGTGTATTCCGACGTTCTTAACTCCAAGAACCTCGCCCCAGATTTTGGCCAACAGCTTTTGGGTATCGGTCTTCGGCAGTACGTGTGGCGTGTCCAGTTCTGGCCTGACGTTTTCTGGCGGCGGCAGCGCCTTGCGGTCGACTTTGCCGCTGGCAGTGAGCGGCATGGTCTCTAATCGAACGAAAACCGAGGGAATCATATGATCGGGCAGACGTTCTTTAAGAAACGACCGAAGCTTTGCGATAGAGATAGACGATTGCCGGTTAGCTACCAAGTAAGCTACCAGTTGTTTCTCGCCGGTTTCGCGATCAGTAGCAACAACTACCGATCGCTCAATGTCTGGGTGCTCGTCTAGAGCGTGCCCGACTTCTCCAAGTTCGATGCGAAATCCTCGAATCTTTACCTGGTAATCGATCCGACCGAGGAAATCAATTTCACCTTCAAATAAATAACGCGCGAGGTCGGCCGTCCTATATACCCGAGCTCCTTGCTCGCGGCTGAACGGGTCAGGAATGAACTTCTCCGCTGTTAAATCTGGCCGGTTTAAATAACCTCGTGCCAGATTGATTCCACCAATGTGAAGTTCGCCTGGAACGCCGATCGGGATAGGGTTCAATTTGCCGTCCAGTAGATAAATCTGCGTGTTGGCAATGGGACGTCCTATAGGCACGCTCGGCAGCATCGACTGACGATCACATTGCCAGAAAGTTACGTCAATTGAAGCCTCAGTCGGTCCGTACAGGTTGTACAGCTCGGCCGAGAAGCGTTCGTGGAAAAGGTTCCTCAGTTTTGGCGTAAGCGCTTCCCCGCTACATATAACCCGATTCAGTGATCGACAATCTTCGGGTTCAATCGCTTCGAGAAACGCCTGGAGCATCGAGGGAACGAAATGGATGGTGGTAATTTGCTCACGATTGATCAGATTGATTAATTCGGCGACATCTTGATGTTCGCCTGGTCGAGCAACAACTAATCCGGCGCCGGTCATTATTGGCCAGAAAAATTCCCAGACTGACACATCAAAGCCAAACGATGTCTTTTGAAGAACTTTGTCCGAATCATTCAGCTTGTATTGATCTTGCATCCAGAACAGCCGATTACAGATGCCCCGATGCGGAATCATTACCCCTTTAGGCTTACCTGTCGATCCAGATGTGTAGATGACATATGCCATGTTATCTGGTAACGCAGTGTCGGTCAGGTCACTTGTTTGTTGTCCAATCAGACGGTCCCAATCCGAATCCAGGCAAACGGACTCGATTCCGAGCGCTGAAATGCGACTCAGAACATGACTCTGCGTTAAAATGACAGGTGAGCTACTGTCATTGAGCAAAAAAGATATGCGCTCTCGCGGATAATCCGGATCAATCGGCAGGTATACGCCTCCCGCCTTAAGGACGCCAAGCAGCGCAATGACCATCTCAAGCGATCGTTCCATACAGACAGCCACTACGACATCGGCGCCGACGCCCACTCCCCGCAGGTAACGTGCAAGCTCATTCGCTCTCTGATTCAACTCTTGGTATGTGACTCGCGCATCCTCGTAAATAACAGCTATTGCATCAGGCGTAAGCTCTACCTGGATTTCAACTAGATGGTGAAGCAACTCGTCGGATGAATACTCAACGTCGGTAGAGTTCCATTCTCGCAGGATTTGCTCCCGTTGCGATTCTGTCAGCAGTTGCAAAAGCGAAACGGATTCCTGCGGGCGTGATGCTATGGCCGACAACAAGGTTTGAAACGCCTCCGTCATTTGCAGGATTGCGCTGGCCTCAAAAAGGTCAGTATTGTATTGAACGGTGCCCGTCAGTCCGCGATCGACCTCTGCCATAGTCAGAGTTATGTCGAATTGTGCTATGTTCTGGTCCAGAGAAATGGACTCCAGAGAAAGATCACCGAGACTTAGTTGTACACCCGGCTGGCCTAATGCGAATGCGGCCAAGCTCTGATCCACAACTGGTACGTGATGAAATACAAACATCGCATTGAATATAGGCGAGCGGCTGGGATCTCGCTCTATTCGCAGATTGTCGACCACCAGTGGGAATGGATAATCCTGCTGATTGAAAGCTTCTAACACTGTTTGCCGTACTTCCTCTAGGAAAGCTTCGAATGTTGGCTCGGTGGCCACATTGCTGCGAATAACAACTGGATTGACGAAATAACCCACCAGTGGCGCAAATGCTGATCTGTTTCGTCCGGCAGTTGGCGAACCAACTATTATGTCTTCCTGACCACTATATCTATATAAGAGGGTCTGGAATGCGGCTAACAAAGTCATATAGTCAGTCGCGTTGTGATCACGACTGATAGCCTTAATTTGCCGCGTCAGGTCCGGATTAATTGTGAACCTTGTGCAGGCTCCGCGATGCGTCTGTATTGTAGGGCGTGGTCTGTCCGTTGGAAGGTCGAGCGCCGGCAATTGGCCGGACAGCTTATCCCGCCAGTACGATTGCATCGACTCACCTTCTGGTCCCGCGAGCATCTCCGCTTGCCATCGGACGTAATCGGCGTACGTTAACGGCAACCGCGCGAGCGCCGCTGGTACTCCGTTTATCTCTGCACTGTAAAGCTCTCCCAGTTCTCGCATCATTACCGCTAATGACCAGAAGTCGGCAATAATGTGATGCAACACTAGCTGGATAATGTGTTGTTGGCTTTGCCGGGTGAACAGGCTGATGCGCAGTAAGGGACCCTTCTCAAGATTGAAACGGGTGTGCGCTTCTTCACTCAAGCGTTCATTCAATTCGGCATCGCTCCAGTTCGACGCATCAATCTCCGTGAAGCTCATTTCCGATTTGTTTTCGACTTTTTGAACGGGACCGTTGTCGGTACTGGCGAATTTTGTACGCAGTGATGGATGGCGGTCTATCAGGCGCTGAAAAGCGCGCCGCAGCGATGATTTATTGAGATCCCCCAGGATTCTGGCTGCACCGACTATGTTGTAAGCTGGATTCGCCGACGCCAGCTGGTACAAAAACCAAAGTGCCCGTTGTCCATAGGATAAAGGAAACTCGCGCGTCTGATCGCTTTCCTCCGCGGTTCTGGGCAACGAAACTGAACGGGGTGCATCCAGTTCTTGCAACACTTGTGACGAAAGCTGATCGATGGTGATCCCCTGAAGGAAGCCCCCCATTGACAGAACTACACCTACCTGAGACTCGATCTGGCTTTGCAGTTCCGTTGCCATCAGAGAATCAAGTCCGAGACGAGTCATTGGCTCATTCACATCGACGGCCGAGGGTGATACCCGCAGGATTCCCGCCAGTTGCTGTTGAAGGTACAGGTTCAGTAAAGCCTTTCGATCTTTCTTCAAGCCTATGGCGAAAAGCGCCTTTCGAATGAATGTCTCTGTCGCCTGCGAGGGTTCGTCTGCCGGATCGCTGGTTATGGCTATGATGCTGCGCCCAATCTCCTTCAATGTTCCATTCAAAAACATCTTACGGCAAGCAGAACGTTGCAGTTTGCCGCTGGAGGTCTTTGGGATACTTCCCGGTTCGATCAGGACAATCGTGTGAACTTGTAATTCAAGGCTGTCGGCCACAGCTTCGCGGATTGACCCAGCGATATCCTCGATGTTAGCGTTTCCGGAAAGCCGCTCGAGTTCGTGAACGACCACCAGGCGCTCTTCATTATCGAAGTCAACAGAGAATGCAATACCGCAACCAGCTCGCAGGTCCGAATGACTTTCTCCTGCCTTCAGTTCAATATCTTCCGGATAATGATTGTGACCTCGAATAATAATCAGATCCTTCAGTCTGCCGGTAACGAACAACTCGCCATCATTAACAAATCCGAGGTCGCCGGTCCGCAGAAACGGACCCTCTCCAGTAGTTGCCAGATAGGCTTTGAATGTGCGCTCCGTTTCTTCCGTTCGATTCCAATAGCCCTGTACTACGCTCTGACCGGTCACCCAGATTTCACCGACTTCATCGGTCGAGCAGGGTTCGCCTGTATCCGGGTCAACAATAACGACTTTCTGGCCCAACCAGGCTGTTCCGCAACTGACGATCTTCCTAACAGATCGGTTTCCTGCTGATGACGGCACTGCAGAATGCTTTTCCAGAGCAGAACCATCTACAGTCATAACTCGACGCTTGGTTCCTTTGATGCCGCCTGTTACGAACAACGTCGCTTCAGCCAGTCCATAGCAAGGATAGAATGTTTCCGGACGAAAACCGCAAGGCCCGAATCTTTGACTGAACCTCTCCATTGTTTCAGATCTGACCAGTTCGGCGCCGTTGAAAGCCACTCGCCAGCTACTCAGATCCAATTCTTCTAGCTGTTCAGGTCGGATTTTTCGGACACAAAGATCAAACGCAAAGTTCGGTCCACCGCTGGTATGTGCCTTGTATTTCGAGATCGCTTTAAGCCAGCAGAATGGCCGTTGTAAAAACGTCGTCGGCCACATCAGCACGCCCAATGCGCCCAGATACAAAGGCTGCAGCACATTGCCGATAAGCCCCATGTCATGGAACATTGGCAGCCAGCTTACGAACGTTGACTGCTCTGTATGCTGGCACGCTGTTTTGATTATCTGCTGATTGTGAACCAGGTTTCCATGACTGACCATCGCGCCCTTTGGTGAAGCGGTTGAACCTGATGTGTATTGCAGAAACGCAAGCGTGTAAGGTTCAATTACCGGCTGCTGCCACTCGTCGGCGCAATTGTCATCTAATACATCAGTGACCAGCAGGTCCAATCGGTGAAGATGTTGAGCACCATCAAGCAGAGGTCCCAATCTGCTCGCGATCTGGGATGTAGTCAAGATGACAGTCGGCTCGGCATCAGTGACAATCGCCTGAAGCCGTTCGAGCGATCTGTTCGGCCGCGGTGGGTATACCGGAACAGCAACGGCTCCAGCGTACAAACATCCGAAGAAAGCAGCTACATAATCCAACCCCGCAGGATAAACCAGCAGCACACGCTGACAGCTGGCGTTTCTAGCCTGGAGCTGTGATGCAATAACCCTCGATTGACGATCCAGCTCAGCATAGGTGACGTGGACCTCTTCACTGTCGCCATCAACCAGGAAAGTATACGCGCGGCGATTTGGTTGATGTAATGCTCTCCATCTCAACGCTTCAAAAAGAGTAGAGAACTTACTGGCTGACTCAGAAACAGCAAGCATCGTCATTTGCAAATCCTGCGGCGCTTCAATAGCCCTTCAATTTTGTTTTAGATTGAGTCGAGGTTTAAACGTGGCGGATAAACTTGCGTCCTTTGATCAATGCAGTAACTACAATCATTGCTGTTAACAATATAATCAGACTTCGCCATTGCAAAAGGTGCGACGGAGAAAAGACAGCAGACTTCTCAGTTTGATTAAGTCCCGGCTGGGACGCTTCGTCCGCAGCGATGGGAATTAGAGGAAGAATTACATGCGATGCATATTTAATGTTGCGATAAATCGTAATCACCGGGGCCGGAGACATCGGTATCGTTTGAGCATTATCCTTATCCGCACCTGTGAGAGCTATACGTAAACGGTGCCCCTTATTAAAGACGTAAGAGATCGGCGACAAGTCCAGCACCAGTTCGACGGGTTCGCCGCTCGGCAAAGGTTTCACGTCGGCAGAAAAGCTTCTGTGATACGGCAGCCCAATATTATTGAAAACGGGTTCCGACACTGCGCGGTGTGATGCGCGAAGCGCTCCTTCGGTAACATAACGCGAATTACCCTGTTCATCTACATCTTCCAGGTATACAAAGACGTCGGCGTCCGAAGCTGTCGAGCTCAACCACAAATGTGCGATTGGATGACCTGTAACCTCCAACATAGATACGAGCGGCGCAGTCGTATAGGTTAGGGCTTTACCGTCATTGTCGGTCATAGCATGGTAACCGGCCGGTCCTCCGTAACCAGCGGTCCATCTCGTCGAGAGGCCCGTAGTAGTGCCGTAGTCGACCGGGTAATCATTCTGACCCGCGGCAGCAGATGGCGACTGGAGATCCAATCCGCCAGCGTTCTTTGCACTGCCGCTTCCCGAGTCGCCCTGGAAATAATAACTAGTCAGTTTCTGGTCAGGCAGAGGCCATTGTGCGGTCGACCGCCAGGCTTTCTCGGACGAGGCGCCAATTGTGTAATAATGTATAGGATCTCCGCTCATCATCCCGTTGTCGATCCCTTTCAGCCAATAGTCGAACCAGCGCAACCTTTCTGCTCCGAGATCCAGGCCGTTTGATTGGAGGTGAAACCATGGACCGATTATAAGCTTTTGTGGAACCCTGAGGTTGTTGAACCACAACAGCGCATCCCGTGGCCTGAGATCAAACCAGCCACTCAACTGATATATGGCAACGCCTGATCTATTTATTTGGGGGAGAAATTTGATCGGGTTCCAATCGATGTATGGCTCCGCGTTCTGCTGTTGATCATGACTGTCGCGGTAGGCAAGCCGGCTGGCCATTGTTAGAACATTCGCATTCGCGTTGTGGGCTCGCACTGCCTTTCCGAGTATCACGCCTTGCTGATCATCATCGACAGGTACGGCAGGACGATCGGTGTCCTGGCTATTTAACTTTTGATCCCAGTTGGCCACATAATCCTGACGAAAGATGCCTCCCGAATATACGGAGGAATATAAATCGAACGTCGGCATTTCAGGGAATATGGCTTTTAAATGCGGAGGTGTTTTTCCGGCCGCCAGAAACTGGTTGGCTGCCATGTATGATCGCCCAAACATCCCAACCTTTCCGTTGCACCACGGCTGTTTGGCGAGCCACTCAGTTACATCGTAACCGTCCGTTGCTTCGCGCGGCTGGTAAGGACCTGACCATGTTCCAAAAGATGCCCCCGAACCTCTGACATCAACGGCCGCCACTACATATCCATGTTGAACCATCGTTTGAAGCCACGGCTGTTGATCCAACTCAGTTACAAGACTACCGTCGCGCGAAAAAGCTCTGCGATAACGATGTTCAATCCAGATCGCAGGCAGTGGTTCACTCACAGGTGTGTTATTGCGCGCAGGTCGGAAAATATCAGCAGCCAGCTTGGTCCCATCGCTCACCGTTATGTATTCTGAGTTGCGAATCCACTCCGAATAAATCGGGGTTGAGTATCCTTCATACACGCCCAGCTCTGATTTGCGTTCGTTGGCTCGCCATTCAAGCGGAGCCAGCAGCGCAAACGCAATCACTGGCAAAAAGCTTAGGACACGCAGCCTGCGCTTCATTCGATTTATCATTGATGAGACAGAAAGGAGTTACTGGAGCTTTCCCGTTCCGGAATGCTTGTTATCGAACATCGACTTTGGATCAACTTAGCAGCGTAGCTAACGAGCGCTATGGATAGTCTTCGAGTTTGGACAGTGGCAACCCGCACGGATAAAAGAGATTAAAGATCGGCTGTTCGATCAGTTCAGAAAACCTCAGCAGCATCGGAGCATAGAACTCCAGCGGACTGTTGCCAGATTCTATGGTTGATAATTCCTCAATTGGCATTTCCAGCAGCGCAGCAAGAGCATCTTCGGTCAACTGTCGTTTTTCACGATGCGCTTTGATCAGTTTTCCACATTGTCCGAGCTCTTGTTTCGCATCTTTTGATCTGCCCGTTTCGCTTATGAGCCGGGATGTCGGAGCAAAGAGCTTAATCGCTATCTGCGCCAGTTTTAACCCCCACTCCTCAACAGGAGACGATCCGTTTTCAAGCTCGTTATAGGCTTCCACGGTCAACCCCAATTCGGCCGCGACCTTATCTTCAGTTAGTTTGCGGCGCTCCCTCTCTTTTCTCAACACGTCACCGAGTTTCATCTCAAACCTCCCTTTGTCTCAACGTCGTCACTTAAGCAGCGTTTTTCAAATACGACTGCTGCTTACGAGACCCCGCCGCTGGCGCTCTTGGCTGAAACAATCAGATCGAGATCATCAGGTACCCTGAATTTTAGAACACTGGTACAGAACTCTTTCCATTCAGACGTCACTTCATTAAAGATTATGCTTTCGTCATGCCACATTGATTGTGTGACAGTGTAGTCCTGATGCAGAAATGCAATCTCTTTGTCGGGTGATACTGGCGATTCGTTTCTACGATCTGCAGTCTTGCCGGTCTGCTTCTTTTCTTTCCAATTGATCCGGCTTTCAGACCAGTTCGGAAATTGACGCAAATCTTTCAGGTAATAGGCCTTGCAATACTTGCGCTCCGGGCGAACAGGCTTATCTCCTTCCACATTGTCTTCCGCCTTGCGAAGGTATATGACCACTTCCGCGTGTCCCGCAGCCAACGCAATTAAATACGGAGTGCGCTGGTCGCGTCCGACTTTAAAAATATCGGCGCCGTTTTCTACCAGCAGTCGAACCGCTTCCAGATCTCCTCTGCCCGCTGCCCAATTCAAAGGCGTCCAGCCCTGCTCGCCAGGCTGATTGACGTCTGCGCCAGATTCAATCAGTTGTCTGATCTCTGACAGTTGTCCAGACTTTACAGCTTCGATTAACGGTGTGTTTTTCAGATTGTCGTATATGTCAGCCATCTAATACGGCTCCTTTCACAAGCTGGTTAATTGACTATTACAGGCAAACATTCAACCAGTCAGGATGCGGCCGCGCTAACCTTTAGTGGCACCAGATGCCCCTGCCCTTCCAGCGATGCAAGGTCGATTTCAGCAACGCATCTAACCGGAACATAATTCAAGGTCAGATTTCCTTCCAGGTGCACTGTCCCTTTTCCTTGCTCGAAGTCTGCTTGACTCAGATTAACGGCCTCCGGATCCAGTCTCACACCAAGTTCAGTTCCGCCTCGGGTTTGAGTGAATTTAATATGGACGTATCCCATTTCTATCCGCTCTTTCAAAGCCTGAACTGTTCTCTTGGGACGAAGACTGGCTTCTACCGGGTGACTACCTTGCGATAATTTGTTTACCAGCTCGTCGCCTTCCGTCCTGGGCTTGCTGCTGCGTGGTGGTGGCGGAGGCGGCGGGTTTTTTGCAAGCTCTTCCATTCGCTTGCGCAGGCTCAGCGGCCGCATATCTGTCCATACCTCTTTTATGTACTCCAGACATTCGGCCTTTGTGCCCACTTTTCCTGCATCACGCCATCCCAGAGCGTTTTCCCGATCGGCTGGCCAAATAGAATATTGTTCTTCGTGATTGAGGACTACCTTATAAATCGTTGTGTCTTCCTTGTCGGAATCGTACCAACTCATTTTGCTGCCTCCTTAATTGTGATAGCTGCATCTCTGCTAATTCGCCGTCGAATCGAACCGGGCCAAAATTTGTGTGGGACAATCTTCTAAGAATGCCGAGTTCGAAAGTTGATGAAAAGTAAGATTCGGGCCAGCAACTCGCAATGCCCGATCATCGTTGCATCGCTCAGTTGTAAGCCCTGACAATCAGATCCGAGACCAGATTAGCAAACCTGACCGGGTCTTCCATTTTGTGATTTTCTATCAACAAGGCCTGATCGTAGAGCAATTGACAGCAATCCGATAAACTGGTTCTGTCATCGTTTTCTTTTAATATCCTATCCATCGTTTTAATGACGCCGTGGTCGGGATTGACCTCCAGTATTCGCGACGCCCTGAACATTGTCTGGTTTGCCTCTCTCATCAACCGTTCCATGTTTATGCTGTATCCCGAGTCGCCGCTGACTAAACAAGCTGGGCTTGTTTTCAGGCGTTTGGAGATTCGCACGTCTTTCACTTTGTCCTTTAATGCACCGCGCATGAACTCGAGCAGCTCCTTGAGCTGTTCTTCGCTTTTTTCTTGAGTCTCATCCTGTCGGTCCTCATCCAGATCGAGATTGCCGCGAGACACGGATTGGAGTTTTTTCCCAGCGTATTCCGTTAAATGCTGAGTGAGGAACTCGTCGATCTTGTCTACAAAGTAGAGAACCTCTGTTCCTTTATCGCGGAATACTTCCATCTGAGGGAGTCTTTCGATTGCCGTTCGGCTCTCACCAGCAGCGAAATAGATAGCTTTCTGTCCATCCGGCATCCTGTCAACATATTCTTTCAGTGTTGTTTTCTCTTCGGGTGAATGTGATGATTCAAAAATCAGCAGATCCTGAAGCTTCTCTGTGGTTTTATGGTCCATGAAGATTCCGCCTTTCATGGCTTTGCCAAACTCTTTCCACAGGGAATCGTACTTCTTTCTGTCTTCGTTCCGAACTGCTCTCAGTGAGTCCAGGATCTTCTTCTCCAAATGATTTTTAATAACCTGAATATGTCTGTTGTGCTGCAGCACCTCCCTTGAAACATTCAGCGGGAGATCGGATGAGTCGACGATTCCCCTGACGAACTTCAGATAGTCAGGTAAGAGTTCTCTGCAGTCATTCATAACCAGCATGTGCCTGCAGTAGAGTTGCGGCCCCTTTGGCGGCTCGCCAGTGTAAAGCCCGTATGGAGCCTGCGAGGGAATAAACAAGAGAGCTGTGAATTCCAAAGTTCCGTCGCTGCGGGTATGAATGATTTCCGCCGGCTCGTTCCAATCGTGAAACTGCTGCTCGTAGAATTTTATATACTGTTCGCGCTCAATCTCTTTAGGATTCTTTGTCCAGATGGGCTGAATCGAGTTCAGCGTTTTCTCAGTGATTACAGTTTGTCTTGTTCCCTCTATAACCTTGCCCGTCTCATCCTGCTCCACCTGTTCTGTGACGAAATTCATCCGAATTGGATACGGGACGAAATTGCAGTGCTTTTGAATATGTTTTTGTATCGTATATTGGTTCAGAAAATCTTCGTCGGGATTGTTACCAGTATCTTCTACACTCTTCAACTTCAGGATAATCTCAGTGCCTCTATCACCTTTTTCGAATTGGTCGATTTCGTAAGTGCCATCGCCTGTCGATTCCCACTTTACGCCCATGTCTTGCTTTGGTGGTCTGGTTAGAATCGTGACCTTTTCCGCTACCATAAACGCTGAATAAAAGCCTACACCGAAGCGGCCGATCAGGTCCGTATTTGCGTCGGCTGTCTGATCCGTCTTTATCCGCTCTATGAAATTGGCCGTGCCCGATTTGGCAATCGTGCCGATGTTTTCGATTACCTCGTCATAGCTCATGCCGATCCCATTATCGCTAATGGTCAGCGTCCGATTTTCAGAATCAACTTCAATGAATATCCTCAGATCAGACGAGTCTTCAAGCACGGCTGAATCGGTAAGCGAAAGGATTCGGAGTTTGTCCAGCGCATCGGACGCATTGGCTATCAATTCTCGTAGAAATATTTCTTTATGCGTGTAGAGCGAATTAATTACGATTTTAAGAAGTTGCTTTACTTCCGCTTGAAACTCCATCGTCTTCTTTTCCGCGAAAGCAGTCGCAGTAACCATAAAACTACCTCGAACAGGAGAATTTATATTGAAGAGCCTAAGGCGATCACGAACGCAAATTTAAGGTGCGTTCTATGGTCCTCACTTTGGCCGGAATCCGCTCACTAGCTTAGAAGCTTCGCAGATTGCAAATCGTCTAGCTTGCCACTTTCCTGACCATTTCTCTATCGACGACAATGTGCGACTGGAAACTCACTGCCTTTAGCAGAATTCTGACACGGTCGCTGTCTTTCATTTCGCGTTCGAATACGCCGGATAAATTTTGGAATGGGCCGGACTTGATCACCACCTCATCTCCGGTTTTGAAATCTTCACCTATTTTCACAAAACCGTTGCTGCCGGTGCGAGACCGGATTATTTCGATAATCTGTTCGTCGATCGGAGTCGGCCCGCCATCGAAGCTAACAAGGCTATGCACACCGCGCGTGAACCTCATTTTGTAATACAGCTCGTTAAATTTGAAGCAGGCGAAGATATATCGCGGGAATAATGGCTTGCTGGTATACATCAGTTCTTCTGTGAACGGATGCCGCTTTTGAACCCGGATCTTTGGACTAAAGATTTCTATACCCCAGGCCTTCAGGTTGTTCGCGGCGCGGTCTTCCTGTTTCGGATGGGTGTGGATCACGTACCAGCAAGGCGTATATCTCAAGGTGTCGCTTGTCATCATCTGACCTCAGTTCTCCTAATGTAGTGTTCTTCGCCCTCGCATCTCTATCCTCGTTCGTTCCTCGTTCCGTCAGGCGCTCTGCCACTTCGTACGGGCAGAGCTACCGCATGTTGAGCTCCAGATTCTGAGCGGCTCAGCCGGAAAACAGGCTTGTAATTTTGAACGGGAGCAGCCTGAAACAATGTTTATCGGTTCTGTGACTCACGGGGCCTACGTGTGTCAACGAACCGCGCTTGAAGAGATTTTTTACGGCTGATTCCCGGGCAACAACACATTGAGCAAAGGCACAATCGCTACCTACCCGCTCAAATCGAGGCCACGCATCAGTAAATGGCCATAACGATCAATAAACGCGTCCTATATAATGCGGTTATGTAACCGCATGCCCTCACTCGATGTGGGATTTGATCATTTAACCCAGCATTAGAAAAAGAAACTGACTGATCGAATTGATTCCCACCAACTGACCAACTTTAAATTCCGACAAATTCTTATATGACGTTTGACAGGCCATTCAGAATTAGGCTTATTTCCATTTCCCGTGCGCGATTGATTTTGTAAAATCTGCGCGAATCGGTGGCTTCGTGCTCAAGAATCAAACCCTGGGAAACGAGCCTGCCCAAAACTGTCGAGACCTTCTGTAATTCAAACCTGATCTTCTCGTCCAGCAACCACCACTCAACAATCCCCTCGAGGGTATCACCCGCGTCAGGATTGGCCGTTAGATAAGTCAGTATGTGATAATAAACATCGTCATTGTCCGAGTGTTCTCCGTCAGGTCCCATGTCATTCACCTTATATAGCTATGCACTTTCCGTGCAAGAGCTCTAAAGAATCTGCCCTCACACACGCTAACCCGGCGTTCTAGTACTAGCTCCGCCCGGATTGCATATTAATTTCAACGTTTAACGAATCGCAAAGAATGAAGATGTATGCTGAGCTCGTTGGGATTTTGAAGTTAAGTTCAAAGATGCCTGGCCATTTTCGTGGCATTTCTGCCACTGGTAATCTAACGTTTCCTGCTAAACCGTTGTAATGACTTGAGTTTTTACTATGGCAATTCTACCCAGCTAAAATCCGGTAATTACCAACCTGGTTAGAACTGCCCGGCCTTAAATTTCTGAACGTTAATTTTATGTTTGCGAATCAGGCCCCAGAATGTTCTACGCTCTTTTTGAGCCGCGTCTGCGGCCCTGGAAATATTCCCCTGGTGCGCGATTAAGAGTTTTTGAATGTAGCTCTTTTCGAACTGCGATATCATTCTGGTTTTTGCTTCCTGAAATGACTCTTTAGAGAGAGGCTCTTGACTGCCCGGGATCGATATGTGCGTTGAATCGATGACCGTTTGATCGCAAAGAACAACGGCGCGTTGCACAAGGTGTTCCAACTCTCTAACATTACCTGGCCAGTCGTACAGCATCAGTTTACGAATTGCCTCGGCCGAAAACTTCTGCGCAGGGCTGCTAAATTCGGCGGCATATTTCGCCAAAAAATGCTCGGCCAATAGAACTACGTCCTCGGGCCTTTCCCGCAGAGGTGGTAACCGTACGGGAATAACGTTCAAGCGGTAATAGAGGTCCTGGCGGATTTTTCCTTCGGCAACAGCTTGCTCAAGATTTGCATTTGACGCTGCGATGATTCGTACATCGGCGTTTAAGACTTTCGTGCTACCCAAAGGGCGATACTCTTTATGTTGCAGAAATCTCAGCAGTTTAACCTGGGCGAGCAGCGGCAGCGAATCAATCTCGTCCAGAAAAAGAGTGCCTCCGTCCGCCTGCTGAATCAGACCGTGGTGTTGTCCCGAAGCGCTTGTGTACGCGCCGCGTTCGTGACCGAACAGTTCGTTTTCAACCAGATCCAGTGGAATTGCGCCGCAATTCAAAGGCATGAAGGGCTTGTTTGCTCTTTGGCTCAAATAATGAATCGAGCGGGCGATCATCTCTTTTCCGGTACCTGTCTCGCCTAATATAAGAACTGACACGTTTGATTTCGCCAGCAAGCTGACCTTGCTTATTTCGGTGAGAAAAACCTCGCTCTTTCCAATCAGTTGCTGCAACCCCAGCTTTTCCTTCAGTGCTTGCTTGACCGTCTCGTCCTTTCGAACCTGCATCGCCAGCCGCCCGATTCGCGCTAGCACTTCAAAATCTTTTAACGGAGGCGTGATAAAATCCGCTATTCCAAGCTTCAACAGCTCAACCAACTGTTCCCTCGGCGCGTTGTCAATCGCGAGTACTACTGGCAACTGAGCAGAGGTCTCCCTGATTCTTCGGACAAGTTGGTCTATTTGATTCAAGAGAGTTCCAGGTACAGCCAGCAGAATCAGAGATGCAGTACCCGATCTGATCAAACCGTACACTTCATCGTTATTACCGTCTGGTCGGATGTTTGAATACCGCCTGAATTTAAGGCGTATATCCGAGGCTGGAGACGAATCGAGGATATCTCTCAGTTTTATGCCGATTCCTCCATCAGCATCAAAATCTAACAGTAACACTCCTACCTGTTCCACCGCTTATCCTCCCCCGAACAACTACAGGCCATTCGTCTGACAATATTTATTTGTAAGAAGCAACCTGCCTATGTGCGATGAGCTTTAGAGAACAGTTCAGACCTCTTCACCCGTCCACAGTCTTGAACCAGTGAATCCAGTGTTTACCAAAACGAGACATATCTCCCTGCGATTCCATCTTGTCGTCAATGCCGCTACGTGCCTGCGAAAAGCTATCAGTCCTGTTGGACCCCTTTTCAGTAAACGGAACTATGCTGGACAGACCACGACCCAGTACTCTTCGGTTTCCTTTTCGTTGCATCTTTTTTCGCTCCCTCACAACCCATTTTTCAATTGAAATCGGGTCCTATTTCGAGAACAGCGAGCTACTCTGCAAAGTTGTAAAACTATAGAGCAAATCGGGTCATGTGTTGTTCACCAGTATCCTTGTCTGGGCTATGGATTTCATTAAAGGCAAAGCCTCCTCGATCGCCCGATTGTCGGCAGAGCTACCGCACTACAAGCCACAAGAAAGCTCCGACCATCGAGGGCTAACCGCTGAATGCATCACTCGGGGGGTTGAACCGATTGCTTTTGCCTTTATGAATTGTTTGATTTTTAGCTTGAACTATTGATTAGGGCCATTCCTGCTTTGCTGAATATTATCTCGCAATTCTTCAGTAGCAGGTATTTTGTTCAGCCTGCAAAACCTAGAGTGCCGACAGGGAAATTACCGGATTTAGAAAACCGTTGGACGCCAAGCGATGACCAACACTCCAGATTGCAATCGCAATATACTCTAACTTCTAATTTTTGCAAGAAAATTGTTTAGGCCGCAGAATTATTCTCAGGCCTGACTTGATCGGAATTTATCTGCCCTGCAGTCAATGATTTAACGCCGTATACTAAAATTAACTATTTGCTCAATTTGTTTCAATTAGCAAACGGGTCGTTTGCTCAGACAGGCATTAGAACAAATAAGAAGATTCCATCCACCGCCAACATTCAAGTTTCCACTCTTTCCCTTCGACTGCGACAGCGGCAGCATAGTCATCAGCAGGTGATAAATGATGTAATCGCCAACGGCTTGCCTCACGTGGATTTGATTGGGACCTTAATCTAACTTCCGGATGATCACTTTCAATGGAAACGTCGAATTCATTCAGCGGGATCGAGAGTCCCTTGCCATCGGCCTTAATATAAGCCTCTTTTCGAACCCAGCAGTTGAAAAAGCCTTCAATTTGCTCATTTTCCGGAAGCTGGCGCAGTGCCTCTATCTCATTCGAGGAGAAGAACCGGTCAGCAATTTCAGTCGTCGCAAAATCGGGTCGTATGTGTTCGATGTCCACACCGATCTCTCGAGCGCGGGTTACAGCAAACAATCCCAACTCATTTGAATGTGAAACGTTGAAGCAGATCTTTGTTCCTGACAACTCTCGGCAGAGGGCCGGTTTTCCATAGTTACTGTAACAAAATCGCAGTTGTTCGGCCTGAGTGTCAAGATAATAGCCCAATATCGCCCTGAGTGTTCCCCGCGCTGCAATGAAATGATCGCGGTCCTTTTGAAACACAAAGCGCTTTGCTCTTTCCTTCTCATCCGCAGATAAAGTCTGCCAGAATCTTTCGAGAGATGCGGCTGCTACGGAAAGACTGCTGAGCCAGACGTGAACTTCGTCGGATGCAAGAACCACCGCGTGCTGTGGTGTCTGCCATTTGGAACAAACCATATCCATGCGATTTTTGGCTAACTCGAAATACTTGCCTGATGATATCGCAGGTAGCTAAATTATCAAGTGTTCGGTGGAAGTAGCGAAATCAAATCAAACTTCACTACCGAGATGGCCAGTTGAGAATCGTCATATCAACTAGAAGGCGGCGGTGCTCGAACAGCCCTGGCCACGCGGTCAGGCGCGCCCTCCATGAAGTCAATGTCGCACTGCAGCTGGGCAGATTAGGTACACTTCAAATCGGCACGCTGGGTAAGGTGGTTTCCTTTTTCTATCGACAACATCGCCTGCTTCATAGATGAACGGTTACTCGACGCCGTGTTGGACGCCTTTACTTCTTAGCTGCCCCAATCTCTGGCAGCAAAGTAGTCCTCCCGGAACGTTATGCCCTTCTTGCGCACACAAGCAATGCCCGCAGCGTGATCGCAGACGAGGCCCAGGAAGATAAGCGAGTGGATGAGTCGAGGTAACCGCTCCTAACAAAGAACCATCACCGCCGATTTTTACGCCTGAATTCCTGCGTTCCGGGCAGGTTACAATTTTGCTCATCTGCAGGGATCATGTCACCACATGTATTGATAGGAAATTCAGCCCCAATAGACGAAGATGAAAGCTCTATGTGATTATGCGATCGCGCAGTGCTTTTGAAACGGCTTCTGATTTGGAATGTACCTGCAGCTTTTCATAAACGCGCTTTATATGAAAACAAATAGTATTAAAGCTAACTCCCAGCTGCGCCGCCGCAGTTTTGTAATTGTGCCCTTCGACCAGCAATTTCAGCAATCGCATTTCGTGCGGTGTTAATTGATAATCTGTTTGCTCCGGCGGACGCACATTCCTGAACAGAGTAATAACTCTTCGTGCGATCTCCGGAGACATCGGCGCTCCGCCATTTGTCGCTTCTCTGATCGATTCCAGCAAACGCGCTGGCGGCGTTTTCTTTAACAGATAACCGCAAGCCCCTGCGCACAACGCGTGGAATATTCGATCGTCATCGTCATAAACCGTAAACATCAGCAGAATCAGATCAGGATAACGATCTTTCAAAATTCGAATGCCATCGATGCCGTTCATACCTGGCAACCCAATATCGACCAGCAATACATCGGGAATATTAGCAGTGATCTTTTCCAGGGCCTCCTCCATGCTGCGATAACCACCAACACATCGGAAACCTTCGGTGCCGTCGACAAGAATTGAAAAACTTTCGCGTAATGGACGAACGTCTTCGACGATTGCGACCTTTAATAGAGGCAGCGAACTCGAGCGGTCATTGCCGGTATCGTTTGTTATGTCGGGCATACATTCAGATGAGATATTCTCAGCAATATCTCTGCTAAATATTACACGTCAGGGAACAGATAATCACCACATGTTCATGTAGTCGGCCATATGCAATCAGTTTGCATTTTGATACGTGTGCCGCATTCGGCGATTTAGCGGCACCGTTAAGGTAATCAGCGTTCCCTGAAAGCCATTAGAGGTCACATCCAGCGATCCGCCAACCAGGGTTGCCCGATGTTTCATGTTAACAAGCCCGTTCCCTTCGAAAGACCTGTTTTGGTCTATACCCTTGCCGTTGTCTCCAATTGTGAGCTTCAGCCAGCTTCTATCAATTACAAATTCGATGTCAGCTTTGCTGCAGCCCGAATGGCGCAGAATGTTGTTGATGCTCTCTTTGAAAACCAGGTAGGTCTCGCGACGCAAATCCGGACTAAGCCTGACATCGTGGCGCAGTTCCGGCGCCTTGAATCGAAATTCGATATCACGGGCCGTAAAAACGTCGCTGGCAAAACGACGCATGCGATGAACCAGATCGCTCAAACGGTCTCGTTTTGGATTTATTGCCCAGACAATGTCATTCATCGAATCGACCAGGCTGCGCGATAATTCGGCAATTACCGAAAGCTGTTCGGCAACCTTCGGATCATTTCCCAGGCGGCGAGTAACTACCTCGCTAAGCGTGGAGACCTGTGACAGGCTCGATCCGATATCATCGTGCAAGTCCGTGGCGATGCGTGTTCGTACTCGCTCCAGCTCAATTAGTCGAGCGACGCGATATTTCCCAATGGCGTAGATAGAGGTGGCCCCGACAATCATCGCGATCATAACAAACCACCATCTCATCCATATTGGCGGCAGAATTGAAAATGCAACAATGGCTGGTTCATGACTGACTGCGCCGTTACTGGTAACCGCGCGCACCAGGAATCTGTAAGCTCCAGATGAAAGGTTTGCATAATGTACAGTACGTTCTGTTGTCGGCGCGCTCCAGTCGTTGTCAGTTCCCTCCAGCTTGTACTGGTAACGAGGTAAGTCGCCAGGATCAAAGGACAGCGCGATAAAATCGATCTGCAAGTTTTTCTCAGCGGATTTTAGTTCCAGGCCGGTCAATTCCCTCTCGCCGAGCTCTGAGACTGGGTGCTGCAAGCCTGCTATGCGCAAGCCCGACACCAGAACCAGTGGCGACGATTCGGCGTGATCCTGCTCAGGAGTTAGCTTTGAAATGCCCTGCAGTGTGCCAAACCAGAGATCGCCGTTATGATCTCTAAAAGAGACATTGACATAACTGCTGGCCAGACCGTCGGCCGTCGAATAATGATATATGCTGTCTGTGTTTGGATTGATTCTGTCGACTCCCCTGCCTGTACCGATGTATATGCGTCCCCATTTATCTTGAGTCACACAGGTGGTCAAATCGGTTGCCAATCCTTGTTTCGTTCCATAAATGATCGCTTGCGGCTTTTCTGCTCCTGGGTTATTGACGCGTATCACGCCGCCATCGCTGGTCGCAACCCATAGCCGGTTTGATTGATCGAGATAAAGAGATCGGATCACTCCCACATTCCTATTGTCGGCAAGAGGCATCTGCTGAAACTGGCCGTCTTTATACCGAACGATTTCCCCCGTATAAAAACCTATCCATAGATAGCCGGATGCATCTTCAACGAAGGCCGTTGGAACTGCGCGTGGAATACCGTCGTTCGAGCTATATTGATGAAATAGCCCTGCAGACCGTTCCCATCTCGCCAGTACTTTTTCTGAATTTTGGAGCGTGCCAATCCAGATGTCGCCTCGCGAATCCTCAAACACGCGAAAGATCTCGTTACTTCCCAATCCTTGATCGGTTGTATACACCAAAGGCCGGGCGGAAGAAAACTGCTCCACCTGAGCGGATCTTGTGTAACGCAACAAACCGACACCTGTCGCCAGCCACCAATCTCCCGTATGATCCTGCAGCATTATCTGGTTCCATCCCCAGCCGTAATATGTCTGATGTTGTGGAAGTGTCAGGCGTGTTGAATTAAATCGGCCGTTATAAAACTGATCGACGAACGAGTTGCTGCCTGTTACGTGCAACTGTCCTGATTGATCTTCAAAGATTGAGCTTACGCGGATCGCGCCCAATCCGTCCAATTTATCGTAGGTGGTAAAGCCATTGCCGGCTATGCGCATCGCGCCGCCTACATCACTGGCCAACCATAGATTGCCTTTAATATCTTCACCGATTGCGTGGATACCGGTATCGTTTAAACCTTGCGCTCGGCCGTAGGTGGTAAAGCTTACACTGTTGTTTTTGATTCCTGACTTTAGCTCAACCAGTCCATCGCGTGTTCCAATCCACAACTTCCCCGAAGCCGAGCGGAATACGCAGTAGATCGGATTGCTTGGAAGACCATCTTTGACCGTGTAATGGGCCGCAACTTCGAGCTCATGTGAACCTGATGAGCAAACCAGCTTGTACGCCCCATAATTCGAAGAGACCCATAGCGCCCCATCAAGATCTCGGTAGAGCCTGTTTACGCCCGCGATCAGTTTTCCGTCTTTATCCTTAAATTGCCGCCATCCGCCCCCGGCCATCATCTGATAAAGACCCGCATCGGCTCCTACCACGAGCAATCCCTTATCATCAATCAGCAGCGAGCGGACCGACAAACCTGACCCGCTGTTCTCTGCCGCCTGGTTCAGCGAAATTAATGTGAAATTTTCTCGACCGGGAGAGGGATCAAACCGATAAAGCGCTTTATCTGTTCCGCACCAGATTATTCCACTGCGATCTTCATACAGGGACGTAAAGACATTTCCATCGATGCCGTCATTAGTTCGAAAAACTGTGAACAGTCTATTGTCGAGAGGGTGCCTGTTCCGCAGAGTAGTGTGGGGATCGTAATCAAAGCGATGGAGGCCCTGACTTGTCGCTATCCAATACGCGCCATTTTTCGTTTCCAGCAGATCATAAACTTGCCTGCCCTGCAGACCCTGCTCAGAGCCATAGTTAAAAAATCGCTGACCGTCAAAACGGGACAGCCCATCTATTGTGCAGAACCATAGAAACCCCTTTGAGTCGCGCACGACATTCAAGATGTGGTCGTGTGCAAGACCATCTACTGATGTATATGTTTTTATGGGCAAGCGTTCGGCCAAAATAATCGATTGACAGACAATCACACCAAACAACGCGAACAGTATCCTGGCCAAGAACGTGTCAGCTCTAAATTTTTTTCCGAGCATAGAATATTTCCAGCAAAGTTTCGTCGGTGGGCAAATAGACTTAGTAATATTAACACGTGTTTGCGACGACGTGTTACCCATCAATTGGAATGTCTGTCAGGAATTACGTTTGCCCAGGCTTAGTGATAGACAGGCGGCCCGATATCGTTTATCATTTCCGCAGTGGATAAGTTGACAATTTAACGCTTCCGACTATCGCAGTATCTGCGTAACCATGCCCGCAATTTCCCTGAATGCCCGCAAATAAGCTCAGCTTAATCAGGCTGTCTCTGTCCTTGCCCATCAGAGCGCTAAACGCGTAGTCGGCCGGCCTGCGTGCCGCCGGCATATATCGCTTTTCGATTCTAAAAACAGTCGGAGGTATCCCAATGCGTAATAGTCAAAGCGCGCAATGGCGCTTTTTCGTCGCGATGCTGTTCTTCACGTTTTCATCAATTTTAGCTGTCGCACAAACAACTGCTTTCACTTATCAGGGAAAACTGAGCGACAACGGTGCGCCAGCAAATGGCAGTTACGACTTGCAGTTCTCGCTTTTTGACCATTCACAGAATGGTTTGCCGCTGGGCGCCCCAATTACATTAACGGGTGTATCGGTGGTTAACGGCCTGTTTACTGTTCAGCTGGATTTCGGCCCGAACATGTTTACCGCGAACACCGCTCAATTTCTTGAAATCGGTGTGCGCCCGAGTGGAGCTAACGCACCATTTACTGTGCTCGCTCCGCGAGCTCCGATCACAGCTACGCCTTATACTATCAGAGCCATATCTGCCGCACTGGCCGAAAACGCGACGAACGCAATTACTGCTACAACTGCAACCACGGCTTCGGATTCCATCCGACTCGGCGGCGTGAGTGCCGCCCAGTATGTTCAGACAACAGATTCACGATTAACCGACGCGCGCGCTCCCCTGCCCGGCAACAGTAATTACGTCCAGAATGGGACCGCGCAACAGACAAGCAGCAACTTTAATATCAGCGGTAACGGAACGGCGGGTGGTACGTTATCGGCTAATCTTGTCAACAGCACGACTCAGTACAATATAGGAGGCACTCCGGTTTTAAGCGCTCCAGCGGGCACGGCTAATACCTTTATCGGGCTCGGAGCAGGAGCAGCAAATCCATCCGGCGGTTTCAGCACGTTTGTCGGATTCCAGGCAGGTTTTAAGAACACCACAGGAAACACCAATTCATTTTTTGGCTCACAAGCGGGCAATCTAAACACGTCGGGTGCTTCCAACTCCTTCTTTGGGTTCGGAGCAGGTCAGTTCAACACGACTAACGACTTTAATTCATTCTTTGGCTACCTTGCAGGAAACGTAAATACTGTCTGCTGTAATGCGTTCTTTGGCGCAGGCGCTGGAGGATTTAACTCAACCGGAGCCGGGAATTCCTTCTTCGGAAAGGGCAGCGGCGGACTTAACACAACCGGAAATCATAATTCGTTCTTCGGCCTCGACAGCGGCGGATCCAATACGGCAAATGACAATTCGTTTTTCGGTTATCTTTCGGGCGGAAATAATGCCGCTGGAACATCCAACGCGTTCTTTGGCTCGAAGGCAGGATTAGCAAATACTTCCGGCAGCTTTAACTCATTCTTTGGATTTAGCGCAGGCATAGCCAACACTACGGCAATCAACAACTCCTTCTTTGGTCAGGCAGCAGGTTTCAAGAATACTACTGGCAGCAATAACACTTTTCTCGGAAATGGAGCTGGACTAAACAACCAGACAGCATCGGGCAACACATTCGTAGGCAGTCTTGCGGGGCCAGCCAACACTTCCGGCATCAATAACACGTTCATTGGGGCGAATACAGGCGCTTCAAACATCAGTGGGAATAGCAATATATTAATCGGCGCGAATGTAGCCAACAACAGCGCCACCGGAAACGGCAACACTCTCATTGGAACCGGCGCAGACGGCGCAGCTCAGGTAACAAACGCAACAGCGATCGGTCAAAATTCCTTTGCCGGAGCAAGCAATTCCGTGATCCTGGGTGGGGTCGCAAGCGTTAACGGAGCGACAGTCGATACTGTTGTTGGCATGGGCGTGACTGCTCCAACGGCCAAGCTCCACATTCGCGACAATACCGTTACCAAGACGACTCTTCTCATCGAAGGCACTTCTTCCGCAGGCGCAGGTATTGAGATCAGCAATAAGCCAGCAGGTGGCGCCTCTTGGATAATATATTCGGACAAATTCAACAATCCCAATATTTCCAATGGAAAGTTGCACTTCCTTAATCAGAATACCAACCAGGAGATAATGAATATTGATCCCACAACTTTCACTCCATCTGTCAACATAACTGGACAAATCTCTGCCGACCAGGGAAACATAAATGGTAACTTCACTGCTGGTGATATCAGTGTTGCCAATATCGGGATCGGTGGCATTACTCAGCTTTGTATTTCCGGTCAGAACGGCGGATTTTTCGCTCACTGTTCATCCAGCCTCCGTTATAAGAAAGATCTGCATCCATATACACCGGGACTGTCGCTGATCAATCGCTTGAACCCAATTCTCTTTCGCTGGAAATCGGACGAATCACTCGATCTTGGTTTTGGCGCTGAAGACATCGAAAAAGTCGAACCTCTGTTGGTAACGCACAATCAGCAAGGTCAGGTCGAAGGCGTGAAGTATGACCGCATAACAGCCGTTCTGGTTAATGCAATGAAAGAGCAGCAATCGCAAATTGAACGGCAGCAACAACAGATCGAAAATCTAAAGCGACTGGTCTGTGGGGATCATCCGGGAGCGGACATATGTAAGTAAGCCTCAGCGGCCGGGCCGGTATCAGTAAAATATAGCTGATGCCTCGGTCCGGCCGCCAATGAATATGGGCGCCGTAAATCAGAAAAACGACTCGCACATCGCGGCCCCAACCATCAGGTTGTTATATATTTTGCGAACAAGTCGATAGTCGGTTCGATACCATATAGAATACAGATTACACATTGCAAAAATTGGCGCAAGTTTCAAAGCGACCTGCTTTACCTTAAAAACGATCCGCTCGGCCAGTCATTGTTTCGAGTCGAGTGTGATCGCCTCGACAAACCTGTTGCGGAGCCATAATTGAGTTCATATGCTCCCTTGGAGATGACTGTTGGCAATTCTCAAATACGCTCGCGCCGTTGGAATCTCTACCGATGTTCTTATTTAGGAGTCAACGCCATTTACAGTGAGCGTCAAAACCTGGAACTTTGACCTTAACTCAGGAATATGGAGTGGATCCAAGTCAGCGGTGATTACAACTTCCTGATCCTTCGCGTCAGAAATAATGGAGCCGTCAGGACCAACGATCATTGATTCTCCGCAAAAGGTTGTTCCATCCTTTGCAGGTCCCAGCCGATTTGATAGTAATAGATAAGCCTGATTCTCCGCGGCTCTTGCACGAGCCAGGAGTCGCAAGGTCTCGCAACGCGGCTGAGGCCATTCGGAGGACACCAGGAAAAGTTCCGCTCCTTCTAACGCCGCCTTGCGGTACATTTCTGGGAATCTGAGATCGAAACAGATGCTTGGCGACGCCTTTATTCCACCTAATGTCACCTGCACTCGTCGAGTTCCTGAGGCCAAGTATTTGTCTTCGAGCATTGGAGCAAAAAGATGAGCCTTATCATAATGGATTGGCGGTTCGCCCGTCGGAGAGAACAGCCAAAAACGATTCACAAGCTGTTCCTCATCGTTTACTGAGATCATGCTTCCGCCGATCCACGCGTTTATTGATTTAGAAAACTCCTGCAGATCGGCGTAGATTTTCGGAGTCACATTCACGGCAGTATCTTGCCAGCTTGAGTGTGCGTAACCTGTTGTCCACAACTCCGGGAGCAGATATAAATTTGCTCCCGGAGAACTGTTGATCAACGTATGGGCATGATCGAAGTTAGTTGCTGGCGAACCATCCGTAATTTTCATTTGAACAACAGCAACCAGCATTATTTTCCTCCCGCCATTGAGATCTGTGACGTGCCAGCCAATGCATCCTGCGCATCGTTCATCAGAAACGCCCGAAGCACAGCCGAGCCTTCCCTAACCATCGAAGTATTACAACTGAAAGCAAATCGAATCGAGTTTGCGCAAGTTTCACCGAATGCATCGCCGGGCGCACTGCCGAGGCCATTAGCTGCCAATGCAGCAGAGAGTTCATCAGCGCTACTACAGCCTATTTCATCAAGAAACGTTGATTCAAGTTCTGTCCACAGATAGAAGGCGCCTTTTGGTTCGAATATTCGTATTCCATCTATTCCGCTTAGCGCTCTAACCATCAAATCGCGTCGCTCTTCATATTCCGACCTCATCACCTGCAAATGTAACTGCCCACCGTTCAAAGCCGCAAGCGCCGCCCACTGACCGATACTGTTCACGCCATTGATTGTGCAGCGTAGCAACTTCGGAATACGATCGTGCAGCAGTTTATTCGTTGTAACTATATAGCCTACGCGCAGGCCACTCATTGCGTGACTTTTTGAGAATGAAAAGACACTGATAATTTTATTTGCGTTATCAGACGCAAGCGATCCGATCGAGCAATGACCCTCCGGAGTGTAAATCACATCTTCATAAGCTTCATCGCTGACAATCCACAGGTTGTGCCTTTCAGCTAGCGCGACGAGTTCTGACAATTGATTTCTCGAAAGCACTGCTCCCGTGGGGTTGTGAGGTGTATTAATAAAAATCGCCTTCGTTCGTGAGTTGATCCGCCTGGCGATATCCGAAATGTCATAAGTAAAATTGTTTTCAAAGCGTAGCGGAATGCCTATCGGAACACCTCCGGCGAGTTTGATGTTCTCGACGACTTCGGTCCACATCGGATCCGGGACGATTACTTCGTCGCCTTCGTCCAGCAACGAAGCGAAAGTTACAAAGAGAGCATGCATTGCCCCATTTGTGACAAAGATGTCGTTCTCAGAATTAATCGGGATTTTGTTTTTGGTCCGCACCTTATCATAGATGGCCGACTTCAGCTCGGGAATGCCATTATTTGGAATATAGTGAGTCTTTCCATCGTCGGCGGACCTCTTTAATGCTTCCAACACATGAGGAGCAACGGAAAAGCTTGGATCGCCGGATTCAAACCTATAAACCTTTTGGCCTGCGGATTGCGCTTTCAGTAGTTGCTCTCTAATGACGACAATTTTCCCCAATGATAGAGAATCGACAGTACGTGATAAAGACAATGCATTTTCTCCTTTTAGTGTTGACTTAAGAAATTGATCTGGGTTCGAATTTGTGCGGTTACTATTGATGGGCTGTTGCCACGGCCAAAAAAGAACCCGCTACCAGTGTTCGTTCAGGCTGGCAGCGGGTTCTTCGCGTCTCTTATTGCGCCTTCTACTCTGTTTCGGCGCGTCGGTTGACGAAGAGGCTCACTGCCAGCACACGCTTACTCTTTCCACGCTTAGTGAAATCAAGGCGTTTCTTAGCAGTGAAATCTAAGGTATTCGTCAACATAATTACATCCGTTAATCTTGATATTCTTATAACCGATAGACGCAAATCCTGTCAATCGAAATATCATCATTTCTCCTACATATTGTGATAATTACTTTCATAAACCCTATACGTCGTAGTCTATACCGAAATCAACCGAAATGATTTCAGGCTTACAATCACGCGATTGCGAACACCAACCGGAAGCGCGGATGTTTCAGCTCTGGTTCTATTTGCGATTATGGTGATATCGGACTGATCCAGGTTCAGAACAAAATCAGGCCGGCGAATTCGGTGATTGATATCTCCGGGCACCCGCTCCATGGGATCAAGTTTTATTTTTATCCGCTCAAAGAATCCTGCAAAGGTGATTTCGTCGATTGTGCCAGTTGCCAGCAATCGTTCGTCCGCGGGCAAAGTTCCTGATTTAACCAGCGAGACATCCTCCGGACGAAAGATCACTTTGACCTTTTGACCCTCGTTGAACTCTCTTGTTTCCCAATGTGCCGGCAGAGTGGTTGCGCCGATCCTGACTGTTGATCCTCGGACGATGCCGGAAATCACATTTGCTTGTCCTATGAACGAGGCCACGTACTCAGTTTTTGGATAATCGTAAATCTCTTTTGGCGTGCCGACCTGCTCCAGCACACCTTTGTTCAAAACCGCGATCCGGTCGCCAATTTCCATCGCCTCTTCGCGATCATGAGTAATAAAGATCGCAGGGACTTTTTGCTCTTTCAACAGAGCAACCACTTCCCTTCGTACGCTGGAACGGGTATTTGCGTCCAGCGCTGCGAAGGGTTCATCGAAGAGGAGAACCTGAGGACCGTAGGCAAGTGCGCGAGCAATTGCGACGCGCTGTTGTTGACCACCGGAAAGTTGCGACGGTAATTTCTTTCGATGCTCATCGAGTTTGACCAGCTCAATGAGCCGATCTACGATAGCTCTCAACTCCTTTCGTGATTTACCGCGGATGCGCAGTCCGAATGAGATATTTTCTTCTGCTGTCATTCGAGGAAATAAAGAGTAATCCTGAAAGATCAATCCGATATTTCGTTGTCTCGATGGCAACCCTGTTACATTTTTGTCGTGTAACAGAACTTGCCCGTTATCTGCCGTTTCGAGCCCGGCAATTATGCGCAGAATCGTAGTTTTTCCGCTGCCAGATTCACCCAGCAAAACCAGTGATTCCCCTTGGGCGACCGAGAAATTTACATCCTGCAACACCGGTTTGCCGCCAAAAGTCTTGCTCAGCCCTTCAATCTGCAGAATGGTTTTGGCTATCACCACCGGCTCTGGAGGAGAAGGCGTGTCTTCGGTGAATATATGAATCAATCTTTCGGACTGCATCGTTCTCTCCGGACCTTTTAGGTGAGCTCCAGGAAATCGCGTGCCAAAAACAACAGACTGAAAATGGCAAAGGATAATAGCGCGAGCACTATCGCGATTGCGTTCGCAGCTTCGACTTGCCCTTCGTTGAATTTAGCAAAGATGTAGAGGGGAGCAGTCTGTGTTCGTCCAGCCAAATTGCCGGAAACAAGTATAGTGGAGCCGAACTCACCGACAGAACGGGCAAATGTCAGAAGGGCGCCGGTGACGATTGCTCCTTTTAATGAAGGTAATGTGACATGCCAGAACGTTTGCCACCGATTGGCTCCGATTGTTGCAGCAGTCTCTTCCAGTGAACGACCCATCGAATCATAGACCGGCTTTACAACGCCAAAGGCAAGCGGAAACGTGACGAAGATGCTGGCCAGTATAATTGCCCACCCTGTGAACATCACTTCTATTCCTCGAGATGCCAGGAACCTTCCAAGAACGCCATAAGGACCCCAAACCAAGAGAAGGGCGAAGCCTGCTACAGCAGTCGGTATCGCTGTGGGTAATGATATTAAGACCGTTGCTACATTCTTAC
>Ga0070741_10004383_pt1 | contig 33026 bp, 35 predicted proteins | sample Coa_R1_4_FD_66440 | JGI IMG/M metagenome (GOLD analysis project Ga0070741, IMG submission 66440) | Surface soil microbial communities from Centralia Pennsylvania, which are recovering from an underground coalmine fire - Coalmine... | ecosystem: Environmental > Terrestrial > Soil > Unclassified ... | reverse complement strand
TTCATCTGTGTCATCTTGAGAATAAGAATTTCCTCTAGAGTAGGAAGCATCCGCTAAATCATCGTCCTGATCGTCATCGTAATAAAGACTGTCTTCATTTTCATCCTCCCTGTCCTCGGTGTATGTCACGTAATCATCTTCCTCAAAATCACCTCGAAGCTCAGCATTGAGGAGGAAAGGAGAAAGCGCGATTGCTAACAAAGCGGTCTTAAAATGTAAGCCTGACATAGGGACTCTCTTGGGTAAAAAGAACTTTTTTCGCACGTTATACCGAAAATAATTCAAGAATCGGTTTCGGCTGCACCTGATCAAAATTCTGGCGCATGCTTTGCCAAACTGATTCTTGAATCATTTTCGATATAGCAGATAGGCGAAATATAGTTTAAACTATTTTTACGCCGGAGAGGATTAACGGGGAGGGTCGTATTTGATTAACTTGCCGTTTTCTTCAATTTTGCGATAGACCCAGTCATCGCTGTTTTCACGCATGAGTCGATCGCAGCCCATGAAAAAACCATCGATAAACCCATGTTTTTGCATGGAAAGCATCATATAGCTAGAAGAGCTGGGACGAAAGTGACTTCGCGGTCCATCGACCGGAGATAAGACATTTTGATGAAATCGGATAATATGTTCAGCTGTACGCACAGCGAGCGAACGCTTGGGGGGAGTTTGTATGCGCTGAGGAGGGGAGTACTTCAAATCCGCGTCTTTTCCCCAGGGCGCGTGGAATCCTGGTGACGCATGGATAAACAAAGGAAGTAGGAACACAAAAAGGAGTTTAAAACGCATAATTGAGCATGAGGGCTGGAAAGAGTTTTTCTCGATGCATCATGGGTGTTGCCATCGATTCAAAAAGACGCTCATTGTAGGCTTTAGCTTCAAGGCCGGCTCCATAAATTCCCCCAAAATACCAACCTGCTTCAAAACTTGTGAAGATAGCTCCAGCAGCAATGTTACCATCGAGGAAAAAAAGAGTGGAGGCGGCGATAAAAAGGCCATTGAGAAAAAAAGCAGTCGTCGCTGATTGATTTTGCCCGAGATAAAGATATCCTGCCCCTGGGATAAACGCATTGAGCGTTTGGGCTGTGGTTACCGATTTTTTGTGTCTTTGGTATTCATCTAAAAAATTTTCAAGATAAATCTTCTCAGGGGGGCCCGCAGCAATGCTTCTCACTGTATCGATATCCCCTTGGACTAATGCTTTGGAAAGAACGAGCTTTTCTCCCTCTTCGGGATAATTGTTATAGACGACATGCAGGAATTTTTCTGATTTATTTTCCATCCCTGCTTCCTGGTAAGCCTCATTCATGAGGATCAAAAGATCGTGGAACGCTGGGAAGTTTTGGTTGACGTAGCGAAGTTCGCTTCGCTCAAAAAAGTAAATCGCATCCTCCCACTTTTTCCCCATGTAGTAACAGAGTAGAATCTCATATTGAATCTCGACAAGTCGCTCTTTTTCATCCGGAGGAATTAAGAATTCTGCGCGCTTAAAGGCTGTCATCGCTTGATAAAGGTCGAGCTGATGGGCAAATCCAAATCCGATTTGCATCTCCTTTCCCCAATCTTCTGCTTTTTCCTCTTCTGTGAGGGGAGAAAAAGGAGAAGGTAAAGAAAGAAGATATCTGTCTTGAACGCTGTAACTTAAGGTAGGTTCGATTTGATCGCCGACTCTTTTGCAGCCGCCGAGCACAAGGCAAGCAAGAAGAAGGAGGCTTATTATTTTAATAGGAGACATTGTGAAATCCAATTTTTGAGGAGGATGTTAGCAGAGAGAAGATTATAACGAAAGGCGCCTCAAGAAAACCTCTTTTTAAAAAAAATGTTAAAAATTTCCTTGGGATATCTTAAGTCGCTTAATTTAAAGCGTGTAGATTTTTTTAAAACTGAAACAAACGCAAAAACGCGAGAAGATTGATTTTTTTGAGGAATGATGGCATTCTTTGAAGTTGGAAAATTTTTTTATTTTTTCATTTACTTATTACCGAAAGGGAACAAATGGACAAAGCACGCATTAAGCACTATCGCTGGATTGTCACTGGTCTAATTTTCTTCATCACGCTCGTAAACTTTGTAGACCGCTCTGCTATTTCGTTTGTCATCGATCCACTTAAAAAAGAATTCAATTTTAGCGACACTCAATTTGGAATGATTTTATCCGCTTTTGGCGTCGGATACGTTCTTTTAACAGCTTTCGGCGGCTGGCTTGTCGACCGCTTTGGCACGCGCATTGTGTGGCCCCTTGCTGCAATCAGCTGGTCTGTATGCGTCGGTTTGCTCGGGTTTGCTGCTGGCTTTTGGGGATTCATCGGTCTGCGCCTTCTTCTTGGATTTACGGAGGGGCCTCATTTTCCCGCCATGACTCGTTCGATTAGTGACTGGCTACCGGCAGCGGAACGCGCTCGCGCTCTTTCCCTAGGACTTGTCGCGATTCCTCTCTCCTCTGTTGTAGGAGCGCCTGTCTGCTCCTATCTTGTCGCCGATTTTGGCTGGAGAACGATGTTCATGGCGATTAGCGTCGTTGGAATTCTGTGGGCGTTTGTTTGGTACGCTCTTTTCACGGACAAACCGGAAAACTCCCGATTTGTTGGCGAAGAAGAGAAAAAATTCATCGCCTCTTCAAAGGAAAAAGACTCTAAGCGCTCTGGAGAAGTGGTCAATTGGAGATTCATTTTGACCCATCCTGCTCTTGTTGCGAATAACATCGCTTACTTTGCTTTTGGCTACATGCTCTTCTTTGCGACGCTGTGGCTTCCAGGATACTTCCTCACACAGCATGGGCTTAATCTGAAAAGCGTCGGTTGGTATCTGACCATCCCATGGCTTGTCAGCGCAATTTTCCTCAAAGCTGGGGGAGTGATTTCTGACTGGCTCTATCGCAAAACAGGAAGCAGCCGTCTAGCAAGAGCGCATGTGATTTGGTCGAGCCAGCTCCTCGCAGCGGTGTTCTTTGTCCTGCTCGGCTTTACCAAAGACTTAGTCCCATCGATTGTTTTCTTGAGTCTTGGCCTTGGGTTTGGAATGCTGCCCCAGCCCGCATTCTTCAGTACGAATATCGACGTAGCTAAGGAGAAAGCGGGATCTGCTCAAGGAATCACATCGAGCTGCCTCTCCTTGGCCGGTATTCTTGCCCCGGTATTGACAGGCTGGCTGATCGACCTTACAGGAAATTATCAGGGGGCCTTCTTGCTTCTCGCAGGGTTTACTGTTATTGCCGTGATTACGGTTATCTTTTTCCATCATCCCGATCGCAAGTGGACTGCGAAAAGAGTCGGAGCCAGCTAAAGCAGTTTCCATTGGTGATTAAGCCCTCGCTTTAAACGAGGGCTTCTAATTTCCGTTATTTGAAGCGACGCCCGTTGACTTGGGCGAGCTGACGCATCGCATCGAGTAGGGGGGCTATGCCTTCATTGAGCATTGCTGAGATGGGAAAAAGCGTTTCTTTCGAAAAAGGGTATTTTGCATAAAATTTCTCTAATTGCTCTTCTGCATCTAATTCATCGATCTTGTTGAGTGCAACAATAAAGGGTTTTTTCAGCATCTCGGGATTATAGGCATTAAGTTCGCTGCGCAAAATAGTAAAGTCCTCGAAAGGATCTCTTCCTTCAAATCCTGATACGTCGATGACGAAGAGAAGAGCGGAAGAGCGTTCAATATGTCTCAAAAAAGCGATGCCAAGCCCTTTGTTTTGGTGGGCTTCTTCGATGATTCCGGGAATGTCCGCTACGAGCACGCGCGAAAAGTCGTCAAACTGAACGTAGCTTAAGTTAGGAAAGAGGGTTGTAAAGGGATAGGCGCCAATCTTTACAGGGACGTGAGTGATTTGGGACATCAGGGTAGACTTCCCGGCGTTAGGCATTCCAATAAATCCGACGTCCGCGATGAGTTTGAGTTCGAGCTCGACGTCGCGAGCCTCTCCCTCAGTTCCTGGGGTGCAGACATTGGGAGCCTGATTCGTTGGAGTCTTGAAGCAATTGTTGCCTTTACCCCCTTTCCCGCCTTTGCAGATTAAAAATTCTTGATTTTCATTCGTAAAATCGAAAAGGATCTCTCCGCTCTTCACGTCCTTAACCAGAGTTCCACAAGGAACGATCAGTTCTAAGTCTGCACCGTTTCGCCCTTTTTGCAGGTTACCAGCTCCCGGCATTCCATTTTCGGCAAAGATTTGCCGTTGGTTGCGGAATCCTTCGAGAGAAAGGACGTGGCTATCCGTTTTAAGAAGAATAGAGCCTCCCTTTCCCCCGTCGCCACCGCTTGGGCCTCCCTTCGGAATGTATTTCTCACGTCTCCAAGCGACGACTCCATTGCCGCCTTTTCCTGCGCGTAAACTGATTTTAACCGAATCGATAAACATCTTTTCTACCTAAAATAAAATGCCTCTGATGCTGGATCAGAGGCGACTTAAATCAATCGTAAAGCTGTCTGAGTATTACGCTACGGGTAATACGGAGACGTGGGTGCGGTTGGTCTTGCGATAAGTGACGATCCCGTCTATGAGGGCATAGAGAGTGTCGTCTCGGCCTATGCCGACGTTCTTGCAAGGCAGCCATTTTGTCCCGCGCTGTCTAACGATAATGCTTCCTGTTGTGACGAATTCTCCGCCAGTGGCTTTGATCCCTAAGCGCTGAGCTTTTGAATCCCGTCCGTTTCGGGTCGACCCTTGACCTTTCTTATGTGCCATATTGAGAAACTCCTTAGCCTATGATCTCTGTGATTTTAACGCGTGAGTAGCGTTGGCGGTGTCCAACCGTGCGGCGGAATGGCTTGCGCTTCTTATATTTGAAAGCGATTTCTTTAGGGCCCTTCACTTCCTGCATCAGCTCTCCATGAACCGCAGATTTTGCGACATTGGGGTTTCCGATTTGGGTTGCGCCTGCATTGTTAATAAATAGCACGTTGTTGAATTCTACTTTTTCACCAACATTTACTTCGAGAAGTTCGACATCGATGATATCCCCTTTCTCGACTCTGTATTGTTTTCCACCGGTTTCGATAATCGCGTACATTTGACCTCCTGAAAGTTCATCGCGTATGTATAGAAAGTGCAATGGGCATAGCACTTCCTGGAGAGGAAAGGGAGGATAATAGGTTATAATTCGATTCAAAGTCAAGAGGTAACACGAAAAACCGGCATGGTTTTGGAAGTTCACGCTTTACGGCTTCCTCGGGTTCAGGAGTTATAATCTTACTTTATGCGCATATTTTCTATTCAATGTGTTTAGACTCAAAATGGTTCTCTAAAAAAATAATATTGGTTTTCTTGAAATTAAGTGATAAACTAGTTTGATTAAAATATAAAATACTAATAATATAAAAATATATCGGATACAGGGAATTGCGGCCCGCAGATGTGGCTCCATCTAAACGTTGCTGAGGATCAATGAAACCTTTTAACAAGAAGTTGAACAAACGCAAGGCTTCCAAAGTCACATTGAAGCGCCATAGCAAAAGTAATCATCCCTCATCGCAAGACGAATTAAAAGATGTGGCGAATGACGTTGAGTCCGTACGTCCAGAAGATATTAAGATTCACCAGAACTAAGGAGAGACAGTCATGGCAAGATCAAAAAGAAGAAAAACGGCTTCCAAATCTAAAAAAATGCACAAGTCAGAGAATTCTAAGCGCAGCGCCTGGAAAAGCTTCTGGGGACGCTTCTGTCAAATGTAACGCGTTGATTCTGTGCAGGCTCAGCGCAAAGCCCGTTTTCTCATAAGGCTTAGCGCGTAAAAAATGGCTGCTACAAGAGAGATCGTCGCGCCTGGGGGCCAATTGAGCTCGTAGGAGAAATACATCCCAAGGGACGTGAATAGGGCGCCGAGAAGAACTGCGATCAGCATCATTCGCGAAAGGATATGGGTCAAGGTTCCTGCAATAGCTGCCGGGATTGCCAACATTGTGATGACGAGGATTGCTCCCACAACTTGAATCAGCAAGACGACGGCAATTGCAACCAGGCACAGCAAAAGTAGATAAAGTGTATGCACAGGTACCTTCTGCAAAAGGGCCTGCTGCTCATCAAAACAGATCGCGAGAAATCTTCTATAGAAGATTGCGACAGTCGCAGCGATGAGTGCATCCAATGAGAGTAGCAGAACGATATCGCTATGGCTCACCCAAAGAATATTTCCAAAAAGAAAATTCATTAATTCTACATTGTATCCGGGTGTGAGAGCGATAAAAATCACCCCGATAGACATTCCTGTCGCCCAGATTGCGGCGATTACCGTATCTTCCCTTTCCCGATATTTTAGATGAATCCAGCCCATCAATAGAGCGGAAAAAAGGCCAGCAGCGAGGGCTCCCTGAAGAGGCGTCAAGAAATCCAGGTTGTAAGTGCGGCGCAACCATAAGCATACCCCCATTCCTCCGAGCACAGAGTGAGCAATGCTGCCACTCATTGAAACAATCCTATTCACAACGACGTAGGACCCGATAATTCCGCTTGCGAACGATGCGGCGAGGCCTGCGACAAGAGCCATCAGAAGAAAGGGGTTTTCAGAAAGGGTTGTAATAAAGTTAAACATTTTTAAAAGGAAAATGGGGTTGAGAAGTCAAAGGGGCATGATAGAGTCCTAGAGCAAAGTGCTCGCAAAGTTCTTTCGCTTGCAAAGAGGTCACACTTCTTTGAACACAGAGCAGCTTACCCACTTTGTCTACAATGGTTTGCAGGTCATGCGTCACCATTAAGATCGTCATTGTTTTATTTAATTGCAGGAGCAGTTCGTGAACACTTTTTTGCCCCTCGACATCGATGTTCGCTGTAGGTTCATCCAGGATCAGCATGCGTGGCTCATCAATGATCGCTCGTGCGATCAAAGCCCTTTGCGTTTCTCCTCCTGAAAGCTTGCCAAAAGAGGATTTAGCTTTATGGGAAAGACCCACCTTTTCTAAAGCAGCTCTGGCCTTTGATTTTACTTCTAAAGGGTATCTTCCCAACCAATCCATTTTTCTCAAAGCCCCCATCATCACGACTTCCTCGACATTAATAGGAAAGTCGCGATCGAAGTGAATCGACTGGGGGACATATCCGATCCATTGCCTGCCCTCTTCAGAAGAGAGGCCAAAAAGGTGAATTTTACCCTGAGCAGGGGTAAGTAGTCCTAAAATCAGTTTGAGCAAGGTGGTCTTGCCGCCCCCATTCGGGCCAAAAATCCCTACGAACTCTCCGGTTTCGATCTTCACATTCACATTCTCTAGGGCAGGAAAGGCCTCGTAGCAGAAGTTCAAATTTTCAATCCAAAGGGCAGGCGCGGTCATTCTGCAATCACCTTAGCAATGCTTAGTAAGTTAGCCGAGTAGTTTTCCGAATAGGGATCGACCATATGTGTAGGTAAGTGCATGGATTCAGCGATCAATTCTGCGCCCTTGTTGCTGTATTGGGGTTCGAGCAATACGCTTTGGATGTGATAGCTTTTAGCCTTTTGGATAATTTCTGTCACATCTTTGGGCAATGGATCTTTGCCTTCCACCTCAATCGAGAGTTGAACCATGTGATAATCCCTGCAGAAATAGGCGAATGCGGGGTGAGAGACGAGAATCGCTCTATCTTTCATGGGAGCAAGCAGTGAAGAAATCTCCGCATTCAACTGATCAAGCTCTTCTAAAAAATTCTCCAGGTTTTTACGGATCTGTTCTTTGCTTTCGGGCAAAAGATCCATTAAAGCAGCTCCAATCGTCTCTGCCTGCTGCTTTGCAAGAACGGGGCTAAGCCAAATATGGAGATCGGCTCCCTCATGATGGCAATGATCATGATCGTGTTCTTCATTGCAGTAAGAAAGGAGGGGAATCTTTTGGGAGACGTCGACGACGCGTACCGCTTTATGCCTATCCTTTAAAACATGAAGAACTTTTTTATCTAAAGTTTCACCCAGATAAATCCAAAGAGCTGCCTTTTGGTAGCGTTGCACCTCTTTTGGAGTAGCTTCGTAAATGTGGGGATTAGCCCCCGCGGGGACCAAGGATTCGATGTCGACGAGCCCTTGCGCAATTTTATCGACGAAATAGATGTAAGGCGGAACGCTGACGAGAACGGTGGGTTTTTCGCCTAAGGCAGATGGACGTTTCTCGCAAGAAGAGAGGGGAAGCAACAAAACTAGGAGAAAAAGAAAGCGTATGAGCATTATTTTAACTTTGTTAGTGAGTCCTAAATTTCACTATACCTCTGTTATATTTGCAAGAGATATCCTTTTTCAGTAAAAAATATTTTTATCTGGATGGATTCTAAAAAGTGTCTTAACCTTGTGCAATTATTTTAATCGCAGGTTTTATGACAGGAACAATTCTTTCGCTCACTCAGAAACCGGTCACCCAAAATACCTTTAGTTTTGGTGGCGATGATACCTCCCTCGGCAAGACTGGCCTTTTTGAAACAATCGTCGAATGGGACAGAACTTCTCAGCCGGATAGTTTCAAAGCCTATTTTGTGTTTTTTGTAAAAAAATCCTTCGAGTTTTTGGATGTGATAGGGGTGGGAACCTGCATTTACGGCGCTACAGGGCTTGCAGGTAAGCTGAAAGAGTGCGAGTACTACTTGGATGGACCTCAGCGCAACCGACAGGCCCGAGAAAAAATCATCGCAGCGCTTGGAGGAGAAGCTGTTTGTGCCGTCATTCCTGTCGTGCAGATTCAGCAATCCGACTTTACCGATTATTTAAAATTGGGAGATGCCTATTTTAGGAGCGGACAATCGATGGTTCAAGGAGAAGACCTGGCCGGCCGCAAATTTGTTTTGTTGCGCATGGCGGATCGGACCGGACGGATCGTGATAGCAACAATTCACCAACGCTATCGCGAAACCTGCATTGCAAAAGGGGCCGGAGGAGATCTCTGGGTGTCTAATCCAACGAATAACATCGGTTTAACTCAGCTCGATTTGATACAGGTCGGCGTCGATCGTGTTGCGCAGTTCATTCAGACGGTAAGGGCAGGCACGCACAATCAGCGTCTTACTCTAGCCCCGAAGGTGTAACCCATGGCAGCTGATCCCGATTTCAAATGTCCTTGTTCCAGAGGAAAGTTTTATCAAGAGTGCTGTGCTCCCTATCACCGAGGTAAAGCAGCGGAAAGTGCAGAGAAACTCATGCGGTCGCGCTACAGCGCTTATGCTCTTAACAACGTCGACTATATCGTTCGAACGACCCATCCACGCCATCCTGCAGTCTCTCAGAACCTAAATGTGTGGAAAGAAGCGATTCTCAATTCTTGTTTAAAGACAGATTTTGAAAGGCTCGAGATTTTATCGGTCAGCGAGCAAAAGGATAAGGCAATCGTTGTTTTCATCGCGCATTTAAAACAGGGGGAAGAAGATGCGACTTTTACTGAGCGCAGTTATTTTGCAAAGGTAGAAGGCGTTTGGCTCTACGTAAATGGCGACGTTGCGCCAGGCGAAAATCGCCATCTTAAATAATGATTTAAGTGGATCGATAAACCCTAAGTCGTATAAACTTCTGCCACTTTTTCATGGAGGAGTGTCCGAGTGGCCGATGGAGCACGCTTGGAAAGCGTGTAAACGTGAAAACGTTTCGTGAGTTCGAATCTCACCTCCTCCGTTGGGTTGGATGCTCCTCGCATCCAACTTCTTTCACACCATAATATATTAGTTCTACGAACCCGATTTCGGCCAGACTATAGTAGACATCTTGCATACTATTTTATCAAAGTGCATAAAAAATCTTCTACTCAGTCAGCACATTCTGCATCTAGAAAGCGTTCCTCAGCTAAGGAAAAACGTTAAATTTTAAATCTTGCTTTGAGGCCAAGAACCTGTTACCATAAGAAGCATGTGTAAGGTAAGTCTATTCAATACTACCTCCCGTTTTTCCACCTTGACCACCGGCTTCCGCCGGTAATACTCCCTTTTTATTTCTTAATTTAAATCTTATTTTTAAAAATTTTCGGTGGAGAATCACACATGTTTCACAAAATGCCTTTTATTTTATTGGGCGTCATTGCATTAATTGCCCTTTTAAATCCTTTCATTCCGGTCAATATCCAATCTATAGTTTATGCTTTGGGACTTACGATCAAATCTATCATCATGTTCCTGCTTCCTTTAGTCATTTTTGGATTGCTGTTTAAAACAGCGGCCCAACTTGCGAAAAGTGCGACAAAGATCATTCTTTTTTTACTGATAGCTATCTGCGTCTCAAACTTCCTTTCAACGATGATCAGCTATTCTGTGGGTTCTGCAATGGATCATTTGAATCTGACTATAGTGCTCCCTGAAGAGAGCTTAGGTCTTGAGCCCGCTTGGGATTTTTCATTGCCCAAATGGATTTCTAATGCACAAGCCATGTTTGCTGGCCTGGTCTTAGGAGTGGGCGTTTCTGTATTTAAATGGAAGGGAGCGGAAAAGCTTTCCTCCTTTTTAGAAAAGGGGGTGAATCGAATTTTACACGGATTTATTTTAGCTATGCCGCTATTTATCGCAGGCTTTGCGATGAAGCTCATTTTCGATGGGGTGATTGTTAAAATTGTCAAGGATTATGCTCTGATTTTTGCCCTTATCTCAGCTTCTGTATTCGGATATATCGCTATCATCTATTGGGCAGCAAATAATTTCCGTTTAAAAAGCTTTCTTGGAAGCATCAAAAATATGTTGCCCGCAGCGATGACTGGATTTGGAGCAATGTCAAGCGCAGCTGCCATGCCTTTAACGCTCGTTGGTGCGGAAAAAAATTCTCAGCATCCAGAAATTGCACGTGCTGTGATCCCGGCGACTGTGAATATTCATTTGATCGGCGACTGTTTTGCCATCCCACTATTTGCTCTCGCAGTGATGAAAAATTATGGTGTCGCCTATCCCGAACTTTGGTCATATTTGCTATTTGCGTTTTATTTTGTCATGGCAAAATTTTCCGTTGCAGCGATTCCAGGAGGAGGAATTATCGTGATGCTTCCCATTCTTGAAAGTTGTTTGGGGTTCAATGCAGAAATGATGTCTTTAATCACAGCTCTATATATCCTTTTTGACCCAGTGATTACATGTGCGAATGTACTTGGAAATGGAGGATTTTCAATGGTTTTTTCGAGGGCGTTGGAGAGATTGTATGGAAAGCGACAAATTTTTTAAAAAAAAGTATTAGTTTAAAAAATATTTTATGGTATTCAACGAAAACGTGTGGAAGTTTCATTGAGATGTGAGAATATAGGCTTTCAAAAAAACCTTGAAGTATATAGAAAAACACCAGAATTAGTAAACTTTGCGAAGCCAGACTTGATCCTCGCAATGAGAGTTCCAAGAAGGGAGGCATCTGATGCACTGTCCGTTTTGCAACCATGAAGAGTCAAAAGTAACCGATTCAAGAGTTGTTATCGAAAGTAATTCGGTAAGGCGTCGACGCGAATGTTTGAAGTGTTTGCGTCGGTTTACAACGTTTGAAACGATTGATTTGACAATCCAGGTGCAAAAGCGGGATGGCCGCTATGAAGATTTTAGACAGGACAACTTGATCAGAGGATTGGACGCTGCATGTCGACATACGCGTATCAGTCATGAGCAGGTTAGGGCCCTTGCGTATAAGATCTCAACTGAATTGATGGAAAGACAAATCAGGGAGATTAAGACGTCGGAAATCGGGGAGATTGTGATGAAGCATTTGCAGGCGATGGATACCATTGCCTACATCCGTTTTGCCTGCGTCTACCGGCGGTTTAAAGATGTCGATGAATTGATGGATGCCATCGAACACATCAATCCCAAGGATGAATTAGAGAAACTTTACAATTAAGAGTGAGAGATCAATGGCGTTAAAAAAAGCAGACATAGAAAAATTTAAAAAACGTCTTGAGGAAATGCGCTATCAGATGACGAATCTGATTCGCGATTCGAGCGAAGACGTTAAAGCTGCAGATGAGTCCAAGGGCTATTCCCAGCATCAAGCCGACGAAGGTACAGACGACTTCAACCGGACCATTACTTTAGAAGTGACCAGTAAAGAGTTTGATATTCTGCGCCAAATTGAACGCGCCCTGGAAAAAATTGCGGAGGGCACTTATGGTATTTGCGACCTTTCGGGGGAAGAGATCCCATTGGCGCGTTTGGAGGCCCTTCCTTATGCGGCAATGACTGTCAAGTCTCAAGAGAAATTAGAAAAAGGACTTCTTTAACGCGCATGAACTGGAAAAAGGCCTTAAGTTTTGGATTCGCTGCTTTATGCCTGCTTTTGCTAGACATCTATCTTAAGGCTTACATCCATCACAATATCCCCACGATTAGCGCCTCGACGCCTGTCTATCCTTATGGAGGAATTGCCGTTTTTCGCGATTGGCATGGGATCGATTTTTCCATTGTCCATGTCATTAACAAAGGCGCTGCGTGGGGTGCCTTTGCTTCCTTACAACAGTATCTGCTCTATGTCCGTGTCGCAATCATTGGCGGCCTATTGACCTACCTCTTTTTTGTGTCAGCAAGCCCCTATCGGAAATTTTGTTTAACCTTAGTGACAACAGGCGCCATCGGAAACGTCAGCGATTTCTTCGCTTACGGACATGTCGTCGACATGTTTTACTTTAAGTTGGGTAGTTATTCCTATCCCGTCTTCAACATTGCTGATAGCCTCATCTTTTTAGGAATCTTACTTTTAATCGCAGAATCTATAATCGCCAAGTTGCATCACAGAAAGTCTTCCAGAAAATCGCCCAAACAAGCCTCATAAGTCGATTCTAAAAGCCTTGGGGCTAACTGTTCAATGAATAGACCTCTTAAAACCAAAATTCTATGACCCATTGAAACGTCACCAGTATATACAGGTAAAAATGGCTCAGAAAAATACTGACTGCGCAAGGGCACAGGCGCGAAGAAGGGTTATGCAAGAGGTCTAGTGACTTTTAACTCTCATTTGGGTACAATTTGCGAATTCAAAATTTGGGTTGGAATTGTGGGCGAGTTTTCTATTTCGTGCAGCTCCATTTCAAAAATATCCACCATATACCCAATGTGATTGAAAATTTGGGTTTAAGACCGAGCCAAAGCCCCGGGATTGAACGATCAAATCTAGCCCCTATTTTTAATAGGGGCGACGATTCAATCGCGCCAATCGCGGGAGCTTTCGCTGCGATCCTAAACCAAATTTTCAGTCACGTTGGGTATACAAGCAACAGATCAGAAAGAGGTAATGTGAAATTTTTTAAAGCCACAATAATAACTATGTTTTTTGGTGGTGCTTTGAGTCTTCTTGCTATGTCCAATAAAAGCATAAATAAGACAAACATCTCCGCAGAACTTCAAGAAGAAATGGAAAACGTGCCTCTGAAAACTACGGGAACAATCCCCGATTGGTTATCAGGAGCTTTGATTCGTAATGGACCTATCAAAGTGATTGCTGATGGACAAAGCAATGAACATTGGTTTGATGGACTTGCTATGCTCCATGCTTTTTCATTTCACCAAGGTACAGTGAATTATTCGAATAAATTTCTTCGCTCCAATGCCTATCATACTGTTTTTGACGAGGGTTCTTTAAATTACGAAGGGTTTGCATCCGATCCTTGTCGTTCCATCTTCGAAAAATTCTTGACGTTTTTTATTCCAAATTCTCATCCCGTTATTCAAAACGCAAACGTCAACGTGGCAAAATTAGCTAACGAATATGTAGCTCTGACTGAGGTGCCTTTACCAGTAAAATTTGATCTACAAACTCTCGAGACAATGGGAGCACTGGATTATCAGGATGCGTTACCAAGAAATAGATGCTGGGAATCCGTACACCCACATTATGATAGTCAGCAAAAAAGGGTGTTGAATTATCTCATTAACTTTGGGCAGACTAGCTGTTACACTTTCTATAGTTTAGAAGATGGAACTAGTGAGAGAAAAATCCTTGCTGAAGTGCCTGTAGAAGAACCTGCTTACATGCATAGTTTTGCAGTCACTGAAAACTATGTTATCCTTACAGAGTTCCCTTTAGTTGTTAAACCGCTAGATTTAATCACAAAAAATCAAGCATTTATTAAGAATTTTAATTGGCAGCCAAAGAGAGGAACTCGCTTTGTGGTCTTAGACAAATGCAATGGTCATTTGGTCGGTAGATATATGACAAAACCATTTTTTGCATTTCATCATGCGAATGCTTTTGAAAAAGATGGTCTTATTTACTTAGATATAGTGACATACAATGACGCTGAGATTATTGGAGGTTTATACCTTGATTCTGGAATGACTTTAGATAAAAGTTATCCATCTCAATTAGAGAGATTTTCTTTGTCTTTGAATACGGGTGAAATAACTTCTGATGTCTTGCTTTCAAAGCCATGTGAATTTCCTAGGATTAATGAAAGATTCGATGGGAATCCCTATCATCATTTGTATTTATCGGGTGTTAATCGCAAGTCTTATGACAATGAAGAGCTGAATGGCGAAGGACTCTATAAGATCAATCCTACAACAAAAGAAACATTCGTATGGGCTGAAAAAGGATGTTCTTCCGGTGAGCCCGTGTTTGTGCCTCTTCCTGGAGCGATAGAAGAAGATGAAGGAGTTGTGCTTGCTCTAATTTTAGATCACATTCATCAAGATTCTTTCTTATTAATTCTGGATGCAAAAAACTTTAAAGAACTTGGGCGCGCTAGGGCACCGCATTTAATACCCGCTGGTTTTCATGGCCAATATTTTAATAAAGAATAGTCCTAAACCAAATTTTCAGTCACATTGGGTATACATAATTTTCTAATGCACGGTCGGTTGCGAGCTTCATCAGTGATCAAGAAAAAAATTCCTGAGGTCTGAATGTCTTCTTTCCCCATCCGCATTAGCACACCGAAGACAGAGGGAATTCTTCAAGTTTCCAAGTGGTTAAAATTTCAGGTGTTGCTTGATGCAGAGGAAATGAACGACCTTCTTTCTTATCTGGGCAGCGCGCAATTCGTTTGCGTTGCGGAGCCAGTGACAGCAGAGGATGCTGTACTCTCATCGAAGAGGTTTGGAGAAAAGTATGCCGCCTATGTCGAATTGCTTAAGCAGGGAAAAGTGCCACCCGCAAGCGATTTTAGGCGCTGTTTTTCTTCGGCGATGACAACTGATCTCAGCACTTTTTATGCTATTAGCATCGGCTCTGACAAATTTCTCATTAAACCGATTCAGCCTGTAATCCAGCTTCAGGCGCATTCCTTTTTTTATTCAGAACGAGATGCTAAATTTCACCCCATGGTGTTCAGTGCAGAGAGCGTTTCTTGGGGATTGCAGTTTTCTTATCCGCAGCTATTTCAAGACCTAAAAACCCATCAAATTCATAAAGTGTCTACACTTGCAGATTTTCCAAACAATCTTCTCTTTTCCAAACTTTCGAAATGGATGCGTAATGCAACTCTTGCGACGCCATTTGTAGTCAATGGGGTGAGAACAAATGCGCCTATTCGCATTGGAAAAAAATCTATTGCTTGGAGCAAAATGCATCCTCAATTACAAAGCAAAGGGATAGAAGTACGAGCGGTACACCCATGAAAATCGAAATCATATCTATCGGAGATGAGATCCTCAAAGGGCGAATTATCAACACCAATGCCTCTTCTTTATGCCATCTTCTCCAGAAAAATGGATACAGCGTTTCACGGCAAACCACCCTTCCCGATCAGGAAGAACAACTCCGCTTAGGATTGGAAGAAGCGCTTGTGCGCAGCGATCTCGTCATTTGCACGGGTGGACTTGGCCCCACCCTCGATGATATTACCCGAGAGGTTGCTGCAGAAGTTTTCGATTCCGACTTTTACATCGATTCCTCGATAGCTGAGGAGTTAAAAAAACGGTATCAAGACCGATACTCCGCTGTAAAAGATCAGGCGAGGATTCCCTGCAAGGCAAAAGCTTTGCATAATTCTATAGGGTCGGCGCCTGGGTTGGTCTTTTCAGAAAAGGGAAAAACACTCATCCTTCTGCCAGGAGTTCCGAAAGAAGTCGAATCTTTATTCCTTGAACAAGTGATTCCACTATTGCACCGACGGTGGCCTGTTGGCCAAATTAAGAGAATGGTTCAGATGAACTTGTGCATTGTCTACGAAAGCCTCATCGATCCTCTTTTGCGCGAGCTATCTGCGCAATACCCTTCGGTAGAGTTTGGCATTTATCCCGGACATGGCATTTTATCCGTTTGCTTTCTGTCTTCAGATGAAGATGCGCTTTCTTCGGTTCAAAAAGCGCTTGAGAAACATTTCGGCAATTACCATTTCAATGCTTCTTCGGGAAAAATCGAAGAAGCATTGATGGCTTGGTTTGTGAAACATCAAAAGACGTTGGCATTCGCAGAATCGTGCACGGGAGGCATGCTTGCCAGCCATGTGACGGTTCTTCCCGGCGCTTCCACCTATTTTTTGGGATCCTTTGTCGTTTATTCTCATGCGATGAAGCAGCAAATTCTCGGCGTATCCCCGGAGACACTAAGATCTAATGGCGCAGAAAGTGAACAGGTAGTTCGTGAGATGTTGGAAGGCGTTTTTAAAAAGACGTCAGCGGATTATGCCATCGCAGTATCGGGAATCGCGGGCCCTACTGGGGGCACCCAAGACATGCCTGTCGGTACAATTTGGGCAGCGATCGGTGAGCGCGGCAAGGTTCCTGATGTAGGGAAATTTGTCTGCCGCGGAAGCCGCGAGACAAACATTTTACTTGCGACAAATTACCTTCTTGGTGCTCTTTGGAGAAAAGTGGAAAAAGGAATTCCTGGATTCCCGCTTTTAGAGACGAGATAAATTAATGAATATGAACATTCAGCAATATAAGCACCCGGTCCGCTTTTATCTTTTGAGCACGATTGTTCCGTGGATTTTTTGGTTTACAGCAGCTTATTTCAGTCGTCTACCGACCGATAAGGAACTTAGTGGAGTGCTTCTTTTAATTGGGCTTTTGAGTCCCATGATGATTGCGTTTTTAATGATGTACGTAGATCCCAAATTGCGCCGCGATTTGTTGAACAGACTCTTCACATTTAAAAAGGTGCGGCCGATCTATCTCTTTTTAACGCTATTTTTGATGGTGGGAAGTATTCTTCTCGCTCAAGTGCTCTCTTTGCTTGTGGGCGGAAGCATCGAACAATTTTCTTTATCGGGAAAAGCCTCTTTCGCGTATTCTCTGTTTCCTGCTTGGATCCTTCTTTTTTTAGCTCCTGCTGTCGAAGAGCTTGCCTGGCACTCTTATGGAACAGATACGCTGCGCGCACGCTTTAGCCTTTTTTGGACTTCAATTATCTTTGCCATATTTTGGGCGATTTGGCATCTTCCGCTATCCTTCATTAAGGGTTATTACCACAACAATCTGGTAGAGATGGGATGGATTTACGCCCTCAATTTTGCATGCAGCCTCATCCCTTTTGTGATTCTGATGAACTGGCTCTATTATAAAACACACCGAAACATTTGGGTCGCTGTGGTTTTCCACATCACTGCAGGTGCATTTAATGAATTTTTTGCAACACAGCCGGAAAGCAAGGTAATCCAGACAGCGCTACTCCTTGCTTTCATAGTGATATTGCTCTACTCAGATCCCAAGTTTTTCTTTAGTAAGAAATACGTTGAGAAATAGATTAAGGTCCTAATCCTGCTATGAAATCATTGTATTGAGCATTTCTTGGCACGGGTGGGGCTCCACCAAGTCTTGCCCGCGTTTCCATTAGGATTTGGCCCAGCCAGTTTCGTCCGGTTCCATCATGATTATCCCCCCAGAAAGCATCTCTTCCAGTTACAGGAATATGCTCGACAAGGTAGGCGTTTCCAGTAGCGAGTAGGAGTTCTTTGAGCTGTGGATTTTGAGAAAATTTCGCGTGAACAACTTCGCGCATCACATTCAAGCTACGCGCTTGCCATGCGATAGGTGGATAATTTCTTGAAAATTCTCTTCCTAAGCGAAAAGCTTCTTCTCCACTTGCTGCATGTTGAAAGCGTTGCATGATAGCCCTATTCGGACTAAACTTTGCCGCTTGAAAAGCCGCTTCCGAGCACTGAAAGCGCATCCCCCAAAGCTGCACGGGGCAAAGGTGGAAATTTCCCAAGAATGCTGTCAACGCGTTTTCTTCTTTTTTGTAAAACTCAATAAAATGATTTGTCTCAGCAGCGTATTGAATTCTAGCTTTTTGGTCTGCAAATTCAGACTGGCCAAAAAAGCATCGGAATAGCGATTTGAAGCAATGGGCAATCGAGTCCCAGAGAGAGCCTAAAAAAGATCTTTGATTCCCTGCCCGGATGTGCATTTCGTCCCGGATTGGGGATGGAGAACGGGTGGGGAGTGGTGAAATAGAGGCACCCATTTGATCGATAAAAACATTTTGAGTTCTTTGAATAGGGGATGTCATCGCTTTATTCTCCTTTATAGGGAGGACAAGTCTACGCTTTCTTATGCCTAAAGTCGAGAATATTGGATGGAAATAATCGGTAATAGCTGCTAAGATACCGTGCATTATACCCAACGTGATTGAAAATTTGGATTTAAGACCGAGCCAAAGCCCCGGGATTGGATGATCGAATCTAGCCCCTATTTCTAATAGGGGCGACGATTCAATCGTGCCAATCGCGGGAGCTTTCGCTTCGGTCCTAAACCAAATTTTCAGTCACGTTGGGTATAAATTCACAATTTTTCCACAAATTCAATGACAGAAAAATATTTCCTTGTCGATAGCGGCGATCAACAGAAGCTCGAGCGTTTTGGAAGCTACCTGATCGCTCGTCCTTGTTCGCAAGCGTTATGGAAACCGACCCTTCCGAAAGCGGAATGGGATCGGGCGGACGCGCATTTTTCTCGCGATGGAGGAAACTCCTGGAATTATAAAACAAAACTTCCTGCGCATTGGATTTCAGAAGTCGAAGGAGTGCGTTTTAAAATTTCACCTACCGATTTTGGTCATTTAGGGGTATTTCCCGAGCATAGCTTACTTTGGAAAGCAATGAAGGACGCGATCCGCACGCGAAAAGAACCTCCGCTTATTCTCAATCTTTTTGCTTATTCAGGAGGAGCATCCCTTGCTGCGGCATCTGCGGGTGCAAAAGTTTGCCATCTGGATGCGTCCAGAGGAATGGTGGCATGGGCGCGCGAAAATGCAAAACTCAACCAGCTCGAGTCTGCGCCTATCCGCTGGATTGTCGACGACGTGTCCAAGTTTTTGACACGCGAAATCAAGAGGGGAGTTCGCTACGACGGAATCATTCTCGACCCTCCGAGTTTTGGAAGAGGCGCGCAAGGGGAAGTATTTAAAATTGAACGGGATATCCATGACCTCCTGCATCTTTGCCGCAAGCTTCTCTCAGAAAATCCACTCTTTCTCATTTTCACAACGCACACGCCCGGCATGACACCCATCGTCATGGAGCATTTGCTCAAACAAAAAATGCAAGGCCTCAAAGGAAACATAGAAACAGGGGAAATGATTTTGCCATCGGATAAAGGGCTAAACATTCCCTGCGGGAGTTTTGCCAGATGGTATTCCTAAAAGAAGAAATCACAAGTCTGCAAAATCCCAAGTTAAAAAAGACAGTTAAGCTCGCAGACCGTAAGGAGCGCAATGAATCAGGGTTATTCCTCATCGAGGGGTTTCGCGAGCTAAAACGCGCAGCGGATGGCGGCGTGTGCATTCAAACGTTGTTCATCTGCCCGAAACTTTTCCTAGGTTCCAACGAAAATGCATTGATTGAGCAGATCAAAAAGAAAGGAGCAGAGATTGTTGTTTGCAGCGCGTCTGTTTTCCAAAAGCTATCCTACCGCGACCGTCCCGATGGCCTTGTCGCAATTGCTGTGCAAATGCAACAGACTTTACAGGACTTAGCCGCTCATTTGGCGCAAAAAAAAGATCCGTTTTTAATTCTTGCCGAAGCGATTGAGAAGCCAGGAAATCTCGGCACGATCTTACGCTCTGCGGATGCTGCGGGTGTGGATGGTGTGATCGTTTGCGATCGGTGCACGGACATTTATAATCCTAACGTCGTCCGCGCCAGTGTAGGCACGCTTTTTACTCTTCCCGTTGTCGAAGCCACAAGCGCTGAAACATTGCGTTTTCTTCGCGACAAAAACATTCGCATCATTGCTGCAACGCCATCCGCTGAGAAAGAATTTACTGACACTGCCCTGACAGGAGCTGTTGCTATCGCCGTGGGAACCGAGCAACTTGGCTTGAGCGATTTTTGGATGGATTCCTCCGATATCAAAGTGCGCATCGCCATGCATGGCGTTGCCGATTCCTTAAACGTTGCCACGGCAACAACACTTCTTCTCTATGAAGTCGTGCGCCAGAGGAAATTCAAGTGATGCAAGTCATTTTTTGCGACAATCATATCCTTGTCGTCTCCAAGCCCGCAGGCATAAGTACGCAGCCCCATCCCCGCGATTCTTCTAACTTGACAGACCAAGCTAAGGCCTGGATCAAAAAAAAATACAACAAGCCCGGCAACGTCTATCTCGAGCCCATTCATCGTCTCGACAAACCGGTTAGCGGACTTGTGCTTTTTGCGCGAACGAGCAAAGCGCTTTCACGCTTACAAGAAATGATGCGCCAAAAGGGGATCCGCAAGACCTACTTCGCCCGAGTTGAAGGCATTCTTCCTCATCCAGAAGGCACACTCGAGCATTACCTTTTTCACGACGAGCATCGCGCGCGCATCGTGTCCGCCTCTCACCCCGAAGCCAAGCTTGCCCGCTTGCATTACAAGCTTCTTGAAAAACACGAAGACTGTTCCTATGTGGAAATCGACCTTGAAACAGGGCGCTACCATCAAATTCGCGCTCAATTCTCCACAATTGGCTGCCCCATCCTTGGCGATGAAAAGTATGGAAGCGCATCCAGCTCGACTAAAATTGCCCTTCATCACGGGCGCCTCCAATTCTCTCACCCCGTCACTAAAGCTCCGCTTGTTTTCAATCTCTAAACCATTCGTTTTCAATAATTTTTTAACATTCTGTTCTAAACGCTATTAAAGAAGACTTGAATAAAGGACCTCTTTTGACTATTCTTATTGAAGAAGACTTGAATAACGACCCTTATTCCAAGCCGTTATTCTCGTATGCTTAAATAAGGAATCGGATATGAGAAGCGGAAGATATATCAGTCAGCCCAACCAATATAAAGCATTTATTCCGACAAGCCTCCCTCCCGAGCCTCCAATACGAATAGAAGGAGAGATGCAAAGCCTTCTCACCGACGCAAACATCGCAATCGGAAAACTGGATACAATGGGTTTTTTGGCGCCCAATCTAAGCCATGTCATCGCCATGTACGTTCGTAAAGAAGCGTTCCTCAGCTCACAAATTGAAGGGACGCAAGCTTCCTTCGAGGATATTTTTGAATATGAAAATCAAATCCCCGTCAAGAATGTAAATGATGTCGAAGAGGTTATCAATTACATCAAAGCCCTGAACCATGGTATGGAAAGACTCAACGATTTCCCAATGAGCTTACGTCTTATTAGAGAAATTCATGCGATCCTTTTAAAAGGGGTGCGCGGGGCAGATAAAACACCGGGCGAATTCAAAAGAAGCCAAAACTGGATCGGTCCCGCAGGTTCCACTCCGAACACAGCTTCTTTCATTCCGCCGCCACCAAAGGAGGCGATGGATGCCATGGGAGAACTAGAGCTTTTTCTACACAAAAACTGTGATATTCCCCTACTTGTCAGCTGCGCACTCATCCATTATCAGTTTGAGACAATCCATCCTTTTCTTGGTGGAAACGGTAGATTAGGTAGGCTTCTAATCACTTTCTACCTCTATTGGAAAGACGCCCTCCAATACCCTACACTTTACCTCAGTTATTATTTCAAAATACATCGTCAAGAGTACTATGATCGCCTCAACCTTGTCCGTACCAATGGCGATTATGAGCAATGGATCACCTTCTTTCTTAAAGGGATTATTTGGACATGTAATTCTGCATTACAGACCATCAAAACCGTCCTTCAAATTCAAGAAACTCACAAAAAGCGACTCATCACAGCTAAACTCTCCACTCCTTATGCTATTGCTCTTCTTGATTACTTCTTTGAAAAACCTCACCTTTCCATCAAAGACGTAGCTATCCATTTCAAAATCTCTTACCAAAGCGCTAAAACTCTCATGCACCAATTTGTTTCTCTGGAAATCCTTAAGGAAATCACCGGTAAACGTCGCGATAAGCGCTACAGTTATTGGGAGTATTTAGACTTGCTGTCAGAGGGAACGTAAAAAACGATCAAATCATCTTTCTTTGTGAATGGGTGTGTTTTTTAACAGTCGCCACGCAATGAGAATGCTAGCAAAGGCCACAGCAGCTGCGGTCATGTTCATCCAAGCAAAGGCATCCAGAAATGCAGCTTTGGCAGATTGCAAAACGTAATGGGCATCTGGAGAGGGGAGCTGGTCCAGGATGCGAACAGCTTCCGGTGACTTAGACAGAAGTCCTTCAAATTGTGCCGAAGAGAGAGATTGCGTGCTTTGATTTTCTTTTAGCAACCGATTCAGGTGGCCAAAATAGAGCGTCGAATAAATCGTCCCAAAAATCGCAAGCCCAAAAGAGGAACTGAATTGCCGGAGCGCTGCCGTAATGCCTGACGCCACACCTCTTTTTTCCGAAGGAACGTCGTTCATCATCGCCACAAAACAAGGCGTAAAGATCATACACACGCCGAACCCAAAAGTGAAAAGGGTAGGCATCAGAAGCACAATATTCTCGTGACGCTGATAGGCGACGAGCCAACTTAGAGAGAAAAGAATCAGCCCGAATCCAATCATGACAGGGATGCGCGGACCGAGCTTATCGACAAGATAGCCGCCTAAGGGAGCAGCAACCAAAATAGGAATGTTAGCGAAGAAAGAATAAATGCCTGCCTTTGAGGCAGAGAATCCCAGAATGTTTTGAAAGTAGATCACCCAGAAAACTGTGACCATGATAATCCATTGATTTGCAAAAATAGAGCTTGCGCTCGCGATAAAGGATTTTTTCTTGATCAACTCAAAATCGATAATCGAAGCGTGAGGCTTGTGTTTCCTTCGGAAAAGCGTGATCAGTGAAAGCGCGCCGATGAGGAGTAATCCAAGCGTCAGAGGAGAAAGCCATCCCCAAATTTGAGCCTGCATCAAAGCAACGACAGAAGAAGCAATTCCGGCTGCCAAAATGACAAATCCGCGGATATCCAATGCATGCTTAGTTCCTCGTATGTAAGGCACAGCATAATAAGTCAGTAAAAGCCCAATCGCTGCAATTGGGAGATTGATCCAAAACACGTAGCGCCAACTCAGATAAGTGGTTAAACTGCCTCCAATGAGAGGGCCAAGTGCGAGGAAGATCGATCCAATACTTACAAAAAGACCGAGGGCTTTTCCCCGCTGATGCGGAGGAAAGTTAGAAATGAGGATCGCTTGTGTCGCGGGAAGCAGCAGAGCCGCTCCGCAACCTTGCAATGCACGGCTGAAAATCAGCCACCATTCTGTGGTACTCATTCCGCACATCGCGGATGTTGTTGCAAAACAGAGGGCGCCGATAGAAAAGGTTTTTCTTAAACCCAGAATATCTCCCAGTTTTCCTCCGATCAACACGAAGACGGCAAGAACCAACGTATAAGCATTGATGATCCATTGCAACCCTAAGTCGGAAATCTGCATGTCTCTTTGCAAAGTGGGGAGGACCACGGGCAATACAGTGATATCGACGAAAATCATCGATACAGAAGTTGTCATTGCAGTGAGAATCCACCACTTGCGGTTTTCTTCGGTCAACATTCGAATCATCAGAGACTCTCCAAAAAAAGTTCAGCGATTTGTACAGCATTTAGAGCAGCGCCTTTAAGCAATTGATCGCCGACGATCCAAAGATCGATTGTGTTCGGAAAAGAAAGATCTTTGCGGATGCGCCCGCAGAAAACAGCGTCTTGAAAACTCGCATCCACAGGCATAGGGAAACGATTTTGGCTGCGATCCTCTAAAATCTTAAGTCCTGGCGCTTGATGAAGAACTTGATAGACCTCTTCAACAGAAACAGGTTGGCTAAAAGTGATGTTCAACGCCTCTGAATGTGCTCGCAAGACTGGCACACGCACACAAGTTGCATTCACCCAGATCGCTTCATCTTCCAGAATTTTACGCGTTTCTTCCAGCATTTTTATTTCTTCGTCAACATAGCCCGTTTCATGCAGAGGAGAATTGTGAGTGAAAAGATTAAACGCATAAGGATTTGGAAGCACTGTGCGCGTATAAGGCCGGTTTTCTAGGCAAGCAAGTGTTTCTTCCTCGAGCTCTTTCATTGCCTGAAGTCCGGCGCCGCTTGCCGCTTGATAAGTCGCAGCGACGATGCGGTCAATTTTAAAGCGTTTATGCAAAGGACCGACCGCCATGAGCATGATGGTTGTGCTGCAGTTAGGACAAGCGGCGAGCGCATGATTTTGTAGCGCGTGGGAATTAATTTCGGGAATGATTAAAGGGACATTTGCCTGCCTGCGAAAGGCTGAACTATTGTCGACGACTTTTGTACCCTCTTTCAGCGCTTTTGGAATCCATTCCTTCGAAACCTGGCTTCCGGCGCTAAAAATCGCGATATCGATTTCTTTAAAAGCGGTTTCGCTCAAAGGTTGAACGCGAAGAGATTCTCCGCGAAAAAGGATCTCTTTCCCTGAGGAACGGGAAGAAGAGAAACAATGGAGCTGTCGGATAGGAAAATTTCGTTTTTCGAGAGTTTTAATGACTTCGCTACCCACAGCGCCGGTCGCGCCGACAAGAGCAAAATTAACAGCCGAATTTTCCATGGATTTTTAAAGGTTGAAGTTCTTTAAAGAATAGCGAATCCGGCACTTTCTTAAAACGGAGATTTCTTAAATTTCGCTCATCCACTATATTTATAAGAATAGTAGGGATTTTATGAGACAAGAGATCGAAAGTGCGGTCGGCGATGCCATTCGTGCAGCAGAATTTTTAAAAGCCCCTTCAAGTCTTCTCTTTATCGAAAACGCTGCCCGCTTGATCGCAGATTGCTTCCGCGCAAATGGAAAAATACTGATCGCAGGCAACGGAGGCAGTCTTTGCGATGCCATGCATTTTGCGGAAGAATTGACGGGACAGTTTCGCGGCAAACGGAAGGCTCTTCCCGCAATCGCTCTTTCTGATCCCGGGCACGTAACCTGTGTTGCCAATGATATGGGATTTGAAAATATCTTTTCTAGGGGAGTAGAAGCTTTCGGGAATCCTGGCGATATTTTAATCGTTCTAACGACAAGTGGAAATTCTCAAAACCTTTTCAACGCCGTCCTCGCCGCGAAAGAAAAAAATTTAAAAACAGTGGCATTTCTCGGAAAAACAGGCGGGAAATTGAGCGGTCTTTGCGATCTGGAATGGATCGTTTCCGGATTTGCTTACTCCGATAGGATTCAGGAAGCGCACATGGCCGCCATCCATATTCTCATCGAAATGGTTGAGAAACAACTCTTTTCTTTACTGGTGCAATCTGAATCTTTCGCCTGCAAAACGTAATTAAATAATTACATCGCGTTCGCCAGAATTTAGCGAATATGCTAAAATCCCCCCATTACTTAAAAAGTGTTTCATGGGTTTACAAAGCAGCATCCTTAAAATCATTCGGGGAGAAAAAAAAGCACCGATTGCTAAAGCCTGCCTCTTTGGGCTTAGCGGCATCTATCGTTTTGCCATTGCGATCAGAAATTTTTCTTATGATAAAAAACTCCTCTCCTCAGCAAAGCTTTCCGTTCCTGTCATCAGCGTTGGCAACCTTGTTGCGGGGGGAACGGGAAAAACGCCTTTGATCCATTTGCTCGCTTTGGCCCTTCAGGAAAAGACTCGATTGGGAATCCTTAGCCGCGGTTACAAGTCTCAGATAGAACGATCTGGCCAGATCAAACAAGTTTCAACAGCTCTGGACTCAGCGGGAGTCTATGGGGATGAGCCCTATTTTCTCGCTCAAAAGACAAAAGCTTCGATTTGGGTTGGAGCCGACAGGATTGCAAGCGGTAAACAAGCGGTTGAGAAGGGAGTGACCTGTCTTCTTCTCGATGATGGGATGCAACACCGCCGGCTGTTTCGCGATTTTGAAGTGGTCGTCGTTGACGGGGTAAATCCTTTTTCTGAAGGAAAATTTTTACCCTGCGGTCTACTCAGAGATTCTCCAAAACGACTTAAAAATGCAGATTTGATCGTTGCGACTCATGTCAAAGATGCGACCCATTTCGAGCAGATCCAAGCATTGATCTCCCCATTTACCGATGCGCCCCTGGTCGCTGTGCAGATCGAAGTTTTAAATAAAAATCGCTTGGTTCCTCGCAAGGTTGGAGTTTTTTGCGGCATTGGCCAACCCTCCCGTTTTTTGCAGACGACGCGTGACTTAAATCAGGAAATTGTTGACACTTTATTTCTTAACGACCATGCCTCCTTGCCAGACGAGCAGCTTGAGCGCTTTGCAAAAAAATGCCTTGAAAAAGGCGCTGAAGTGCTTTTGTGCACGGAAAAAGACTATGTAAAACTCTCTCGCAAGATGTTTAGCCTGGAGATTGTCCCTGTAGAAATCGGACTAAAGATTATCCACGGCAGGAAGCATTGGGAAAAACTCATCGATAACATTTTGGATAAGGCCATCAAATGAGCGAAGACATCAAAGTACTGTTGCCGAAATTAGGGGAAAGCATTCATAGCGCCACTATCGTTCAGTGGTTTAAAAACATTGGCGATCCAGTGAACCTCGACGAACCTTTATTGGAAGTTTCCACGGATAAAGTCAATAGCGAAATCCCTTCTCCCGCTGCTGGCGTGTTGAAAGAAATCCATGCAAATTTAGATCAAGAACTACAAGTCGGCGCCCTCGTCGCCGTGATCGCGGTCGGATCTACAGCTCCTAGAGAGAATGAGCCCTCATCCGAGGCAGTCCCTCAAACCGTCTATCAAGCTGTTGAAGAACAGAGTGGAGAAATGAGAAACTTTTTTTCTCCGGCTCTCTTGCGTATCGCTAGAGAAAAAGGGATTGGGTTTGATGAAATGGAAAAGATCTCAGGAACAGGCATGGGGGGAAGATTGACCAAAAACGACCTCGAAGACTACATCGAGAAAAAGTTCTCTGCAAAACCCTGTCCCTATGCTGCAAAAAAAACCATGAGCCCAGATGCAGCAACAGATGTTGAGCGTCTCAAAATGACTGGAATGCGAAAAGCCATCGCCGATAATATGGTGCGCTCTTTCTACGAGGCTCCACACGCCACCTTAGTTTCCGAGGTTGACGTCACCAAAGTGATGAAGCTCATTCAAGAGCAGAAGGAATCTTTCCAAGCCAAGCATGGATTTAAGCTCACGATCACAGCATTTGTTGCCCGGGCAATTTGCAAAGCATTATCTGAATATCCCTTGATTAACTCCTCTCTTGAAGGAGACACCATTCTCGTGAAGCGTTTTGTCAATCTAGGGGTCGCTGTGAGTATAGATAATGGACTCATGGTTCCCGTGGTGAAAAACTGTCAGCAGCTTGGGATCACCACGATCGCAAAAGCGATCAGCGAACTTTCTGCAAAAGCCAGAGTGGGTAAGCTCGCTCCTGATGACGTCATGGATGGAACAATCACAATGACAAACTTTGGAATGTCCGGGGTTCAAATCGGAATTCCTATCATTCGCCATTCCGAAGTGGCGATCATCGGGGTCGGAGCGACCTACAAAAGAGTTATTCCTCTCGAAAATGATGTGCTGGCGATCCGGTCTCTCATGCACATCTCTCTAACTTTCGACCACCGTGTCTTAGATGGAATGTATGGCTGTGGATTTTTCAGCGCTTTAAAAAAGCATTTCGAAGAAGAAGCCACCATCGATTAATCTTTTTTGCTTCCCCTCGTGAGGAGGGGAAGCGTTGTTTTTAAATTTTCAACATCTCTTTTTTTAAAAGATCCCATTTTTCTAAGGGAAGCTCCGCACCCACTTCTTGAATCACATAACTGGCGGCGAGATTTCCTGCTTGTACGCACTTGAAAACCTCTTCCCCTTTAAGCGCGGCGTGCAAAAACCCTCCAGCGAAGAAATCTCCTGCTCCGGTTGTATCCGCAATCTGTGTGACCTCTAGAGCATCGAAATGGACCGCATCCGATTCTCTCGCATGTTTGACCCAGCAGCCCTCGCTTCCTTGGGTCGCAACGATCGTCTGATCAAAGCTAAAAACATCAGCTGCTTCCTTAAAATCAGAAAATCCTGTCAGAGCCTCCATCTCTTCCTGGTTTCCAAAAAGATAATGCAATGAGGGGAGCATCTCGATAAAGTCGTGTTTAAAAAGAGTCACAACGTTACGACTTGCAAGATCAAAAGAAATGGGGATCTGTTTTTCTTTTCCGATCGCTAAACTTTTTTTTATAGTTCCCTTGTTAAAACAAAGATATCCCTCGATATGCATGTGGGACACTTTCTCAAAGAACATGGGATTGATATCATCGGGAGAAAAGTGCAGAGCCGCTCCTAAATAAGTGTGCATCGTCCTTTCTTTATCCGGTGTCACAAAGCAATTAACGATTCCCGTTTCTCCATCTGTCTTCGAAAGAAACGAAAGAATGTCTTTCTGCTGGAGCATTTGCTCAATTTTACATCCTCTAAGATCGGCACCAATTTTCCCAAGAAGAGCACACCTGCGATTAGAATCAGACGGTTTTAAGTGCGCGATTGTCTTGATCACATTTGTGCCGCTTCCACCCAACGTCTCTTCATCATGGATTTTGTTCGGAACCATTTTCCAGGAGTGATCAACTTTCTCCGGGTTTGTCTCTGAAATAGTCGCTCCTTTCGTAAATTCAAGTGCTGTCAAAAATTCATTGTTTATATGAGTTGTTCGGTCGCAGAAGGGATTACCCACGCCAAGGATTACAGATGTCATAGTGTGCCTCAAATAGAATCGATTTCGGAATAAAAATCCTAAAAAAGAGTAGAGGCGTGATTAAATTTTTTCTACAGAAAAATCACCCTTCAGCAGATGAGAAACCCGCAGAGCCATCAAAATTGTAGAGATTCTCTGTACATATCACATCGAAACCTGCTTGAAGAGCTACATTTAAGGTATGAAGAATGTCTTCGGGAGTAATATGTACATGTTTATCTTGGCGCATAAAACGCAAACGATACTGGTCGATGCAAAACGTCTCAGGATGACCTTCTGGCCAAACGCGAACACCGCGATTGCCGATCATGCGAAGAGGTAATGTGGGCCATTGTGTGGATGTGGCTTGCTTAATGAGGCTTTCTGCTGAATCCAACGAATAAACAAATACGTCGACACCGACAAGTTCTCTTTTTGTCGCTGTCGGTTTTAGGGTAGGAGGCAGAGATTCAAATTTTTTTGAGCCCTGATAGGAAACAACGGGGAGTTGCTCCGGTTTCTTTCCTAGAAGTTTAACAACAGCCTCTGCAAATTCCTTAGTGCCTACTCGCGTTTTGCTCAAGCCTTCTTTGAAGATATCAAATGTGTGAAACCCTTCTTCGATTGTGCGCAGCCATGCATTATGAATGCGCTCTGCAACCGCTGTCTCACCAAGATAAATAAGCATTTGAATGCTTGCCAGAATCAATCCCGAAGGATTGGCGATGTTTTGATGAGCGATCTTTGGTGCCGAACCATGAATGGCTTCGAACATCGCCCCTTTATTGCCGATATTTGCCGAACCCGCAATCCCAACTGATCCTGAAATTTGGGCAGCGACATCAGAAAGGATGTCACCATACAAATTTGGCATCACAATCACATCGAAAATTTCTGGAGTATCTGCGAGTCTGGCTGCTCCAATGTCCACAATCCAATGATCGCTAGCGATGTCGGAGTATTCCTTAGCAATTTCATCAAAAACCCGATGGAAAAGACCGTCGGAAATTTTCATGATGTTGTCTTTGATGAAACAAGTGACTTTTTTACGTCCATGATGGCGTGCATATTCAAAAGCGTAGCGAACAATTTTTTCCGAGCCCGGACGAGAGATAAGCTTGATCGATTTAGTCACATCGGGCGTTTGCCGATACTCAATTCCTGCATAAAGATCTTCTTCATTTTCGCGCACAATGACGACATCCATCCCCGGATGCTTTGTGCTGACGAACGGTGCATAGGCGACGCAAGGACGCACATTTGCATAAAGCCCAAGTGTTGTGCGCACAGTGACATTTAAACTTTTGTAGCCACCGCCTTGAGGAGTTGTAATGGGCGCCTTGAGAAAAGCTTTTGTCTTGCGTATCGTATCCCAGGATTTTGGCTCGATTCCTGAAGATACCCCTTTCAAATAAAGCCTTTCTCCGATTTCCACTTCATGCAATTCAAGCGGAGCTCCCGCCTCTTTTAAAATGTGAAGAGTAGCAGCCATGATCTCGGGACCAATTCCGTCTCCGTAAGCAATAGCGATAGGGATTTTAGATGAGCTCATAACCCGTCTCCTTGCGTCTCTGATTCAAAAATTGTTTTATAATTTTTTTTGTAAGAGTGCAAGTAAAAACCCATTCTCGTATACTTCACTTATCTGAAGACAAACCGCTATTTTTTTCAATGCTGAGCGAACTTTTAAAAGAACAACGGCGCAACATCGATCACTACTTCGACCATCTCGATTTGAGTGCAGTCGACCCAGTCATCCGAGAATGTCTGAGTACCCAAGGAATGATTGTATTCACAGGCGTTGGCAAAAGCGGGATCATCGCAGAAAAAATCGCGATGACGATGATCTCCACAGGTACGAAAGCCCTTTACTTGCCCCCCACAAACTTCCTGCATGGAGATCTCGGTATCTTATCTGAAAAAGACCTATTTGTTTTGATCAGCCGAAGCGGGGAGACTGAGGAACTGCTCAATTTAATCCCTTTTGCGAAAAAGAGGGGAACGCGGATCCTTTCTATCGTTTCCAATCCTAGCAGCCGGCTCGCAAAAAATGCAGATGTCTCTATCCATTTGCCTTTTCAAAAAGAATTATGCCCGTTTGACCTCGCTCCCACCTCCTCCACAGCCGTTCAGCTGCTCTTCGGAGATATGCTTGCTATCGCCCTCATGCGTTCAAAAGGATTTGATATCTCATCCTATGCCCTCAATCACCCTTCAGGGACGATCGGCAAAAAAATGGTTACCACAGTAGAAGACCTCATGTTTAAAGGCCCGCATGTGCCCAGAGCAAAACCAGCAGACTTATTGATCGACTTGCTCGTCGAGCTTTCCAATAAAAAATGCGGCGCTCTTCTCGTTCAAGACGAAGAGGGGAATTTTCTCGGTATCTTCACAGATGGCGACTTGCGAAGATCCCTGCAGCAGTATGGACCCGAAGTCCTTCAAAAGTCCATCGGAACCCTCATGACACCGACCGCGATCACCATCGAAAAGCATCAGCTTGCCTGGGAAGCTCTTAAAATCATGCAGAAAGATCCCAAGAAATTTGTCATGATCCTGCCCGTTGTCGATCAAGGCAAAGTCGCAGGCATCCTTCGCATGCACGACATCATTCAAGCCGGTATTTCTTAGAAGCTCCGCGGTTTCTGTTTTTCTTTTTTTGAGACAGGTGAGATAATAAAATATTTATAGCCTGCTCATTTTAGGTAAGGACATGGAGATCTTCAGCTTAGGGACATGGTTTATCCTTCTCGTCTTCTGCATCGGCTACGCAGCCATTATTTTTGAACACTCGATCAAATTGAACAAGACAGCAGTCGCACTGCTGATCGCCGTATTATGCTGGTCCATCTATCTGACCACAAGCCACTTGCCCGTCAGCGATAATATAAAAGCTCTAGGCCACAACGTCTCAGATATTTCCCAGATCATTTTTTTTCTGATGGGGGCGATGACGCTCGTCGAGCTCATTGACACGCATCGCGGATTTAAAATCATCACTGATAAAATCCGCACTCAATCCAAGAGAAAAATGCTCTGGATTACTGCCACATTTGCATTTTTCCTTTCCGCAATCCTTGATAACCTCACAACGACCATCCTCATGGTTTCCTTGCTTCGCAAGCTTGTCCCCGAGGCCAAAGACCGATTTTTGCTCTGCTGCGTGGTCGTAGTCGCAGCAAACGCAGGGGGAGCCTGGACGCCAATCGGAGATGTGACGACGACTATGCTTTGGATCAACGGTCAACTGTCCTCGGTCGCGGTGATGAAAGCATTGTTTCTGCCTTCCCTTATTTCACTTCTAATTCCTCTTGGGTGGTTTACTTTTAGAACAAAAGGAAAATTGCCGGTTCAGAAGTTAAGCCATGAAGAGACCAAGCAAATGCCTGGAGCCAGGGCAGTGTTTTTACTGGGCGTAGGAGGATTGATCTTTGTTCCTGTATTCAAGGCGCTTACAGGACTTCCTCCCTTCATGGGAGTTATTCTTGCATTATCCATTTTGTGGTGTGTAACAGACTTCATGCATTACCCCCATAAAGATAGAGAAAGACTGCGAGTGCCGCATGTGCTTACCCGTGTCGATACATCTGGCATTCTGTTTTTTCTCGGCATCCTGCTTTGCATCAGTGCTCTACATGCAGCAGGGATTCTTCAAGTTCTTGCAGACTGGATGGATAGGACAATTCCTAGCAAGGCAATGATCGCAACATTGATCGGGGTCTTTTCAGCAATTATCGACAACGTTCCTCTTGTTGCAGCGACAATGGGGATGTATCCTCTTCAAATATATCCTATGGACTCGTCTTTTTGGCACATGATTGCCTATGCAGCGGGGACGGGAGGGAGCATGCTCATCATTGGATCCTCCTCGGGAGTCGCTTTAATGGGGATGGAAAAGATCGATTTTATTTCTTACATGAAAAAAGCCACGATTCCAGTTGCAATCGGATATCTTTTTGGCATGGGAACGTACGTTTTTTTAGAGGCTTTGACAAAATAATTCGGGGCGGATGAATTTTTCTGAAAATGCCCTCACAGATATTCTTGAGGGCGATTTTTGGGGACTGTAAATCTTAATTTTATTAAGATTTTGAGAAAAAAATCGGAAAAGATTTGCTGAAAATTAATCGGATTATGTATTGTCTTATTTCCTTTTGAGAAACAGACTAAAGAAACTCAAGAGGAAGAAAGTCAACGAGATTGACTTAAGATTCTCTTAACATCAGAAGTGAAGTGACGTGCAAGCAAAATAAAGCTTGTAGCGGATA